>PJUL01000325.1_pt1 | contig 37629 bp, 31 predicted proteins | sample 1512221 | NCBI WGS metagenome assembly PJUL01 (sample SAMN08177667, study PRJNA422409) | Feces metagenome, whole genome shotgun sequencing project.
AACGCGGGTGCCGAGACCATGAACAAGGCGACCATCCGTTTCACGAACCCGCGCGAAGCGGGCGACGAGATGGCCGACATCAAGCGCCTGTTCACGCCCGAGTTCCGCAACCGGCTGGACGCCATCGTCAACTTCAAGGCCCTGGACGAGCAGATCATCCTGCGCGTGGTAGACAAGTTCCTGCTGCAGCTGGAGACGCAACTGGCCGAGAAGAAGGTGGAAGTCACCTTCACCGACACGCTGCGCAAGCACCTGGCCAAGAAGGGCTTCGATCCGCTGATGGGCGCCCGCCCGATGCAGCGCCTGATCCAGGACACGATCCGTCGTGCATTGGCCGACGAACTGCTGTTCGGCCGCCTGACCGAAGGTGGCCGCCTGACGGTGGACATCGAGATGAAGACCGACGACAAGGGTGTGGAAACGCCCGAGGTGTTGCTCGACATTCAACCTTTGCCGAAGAAGGAGCGTTCCGCCAAGTCGGAGCCTGCCGAGCCGGAAGAGGCCACTGCCGACTGACGAGCGGGATATTCACAGCGTTGGTGACCCCTTCCGCGCTGTGTTTGCCGAAAGTTCAGCCAAGCCAAGCCGACCGTCGCAATGACGGTCGGCTTTTTTATTTGGGCTGGTTTGCTCCTGTTTTGATAGCTTTTAGCGCTTGTTGGTTAACGAATCGAGATACAAATCAATGAAAAAATGAAATGGGATTGGCGCAAGCTGCTATGAATTTCGATTCTTTGCCCTTGCGCTCATCTCCGTGATTCCGACTTGCTGACGTTGACACTGGCTTGAGGAGAACGCACACCGGTTCGCAGCGCCTGTGCAGGGCGCAGCTTCGCGTCCTGACACATCAAGGCTGAGCCGTCAGCCGCTCCAGCAGCTCCAAGGTGGGGTAGCCATCTGCCACCACGCCCATGCTTTGCTGGTAGCGCCGCAAGCCACCGCGCGTGGCGGGCCCGGCTACACCGTCGGGCGTGCCGGTATCAAACCCGCGTTCGTTGAGCGCGGTTTGCAGGGTCCGCACCTGCTCGCGCGACAACGGCTGCAGGTCGCGCGGCCAGGCGGCCACCACGCCGGTCCCACCGTCAATCTGCTGTGCGAGCAGCGCCACGCCCAGCGCGTAGCTCACTGCGTTGTTGTAGCGCAGCAGCGTGCGGAAATTGGGGCCCACCAAAAAGGCTGGCCCGCGTGCGCCAGCCGGGGTCAGGATGGAGGGTTCGCCCAGCTCGGGCAGCGGTTTGCCGTCCATGGTTTGCACGCCCTCGGCGGCCCACTGCGCAATGCTCTGGCGCACGCTGAGCTCGGTGCGCGAATGGTCGAAGCCTGTTGGCAGGCGCACTTCGGTGCCCCAGGGTTCTCCACTGCGCCAGCCCGAACGGGCCAGAAAGTGGGCGGTGGAGGCGGCCACATCCGGAATGCTGCCCCAGATGTCGCGTTGGCCATCCCCATCCGCATCGACCGCATAGGTCAGGAACACGGTGGGCATAAACTGCGTGTGGCCCATGGCCCCCGCCCACGAGCCCACCATGCGATCGGCCGCAATGTGGTCCTGGTCCACGATCCGCAAGGCTGCCAACAGCTCGCCCTGCGCCCACGCGCGGCGGCGCCCGTCAAAAGCCAGAGTGGCCAGCGCGTCCACGGTGCGGAAAGTGCCAAAGTTCTGGCCGTAGTTGCTCTCCAGCCCCCAGATGGCCGTGATCACCGGTGCGGGCACGCTGTAGCGCGAAGCTGCGGCGTCCACCGCGGCGCGCTGTTCGGCCAGTTTGGCCTGCCCTTGGGCAATGCGCTGGGCAGACGCAGCGCTGTCCAGGTAGGCCCACGGCGGGCGTGTGAACTCGGGCTGGGCGCGGTCCAGTTCCACCACCCGCGGCAGCCACTGCGCCTGGCCCAGCACATCGCGCACGGTTTCGGGTCGAATGCCAGCGGCCAGCGCCTGATCCATGAAAGCCGCGCGCCATGCGGCGAAGCCGGCCTCTTGCGCCGCAGGCTCTGGCGGGGCCGCAACCTGCGCCGAGGTGATGGCGCCGTTGGACGCAGTGACTGTTGTGTGGTTGGCTGGGGCGGTAGCGGACGGGGTGCTGGCACAGCCGGGGAGGGCAAGCGCCAATGCCGCCAGAGGCCAGAGGGAGCGGGTTCGGGTGTAGGCTGGATGCATGCCTGCATTGTCTCCCGGCCCCTCGCGAGGGCCGGTTACCAACGGTAGGTGGCCGTGCCGATCACCTTACGGGGTTCCCCATAGAAACAGCCGTACATGGCGCAACTGCCGATGTAGGTTTTGTCTGCCAGGTTGCTGAGGTTCAGCGCAAAGCGCCACGGGCCGGTGTGGTAGCCGACCATGGCGTCGAACAAGGTGAACGCCGGCACGGAAACGGGTGTGCCGTGCGCCATGCCGCGTGCCTCGCCCATGTGGCGCACGCCTGCGCCTACCTTCAGGCCCGGCAGGCCAAAGGCGCCGAAGTCGTAATCGGCCCAGAGCGAAACCTGGTTGTAGGGCACGGCGATGGAGCGTGCACCCTCCTGCGCGGGCTGCAGCGGGCTGGCGCGCACGGTGCGTGCGTCGGTGTAGGCGTAGGCGGCGATGAGGTGGGTGTTGCGCCCCACGCGCGTGCGCGCCTCCAGTTCCACCCCGCGCGAGCGCACCCGGCCGTGCTGGATCGCGTAGCTCGGGTCCACCGGGTCGGTCACTGTGAGGTTGTCGCGCGTGAGCTGGTACACGGCTACCGACACCAGCGTGGCCGAGCCCGGTGGTTGCCAGCGCACGCCAGCCTCAATCTGCGTGCCGGTGGTCGGCTTGAAGCGGTGGCCCTGGCGGTCGCGGCCCTCGGTAGGCTCGTAGGATTCGCTGTAGCTCAGAAACGGCGCGATACCGCCTTCGGCCAGGTAGACCAGCCCTGCGCGGCCTGTGAAGGCGCTGCTTTTCTCACCATCGGCCCACTTCTCGCCAGTGAAATAGGCACGCTCGTCGTAGCGCAGCGTGTCATAACGGCCACCCAGCAGCACCACCCATTTTTCGCTGATCTTCATCTGGTCCTGCAGGTACAGGCCCATGCGTTTGGTCTTGGAAACGGAAGAGTTTCCGGCCGGAACCGCCGGGCCAAGCGGTAAGCCATAGACCGGCGAGTACAGGTCCAGCGGCTGGCCATCGCGGTTGTAGCGTTCGGTCTCGTGCCGCGGTATCGAGTAGTCGAATCCCACAAGCGCCGTGTGCTGCACGCGGCCATGCGCCACCTGATATTGCAGCGAGGTATCGACCGTGGTCGCCGATGACCGGTCCCACCGGTCCTGCGCGCTGCGGTCCAGCGTTGTGCGCTCGTCGCTTGCCAGGCCCCAGATTCCGGCATTGTTGTAGGCGTTCTGTGCGTGGAAATAACGCAGGTTGTGGCGCAGCTTGAGGCTGTCGCTGAACGCATGTTCCAGCAGGTAGCCCACCGAGTAGCGTGTGAGGTCGAACTTGTCATAGCCCGGCTCGCCCGTGTACAGGTTGCGCGGCAGCGACCCGTTGACGTTGGGGAGCACGGTGCCCGGGCCGGGCAAGCCATAGACGTAGGCTGTCTTGTCCTGGTGGTATTCGGCCAGCAGGGTCAGCGAGGTGCCGCCGTTGGGCTGCCACTTGAGCGCGGGGGCGAAGTAGGTGCGGTCGTCGGGCACATGGGGGATGAAGCTGTTGCTGCCGCGCCCCAGGAAGGTCAGCCGGTACGACCACTCGCCGTCCCTGTCCAGTGGGCCCCCAAAGTCACCTGACACTTGCTTGCGCGCAAAACTGCCCACCTCCAGGCCCAGTTCGCGCAGTGGCTCGGTGGTTGGGCGCTTGCTCACGGTGTTGATGATGCCGCCCGGCGCAGAGGCTCCGTAGAGCACCGAGGCCGCGCCCTTGAGTACCTCGATGCGTTCCAGCCCGTAGGGCTCTTGCCTGCCGTTGTAGTAGTTGACCGTGTAGGGCGTGCCGTCGCGGAAATAGGTGCCCAGGCTGCTGGACTGGAAGCCGCGCAGGAAGATGCCGTCGGTCGTGCGGTCCATTCCTTCGGTGCGGCTGATGCCAGCCACGTAGCCCAGAGCGTCTTGCAGGCTCTGGGCCTTGAGTGTTTCGATCTCCTCGGCACCAACGACGCTGAGGGACTGCGGCGTCTCCAGGATCGGTGTGTCCGTCTTGGTGCCGGTGGCGCTGCGCCGGGCCGCATAACCTTGGAGCGGCCCCGTTGCGGTCTCGGGCTCGGTGCTGGCGCGAACCGTCACCTCTCCCAGCGCGGCGCCCGTGGGGGCCGGGCGCTCCACCACCAGGGTACGTCCCTGCACGCGGCCCTGCAGTCCAGAGCCCGCCAGCAGCGTGCGCAGCGCGTCGGCCACGTCGTGTGTGCCCTGCACAGCCGGGGCTTGGCGGCCCGCTGCGAGTTCCGGTGCAAATGCCAGTTGCAGCCCGGCCTGCGCCGCGAGCGTGGCCAGCGCCGGGGCCAGGGGCTGGGCGGGCACATCAAAGCGCGCGGTCTGCGCTGCAGCGCATTGCAGCTGCAGTGCTAGGGCGACAGCCATGGCGGCCTGGGCAACGCCGTGCAGGCGCAAGGGGGAGGGCAGAGGGGCAGCTGATCGCATAGCTGGTGAATCCTTCGTTCGGGGTGAATGGGTGCTTTCACCTTGCTGGACGAACGAGATGCGAAAACCCTGAAGGTTTTTTTACAGCGGGCAAAAATATTAATTTGATAGCTGCCAGCGCTTTATGGATAAGGGCTGGAGGCCAATTTAACGTCCAACCAACAGCATGCCGCCGTTTTCGCGCACCACGCGCACGGGCAGCGCGCTGGGCAGGGCCTGCAGCCAGTCGGCCGCTCCGGCGATTTCCACGGTGCCGCTGATGCGCAGCCTGGCGGCGCGGGCGTCGGTGCGCAGGTTGAAGCGGGCATAACGCGCGAGACGCGCTGTGGCTTCGCCCAAAGGCACGGCGTTGAAGTGCAGGCGGCCATGGCGCCAGGGCGCGGCGATGCCGGACACGGCCTCGGGCGGGTTGCCGGGTGTGGCGCGCAGGCCTTCGCCCGCGCCCAGGCCTTCGGCCAGCGTGGCGCCTGCGCGCTCCACACGCACGCGCCCGGACTCCACCTGCACCAGCACGGCGCCACCGGGCTCGATTTCCACGCCGAAGCGCGTGCCCAGCACGGTGACAACCACATCCAGCGCCTGCACCACAAAAGGCCGCTGCGCGTCATGCTGCACGGTGAAGAAGGCTGCGCCTTCGAGCAGCCGCGCGCCACGGTGGCGCGCGCCGTAATCGAATGCGATGCGGCTTTGTGCGTCGAGCGCGAGGCTGGAGCCATCAGGCAGCGGCTGGGTGAGGGTGCGGCCGTGCGCGGCGGCATAGTTGCCGCTCCACCGCAGCGCCTGTTCATGCCACAAGCGCCAGCCGAAAGTCCCCGTCACGCCGAAGCCCCCCAAGGCGAGCAGCGAGGCCAGGCTCTTGCGCCGCCCTTTGGCACGGGTTTGCTGCGAACGTGGGTCGCCACGCCAGTGGCGCAAAGCGGCCTCGATGCGGTCGCCTGCGGCGGTGAGGTCGCGTTCGACGGCGTTGAGGGATACACCCAGCCGCTCGGCAATGGCGCTCTGGCTTTCGCCCTGCACGCGGTGGGCAAGAAAGGCTTCGCGCATGCGCGCCGGCAGCGCGGCCAGCGCGGCCTCGACGGCGGCGAGCGCCTGCCGGTACATCAGGCCGTCGGCCACGTCCGGGGTGTGGCTGGCCGTGGCGCCGGTGACCGCACTCTCCAGCGTGTGGCTTTGCAGCCATTGCGTGCGCCGCTGGCGGTCCAGGCCAATGTGCGCGGCAGCGGTGCACAGATAGGCTCGCGCGTCTTCCACATACACGCCCGGCGTGTCGTGCTGTTCTGCCAGGCGCAGCCAGGTTTCGTGGGCAATTTCTCGCGCGTCGTCGCCATTGCCCATGCGGCGGCGCAGAAAACGCACGAGCGCGTCGTACCGCAAGGGGAATTCGTCGAGAAGGGACAGGCGTGCCGGCGTGCTCATGGAGCGCGAGCATAACAAATGAGAATGAATATCAATAACTCTTCGGGTGAGAGTATCCAGACCGCTGCCGGTTGCCATCGCTGCAAGCCGCGCGCACCCGGCATACTCGGAGGTTGGCATTCGGCCGCCGGGCAGCGATTTTCTTTCTCTTCTATGCACACCTTTCTCTGGCACGACTACGAAACCTTTGGCGCCAACACGCGCCGCGACCGCCCCGCGCAGTTCGCCGCCATTCGCACCGACGCCGAGCTCAACGAGATCGGCGAGCCGCTGATGGTCTATTGCCAGCCAGCCAACGACTACTTGCCTGACCCGCAGTCCTGTCTCATCACCGGCATCACGCCGCAACTGTGCTTGGAGAAAGGCCTGCCCGAGCGCGAGTTCGCCAACCGCATCGAGGCCGAGTTTGCCCAGCCAGGCACCATTGGCGTGGGCTACAACACCATCCGGTTCGACGACGAGATCACGCGCTTCATGTTCTGGCGCAACCTCATCGACCCGTATGCGCGCGAATGGCAAAACCAGTGTGGTCGATGGGATTTGCTGGATGTGGTGCGCATGACGTACGCGCTGCGACCCGACGGCATCACCTGGCCCAAGAAGGAAGACGGCTCGCCGAGCTTCAAGCTGGAACATCTCTCCAAGGCCAACGGCTTGCTGCATGAGGCCGCACACGATGCGCTGTCGGATGTGCGCGCCACCATCGCCCTGGCTCGCCTCATCCGCCAGCACAACGCCAAGCTGTTTGACTTTGCGCTGAGCCTGCACAAGAAGGACCGCGTGGCGACCGAGCTGCGCCTGCCCGCCACCACGGCCACGGCGCGGCCGTTTCTGCATGTCTCCGGCATGTTCCCGGCCGAGCGGGGTTGTCTGGCTGTCATGTGGCCACTGGCCAGCCACCCCACCAACAAAAATGAGCTGATCGCCTGGGACCTGGCCCACGACCCGCGTGAGCTGGCCACGCTGAACGTGGACGACCTGCGCCTGCGCATGTTTTCCCGCGCGGCCGATCTGCCTGAGGGGATCACGCGCCTGCCGATCAAGACCATCCACCTCAACAAGTCGCCCATGGTGGTGGGCAACGTCAACACCCTCACGCCCGCATTGGCGCAGCGCTGGGGCATTGACGTGGCCCAGGCCGCGCAGCACGCCGAGATGGCGCGCAGCTTGCCCGACATGAGCGGCATCTGGCCCGCCGTATTTGCCCGGCCCCAAGAGGCTGCGCTGGATGTGGACCAGGATTTGTACGGTGGCTTTGTGGGCAACAGCGACCGCCGCCTGCTCAACGACCTGCGCACGCTGGGCGGCGACAAGCTGGCCCAGGTGCGTGCGCACTTTGATGACCCGCGCCTGGCGGAGCTCTTCTGGCGCTACCGCGCGCGCAATTTTCCGCACAGCCTTTCACCCGAAGAGCAGGAGCGTTGGGAGGCGCACAGGGCTGCTTGCCTGTTTGATGGGCAAGGCGGGGCGCGCACGGTGGAACAGCTGTTTGCCGAGATCGACGCGCTTTCGGAAACCGCCGACGATGACCGCACGCAGGACATTCTGGGCGCCTTGTACGATTACGCGGAGCACATCGCGCCTGAACGATGACTCCCCCCTGAGGCGCTTCGCGCCTTCCCCCCTGAGGGGGGACGCACCCAGTGGCCTGGCAAAGCCAGTTCCACGGGTGCACTGGTTGGGAGGCGCGCCGGTATCCAACGCTCCGTCTTGCACGCAGACCCGCTAAAACAGAACCGCCGAATTTTTTATGACGACATCGCAGAACCACAGCTTCACCACCGAGATCGTGCATGCCGACCGCCTGGGCGGCGCAGAGCAGGGCGCGGTTCACAAGCCCATCCACACCTCCGTGCAATATGGCTACGACAAGGTCGAAGACCTGATTGCCGTGTTCCAGGGCACTGCCAAGGGCGGTTTCAACTACGCGCGCCAAGGCACGCCCACCACGGCGGCGTTGGAGGCCAAGATCACGCAGATGGAGCGCGGGCTGGGCACCATTGTTTTCTCCACCGGCATGGCGGGCATCTGCGCGGTGTTTTTGACGCTTTTGAAGGCGGGCGACCACGTGGTGGCCAGCCAGTTCGTGTTTGGCAACACCAACAGTGTTTTTGGGACGCTGGCCGACCTGGGCATTGAAGTGACCACAGTGGACGTGACCGACGCCGCCCAGGTGGCTGCCGCGCTGCGGCCCAACACCCGCATGGTGTTTGTCGAGACCATCGCCAACCCCGGCACGCAGATCCCAGACCTGGAAGGCATCGGCGCGCTGTGCAAGGCGCATGGCGCGCTCTATGTGGTGGACAACACCGTGGCGTCTCCGTACCTGTTCCGCGCCGCAACGGTGGGAGCGGGGCTGGTGGTCAATTCGCTCACGAAGAGCATCGGGGGGCAGGGCGACGCGCTGGGCGGCGCCGTCACTGACACGGGGCTGTACGACTGGTCCAGCTACCCCCACATTTTTGGGCCCTACCGCAAGGGCGACCCCAAGGGCTGGGGCCTTCAGCAAATTCGCAAAAAGGGCCTGCGCGACATGGGCGGCACCTTGTCGTCCCACGCAGCGCACCAGCTGGCGCTGGGGGCCGAAACGCTCAGCCTGCGCATGGACCGCACCAGCGCCACGGCCCTGGCGCTGGCCCGTTTTCTGGAGTCGCATCCTGCCGTCTCGCGCGTTCTTTATCCCATGCTGGAATCCCACCCGCAGCATGCATTTGCGCGCAAGCACCTCAAATCGGGCTCCTGGTTGCTGTCTTTCGAGCTGCGCGACGCCGACCAATGCCTGCCCGTGTGCAACCGGCTGCAGCTGCCCATCAAGGCCACGGGCCTTGCAGACACGCGTACGCTGATCATCCCGGTGGCGCACACCATCTTCTGGGAGGCTGGCCCTGCTGTCCGCGCAAAAATGGGCATTTCTGACGGCATGATCCGCCTCTCGGTGGGGCTGGAGGAAGCGGACGACCTGCTGGCCGACTTTGAGCAGGCGCTGGCAGGCTGCTAAGCGAGGCCCCGGCGGCGCCATGCCCTGCAAACGGCCGCCGAGCAGCCCGCGTGCCGCAGCGTGATCCCTCAGTGGGGGGGGGCACAGGGCTTATGGTGAAATGCCGACACCCCCACACCTCGCTTGAGCTTCGCCATGGTCAACGCCACCTCCGCCCCGCCTGCCAGCATTGGCAAGTACCGCATCGAACGTGAGCTGGGCCGGGGCGCCAGTGGCACGGTGTATCTGGGTCTGGACGGATTTCGGGGCCGCAAGGTGGCCATCAAGCAGACGCACGCCCACCTGCTCAAGCAGCCTGACCAGGCCGAGCGCTACCGCAAGCTGCTGCGCAACGAGGCCGCGCTGTCGGGCCGCTTGCGCCACCCCAACATCGTTCGCCTGCTGGACGCCGACGAAGAAGCCTTTCCGCCATATCTGGTGCTCGAATACGTGGACGGCCAAGCCCTGTCGGCCTTTGCCACGCCCGACACTTTGCTGCCCGTGCCCCAGGTGCTCGACATCGCCTTCAAATGCTGCAACGCGCTCGAATACGCCTGCCGCGAAGGCCTGGTGCACCGCGACATCAAACCCGCCAACCTGATGCTGGCGCGCGGCGGCGATGTGAAGCTGACCGACTTTGGCGCGGCCCTGTCGCTGCGCAGTGACGCCACCCAGTTGTCAGGGCTGGTGGGCTCGCCCTCGTACATGTCGCCCGAGCAAGTGCGCGAGCAAGACTTGACCCACCACAGCGACATGTTCTCGCTGGCCGTGGTGGTGTATGAGCTGCTCACCGGCCGCCGTCCGTTTGATGGCGACACCGATTTCGCCACCCTCTACAAGATCAGCAACGAGGCACCCACGCCCCCCAGCCTGCTGCGCGCCTCACTGCCTGCGCATGTCGACCAAGTGCTGCTGCGCGCGCTGGCCAAGCAGCCCGCCGACCGCTTTGCCACTTGGGATGACTTTGCCCAGGCGCTGTTGACCGCCCACCAAAGCCTGCCCCGCCAACGCTCGCAAGACACCGAAGCCGAGCGCTTTGCCCGCCTGCGCGCGCTGCCATTTTTTGCCGACTTTCACGACGTTGCGCTGTGGGAACTGATGCGCCTGGGCAACTGGCGCAGGCTGGAGGCCGGCACCGTGCTGATGCGCGAGAACACTCCCGGCGACTCGTTCTGCATCCTCATCGAAGGCCATGTCGCCGTCAGCCGCCAAGGCTGGAGCCTGAGCACCCTGGGCCCCGGCGTCACCCTGGGCGAAATGACCTACCTGCGCCCCGAGAACAAAATGCGCACCGCCTCCGCCGTGGCTGAGACCGAGGTGCTGGTGCTCAAGGTGCGCAACCCGGCCCTGCGCGAGGCGTCGGAGGATTTGCAGTCGCGCTTTGACAAGGCGTTCATCAAGCTGCTGGTGGGGCGGCTGATCGCGACCAATGAACAGTTGGCGGAATGGGAGCAGGGGTTGAGTGAGCCGGATTGATGGGGACATTGCGCGTGGTGCAGGCCACGTTGCCCCAGTGTCTGAATGCTGAGCTATGAAATTTATAGCTGCTAGCGCTTGGTGGACAAGCACTAGAGGCTAAAAAGACTAAAATTTCGACGCTGAGCGGCTTTTCCCCAGACTGGCTTTGACGTGACTCTCGGTTTGCGCGACCGAATGGCGGTTGTGCAGCGGGTGCGGTCTCACCCTGAGTTTGTGCAAGAGACAGGAAACCGACCCCAACCGGCCTGTCGCTTGCAAGATCGGTCTGGCCTGCCAAGTCAGCGGCTAGTTCCCTCCCCATTAGGGCTTGCCAGCCATAGTTTCGCCACGAGAGCGTGGCTCCTATCGTCAGGCGACACTGAAATCGTTGGCGTCGCAAGATTGCCCGAGAATGCCGAGATATTCCCAAATGAGTTCCCCTGCATGAGCCAATTGATCCGTGTTCCTGCTTCAACGGTCGTTTCACTCACTGCCGAACGTGCTGTGGAGCTGATGACTGGAATATTGAAGGCGGAGTCAAACTACGCCAAGCTCAATCCGGCAGTCGTCACGATTTCTAGCCGGCTGACCGTCGCGGACGGTGGCATCGACGCCGAAATCGATGTGCCTCCTGATGCCCAAATCCCAGCAGATTGTTTCTTTGCTGCCGGTTTGACAGGGATTCAGTTGAAGTCCGGTACATCGTTCAGGCCTTGGACCAACGGTTCCATCCGTGGCGAATTGGTTAACAGCAAAGGGACGCTGTTTCCAGAGGTGGCGCGTCTGATCGAGAGAAGGGGGCGCTATGTCGTCGTCTGCACGGGACACGATCTCACACCCCAACAACGGAATGACGCCTGCGAGCAAATTGTCAGAGTGCTCGAATCCTTAGGTGTAGCGGACTATCGCAACCTTGTTGACGTGCTGGGTGCAAGTCAGCTCTCGAACTTTGCGGAGCGCTACCCTGGCATCGCGGCACAGTTGACCTATGACTCTATTCAGGAGGCTTGGGTACTCGACGAATGGGATCGCGATGCCCACATGGCCAGTCCATTCAAGCCGGCGTCAGCTCAAACTGAGCTGATCGACCTGATTCGAGCAGGCATCGAAGGCGATGCCAAGCATATTCGGGTGCTAGGGGAGCCAGGCTTGGGAAAGACGCGCATGGTCCTGGAGGCGTTGAGAGCACCGCATATTGCCCCCTCGGTACTCTACTTGTGTCATGGCTCCAAGTTCGGTCAGACGGCGCTGTTCAGACAACTGCTTCGGGCTGGCTGGACGAAGCCTCTGGTACTGGTGCTCGATGACCTATCCGAATCGGAGATGTCCGACGTCTGGCGGCATCTGAAGACCCGCTGTGGCGCGATGAAACTTGTCACTCTCGATCATGGGCGTGATGAAAGTCATGACGACGAAATTCTCCGCCTGCATGCCCCCCGTCTTCCAGACGAAACCATCAGGAGCATCCTGGCAGACCGGGTCGGAGAGTCACAAGGCCTTGATCGTTGGGTCACCATCTGCGAGGGCTCGCCACGAGTAGCACATGCCGTTGCAGAGAATCTTCATGCGAATCCCACTGATTTGCTGCGGCCGCCGGCGACGGTTCCGTTGTGGTCCCGGTTCTTGCACGGATATCGCACGCAAGAGGATGCGGCGTCACGGCAAGTCGACTGTGTGGCCCACCACCTCGCCTTGTTCAGCAGGTTCGGATTTGAAGACCCCGTGTCAGATGAGGCTACCTACGTCGCGCAGTTGATTCACAAGGTTGATCCAACGATCGGCTGGGCCCGCTTTCAAGAGATTGTCCAGAGCCTTAGGGCCCGACGAGTCCTGCAAGGCAGCAGGACGCTGTTTTTTGTACCCAAGGCGCTTCACATCTTCCTTTGGAAGCAGTTCTGGACGCGCTATGGGCGCGGGTTCGACTTTGTCGCCACATTCGAATCCATGCCTCCATCGCTCCATGCCTGGTTCTTGAACAAATTCAGATTCGCGGGCGGCAAAGACACAGCATTCGTTGTCGACGAGATTCTGAAGCCAGACGGCGTGTTTTCCACTCGCGACATGCTGACCTCGTCGACCGGGTCGCGATTCCTGTCGACCCTCGCTGAGGCCAATCCCTCTGCTGTTTTGCGCCTGCTTGAGAGCACGATCGGCAACTGGCCTGACGCGGATCTTGCGGAGTTCAAGTCAGACCGCCAGAACATCGTCTGGGCACTTGAGAAGATTGCTGTTTGACCACTGCTTACCGTGCGGGCCTTAAGCCTGCTGGCGCGGCTTGCTGTCAATGAGAACGCCGACTTTTCCAACAACTCGACTGGCACACTGGTGAGCCTGTTTCGCATTGGGCCCGAAGCCGCTGCGACCGAGGCGAGTCCTGAACAAAGGCTGCCTGCCTTGCTTGCGCTCCTGAGAGGGACCTCCGATGCTGAACGTCTGCTGGGTTTGAAGATACAGGAATCGGCCTTGGACTCGCGCGGCAGGGGCTTTCGAACTGTGGGGCCGGAATACCAGGGGCTACGAGAGCGAGCCAAACTTTGGGTTCCCGCAACTTACGGCGACTTGTGGCAGGCACGCCTTTTGTACTTCCAAACCCTGATCAATGAGACTTCTACTTGGCCTGCTGCCCTCCGACCGCAAGTCTGCTCGGCGCTGCTCAAAGCGGTCGAACATCAAATTCGCACCCCGCCATGCACTGAACTTGCGCTCCATGTACTGGAGAAACTAGCCGCCGACAGCGCCATGGTCCCGAGCCAGCTGAACAAGTTTTTTTGGCACTGGAGGGAGTATCGCGAGGACGAGCAGCACCGTGAGGTGGGGGTTCGAATCAGGCGTCTTGCCCGGCGGTACGCACGCCAGGGTCTGAGCAGCCGGTTCCAGAGATACGTTCTTGATGTTGATTGGCTTGAGTGGAATGAAGAGTATCGAGATCGGCGTGATCGGCCAGCCTCCCATGCGAAGGCGCTGGTTGCAGCGCTCGCACGACGAGTTGCGGCGAACCCGCATCGCATCAGTGAGATTTCTCACCTCCTGACCTCATCGAGCCATGGACCGGCGCTTTGGACCTTCGGGGAGCAACTAGCTGCGAGTGACGTCGAGCACGCTCTGCTTCCTTTTCTCACAGGCATCGCTCGGAGTTCCGGCAACGGCACCTGTCTGCACGGCTATTTGAATGGCGTCAAGGCACAGTCCTTCAAGCAGTTTGAGTTATGGCTTCTGGAGATGCTGAACAGCAGCGATACGGCTAGCCTGGGCGCGGAGATGACTCTGCGATCTGCTTACAGCGAAAATCTATTCAACCGCTGTCTCGATGCCCTTGAGACGAAATGGATCGAGCCTGCGCCGTTTGGAGCGTTGCAGTTCGGCATGGCGTTGGATTCAGTGCCGACAGAACAAGCGGAGCGCCTATTCCTTCTAATTCGACAGCGAGAGACCCCGGAAGCGCTGCAGCTACTGATCAGGTTGATGAGCTCCATTTCGTCGGAGCGACCCATTCCCTGCGGCCCAGACTTCGCTTTCGATGTAGCGCGACATGCGATTCCCTTTTTACGACACCCAGGACAATCCTTGGGGTTCAATTGGAAGAGCGTTTGCGTAAGGTTGGTCAAGTCCAATGCCGAGTTTGCAGCGCCCCTGCTTGATGCGATCCTCACCGCCACGGGCGAGGAACACCGGCTGAGCTATGACGATGACATCGAAGCGTTAAGCAATGAGTTGGTCAGAGTCGACGCTGATGGCGCCTGGCAGGTCACTGCAAAGCACTTCGAGGCTACATTGCCAAAATGGAGGAGCGACGTGTACAGCTGGCTGAAGGGTGGCATCCGTTCGTTTGGGGAGAGTGTGACGCGCGGGCCTGTTGCAGACTTGCCGGAAAGCAGCATCTTGAGTTGGATCGAGTCTGACCCAGACGGCCGAGCGGCTCTGATCGCACACGCGGCGCTTCCTACGCTCGATGACGCAGGCGGCGGCAGACTTACTCGGCAATTGTTGACACGGTATGGGCATATTGATGGCGTACGTTCCGGGATAAGCGCCTCATTCCACTCCGGGTCATGGGTAGGCTCGGCGAGCCAACATCTCAAGCACCGGAGAGACATCCTGCGGCGCTGGCTTGCAGCAGGATTCGATTTCCAGGTCGCGCAATGGATAGAAACCGAGATTGAACGACTCGACCGGGAGATTCAAAGAGAAGAAATCAACGAAGAGCGCGATCGCTTCGAGTGATACATGCGGTCCATCGTCGCAAGCCCTGGTCAAAATTTAACGTCACGTTTTGCGGGGAGCAGTTTCTCGACCCTCAGATCTGACAGACAGCACTCAGCCTTGAACAGTCCTTGAACTCGCGGAGGGCTGCTGCTTTCATAGCGCGAGCGGGATGTTGGATCAACTGCGTATTCACCGCTGCGGCAAGCTCTTGGCCATTTGCGACAGCTGCGCAGCCCTTGCGGTGTTCAAGGCTTCCACGCAGAGCAACCGGCGCATTTCGAGGCCATTGCCGACCGCGCCGCCACCAAGGGACTGCTGCAGCTTGCAGTGTGCGGTGCGGTGTTTGGCAAAAGCTTGGTCAGCGGCATCCAACTGGCGTCTGGCTGCTGCTTTGTATTTGGCATCTTCGTCCCAGCGGTCGATGGCTGACGTCAATGCGGTGCGTGCTTGCGTCAGTTCGATCTCGCTGGCGGCTGCTGCTTTACTCAGGCACGCGAGCCTGTCGGCCTGAGAGTAAGCGTCGCAGTCTTCTACAGACGCGATCGCGCTGGCAGGGGCTGCCAGCGCGAGCACGGCCCATAGCGCTGACAAGCCGAGGCGTTGATAGGAGCAGGCGATAGTCATCAAGGAACGCATGTGACTTCCTTGCCCGCGCGCACTACCGCCATGGCGTGGTCCAGCTTGCGGGCGTAGTTGGGGTCGCCTTCACCGTTGTAGCGGGTCAGGGCCAATTGCGACGTCAGTGGGCGCCAGCCTGTAATCACGCGTTGTATGGACGCTTTTCTGAAGATCAACTTTTGCCCAATCTGCAGGACCGCAGAGTTGGCATTCATGCGCTGCAGCATGCCGACCGTCGTTCCTTGTTGTTGTGCAATCCGGCTCAGGCTGTCCCCCTTTTTCACGGATGTTTCGTGGATAGCAGGGTCGGAGGAGGGCATTTCCTGGTGCTCGAAATAAGCCATGCGCATCAGCAGATAGCCGATCCCCGCCCGTATGTTGTGGGCGGGCATGGTGCGGGCGGAATCCATGGTGAGGCGGCCACGCCACAGGGGCGGCAAGATCAGCTCCCCGCCTTCGTCACCTGACAGAAATGCTTTGAGCCCGGGGTCTCCAGCGACGCCGATCTGCATGGGTTTGATGCGCCATTGCGCATTGCCTGCCCCCGATTCCACCCACAGCATGGATTTGATGAAGCGCCAATCTGGAGGAACATAGTTTGCGACGCCCTGCAAGTGCTGGTTGAACTCGCTCAGCGCGAGTTGGATTTCACAGTCCCACTGGTTCCAACGGACATCACCGGGGGCGGCGTTGTTGATGCCTTCTGCCCATTGTTGGAATTTGTCTTTTGCTGGGCTTTGGGTTTCCATGATTTTGGGTTTGTTTGCCGATATGGGTGTGTGGTGAGCGGGCGCCTGCCGGTCCAAGATGAGCAGCTCTGGGTCGTTTGGGATCACGGTCAGAGCGGCTCGCATGCTAGACCGAGGAGTGCGCCGACTTGTGGAACAAAACGTGAGATTGGCGGTTGTTTTGTATCCAAGGTTTGCTTCGGCGCTCGGCCTCGACAGGGGCACTGCTCCGCGGTTTGGCCAACTTGCGAGCTTTCCTTTTCGATGACGCAGGCGAGCTCACCCAAAAAACCAATAGCAAACCCCAATCGCCGCCACAACACCCGCCAGCTCTGCCAGCAACGCGCAGCCCACCGCATGGCGCGCGCGCTGAATCCCGACGGCCCCGAAGTACACCGCCAGCACATAGAACGTGGTCTCGGTGCTGCCCTGGATGGTGGCTGCGGCCAGCGCGGCGAAGCTGTCCACGCCCTGGGCCTGCATGGTTTCGATCAGCATGGCGCGTGCGGCGCTGCCTGAGAACGGCTTGACCAGGGCGGTGGGCAGCGCGTCTACAAACCGGGCGTCGGCGCCCAGCGTGGTCACGCACCAGCGGATGCCGTCCAGCACATAGCCCAGCGCTCCCGATGCGCGAAACACGCCCACCGCGCACAACATGGCCACCAGATAAGGCAGCAGGCCTTTGGCCACGTCAAAGCCTTCGCGCGCGCCGTCGATGAAGGCCTCGTACACGGGCACCTTGCGCCAGGCGCCCATCGCCACAAACATCACGACCAATGCAAACAGCGTCAGGTTGCCCAGCAACGACGACAGCGAGGCCAAGGCCGCAGCGCTGAGCGTGGTGAGCAGTGCCATGAAACCGCCCAGCACCAGCGCCACGGGCAGCAGGTAGGCCAGCACCACGGGGCTCCACAGCGGCAGGCGCTGCACCACGGCCACGCTCACCAGCCCCACCAGGGTGGATGCGGACGTGGCCAGCAGGATGGGCAGGAAAACCAGCGTGGGGTCTGGCGCGCCCTGCTGCATGCGGTACATGAAAATGGTGACGGGTAGCAGCGTGAGCGAAGACGCGTTGAGCACCAAAAACAGGATCTGCGCGTTGGTGGCGGTGTCAGGCTGCGGGTTCAGCTCTTGCAGAGACTTCATGGCCTTTAGCCCCATGGGCGTGGCCGCGTTGTCCAGACCCAGCGCGTTTGCCGCAAAGTTCATAGTGATCAGCCCCAGCGAGGGGTGGCCACGCGGCACCTCGGGCATGAGCTTGGCAAACAGCGGCGCCAGCCAGCGCGCCAGGGCGTCCACAATGCCGGCCTTTTCGGCAATGCGCAAAAAACCCAGCCACAGCGTGAGCGTGCCAAACAGCAGCACCATCACCTCGACCGAGAGCTTGGCCATCTGGAACAGCGCCTGCACCATGGCCGAAAAGATCTCGGCGTTGCCACCCACCAGCCACTGGGCCAGCGCGGCCACCGCTGCCGTGATGAAAAAACCGAGCCACAGGGTGTTGAGCATGGGATAGCTTCAGGTGCGTTGGCGGGCGAATGCGGGCATGCCGCGAGGTTACACGCAGGTTGGCGCAATCAAGGGCAGGGTTGCTGCGCGTTGGGTGCCCGAGTCGTCAGATGCCCATGGCACAGTGATTCGTGCACAAGGCCTTAGAGCAGGCCGCGCCGGGTGGTTGCAGGGCCGCGGGTAAAATGTAGGGTTTTGCCGCGCGGTGTGACCCACGGCAAACACCCCTAACCCACACACAACAAAGGTAACCCCATGGGCGCGCAGTGGAAAGCAAAAGGCAAGGCACTGGTGGCCGATGCCAAGGGCAAGCTGTTTGGCAAGCTGGTCAAGGAAATCACCGTGGCCGCACGCGGGGGCGCAGACCCGGCCAGCAACTCGCGCCTGCGCCTTGTGGTGGAGCAAGCCCGCAAGGCGTCGATGCCCAAGGACACGCTGGAGCGCGCCATCAAGAAGGGCTCTGGCACCGGGGCCGACGCCGTCAACTACGAGCGCGTGATCTACGAAGGGTATGCCCCTCACCAGGTCGCTGTGATGGTCGAATGCCTGACCGACAACGTCAAACGCACAGCGCCTGAGATGCGCGTGCTGTTCCGCAAAGGCCAATTGGGCACCTCGGGCTCGGTAGCATGGGATTTCGATCACGTCGGCATGATCGAAGCCGAACCTGCCGTGGCAGGCGCTGACCCCGAAGAGGCCGCCATTGAAGCGGGCGCGCAAGACTGCGAGCCTGGCGATGAAGAAGGCACCACCACCTTTTGGACCGACCCGGCTGAGCTGGATCTGGTCAGCCGCGCGTTGCCTGCCCATGGCTTCAATGTGCTGTCGGTCAAGCTGGGCTACAAGCCCAAAAACCCGGTCAACCCCGCTAACCTCACTGCAGAGCAACTGGAAGAAGTCGAGAGCTTCCTGGCCGCCATCGACGGCAACGACGATGTGCAGAACGTGTTTGTGAGCCTGGGCGGTTGATGAACGATGGATGCACGGCCGCAGGCACCTGCGGCCTGCGCCATCGCTATCGGCTTTCACACTACCCACCTTTTCATGACTGCAGACCACTACGCCGCCCTCGGGCTGGCGGCCAATGCGTCGCTGGCCGACATCAAGAAGGCCTATCGCCAGAAGGCTGCCTTCTTCCACCCCGACCGCAACGACGCACCCGACGCTGCCCAGCGGTTTGCCCAGGTGCAAAAGGCCTACGAGGTGCTGTCGGACGGCGAGGCCCGCCAGGCCTACGACGACAACCGCCGACGCAACCTGCTGGACGACCCGCTGCAGACAGCGCAAGAGATCTGGCAGGCGTATTCCGCGCGCATTCTTTCTCCTTCTTCCTGATCGCTTTTGTGAAACTTTCCCCTTACTTTCATGACCTGCGCTCCGCCTACCAAGCCGAGCTGGATGATCTGGTTTCCGATTCCGAAGGCAACGATGTGCTGCGCAAGCGCCTGGCAGAAAAGCGCAAGGAAATCGCCTTTCTGGTGCAGATGATGGAGCTGGCGCCGGAGATGGTGGCTGTAGTGTTTCACCGGGGCTTCCGCTTCACCCAGCCCGCCGCGGTGGAGCAGCTGCTGAGCCAGCCCGCCGACAGCCTGCCCGACTGGCACAGCCTCACCCATGCCATCGCGCTGGAACCCTGGGCGCAAAGCCTGGCGCAGACTGTGCTGCGCGAGCCCCAGGGCGCGCGCTTTATGGCCGTGGCCGCAGGGTTGGAATACCTGCAGCAGCACGCGCGCATGGCGCCCGCGTCTGCGGTGCATGGCGACAGCGAGGCTGAGGACGACGGTGAAGATGCCGCCGAGCACGACGACGGCTACGACGCGTTGAGCGCCGACGACGCGGTGGACCCGCAAAACAGCCGTACGCGCGAAGAGTCCAGCGCCAACTGGCTGGCCGACGCAGGCTTTGACCGCAAGGAATGACGACCATGAGCAGCAGCAACCAACACCTCGCACTGATCACCAAAACCACCAGCCTCATTGCGGCCGGTGACATTGTGGGCGCTGAATCGGCCCTGGCCGAACTGGCCGACACCGACGGCGACGGCGCGCTGATGGTGGTGTTGGACCAACTCGCGCCCAAGGACATCCTGGCCGTGATGCGCGAGTACGACGACTCCAAGGCGTCTGTGGTCAACATGCTGGTCACGCCCGAACAGTTTGCGCGGGCCATGGTGCTGGAAAAGCAGTACAAAGACCTCACCCACACCCACCTGCGCAACATGGTCAACGCCGTGGTGTTTCGCGACGATGCCGACCCGGTGGAGTTTTTGACCGCCATTGGCGACCTGGAAGGCGGCGCCGAGGCCCTGGCCAATTACTTTGCTGAGAAGTGGAGCCGCATTGAGGCCTTTGCCCGCACCGGCACCTTTGATGCCACCGAAGACTACGGCGTGACGCTGAGCGACGACGAACTGCTGGCATCGGGCTATGTGCAGCCGCGCGTGGACCAGGATGAAGTGGCCGACCGCGACTGGATGCAGATGGCTTGGCTGCTGCGCTATGAATGCCGCGACCTGTTCATCGAAATGCTGCTGGTGCTGCGCGCCAAGGCGCGTGCGTTTGACCTGGGCCTGGAAGAGGGCGATGAGACCCCCGCCGAAGAAGACGACGGCAAGTTCGAGACCAGCGAAACCGACCGGGGCAAGGCCACGCCGGCGGCCCGTGCTTCTGACGAAGAATCCGCGATCTAGAGAACATCCCCCCCGTGCGCTGTGCGCCTTCCCCTTCTCTCGAATCACTGCGTGATTCGGGAAGGGGGACACCGCCCTCGCACGCAAGCGAAGCGCCGCATACGCAGCTTGGCGGCCCTTGCTCGGCGGTCCTGGCCCCGAGGCCGCACCAGTTGCAAAGAGCGTGAGCAACGCGATGGAGTACCTGCATGACCTTGCCCCCTACGACTGCTTCTGATTCGCCAGCGGGCGCCAATGCCCTGCAACTCCACGACGCCCGCCCTTTCTTTGAAAAGGCGCTGCTGCACGGCGTTCAGCACGGCATCCTCGATGTGGACCGGCTCGCAGCCATCAACACCGATGCGCCCAAGGGCATGGTGCAGATTGCGCGCTACTTTGGCAGCGAGTTTTTGCGGCCCGAGCTGGAAAAGGCGCGCGACCGCATGGTCAACCTCATCAGCCTGTACCTGCTGGAGACCACGGACGGTGACCTGACCAAGGCGGCTGTGTCGCTGCGCGACAACTCTTTCTTGTCGCGCTCCAAGGGCGGTTCGGACATGCTCAAGCGGCTGATCGCCATGCCCGAGAGCAGCAACTTTGGCATGGCCGGATATGCCGACGCCGAGACCCCGCTGCTGGCTGCCTGGTCCCTGCGCAGCCATGCCGACTACCGCGCTGAGCTGGCCCGGCGCAGCCAGATTGCCCAGGCCATCGCCGCTGCCGAGTGGCTGGCCGAGCAGTACGACCTGGACACGGATGAGCTGGAGTCGACTGGCGCCGATGCCGAGGCTGTCATCCGCACTGGCCTGCTGATGCAGGCGCTGGCCCCGCAGGCCATGGCAGCGGGCGAATGGCCCAGCGCTCCGGCGTTTGAAAGGCTGGTGGCGGGCTTGCGCAAGAAAAAAATGCCTGTGCCCACCGCACTGCGCCTGCCGCCTGGGTTGCCCCAGCCGCTGCACGATGCCGTGGCGGTGCACTGCAGCGCCGTACTGGCTGATTTGCCCAAGCTGCTGCAGTCCGCCACGCCGCTGCGCACCCTGCTGCGGCCCATGGCGGCGTTCCGTGCCCGCTACTTTTTGCTGGACGATCCGTTGGCCGAGGTGGAAGCGCTGCACCACAGCCTGGACGCGTTGGAAGACGATGCGGAGCCGCCACAACCCGCCAGCAAGACCTGGAGCAAGACCACCGAGGGCAATGAGGACGAACATTCGCTGCTCACGCTGTTCTTGTGCCTCGCGGCCGGTGTGCCGAAGAAGACTTTGCTGACGGAGAAAGCCGCTGCCAGCCTGATACGCAAAGCGCGCAAATCCGGCCTGCAGCCGGCTCTGGTGGCCGACTTCATACGCGCCCACGCCCCCGGCGTGCACCAGCAGGACTACCTCACGCTCTGGAACGGCTTTGTGCAGGATGCCGAGAAGACCTTGCTGAGCGACATGGACTACCAACTGCACGACGCGCTGGCGCTGCTGCGCCGTGAGTGCAATGTGGTGGCTTAACCGACAGCCAGACCAGCGACTTCTCGAACAGGGCTCCAACCAGTAGCCTTGCACGAACCCGCCGAAGCTCAAGCCAAGTCCAGGGCCCACGTCACCACGGGCGTGGGTGGGGGGAAGTGGAAGCGAACATTGGCGTGGCGTGGCCGCCGGGCGGGTAACATGCGGGGCATCTGCCCGGCCCGCCTTTCTGTGCACAGCCCCACACTCACCATTCTTGCGGCGCTTCTGACCGCAGTTGTCACCACGGTGCTTTATGCCGTGTGGCACTTCAACAAAAACATCCCGGGCCTGCGGTTGTGGGTGTTGTCCTTTCTGTGCGGTTCGGTCTTCAGTGTGAGCCTGCTGGCGCGGAGCTGGCTGCCCGAAGTGGTGGGGGTTGTGGTCTCGCAGGGGTTTGCGGCCTTGGCTGCCTACCTGTGTCTGCTGGCGGGCCGCAAGTACATGGGGCGGCGGCCGATTTCGCACCTGTATGCCGTGGTGGGCATTGGCACGCTGGTGGCCTTGTCGGTGGTGTTCACGGTGGTGCACCCGCACCTGGGCATGCGGTTCGTCTTGGCGGGGCTGGGCACCGGCATCTGCTACCTGCTCACTGCGCGCACCCTGGCCGAAGGGGGCATGCACCGCGTGCCTGCGCGTTACCTTCTGACAGGCGTGTTGGGCGTGCACGGCGTGTTTGTGCTGCTGCGACCTGCGTTGTTCACCTTGGGCAGTGTGGGAAGTGGGGTGCACGACGGCTTGGCGGGTGGCGTTCCGGGCGCCGGGCCCATGGTGCTGGTGTCACAGTTTGTGGTGCTGGAAGCCATCGTCGCCGTGGTGCTGCTGGGTTTTGGCGCCCTGGTTCTCACCAACGAGTTCATTACCACCGAACTGAAGCACCTGGCAGAGGTGGACCCGCTCACCAGCGTCTTCAACCGCCGCGCATTTTTTACCCTGCTGGACAAAGCCGTGAGCAGTGCCCAGCGCACCCACACCCCGCTGCCCGTGCTGGTGGTGGACCTGGACCATTTCAAGAGCATCAACGACACCTGGGGCCACCGCGCAGGCGACGATGTATTGCGGCATTTTGTGTCCCTGGCCCTGAGCTGCCTGCGCAAGGAGGACGTGATGGGCCGGCTGGGGGGCGAGGAGTTCGCCATCTTCCTGCCCAACGCGGGGGCAGACGGAGCGCAAGCCGTGGCCGAACGTGTGCGCGCGCTGGTGGCGTCGACCCCCACCACGGCGGGCACACGGCCGATTCCACTGACCGTCAGCATTGGCATCGCCCTGTGTGACCAGGGCGTATCGGCCAGCGCCGCGTTGCAGCGGGCCGACGAAGCCATGTACCTGGCCAAGCAGCGCGGTCGCAATCGGGTGGAAGTATCGGACGCGGCTGTGCCTGGCGCCGTTGGGGCGATGGCAACAGCGGCGTGAACGCCTGGGCTTTTGGTGCAAGCTTGAGAGTGGTGCGCTAGCGGGGGCCGTGCGGCCACCATGCAGCGCCAAATGTCGGCTGCCCGACCTTGAAAGGTGCTGGCGCGGCATGGCCTGACCCCAGGCCTGCGCAAAATTACGGGCTACGGGCACCCCGCTCGCGCTCCAATTGACCACCCATACCCATGGCAGCCACTTCTTCCAACAGCCGCCGCAGCCGCAGCGCCCCAGCAGACACGCCCACAGCGCCGCGCAGGGCTTTTCTCCGGTCAGGCGCTCGCTTGGCGGCAGTGGGCGCGGCGGCCGTGGCCGGGGCGGGGTACCTTTTGTACCGGCCAGGCAATGACCGGCAATTGGTTTTTGCCACCGTGGCAGATGCCATGCGGGAGGTCGAGCGTCTGGCCGGTGCTGCGGTCGGGCCGCTGGCGCCCGCCACGGCGTGGAACTGGTCACAAACGCTGGAGCACTGCGCGCAAAGCATCGAGTTCTCGCTGCAGGGCTTCCCGGCGCCCAAGTCGGCGCTGTTTCAAAACACGCTGGGCGCAGCGGCTTTCAACGTCTTCGCGCTGCGCGGGCGCATGAGCCACAACCTGGCGGAACCCATCCCCGGTGCGCCTGTGTTGGATGCCTCCACGCCTGACGCTTCGGTGGCGCTGGCGCGGCTGCGCAAGGCTGTGCAGGATTTCGCCGTTCATGCAGGGCCGTTGTACCCCCACTTTGCGTACGGTGCCTTGAGCAAGGCGCAATACGAGCAGGCACATGCCATGCACCTGGCCAATCATCTTTCGGCCTTTGACCTGCAGGGCTGACCGGGCCGCTTGCTTTGGGGCACGTCGCGCAAGAAATGCTGCAACGGGATGTTTGCTATATAAAGTATAGCTATTGGCGATTTATTGATAAGCGATAGAGCCTGTTTTTACGTAAAACTCAAACTGTCCGCCCGTCCTGAGAGGCGCAGTTGTGCCACAGGCGCCGGGTTGGTGGCCAGCAGGCGACCGCGCCGCCACACGCTCAGGCGCGTGGCTCGCAGGCGGATCGCCTCCACCGGATTGCGCGCGTGCAGCAGCACAAAGTCGGCAAACGCGCCGGGCACCAGCCCGTAGCCTTCCAGGCCCAGCAACTTGGCGGGGTTCACGGTCACTGCATCAAAACACTGGCGCATGGCGGCCTGGCTGGTCATCTGGCCCACGTGCAGGCCCATGTGCGCGGCCTCCAGCATGTCGGCGCTGCCGCCGCTGTACCAAGGGTCCAGCACACAGTCGTGGCCAAACGCCACCGTCAGGCCCGCGGCCATCAGTTCGGGCACGCGGGTCATGCCGCGGCGTTTGGGGTAGGTGTCGTGGCGGCCTTGCAGCGTGATGTTGATGAGCGGGTTGGCCACCACGCCCAGATCGGCCTCGGCCATCAGGGGGATGAGCTTGCTCACGTAATAGTTGTCCATGCTGTGCATGGAGGTGAGGTGGGAGCCGGTCACGCGGCCGTGCAGGCCCAGGCGCTGCGTTTCAAACGCCAGCGTTTCCACATGGCGTGACAGCGGGTCGTCGGATTCGTCGCAATGCATGTCCACGCGCTTTCCGCGCTCGGCGGCCAGCTCGCAGAGGATCTTCACGCTCTCGGCGCCCTGGGCCATGGTGCGCTCGAAGTGCGGAATACCGCCCACCACATCCACGCCCAAGTCCAGCGCACGTTTGAGGTTGTCCAACCCGCCGGGCGCACGCAGCACGCCATCCTGCGGGAAGGCCACCAGTTGCAGGTCCAGATAGGGCGCCACGCGCTGCTTCACGTCCAGCAGCGCCTGCACGGGCAGCAGGCTGGGGTGGCTGGTGTCCACATGGCTGCGAATGGCCAGCAGCCCGCGCGCCACAGCCATGTCGCAATACTGCAGCGCGCGCTGCACGATGGCATCGTGCGTCAGCGTGGGTTTGAGCTCGCCCCACAGCGCAATGCCTTCGAGCAGTGTGCCGCTTTCGTTCACGCGCGGCTGGCCGTAGCTCAGGGTCGAATCCATGTGGAAATGCGCGTCCACAAACGGCGGGCTCACCAGCAGGCCGCCAGCGTCCACCGTCTCGTGCGCGGGCGCTTGCAGGCCTTCGGTCACTTCGGTGATGCGGCCGTTTTGCACGGCAATCGACATGTTTTGGCGCCCATCGGGCAGGGTGGCGTTGTGGAGGAGCAGGTCGAGCATAGGGTGTGTCTGCGGATAACGAAGTGGTCAATAAAGTCTTACTTCCAGACTTTCTGGGTGCTGCGAAAACGCACATCGCCCGGCTTGTGCCCGGCGTCGATGGTGATGCGGTACACCTCGCCATCGTGCCCGGACGCTGCACGCGCCGTGAAGCGGATGCCGCGCCGCGTGGGCAGGCAGTTCATCTGGCTCAGGGCGATGGAGGCATGGTCGTTGTTGATCTGCGCAAACGTTGCGGTGTGCACCTCGCTGGCGCTGTCGGTGCCGTCGCGCACGATCCACTGCAGGTACAGGAACGACTGTGCGTAGCGCGTGGCATGCACGATGCGGTACATGCCGCCGCCTTCGCCAGGCTTGACGGGCGCAGGCCACTCGCCGCAGACCTTGATCCAGTCCACATCGGGCGCCGTGGCAAACGATGTGTAGGGCATGTCCATGCCCAGCGCGTGGGCCGACGGCGGGCCGAAAGCCAGCGCCAGGCAGAGCAGGGCGCCGCACCAGGGGCGGACGGGAATCAGCGCATTGCCTGGGGAAGGGCACAAGGAAAAATTCATGGGTGCAGTGTAGAGAGGCCAGAGAGGCTGGAGCCAGCGCTGTCGGGTTTCTTCAAGACGAGGGCCGTAACGCGCGACTAAGCTGTCTGTTTGGGTCGCCCGGCAACCGGGCGGTGCCGCCGGTTTTTTTGCCGTTTCATCCACCAGGAGCTTTGTCACCCCATGCAATTTGGCTACACCATTCTTTATGTCGAAGACGTACCGCGCACCATTGCGTTCTACGAAGCTGCCTTCGGCCTGCAGCGCCGCTTTGTGACCGACGAGGGCGATTTTGGCGAGCTGGACACCGGCGCCACCGCGCTGGCTTTCTCGTCGCTGCAGTTGATGGCGCAGTTGGGCAAGAACCCGCAGCGCGCCTCGGCCGACGCGCCGAGTTTTGAAATTGCGCTCACCACGCCCGACGTGCCCGCCGCCGTCGATCGCGCCTTGGCGGCGGGTGCACGCCTGGTGCAGGCCGCAGAGACGATGCCCTGGGGGCAGACCGTGGCCTACGTGGCCGACATCAACAATGCGTTGGTGGAGCTGTGCACGCCCATGGCGCCGCCCCCGGCTGCCTGAGCAGCGACAGCAGCGCGGCAGGAGCCGGTCAGCCGCCATACCCGGGCTGTGCCACCGTGGCCAGCAGATCGGGCAAGCGCCGCAGCGTGGAAGGGGTCTGACCCAGCCACCTCAGGCATTCACGGCTGAAATGGGCCTGGTCGGCGTAGCCGTGGTCTGCCGCAATGGCAGCCAGCGGCGCGCAGCCCTGCAGCGCACAGGCCGCGCGGCGCACGCGGGCCAGGGCGCGCCAGTAGCGGGGTGGCTGGCCTGTGGCTTGGGCCAGCATGCGCTCCAGGCTGCGCGGAGACGTGCCCAGCGCGCGGGCGGCGTCACCTACGCTTTCACAGGTTTGGAGGGCCTCCAGTGCCTCTGCGGCGTGGGGGTGCAGCCGCACATGGTCATCCAGCGCGCTCAGTACGCGCCCTTCATCCCAGCCGCCAGCGCGCCTTGCTGCGTCGGCAGCGGCCAGCAGCCCCGGTTCATCGACCTGCACCCCAGGCCGCAAGCGGAACCCGAACCACTGCGTGGGCCGCAGCGTGCTCACGGGCCGCGCCTGGGTGTCCAGCGGCGTCACCATGGCCTCTGCCTCGCCACTGGCCGTGTCCAGCCGCAAGATCAGATCGCGGCAGCCATCGGGCAGCACGGTGGTGGTGCCGGGCGTTGCGCTGGCGTGCTCCCAGCGCGCCAGCACGGTGCCGGGCAGCAGCAGCGGGTGCGCCACGTCAGCGCTCTCCCTTGCGGTAGGGTTTCATCAGCGCCTGCGGATACGCCGCCTTGCGCGCCACCAGCACCAGCGCCAGGATGGAGAGCAGGTACGGCAGCATCAAATACACCTGGTACGGCAGCCACGCATCACCCGCCTGCTGCAGGCGCAGTTGCAGCGCATCAAAAAATGCAAACAGCAACGCACCCAGCAGCGCCTTGCCGGGCCGCCACGAGGCAAACACCACCAGGGCCACGCAGATCCAGCCGCGCCCGTTGATCATGTTGAAGAAAAACGCATTGAACGCCGACAGCGTGAGGAACGAGCCCGCCACGCCCATCAGCGCCGACCCCGCCACGATGGCGCCCGTGCGCGTGGCTGCGACGGAGATGCCCTGGCCTTCGGCGGCCTGCGGGTTCTCGCCCACCATGCGCACCGCCAGGCCCAGCGGCGTGCGCAGCAGCACCCAGGCCAGCACCGGCACCAGCAGCAGGGCCAGCAAGGTGAGCGGCGTCTGGGCCGAGAGGATGGGAATGCCCAACCACTCCATCGGCGCAAAAGGCTCGATGGTGGGCGGCGTGTTCACCTTGGGAAAACTCACCCGATAGCCGTAGTAGCTGAGCGCCGTGGCCAGCAGCGTGATGCCCAGGCCCGAGACGTGCTGCGACAGCGCCAGCCCCACTGTGAGCCACGCATGCAGCAGGCCAAACACCGCGCCAGTCAGCGCTGCCACCAACACGCCTGTCCATAACCCGTAGCCTGCGTAAACCGCCAGCCAGCCGGTGAAGGCACCTGCCACCATGATCCCTTCGATGCCCAGGTTGAGCACGCCCGCGCGCTCGCACAGCAGCACGCCCAGCGTGCCCAGGATGAGCGGCGTGGCCACCCGCAGGGTGGCGATCCAGAACGCGGGGTTGGCAAGGATGTCGAGCAGTTCGGTCATGCGCTCGCTCCTGTGTTCGTTACTTCTATTTTGATAGCTGCTGGCGCTTGATGGATAAGCGCTAGAGGCCAATTTGGCTTGAAATTCTGGATAAAACAGAGAGTCATCGTCCTAGTGAGTGGTGCTTTCCTTCGACCTCGGCAGGACGCAACTCGCGCGGCCAAAGCCAGTGCCACTGTGGAACTGGCTTTGCCAGGCCACGAGTGGCGTCCCCCTCCCGAAGGAGAGGGGGAAGACGCGAAGCGGCTCAGGGGGTGTCTCATTTCTTCACGCGGTATTGCGTGAGCAACCCCGCCACCAGCACCGCAATCAGCGAAGTCGCCACGATCACATCCGCAATGTAGGTCGGCACGCCCACCGCGCGGCTCATGCTGTCGGCCCCCACCAGCACGCCCGCCACAAAGGTGCCTGCCGCGATCACGCCCAGCGGGTGCAACCCCGCCAGCATGGCGATCACGATGCCGCTGTAGCCGTAGCCGGGCGACATGTCGAGCGTCACATAACTCGTGCGGCCCGCCACCTCAATGGCGCCCGCCAAGCCTGCGAGCCCGCCGGAAAGCAGGGCGACCAGCACCACGGTGCGGGTGATCGGCACGCCCGCAAAGGCGGCAGCGCGTGCATTGGCGCCCGCAGCGCGAATGTCAAACCCCGGCACCGTGCGCGCCAGCAGCGCCCACAGCATCACGGCCAGCGACACGGCCCACAGCAGCCCCGTGTGCAGCCGCGTCTGCGGCACCAGCTTGGAGAGCTCCAGGTCGCCCTGCAGCGCCACGCTCTGCGGCCAGCCCATGGAGAGCGGGTCTTTCATGGGCCCATCGAGCAGGGCGGATACCAGCAGCAGCATGATGAAGTTCAGCAGCAGCGTGGTCACCACCTCGTCCACCCCCAGCCGCGCCTTCATCAGCGCCGGGCCCAGCAGCAGCGCGGCGCCCGCCAGCGCGGCGGCCAGCATCATCAGCGGGAAGAGCACATACGGCGACCATTCCAGCCCCGTGCCACCATGCATGCCGCCCACGGCCACAGCGGCCAGCGCACCGGCGTAGAGCTGCCCCTCGGCCCCAATGTTGAACAGCCGCGCCCGGAAGGCCACAGCCGCTGCCAGCCCGGTCAGGATCAGCGGCGTGGCGCGGGTGAGGGTTTCGGTCAGCGCGAACACCGAGCCGAACGCGCCTTGGAGCAGCAATGCATAGGTCTGTCCCACGGGCGCGCCGGCCCACAGTACCAGCAGGGCGCTGATGAGCAGCGTGAACACCACGGCACCCACCGGCGCAAGAACGTAGGCGGCGGGGGAGGTGTGGTTGCGTTTTTCGAGTCTCATGCCCCGGGCACTTCTGGTAAATCTTCGACTTTTATATTGAGAAATCGAAGCCTAAAGTCCAAAGGATCAGGAATGGCTAACTTTAGGCGAACATGGTTCCAGTCTTCGTTTGTGATTATTGAGGACTTTAGTGCGGCCATTTCCTGAATCGGGCATCGCGCCCCGATAATTATCAGTTTTATAAATTCTTTGGGAATTTCGTAAAGTTGAATTTTCTTGTTGTAGGAATCTATTGTTATTTCGCCTTTTTCATTTTTTACTGTGGTTAAATTTTCATTTTGAAAATTCTGTACTCTCCATTCTTGCTCATAGCTCCAGTGCGTGCTTTTTGCTGAGAGTATTTTGTGTGAGCGCCCAAAAAAATAATCGTGATAACCAAAGGAATGTTTTATGGGTCTGCTCTCTCGATACATGACTCTTCTAATTTTCAGTCCAGTTGGCCGGTCCTCAGATTTTTGTTTTTTCAAAAAGTGTTGAGGATCGATGGCAACAACAAATCCTTGATGCTCGGATCCATAGTGGGACCACATGAGTAAGTTGTCATAAGTCTCTGAAAAACATATTGTTCCATGCTCGAAATCGGTTGTGGGGTTTTGTGAGCTGTTTTTTGATATGATTTTTTGAATAAGTGACTTTGAGTATTTATTGTTGTCTTTGAACGAGGCTTTGAGCGCTATGGCCTCATCTGTAGTGAGTTCATCTAAGAATTTTTCATTACTAGGTGATTGCTCAAAGGGGTCGTTGAGTGCTTCCCTTTGGGTAACTCTTAATGCTGGATTTTTAAAAAATGGCGTATTTTTGGGTAGATATTTGTAAAAATATTCGGGGTAATTCAATTCCATTTCAGGCCTCCACTATCCCTGCCATTGCTAGTCCAATCGATTCACGAGACCAGTGTTCAGATGGCTGAGCTTTACTTAGCTGCCCATCGTGCATCACCGCCACGCGGTCGCCCAGCGCCAGCACTTCGTCCAGGTCGTCAGAAATTAGCAGTACGGCGGCTCCCGCATCGCGGGCGTTGATGAGCTGCTGCTGCACAAACATCACCGCGCCAATGTCCAACCCCCAGGTGGGCTGGTGGGCCACGATGAGCTGGGGCGCTGGCGCGGTGTTGCCTGCACCATCCTGCGGCGGCATCAGCGCCCGGCCCAGGATGAGCTTTTGCATGTTGCCGCCCGACAGCGACCGCGCAGGTGCATCAGCCCCACCGCCACGCACGTCAAAGGTCTCGGCCACGCGCTGCGCGTGTTGGCGGGCCGCCCGGCGTTTGACCCAGAAGGCGCGGAACCACGGGTGCGCGAACCAGGGGCCGCGCAGGCGTTCGGCCACCGCGTTCTCCCACACCGGTAGATCACCTACCACGCCCACGGCGTGGCGGTCTTCGGGTATGCGGGCCACGCCCTGGTTCACCAGCCACGCGGGCTGTGCTTGCAGCGGTGCGCCGCGCAGCGTGACCTGGCCGGTGGTGGCTGCGCGCACGCCACACAACACATCGGCTAGCGCCACCTGGCCATTGCCGCTGACCCCTGCAATCGCCACGATCTCGCCTGCACGCAAGGTGAGGGACACATCATTCAGCCGGTCGCGCCCGGTGGGTGCGGTGCTGACGTTGGTCAGGGTGCAGATGGGCTCGCCCACGTTCTGCGCAGGGCGGCGCTCGGCCGCTTCGATCGCACGGCCCACCATCCATTGCGCGAGCTGCCCTTGCGTGGTGCCCTGCGCAGGCGCCTCGGCCACCAGCTTGCCCTGGCGCAGCACGGCCACGCGGCGCGATACGCGCAGCACCTCGCCCAGTTTGTGGCTGATGAAGATGACGGACAGGCCCTGGGCCACCATCTGCGCCAGGGTGTCGAACAGCGCCTCGCTCTCCTGCGGGGTGAGCACCGCAGTGGGTTCGTCCAGGATGAGGATGCGTGCGCCCCGGTAGAGGGCCTTCAAGATTTCAACGCGCTGGCGTTCGCCCACCGAGAGGCTGCCGACCTTCGCATCGGGGCTGACAGGCAGGCCAAATTGCTGTGATACGGCCAGCAGCTTGGTGCGCGCCTCGCTGCGGCGCGAGAAGGGCTGCCACAGTGGCTCGCTGCCCAGCAACACGTTGTCCAGCACCGTGAGGTTGTCGGCCAGCGTGAAGTGCTGGTGCACCATGCCAATGCCCGCCGCCAGCGCTGCACGCGGCTGGCCGGGGGGCAGGGGCTGGCCAAAGACTTCGATGCTGCCTTCGTCGGCCACGTAGTGCCCGAACAGAATGGACATCAGCGTGGACTTGCCTGCACCGTTTTCGCCCAGCAGGGCCAACACTTCGCCGCGCGCCAAGGTCAGGCTGATGCCGTCGTTGGCGACGAGCTTGCCGAAGCGTTTGGTGATGCTTTTCAAATGCAGGACGACATTGGACATAGTGGGGCTATGGCAGTGCGTGGAGCTGTAGCGATAGATACGAAGACTCAAGCTCGCGCAGGAGTTTGCGTGGGTTGCGGCGATGGGCGGTGCTCGATGTGCCACACTGCATCGAAATCATGGTCCTCCACGCTACTTTGATACCCGTTAGGTGCTGCCTGCTGCTGTTGAGCATGTTCGCAGTCACGGCTGCCGTAGGTGTTGAACCTCCGGTGCGCCAGCTGACCGTATCTACCCGGTGCGGCTGGTTCGACAACCCATCCCCTGGCAATGCAGACCTGCTGGATGCAGGTGGTAGCTGGTCCGTAGCGCAGCAGGGCGGGCATCAGGCCCAGGGGCAGTGGCCCAGCTTTCCGGCCAGCAAATGGGTACGTACTGGCGTCGGTAGCTACGGGTATGGCTGCGCGTGCCTGACCGGACGATTTGACGCAGACAGCCAGGACGTTCTCGCCATCACCCGATCGCGCGCCCAGCCACTCAGCGCTTGTCGTTCGGACAAGGCCCTCAAAGGGCTGGAGCCGTTGAATTCTTTGCAATAGCTCACTGGCGTGCTCCGCATACCGGCCAGATGGCGGGCGCGCAGGCGCAGATTCGTCACTATGGGTCTGCAGCCCTGAGCACCGGGTCATCGTGCTCATTTCCAGGCTGCCAAAAACGCCCGCAGCACCTTGGCCGAATTGGCCGCCGCCAGGCCCATGAAGGTGCCCATTTCGTTCTCGCCCTCGCCACCACCCGCCAGATCGCTCAGCGAGCGGAACGCGATGTAGGGCACGCCGTTGCTGTGCGCCACCATGGCCGTGGCGGCGGTTTCCATGTCGAGCACGTTGGCCTCGAAGGTCTTGAACGCGTATTCGCGGAAGGCCTTGTTGTCGACAAACGCCTGGCCCGAGACACCGTTGCCGCCCACCACCAGTTGCGGGCGCTGTTTCAGGCAGTTGGCTGCCACGCAATGCTCCAGACCTACGTTTTGCAGGCTGCGGGCGGTGGCCAGCATCTTCGGGTCGGCTTCAAACCAGAACTTCTTGGTCAGCTTGGGGTTGGCGGCAGACCGCACCTCCACCGGGCGGGGGTGCATCATCCCGAAGGCGGGCATGGTCAGCTCGCTTTTCATCCAGGCGGGGGCGGCGTATTGGCCGGGCTTGTCTTCACGCGCCATCAGCCATTCCATGTACTGGCCCCACTGCGCGGGCACGGTCACGTCACCAATGTGCAGGCCGGGGTTCACGCCGCCCGCAATGCCGCTGAAGACGACGTGGCTCACGTTGAAGCGGTCCAGCACGAGTTGCGTGTTCATGGCCGCGTTGGTCATGCTGATACCGGAGAGGAACACCACCACCGGCTTGCCTTCGAGCGTGCCGGTGGTGAATTCGACGCCGTTGATGTTGTGTTTGGCGGGCTGTTGCACCTGGGGCAGCAGCACAGTCAGCTCGGGCGCAAAGGCGGAGATGACGGCGATGCGCGGAGTGTCGTCCAGCCGCACGGCAGCCTTGCTGGTGGGGCTGGATGCACAACCGGCCAGCGCGCCAGCCAACGCCAGTGCGGCCAGCAGCCGGGTGAAATGAGAGGCGATGGAGTGGCGCAATAGGGTGGGCGAGGTGGTGGTCATGGGCTTGCCGAGTGGTGACAGTGAAGGGTGGGCACAGACAACGGAAAGGGCCACCGCAGTGAGTGGTGGCCCAGTTATTTATCCCGTTGATTCGTGCTGGATTGGGAGTGGCTGACAAAGCTCAGCGCAGCGGTTCTGGCTAGGCGCTGCGTCGCAGGCAGTACTGCAAGTACGACAAGACGCAGCAACAACGCCAGAAGAGTTTTGTCATCCACTCCTCTTACTTGGCCGTGGATTTGGGCTGGCTGTCGTCAACCTTGACGGTGAACTTACCCGCCAGAATGTCGGCCTCTTTCGCCTTGACCTTGGCCACGATGTCTGCGGGCACCTTTTTCTCGAACGTGCCCAGGGGCGCCAGTTCAGAACCCTTGTGTTTCATCATCGAATACGGGCCGTAGTCCTCTGGCATGAACTTGCCTTCTTTGACCAGTTTCAACGCACGGTCGATGCTGGGCTCCATGTGCCAGATGGCAGAGGCCACCACCGTGTCGGGGTACTGCTCTTGCGTGTTGATCACGTTGCCGATGGCGAGCTTGCCCTTTTCCTTGGCCGCATCGCTCACGCCAAAACGCTCGGCGTAGAGCACGTCGGCACCTTTGTCGATCATGGCAAAGGTGGCTTCCTTGGCCTTGGGTGGGTCAAACCAGCTGTTGATGAAGGTGATGGTGAACTCGACCTTGGGGTTGGTCTCTTTCGCGCCCGCCATGAAGGCGTGCATCAGGCGGTTGACTTCGGGGATGGGGAAGCCGCCCACCATGCCGATCTTGTTGGTCTTGGTCATGCCGCCAGCCACCATGCCACTCAGGTACGCGGGCTCCTGAATGTAGTTGTCGAACACGCTGAAATTGGGCGCTTGGGGCTTACCCGACGAGCCCAGCAGGAAGGAGGTCTTGGGGAAGTCCTTGGCCACCTTGCGGGCGGCGGCTTCCACGGCAAAGGCTTCGCCCACGATCAGCTGGTTGCCGCCCGTGGCGTATTCGCGCATCACACGCTCGTAGTCGGCGTTGCTGACGTTCTCGCTGGCCTTGTATTCGATCTCGCCGCGCGCTTCGGCGGCCTTGAGGGCCTTGTGAATGCGGCTCACCCATTGCTGCTCAAAAGGCACCGTGTAGATCGCCGCGACCTTGAGCTTGGACTGCGCGGTGGCCAAGGACGGCGCCATCGCCATGGCGGCCGAAAGGGCCATGGAAGTGCAGAGCAGGCGTCCGGTGAAGATGCGGCGGGTGGTCATGGTGGGGGTCCTTCAGGCAATCGAACAAAGGGTGGGAGATGCCGATATCAAGCAAGGAGCGCGCCAGTGGCCCCCCGCACAGCAGCAAACCGCTGGCAAGTCTGCCAGAGGAAAGCCACCAAGTGGTAAAAAAATTCGGGGCCGGCAGCCAGCCCGAAAAAAAGCCACCCCGGTGCGCTGGGCATGGGGTGGCTGGTGCATGCACGGCTGGCCGTGCGCTTATTTGGTGCCGAAAATCCGGTCGCCCGCATCACCCAGGCCCGGCAGGATGTAGCCGTGGTCGCTCAGTTCACGGTCGATGGCGGCGGTGAAGATGGGCACATCAGGGTGCGCTTTCTGCAGCGTGGCCACGCCTTCGGGCGCCGCCAGCAGGCAGACAAACTTGATGGAGCGGGGGTTGAGCTTTTTGAGGCGGTCGACACAGGCGGCGGCCGAGTTGCCGGTGGCCAGCATGGGGTCGACCACGATGATGTCGCGCTCTTCCATCTCGGCGGGCATCTTGAAGTAGTACTCCACGGGCTGCAGGGTGGCCGGGTCGCGGTACAGGCCGATGTGGCCCACGCGGGCGCCGGGCACCACGTTGAGCATGCCGTCGAGAAACCCGTTGCCTGCACGCAGGATGGAGACCAGCACCAGCTTCTTGCCATCGATCATCTGACCGGTCATCGTCTCCAGCGGGGTTTCGATCTGCACGTCCTGCAGTGGCATGTCGCGCGTGACTTCATAGGCCATCAGTGTGGAGAGTTCGCCCAGCAGGCGGCGAAAGCTGTTGGTGCTGGCGTCCTTCTTGCGCATCAGCGTGAGCTTGTGCTGGACGAGGGGGTGGGAGATGACGGTGACGTTGCTCATGGCAGATCGATGGGTGTTTTTGAGAAAAATGGGCGTCAGTCTGCCAGAAAGCGCGCGTAGCGCGCCAAGTCCACATTGCCGCCGCTCACGATCACGCCCACACGCTCGCCGTGCAGCAGCTTGCCGCTATCGTCTTCGCCCGAGAACGCTTGCGCGCCCGCAAAGGCCAGGGCCCCCGTGGGCTCCACCACCATCTTCATGCGCTGGGCAAAAAAGCGCAGGGCTTCGATGAGCTGCTGGTCGCTGACGGTGATGATGTCCTCCACGTGCTCGCGGATGATGGGGAAGGTGAGATCGCCCAGCGCCTGGGCCTGCGCGCCGTCGGCGATGGTCTGCGGATGCGGAATGTGCACGATGTGCCCAGCGCGCAGGGATTGCTGCGCGTCGTTGGCGGTTTCAGGCTCTACGCCGATGACCTTGCAGTGCGGTGCCATGGCTTGCACCGCCAGCAGGCTGCCCGACAGCAAACCGCCGCCTCCCAGGCAGACGAAGAGGTAGTCGAGGTCAGGCACCTCCTGCAGCAGTTCCAGCGCTGCGGTGCCCTGGCCTGCGATGACGTGCGGGTGGTCGAACGGCGGCACCAGGGTCATGCCACGCTCGCGTGCGATCTGGCGGCTAATGGCCTCGCGGTCTTCAGTGTGGCGGTTGTAGGTGACGACCTGGGCACCGTACTCCCGTGTGGCGGTCATCTTGGAAACTGCGGCGTCTTCGGGCATCACCACCAGCGCGGGCATGTCCAGCAGGCGCGCCGACAGCGCAATGGCCTGGGCGTGGTTGCCAGCGGAGAAGGTGAGCACGCCATGTTCGCGCTGCTCGTCGGTGAACTGGGCGAGGGCGTTGTACGCCCCGCGAAACTTGAAGGCCCCGGTGCGCTGCAGGTTCTCGCATTTGAAGAACAGCTTGGCGCCCAGACGGGCGTCGATGGCATTGCAGCGCAGCACGGGCGTGGGGTGTGCGATGCCTGAAAGCCGCTCGGCTGCGGCGACCACGTCGCTGTAAGAGGGCGGGGTAAGGCTGGGCAAGGTCATGGGTGCGTCCTTGTGTACCGGGGCGAAGGCAGCCCCTGGCACCCATGATAGCCGCATGCGCCGAAAATTTCAGTCAAATTGGCATCTAGCGCTTGTCTGGCAAGCGCTGGTAGCTATCAATTTTGATTCGGTGACCGCGGTAAGGCTGGCGTGGCACGCCCGGCTTTGCACGCCCCTCGTTTTATGTTCGCCCGTCAATCCAGTTCGCTGAACCGCCGCAGGGCAGGCAGGTCGGGGAAATCACCCGCACGCTTTTGCTTCATGGCCGTGACGGATTCCATCACGTGCCGGTTGCTCCAGATGGCGCCTTGCAGCCAGCCCATTTGGCGCAGGCTGTCTTCCACGCTGTGGTCGCGCGCGTAGTTGACGGCCTGCTTGGTGCCCCAGATGGCGACGGGCGGTTTGGAAGCAATCTCTTTGGCGCATTGCAGTGCGGCGGCCACCATGGCTTCCTGCGTGTCGAACACTTCATTCACCAAGCCATAACCGAGCGCCTTTTGCGCAGGCAGGCGGCGGCCGGTGTAGGCGAGTTCCTTGACCACGCCCAGCGGAATCAGCTTGGGCAGGCGCTGCAGCGTGCCCACGTCGGCCACCATGCCGATGTTGATCTCCTGGATACAGAAGAACGCATCCGCCGTGGCGTAGCGCACGCACGCGGTGGTCACCAAATCTACGGCGCCACCGATGCAGCCGCCATGGATAGCCATGATCACGGGGATGCGCAGGCTCTCAACGCGCGTGAAGGTGGCCTGCATGTCGGTCAGCAGGTCAAAGATGGCGGCGCGGCCCTCGGGGCTGCGGTCGTCCAGCGTGATGGCGCCGCCAAAGGTTTCCAGTGCCATGCCGGCACTGAAGTGTTTGCCCGTGCTGCTCACCACCAGCGCCCGCGCCGCTCCCGTGGTGTTGAGGTGGGCGAGCACCGAATCCAGCTCGCGCCAAAAGGTGGGGTGCATGGTGTTCATGGCATCCGGCTTGTTCAGAACCAGATGGGCGACGTGGTCGGTGATGCTGAGCGAAAAGCAGGTGAGGGTGTTCATGGGTTGCCACTGTAGACCTGCAGGTGCGGGCGCCGTCGTCGCCTGTGCGACTTTGGGTGTTTTTGGCCTCTAGCGCTTATGGATCAAGCGCTGGCAGCTATGAAAAGAGGAGTTTCACGCCCTGGCTCGGTGGACCTTGGCGGTTTGACGCCATCCTCCAGTCGATCCGCCTCG
>PJUL01000326.1_pt1 | contig 37551 bp, 35 predicted proteins | sample 1512221 | NCBI WGS metagenome assembly PJUL01 (sample SAMN08177667, study PRJNA422409) | Feces metagenome, whole genome shotgun sequencing project.
GCCGAAGCCCCAGCGGGCCCCGATCTTGTCCATGATCTTGCCCCAGGCGAGGTAAGCCACGGCGTAGGCCAGCTGGAAGTAGAAGACGAGGTCGGCGTAGTGCTTCTCGTTCCAGCCGAACTCATGGGAGAGATCGGCCTTCAAGAGACCGATCGTCTGCCGGTCCACATAGTTGATGACCATCGCCGCGAACAGCAGGCTGACGATCACCCAGCGATAGCGACCGATCTTCTCGGATGGCGCGGGAGCCGCGGGGATGTCCATCGACGTCGTCTTCCTTACCCTAGTTTTGTTTTCGTTGTTCGACCTGGGACGCGGGGTCCCGTCAGGCGGGGACCGCCTTGCAGCGCACCTCGCCCAGCGGGCCGAAGCTTACGGTCGATTCTTCGCCGGCCGCGATGTCGTGAATGCCGGTGCTGGCGCCGGTGGTGACGATCATGCCCTTCTTCAGCGGCCGACCGCGCGAGGCGACGTGGCCCAGCAGGAAGGCCAGGGCCGCCAGCGGCGAGCCGGGGATCGAGGCCGCGCCGCCCTTGCCGACGCTGACGCCGTTGATGAAGGTCTCGGCCGGCATGGCGTCCCAGCCGAGCTCGCGCCAGTTCTCGATCACCGGACCCAGGATCTGGCCGTCGTTGTTGCCGAAGTCGGAGACCACGATGGGCGGGCCCAGCTCGTTGATGGTCTTCAGCGGGCTGCCGGCGATCTCGACGCCGAGGATCAGCTCGCCGACGTAGTCGGCGGCCTCTTCGGCGGTCCACTCGGTCTTGCCCTCGGGGGCGTCCTTGGACAGGCGGATGATGAACTCGGCCTCGACGGCGGTGAAGCCGCCGGCGATGGCGCGGAACGGGGTCGGCTCGGCGGCCGCGTCCCAGACATTGTTCTTGAAGATGCAGCCGGCCAGGCGATCGACGCCCAGGCGCTCGCGGTGCTGCGGCGGGACGAGACCCACTTTCCAGCCGACCAGTTCATCCGGCCACAGATCGATGGCGATGTCCTGCACCGCGTAGCCGTCGGCCATGGTCTGGGGCAGGGCCCCGCCGGGATAGCCGGGAACCGAAACGCCCTTGCGGCGGGCTTCGACGAATTGGGGGGCGATGGACGCCGGTGCGAATAGGTCGCTCTGCGCCTCAGAAACGGTCACGCCGCGTACCCTCCCTCGAATTACTCAATGCCGGTCCGTTGATCGGACCTGCGCTGTCTCTAGTGGAAACCGGTGTCATTGACAATTGGTCCACTGAAACACGTCGCACGGGCGAGGGGAACCGTTCTCGAACTGGGAGACTCTTGTTTTCAGCGGAGGAACGGGAAATGACGCAGCCGCAGCTGGCCGAGTATCGCCGCAAGCGCGATTTCCAGAAGACCGCCGAACCTAGCGGCGAGCGGGCGGTGGCGGCGTCGCCGCACCTGCGATTCGTCATCCAGAAGCACGACGCCACGCGGCTGCACTACGACTTCCGGCTGGAGGTCGACGGGGTGCTGAAGTCGTGGGCGGTGACCAAGGGGCCGTCGCTGGATCCGGCCGACAAGCGCCTGTCGGTCGAGGTCGAGGACCATCCGCTCGACTACGGCGACTTCGAGGGCACGATCCCCAAGGGCCAGTACGGCGGCGGCACGGTGCAGCTGTGGGACCGCGGCTTCTGGGCGCCGGAGCCCGGCTTCGAGGACATCGGCAAGGCCCTGAAGAAGGGCGAGCTGAAGTTCGTGCTGGAGGGCGAGCGGCTGCACGGCGGCTGGGTGCTGGTGCGGATGAACTGGGACCGCAACGCCAAGGATGGCCCTAAGCGACAAGAAGGGGGAAAGCGCGCCAACTGGCTGCTGATCAAGCACCAGGACGAGGCCGCGCGGCCGGGCAAGGGCGACGCCCTCCTGAAAGAGGATCGCTCGATCGCCTCGGACCGGACCATGGCCGACATCGCCGCCGGAAAGGGCAAGTCGCCAAAGCCCTTCATCCTGAAGAGCAAGGGGAAGGCCGACGCCGTCTGGAAATCGCGCACCAAGGCCGAACGCGAGGTGCTGGCCAGGGAGGCCGAGGAGACCCGCAGCTTCGAGCCCACGAAGACCGCGCCGAAGAAAGCAGCGGGGAAATCAAAGTCCAAGCCCGCCGCCATGCCCGACTTCGTCGAGCCGCAACTGTGCAAGTCGGTCGAGCGGCCGCCGGCCGGCGCGGGTTGGGCGCACGAGATCAAGTTCGACGGCTATCGCCTGCAATTGCGCGTCGAGGACGGCCGGGCGGTCTTGCGCACCCGAAAGGGCCTGGACTGGACCGACCGGTTCGCCGGCGTCGCCGAGGCCGCCGCCGACCTGCCCGACGCCCTGATCGACGGCGAGGCCGTGGTGCTGGACGAGGCCGGCCAGCCCGACTTCGCGGCCTTGCAGGCGGCCCTAGCTGAGGTAGGGGAGGCCGAGGGCGGGGAGGGCGAGATCATCTTCTTCGCCTTCGACCTGCTGTTCGCAGAGGGCGAGGACCTGCGGGGCCAGACCCTGCGCGAGCGCAAGACGCGGCTGAAGGCGCTGCTGGGGCAGGACGATCCCCGGCTGCGCTATGTCGATCACTTCGAGACGGCGGGCGACGCGGTGCTGCTGTCGGCCTGCAAGCTGGAGCTGGAAGGCATCATCTCCAAGCGGCTGGACGCCGCCTATCGCTCGGGCCGCAGCGAGACCTGGACCAAGTCCAAGTGCCGGGCCGGCCACGAGGTGGTGATCGGCGGTTGGACGACGACCGGAACGGCCTTCCGCTCGCTGATCGCCGGCGTGATGCGGGGCGGCAGGCTGGTGCATGTCGGCCGCATCGGCACGGGCTTTGGCAAGGACAAGGTCGCGAAGTTGCTGCCGAAGCTGAAAGCCCTGGAGACCGACCGTTCGCCGTTCAAAGGCGAGGGCGCGCCCAGGAACGCCGCCAACATCCACTGGGTGAAGCCCGAACTCGTCGCCGAGATCGAATATGCCGGCTTCACCGGCGAGGGCGCGATCCGCCAGGCCGCTTTCAAGGGCCTGCGCGAGGACAAGCCGGCTTCGGAGGTCGAGGCCGACGCCGTGCCAGCCGCGAAAGCCGAACTGGCCGAACCGACGCCGAAAGCCGCCAAGGCGGCGACGTCCAAGTCTGAAAGCGTCGTGCTGGGCTTACCGATCTCCAAGCCCGACAAGCCCCTGTGGCCCGACGCCGGTGACGGCGAGCCGGGCACGAAGCTCGATCTGGCCCGCTACTACGCCGCCGTCGGCGAGTGGATGCTGCCGCATATCCAGGGTCGGCCGGCCTCGGTGATCCGCGTGCCCGACGGCATCGAGGGCGAGACCTTCTTTCAGCGCCACGCCATGCGCGGGATGTCGTCGCTGATCGAGACGGTGACGGTTTCGGGCGACCGCCAGCCCTACATCAGGTTCGACCGCGTCGAGGCCCTGGTCGCGGCCGCCCAGATCGCCGCCGTCGAGATCCATCCGTGGAACTGCCAGCCGGGCGATCCGGAGGTCGCCGGCCGCCTGGTCTTCGACCTCGATCCGGCGCCCGAGGTCGGCTTCGAGGCGGTGATCGAGGCGGCGCGGGAGATGCGCGACCGGCTGGAGGAACTGGGGCTCGTCAGCTTCTGCAAGACCACTGGCGGCAAGGGCCTGCACGTGGTCACGCCGCTGTCGGACAAGGTTCCCTGGGACCAGGCCAAGGCCTTCGCCCGCGAGGTCTGCGCGCGCCTGGCCGCCGACGACCCCGACCGCTACCTGATCACCATGAGCAAGAAGGCGCGGACCGGGAAGATCTTCCTCGACTACCTGCGCAACGACCGCACCAGTACGGCCGTGGCCCCGTTGTCGGTCAGGGCGAGGCCAGGGGCGACCGTGTCGATGCCGCTGAACTGGACGCAGGTGAAGGCGGGGCTGGATCCCTCGCGGTTCACGATCCGCACCGCGCCGGACCTGATCGCCAGGAGCACGGCCTGGGCGGACTACTTCGAGGCGGGCAAGCCGCTGAAGGCGGCGATCAAGCGGCTGGGGTAAGGGCTTGCCCCAGCGCCCCGCATCGTGACACCACCACCTGGTGACGCTTGCGACGACCAAGGACGAAGGACGGTTCACCGCGCTGGACGGGCTGCGCGGCGTCGCGGCGCTGGGCGTGCTGCTCTACCACATCGCCGACTGGTCGGGCCGGCGGGGGCATTTCGCGCACGGCTATCTGGCCGTGGATTTCTTCTTCTGTCTCAGCGGCTTCGTGCTGGCCCACGCCTTCGAGCGGCGGCGGATCGGGTTCTGGCCCTATCTGGTGGCCCGCTGGGTGCGGGTCTGGCCGATGCTGTTCATCGCCACCGTGGCCGGCGCGCTGCTGACTGGCCGGCCGAACGTCGAGACCGTGGTCGACGTCCTCAAGGGCCTGCTGCTGATCCCCAAGTTCGCGCCGATGGAGGCGGGCACTTTCCCGTCGCTGTTTCCGTTCAACCCGCTGGCCTGGTCGCTGTGCCTGGAGGTGCTGGTGAGCCTGGCCTGGTTCCCGCTGCGCCGCGCGCCGGACATGGCGATCATCATGTTCGTGCTGCTGTCGGGCGCGGCCCTGCTGTTCGTCGCCGTCGGCATGGGCGGGCTGCAGACCGGCTGGGACCAGGCGACCTTCGGTCTTGGCGTGCTGCGCGCCTCGTTCCCCTTCGCCATCGGCTGGCTGTGCTGGCGGCATCGGGGAAGTTTCGCGGCCCGCAAGGCCTGGGTTCCGGCGGTGCTGCTGCTGACCGTGCTGGTCCTGCCGGTCTGGCCGACGCGCATCGCCAACGGCCTCTACGACTTCGCCTGCGCCACCTTGCTGTTCCCGGTCCTGGTGCTGCTCGGCGCCTTCGACCCCGGCGGGCGGCTGGCGCGCTGGTGCGAGCGGCTGGGCGGGGTGTCGTACCCGCTCTACGCCCTGCACTGGGCGTTCTGGTACGTGATGATCTCGATCTATCCGAACGGCTGGAAGCGCGACCTGCCGCTGTGGTTCTGCGTGCTGGCCTTCTTCGTGCTGCCGGCGGCCTCGTGGGCGGCCTGGCGCTGGGTGGAGACGCCGCTGCGCATCTGGCTCAAGCGCGTGACGCACGCGCTCTGAAGGCGCTCTGAAAGAAAAATCATCGTTGTTCGGTGTGCCTCGGGCGAGGATGTGCGTCATGCACTGCGGGAAACCTTGTCGAGACGGACCGTGCGGCCGAAAAGCGAACATGACCTGGGAAGCCTCGATCGGCGCTATCGGCCCGCGCTGATGGCGTTCTTCATGCGTCGCGCCGCCAGCCACAGCGACGCCGAGGACATGACCCAGGAGCTGTTCGCCAAGCTGGCCCTGACCGAGGCCGGCCGGACCATGGACAACGCCGACGCCTACATCTTCCAGATGGCCGCCAACCTGCTGCGCGACCGGGCGCGGCGCGAGCGGGTGCGATCGAGCTACACCGCCGCCGTCCGCGCCGAGCCGATCGACCTGGAACCGCTGGATCCGGCCCGGGTGCTGATGGGGCGCGAGCGGTTGGGCGAGGTGTCGGACGCTCTGCGCGAACTGCCCGACCGCACCCGCGCCATCTTCCTGCTGTTCCGCCTGGAGGGCATGAAGCAGGCCGAACTCGCCGAGCTTTACGGCATGACCACCAGCGGCGTGCAGAAGCATATCCTCAAGGCCATGGGCCATCTGACGCGTCGCACGAGGGCCGGCGAATGAACGGTCCCGACGACATGATCGGCGCTCCGCACGAAGAGCCCCTGGACGTCGCCGCAGCCTGGTGCGTGCGCCTGGCCGAGGGCGAGCTGACGAGCGCCGAGCACGCCGAACTGGAAACCTGGTTCGCCGTCGATCCGGAGCACCGCGCCCTGCTGGACGACGCCGTGTCGGCCTGGCGCGCGGTCGACGACCAGGCGATGAGCCCCGGCATGGTCGCCCTGCGTGGCGAGGTCCTGGAAGACCTGCGCCGGGCCCAGCGCAGCCGCTGGTCGCGCAAGCCCGGCCGCCGAGCGGTGATCGGCGGGGCGCTGGCCGCCTGTTTCGTGGCGGCCCTGGCCGGCGGCGGCGTCGCCTGGCGCGCCAGCCTGCCCGACGTCTACCGCACCACAGAGGGCGAGCGGCGCATCGTCGAGCTGCCAGACGGCTCGCGCGCTTCGCTTGATGCGGCCACCGTGCTGCGCGTGCGCTACGACGGCGGCCGCCGGCGGCTGTGGCTGGACGAAGGGCGCGCCAAGTTCTCGGTGGCCAAGGATCCGCTGCGGCCGTTCTCGGTGGCCGCCGATGGCAAGCTGGTGGTCGCCACCGGCACGACGTTCAGCGTCGAGAAGCTGCCCGGCCAGATGCGCGTGGTGCTCTACGAGGGGCATGTGGCGGTGCTGGACGGGGAGGGGGAGCGCGGCCGCCCGCCGCCTACGGTCAAGGTCGATGGCGCGCCGGCCGAGCGGCTGCTGACCCCCGACCACGAACTGGTCGCCTCGACGACCTCCGACACCACGGTGGTCTCGCCCACAGACCCGTCGCGCGCGGCCTCGTGGGAGAACGGCCAGCTGGTGTTTCAGGACGAACCGATGGATCTCGCCGTCGAGCGGGTGAACCGCTACGCCCGCGAAAAGCTGCGGATCGCCGATCCGGCCGTGGGCCGGCTGAAGATCAGCGGCGTCTTCACCTCGGGCGACACCCGGGCCTTCGTTGACGGCGTCACGGCCGTGCTGCCGGTGCGCGCCGAGCCTTCGCCGGGCGAGACAGTGCTGCGGATCGACCGGGGACAAAACGACCGTGGACAAAAAAAGATCAGCGGCGCTGGTGAGTCTTCCGCAGACTGAGGCGTCTCACTCACCAAAGCGCCGCCAAAGAACAATGATCGGCGCGAGGGAGGGAAGTGATGCGCAAGAGCTTCGACCGCCGCCTCGTCTGGGGCGCCACCGCTACCGCCGCCGTCCTGGCGGCCCTGACCGCGCCGACCGCCGGCTACGCCCAGGCGCGGGCGACCTACAGCTTCGACATTCCGGCCCAGGACCTGGGCGGCGCCCTGCGGGCCTTTGGTCGTACGTCGGGCCAGCAGCTGGCCTTCGACGAGACCCAGCTGCGCGGCAAGCGCAGCGCCGGCCTCAAGGGCAGCTATTCGACCGAAGAGGGGTTGAAGCGCCTGCTGGCCGGTTCCGACATGGTGGCCCAGCCCACCGCCAGCGGCGTCTACGCCATCCGCGGCCGCAACCTGCTGGTCGCCGCCAGCGCCACGGCCCAGGCCTCGCCGGCCGTCGCCGCCGAGCCGCAGGCCGCTCCGCCCGAGGCGCCGTCCGAAGTTGAAGAGGTCATCGTCGTCGGCACGCCCGGCGGCGCCGGCATCGACAAGCTGTCGGCCAGCTTCGCGGTCAGCACCGTCAACGCCGCCGACATCACCAAGGCCTCGCCCAAGTCCAGCGCCGAGCTCCTGGCCCTGGTGCCTGGCGTCTGGGTCGAGACCTCGGGCGGCGTGGCCGGCGCCAACGTCTTCGTGCGCGGCTTCCCCGCCACCGGCGACGCCGAGTTCCTGACCATCCAGCTGCAGGGCGCGCCGATCTATCCGCCCTCGACCCTGTCGTTCCTGGAGAACTCGTCGATCTTCCGCGTCGATGAGACCATCTCGCGGATGGAGGCCCTGCGCGGCGGTCCCAACCCGATCTTCTCCAACGGCCAGCCGGGCCTGACGACCAACTTCATGCTCAAGGAAGGCGGCGAGGACACCAAGGGCCTGATCAAGGCCTCGACCTCCGACTACGGCCTGCGCCGCGTCGACGGCGTGGTCAGCGGCAAGCTGGCCGACGACCTGTTCTTCATGGTCGGCGGCTACGTCACCCGCTCGCCCGGCGTGCGCGACACCCAGTTCGACAGCGAGAAGGGCCAGCAGTTCACGGTGAACCTCACCAGGAAGCTGGAGAACGGCAAGATCAACCTCTACGCCCGCGCCACCGACGACCACGGCGCCTGGTACCTGCCGTTCGCCATCAACGTGCCCGGCGTCGACAAGGGGACCTACACCCAGATCGGCGAGCTTTCGCGCCACCAGACCCTGCAGGTGAACGCCGACGGCACGACCCGGCAGTTCGACCTGGCCGACGGCCGGGGCTGGAAGGGCTATGTGGTCGGCGGCAGCTTCGAGCACGAGTTCGGCGATGGCTGGACGGTGCGCGACCGCTTCAGCTTCACCAAGGGCGACGCCAACACCTACGGCCTGGTGCCCGACGGCGGGGCGGTGACGGCGGCCTCCGTGGCGGCGGTGACCGGCTCGGCCGTGACCACGCGCGGCGGCGCGACGCTCGGCTCCAGCGACTACGTGCAGAACTGGGGCGCCTGGATCGTCGAGAAAGAGATCGAGGCGCTGACCAACGACTTCAGTGTCTCCAAGAGCTTCGGGACGCATGAACTTTCGGCCGGCTACTACGCCTCCAGCTTCTCGTCGGACGACTTCTGGACGATCGGCAACTTCCGCCCGATGCAGGTCAAGGCCAACGGCGACTATCTGGCGACCGGGATCACCTGCGCCAACCTGGCCACCGCCGGCAGCGGTTCGGGCTGCTGGAACTACGGCCTGGTTTCGGCCGGCGACGGGCGGGTGGACGCGCTCTACCTGGCGGACTCCTGGCAAGCGACCGAGAAGCTGCGGATCGACCTGGGCGTCCGCCGCGAGCGCTTCAAGACCGACTATGTGGTCGATGACGGCAATGGCTATCCGGACGGCCTGGCCATCCGCACCACCGACTACAGCCACAGCAAGACGTCCTACACGGCCGGCGCCAACTACGACCTCAACGACGTGTCCGGGGTCTTCGTGCGCTATTCACGAGGCTACAAGTTCCCCAGCTTCGACAACTTCCGCGAAAACCTGACCGACACCCTGAAGGTCGACCAGTACGAGCTGGGCTACAAGCTGCGCAGCGGGCCGTTCGAGCTCTACGCCACCGGCTTCGCCAACGAGTTCAAGGGCGCCAAGTTCGCCGACGTCGGCGGCATCCAGGAAAGCAACACCAACAAGGCGCACGGCGTCGAGCTGGACGGCCGCTGGAAGTCGGACTTCGGCCTGTCGCTGGCCCTGAACGGCACCTTCCAGAAGACCGAGATCAAGCAGTCGTCGATCCCGGCCAACGCCGGCAACAGCGCCCAGCGCCAGCCGGACTGGCAGATCCGCTTCACCCCCAGCTGGGACGTCGCGCTCGGTACGGTGGACGCTACCTTCTACGGCACGCTCAGCGCCGTCGACGACCGTTATGCCGACAACGCCAACACCCAGGTGCTGAAGGGCTACGAGAAGCTCGATCTGGGCGCGATCTTCCGGGTGGGCGCCTTCGACGTCCAGATCGCCGGCGACAATCTCACCGACAGCCACGGCCTGACCGAGGGCGACCCGCGCTCGACCAGCGGCGCCAACGCCCGGCCGATCCTCGGGCGGTCGGTGCGCCTGAGCGTCGGCTACAACTTCTGACGATCTCGCGGGTTCTGTCCTGCAACGGTTCCTGCGCGCGGGCCGGCTTTCCTCCCTGCCGGCCCGCGTTCTTTTTCTTCGATGAGGCCCCGATGATCCGCGCCCGCCTGCTCGCCGTCGTTTCCGCAGCGGCCTGGACGGCGCTGACGCCCTTGGCCTTGGCGCAGACCCCGGCGGCGGAGGTTCCGACGCCGGCCGACACCTACCAGGAGCTTTTCCACCAGGTGCAGACGCGGCGGCTGTTCCCGGACGGCAAGACCTTCGTCGATGCTGCGCCCAGGCGCGACCCGGCCGCCATCTTGAAGGCCTACCGCGCCCATGCTCGCTTCACCGACGCCGAGCTGAAGCGCTTCGTGCGCGCCAACTTTGTCGTGCCCGAGGCCGGCGCGACGCCCGCGCCCAGCGCCGAGCGCACCACCTTGAAAGCTCACGTCGCCGCCCTGTGGCCGCACCTGACCCGCGAGCCGGTCAAGCCCGTGGCCGGAGGCTCGGCCCTGGCGATGGCCAAGCCCTTCGTCGTGCCCGGCGGGCGCTTTCGCGAGATTTATTACTGGGACAGCTACTTCACGATGCTGGGCCTGAAGCTGGATGGGCGTGGCGATCTGGTCGAGAGCATGATCGACGACTTCGGCGGGCTGATCGACGCCTACGGCCACATCCCCAACGGCGCCCGTACCTACTATCTCAGCCGTTCGCAGCCGCCGTTCTTTTACGCCATGGTCGGCCTGTCCGAGGCGACCGATCCGGCGGTGGTCAAGGCCCGCGTCGACCTGATGCGGCGCGAACACGCCTTCTGGATGGACGGCGAGAAGAGCGTGGCGCCGGGCAAGGCGTATCGCCGCGTCGTCGCCCTGCCGGGCGGGGCGGTGCTCAACCGCTACTACGACGACCGCGTCACGCCGCGCGACGAGTCCTACCGTGAGGATCTGGAGACCGCCCGCGAGGCGTCGCTGGCCACAGGGCGGCCGCCGGCCGAGGTGTTTCGCGACCTGCGGGCCGGGGCCGAGAGCGGCTGGGACTTCTCCTCGCGCTGGATGGCCGATGGCGAGCATCTGAAGACCATCCGCACGACGGCGATCGTCCCGGTCGATCTCAACAGCCTGATGTACGGCCTGGAGACGGCGATCGCGGCCGGCTGCGCCCGCATCGCCGACGCGCCTTGCGTCGCCGAGTTCGACGGCCGGGCCAAGGCCCGTAAGGCGACCATGGACGTCGTGCTGTGGGACGCCTCGCGCGGGGTCTATCTCGATTATCTCTGGACCGGCGGCGAGCGGATCGACGCCCTCAGCGCCGCCTCCCTCTACCCGCTGTTCGTCGGGGCCGCTTCTCCCGACCAGGCCAAGGCGGTGGCGACCGCGACGCGAGCCCAACTGCTGGCCTCGGGCGGTCTGCGCACCACCACCCGCCGCACCGGCCAGCAGTGGGACACCCCCAACGGCTGGGCGCCCTTGCAGTGGGTGGCCGTCGCCGGCCTGCGCCGCTATGGCGAGACGGCCCTGGCGTCGGACATTTCGGATCGCTGGCTGGCCACGGTCGAGCGCGAGTACCGGGCCAGCGGCAAGATGCTGGAGAAGTACGACGTCGAGGAGGCCAAGGCCGGCGGGGGCGGGGAGTACCCGCTGCAGGACGGCTTCGGCTGGACCAACGGCGTGACGCGGGCGCTCCAGGAGGGTGCTGGGAACTAAAGCTCCGGCTCGTCGCCGCCCAGGCGCTCGATCTCCTCGACCAGGCCGTCGACATTGAGGATGGTCAGGGTACGGCCCTGCTTGGCGATCAGCCGGCGCGCCTCAAGGCGGTTCAGCTCGCGGGTCACGGCTTCGCGCTGGGCGCCGGCCAGGACGGCGATCTCGGCGTGGGTCGGGGCCTTGGCGAGCACCGCCTGATTCTCCTCGATGCCGGCCTCGGTGGCCAGGCGCACCAGTTCCATCTGCACGCGGCAGGGGGCGGAGACGGCGTTCAGTTCGAACACCCGGCTGCTCAGCGCCCGGACCATGGCCGCCAGGTCCTCGAGCACCGCGCGTGTGAAGTTGGGCGCGCCGGCGATCAGCTCGGCGACCAGCGGCTCGGGCAGGCGGCCGACGATGGATTCGGTCAGGGCGGTGACGTTGGCCGAGCGCGGCAGGCGGTCGATGGCGGCGATCTCGCCGAAATAAGAACCCGGCTGCAGGCGGCGATAACCGACCTCGCGGCCCGAGCGGGCGTACTGGTTCACCAGCAGCAGGCCGCTGATCACGATGTAGACCGCGCCGCCCGGATCGTGGCGCTGGACCAGCCGCGCGCCGCGCCGCACCGACAGGATTTCAACCCTCGGCACCAGGGCTTCGATCTCGGCCGGGTTCATGTGGCGCAGGAGCCGACTGTCCGTCAGCGCCTGCAGCCGGAAGGCGTTATCGCCGTAAGCTGCGGCGTGCGGGGTGCTCGCGGTGACGGATGAGTCCATAATCGCCGCTCCAGAGTTCGCGTGCGGGGAGAGTCGAGGGGCAATGGGGGACTTAAACTACAAGGCCTTCATCAGCTACAGCCATGGCGACGGCAAGCTCGTCGACTGGCTGCACAAGGGCTTGGAGGCCTATCGTCCTCCCAAGGGCGTGGGGGCCGCCGCCGGCCGTCCGCTGCGTCCGATCTTCCGTGATCGCGCCGAACTGTCCGCCGCCGCCGATCTGGGCGAGGCGATTCGCACCGCTCTCGACCATTCCGAGTTCCTGATCGTCGTCTGTTCCGAGGCCGCCCGCCGCTCCAAATGGGTCGGCGAGGAGATCCGCTGCTTCCTGTCGACCCACGGGCCGCAGCAGGTGATCTGCCTGCTGGTCGACGCGCCGGAAGGCGGGGGAGAGGTCATCGACTGCCTGCCGCAGGCCCTGCGCGAGGCGCTGCCGCCGGGCGGAGAACCTCTGGCGGCCGACATCCGCCCAGGCGGCGACGGACGCCGGCTGGCCTTCATGAAGATCGCCGCGACCCTTCTGGGGACGCGGCTGGACAGCCTGATCCAACGCGACGCGCGCCGCCGCACCCGGTGGATGGCGGCCGTCACCACCGGCGCGCTCGGCGTGGCGGTGGTGACCGGCGCCCTGGCCCTGATCGCCGTCGACGCCCGCCGCGAGGCCGACGCCCAGCGGGCCGAGGCCGAAGACCTGGTGGCCTATATGCTGGGCGACCTGCGCAAGAAGCTGGAGCCGGTCGGTCGGCTGGACGTTCTCGACGGCGTCGGCGCCCGGGCGCTCGCCCACTACGCCCACGTGCGCACCGGCGACCTGGACGATACGGAACTGGCCCAGCAGGCCAAGGCCCAGACCCTGCTGGGCGAGGTCCGCGTCAAGCGAGGCGACCTGAAGGGCGCGCGCCAAGCCTTCTCGCAGGCCGCTCAAACCTCGGGGGCCCTGTCGAACCGCGAGCCCGAGGACGGCAAGCGGCTCTACGACCATGCCCAGAACGTCTTCTGGCTGGCCTATGTGGACTGGCGCCTGGCGCGGGCGACCGATGCCGAGGCCGGGTTCCGCCGCTACGGCGAGCTGGCCGAGCGGCTGACGCGCCTGGATCCGTCCAACGCCGAGTGGCGGCTGGAGGTCGCCTACGCCCGCAGCAACCTGGGCACCTTGCTGTACGAGCAGGGGCGGCTCAAGGACGCCCTGGCGATGTTCATCGACGCCCGCGACCGCTTCGCCGCCGCCAACCGCGCCGCGCCGGATGAACGGACCCACGTGCTCGACCTGGCCGACACCCATGGCTGGGTCTCCGACTGCCTGCAGCGGCTGGGACGCGTGCGGGACGCCTATGCCGCGCGGGCGGCCGCCCAAGCCCATCTCAAGGCGCTGGCCGCCAAGGAGCCCGACAACCGGCCGTTGGCCGCCAAGGTCTATGCCGGTCAGCTGGCCCTGGCCCGTCGGGCTTTGGAGCTGGGCCAGACCCAGGAAGCCGGCCGTCTGGTCGAAGAGGCCGGCCGCGGCTTCGCCGAACTGGTGGCGCTGGATCCGCAGAACGCCACGTGGCTGGAATACACCGCGACGGCCGACATGGACGCGTTCGACCTGGCGATGGCCAGAGGCGACCTCGTTGCAGCGCGGTCAATACACGCGCGGGCGGGCGTGCGGCTGGCCAAGTTGAGGGCGCTCAATCCGGAGGTCTATGCCTGGACCGCCAAGCTCAGCGGGCGTCTGCGCGTCGAGGCCATCAGGCTGGCCGAGATCGATGGCCGGCCAGACCTGGCCAAGGCCGCGGCGGACGAGATCGAACGCTCGCTGGCGGCCCGGCCGGGCGTGAAGGGCGACGCCGACCGCGAGGCCATGTTGCTCGGCGTGGCCCGCCTTACGCAGGGCAGGGCGGCCGACGTCGAGCGGTTGCTGTGGCCGCTGCGGGAAACGCTTTCGCCGGAGGGGCGCGATATCCTCGCGCGGGCGCTATCTCGCCTGGGCCGTGCCGAGGATGCGTCGGCCATCGTCCGTGAACTCCGCGCACAAGGTTATGCGAAGCCTGAGTTTGTTGCGTTTTGGCGCGATTCACCTCTAGGTTAAACTCGCCTCAAGGGGGAATTTTTCTTATGCAAGGCAGCACTGTCACCGGGCCCGAGCCCGATAAGATCGTTGAAGTCATCGTCGGTCTCAATCCCGACAACCTGAGCTTCATGGACGTCGGGCCCAACCCGCCCGAACTCCTGGACCTGGACCTTTCGGAGCGCTGCCTCCTGAAGTTCCGCCTCAGTGACGACCTTCTGGAAAAGGGCTGGCGCTTCCAGCCGACGCCGATCTCGTTCGAGAACGACTGGGGCCAGAACTTCTCCAGCTACACCTGGACCAAGTACAATCCCGATCCGAACGCCGAGGGCATTCCCTACGCCGCGTTCAAGGTGGTGTTCGAATGCAAGCGCCAGGGCATCTTCGTCTACAGCCTGTTCATGCTCGACGCGCTGGGCCAGGCCATCGACCTGGATCCGCTGATCGAAAACGGCACCGGCACCTGATCTGTCCGACCTGACGTCATTCGACGAGCTCGCCGCGCTGCTTCGGCGCGGCGAGCATCTTCAGGCCTACGACCTGGCGCGGCGGTCGCTGGACGACGGCGACCGCTCGCTTGTCCTGGCGCACGCCGCCGTGCTGTCCCTGGCAAGGGCCGGGGCGACCGACTTCGCCCGATCCGAATATGTGCGGCTGGGCCTGGCCGTTTCCGACGACGCCGAAGCGCTTTCGCTCGGCGCGCGGCTGCTCAAGGACGTGGCCCTGGGCGCCGCCGGCGCGCGCCGCAGAGCCTTCGCCCGCGCTTCCGCCAGAGGCTATTCCGCCGCCGCCGCCAATGGCGGGGGGCGCTATGGCCTCGTCAACGCCGCCACCATGAGCCTCGTCGCCGGCGACGCGCGCCTCTCCGCCCAGCTCGCCGCCCTGGCTCTCGAGCACGCCGGTGATCCGAGCGACGGCGAGGCCGGCTATTTCGACCGCGCCAGTCGCGCCGAGGCCCTGTTCCTGCTGGGCCGCCGCGAGGCCGCCGCCGACATGCTGGCCAAGGCCGTGGCCTGCGCCCCCTCCAGCGTCTCTTCCCACGCTTCGACCCTTCGGCAACTGACCATGATCGCCGCCGAGACCGGCGGGCCGACCGCCTGGCTGGAGATCCTGCGACCGCCCGCCGCCGCCCAGTTCACCGGCCACATGTTCGCCGCCGGCGATTTCGCCGAGGAGACAGTGCTGAAAGCCCGGATGACCGATGTCCTGCGCGCCCAGCGCGTCGGTTTCGGCTATGGCGGCCTGGCCGCAGGGGCCGACATCCTGTGGGCCGAGGCCCTGCTGGCCGCCGGGGCCGAACTGCACGTCGTCGCGCCCGTGTCGCTGGCCTCCTATGTCGAGACCTCGGTGCGTCCGTTCGGCGAGCGCTGGTTGGACCGGTTCGAGGCCTGCCTGGCCCGAGCCGCCTCGGTGCGCTTTGCGTCCCGTGATCCTTACGCCGGCGACGACGAGGTCTTCGCCTACGCCAGCCGCTTCGCCGCCGGCTGCGCCATCCTGCGGGCGGAGGGCCTGTCGACCGAGGCCGTGCAGGTCGCGGTCTGGGACGGGCGCCCGGCCGTCGGTCCCGCCGGCGCCGCCGCCGACGTCGCCTACTGGCGCGAGACCGGCCGGCCGCAGGCGATCCTGCCCTTCGAGCGCCCCGAGCCGGACGCCCGCCCGCCCGCCGCCGGCGGCGCCGACGGCGAGCGAGGGGTCAAGGCCATGCTGTTCATCGACGTGCGCGGCTTCGGCGCGCTGCGCGACGACCAGGTGCCGGCCTTCTTCGAGGTTGTGATGGCCGGCATGGCCGAGGCGATCGGCGGCCTCGCCGCGCCGCCTGAGCATGTCGAGACCTGGGGCGACGGCGTCTTCCTGGTGTTCGGCCAGCCATCCGACGCCGCCGAGGCGGCCCTTTCGCTACTAGAGGCTCACCGCCGCCTGAACCTGCGCGCCCGGGGCCTGCCCCGGCACCTGGGTTTGCGCATCGGCGGCCACTACGGGCCGGTGCACCTGCGGGTGAACCCGATCACCGGCGCCCAGGCGGTGGTCGGCGCCCATGTCGTCGTCGCGGCCCGAATCGAGCCTGACGTCGCCCCCGGCGCGGTCTATGTCAGCGAGGCGATGGCCGGCGCCCTGGCGACCAGCCACGCCGACCGATTCCGCTGCGGATATGTCGGCAGAACTAAGCTGCGTAAGAGCTTTCCGCCGCTGTCGATCTTCAATCTTTCCCGCCGCTGAGCGCTAAGCTTCGGCCCTGTGACAAATTGCACAGCTGCCTCGCGGCGGTTGAGACATCGTGTCGCAGATCACGGACGGCCGGGCCAAAAGCCTCCAGAGCGGACGTCGCGCGATCGAAGGGACCCGGAGCCGTCCCGCCATGACGGCTCCGGGTTTTCCAGGCCATTGGCGCGCGAGACAGTCTTGGGGGGCTTCTCGCATGCGGGGCGGGGGTCGCTTGCGGCGCGCCGTGAGCGACCCATCGCCGACTCCAGTGCGGAGACGAGGGGTTTGCGACAGGTTCAGGACCAGACGCGGGGGCGGGGATGACCGGCCTGCTGCTTTTCGCGGGCGACGCCAGCGGACGGTCGGGCGCTGTCGGTTCCCTGTTCGACCTCGGCCTCGCCGACTGGCGTGACGTCGCCGCCCTCGGGCGGGTCGCCGCCGACACCCGCGCGGCCCTGAAGGCCTCGCGCCAACGCCGCGACATCGTGGGTTTTCTCGGAGAAGTGGTCGGTCCGGCGCTGGAGCCGCGACGCGGCGCCGAGCGCATCGAGCCCGGCGACCTGTCGGCCGAGGGCCAGCGGCTGTTCGACGCCTGGACCGAACTCGACGCCATGCTGGAAGGGCAGGGGCTCGACCTGCAGCTGGGCATGGCCGCCTTCGCCCGCGACCTCGTCTCCTACGGCCGGGACGTCGCGCCGCTGTCCTATCGCAAGCTGCTGGGTCCGGAGCGCGAGGCCGCGCTGGACGCGCTGCGCCTGCAGGTGCGGATGCGCGCCGATCGCGCCACCGCGCTCGCCGCCCGCATGCGCGACTTCGCCACCCGGGCCGGGGCCTTCGCCGCCCTGTTCGCGGCCTTCGAGCGCGATCCGGCCGTGCGCATCTCGCTGCGCGAGGCCCCCGAACTCTGCCTGGCCTATGACGACGACGGCCAGGCCCATCTGGAGCCGGTGAAGGGCGGCGCGGCTCGCCAGTTCTGGCGCCTGCGCCATGACGCGGCCTCCGACTCCCATCGCCTGCAATCGGCGGCCGAACCCGCGCTGCACCTGCACATCTCGCCCGACGAGAAGCTGTGGACCCTGGCCAACGCCTCGACGCCCTTCGGCTTTCCGCTGGTCAGCGAGGGGCCGCGGCCCCGCGTCGGGCCGCTGGACGGCCTGCCGCAGCGCGCCGACCTCTTCCTGATCCCGCCGCGCCAGGGCGCCTGCATCGAGAACGTCGCCTTTCCGAGCCACGCGCTGGATGTCGGCGGCGAGGGCGGGGTGCAGGCCGGGGCCGAGCTGCGGCTGTGGGAAAAGACCGGCCTGCCGTCGCAGCAATGGGCCTTCACGCCCACGCCGCGCTCGCGCCGCGAGACCGGCCTCTACGACCTGATCGCCTCGGCGGCGGAGCTGGCCCGCACGGTTGCCGGCGTTCGCGGCCTGCGCGGCGACTGGAACGCCGTGCTCGACGATCTCGAAGCCGGCCTCGACGCGCCCGGAACCACCGAAGCCGACATCGACGGCGTGCTGGCGGCCTGGCGGCGCATGGCCGATCAGGCCGAAGCGGCGCTGGGCGAGTTCGAAGCCGAGACCCGCGCCTTCGACGCGGCCTGCCCATGAGGTCGATCTCGTTTCCAGAAGCGGGCCGCCCGATGGTCGCGCCGACCCAGGAGCCAGGAGCGGAGCGCCCCGATCGCGCCAAAGCCGTCTTCGCGCCCCGTCGCGGGCCGCCGCTGGATCGTTGCCGCCAGGCCAGCGAACTGGTCGCCCGCGCCTTGGCCCGGGAAATCCACTAGCCCACGCTCAAAAAGTGGCTTGCCTGCATGTCGGCCGAGCGAAACCGTTCGGCTCGGGGCGTCCAGGAGGGCGGCGTCGCGATTCCGCGAGCCGCGACGCGACGGCGTGCTAACCGGCAAGCGCCGTCCGGTTGGGCGGGAACGGAGCAGGGCATGAGAAAATCGGGTTTCGGCGGCGCCTCGTGGCGCGTCCTGGCTTTGGCGGGCGCGATGGCCGGCCTCTCCCTGTCGCCCGCGCTGGCGCTCGCTCCCGCTGTCGAGGCCACGCGTCCCGCCGCCGCGCCGGGCCTGCTGCCGGTGAAGACCGACGCGGCCAAGGGCGTCGTGCTGGTCTCCCTGCCGGCGCCGGACGCGGAGGGCGTATCAGGCCGCTTCCTCTATCAGCCCAGCCTTAGCGGCGGCCTCGGCGCGACGCCGGTGGGCCTGGACCGCGCGGCGACGGGCGACACCCAGGTGCTGGTGTTCCGCCGCGTGGGCAAGCGGGTGCTGGCTGAGTTCGAGAACTTCGGCTTCCGCGCCGTGGACGGCAGCGCCGAGGAGCGGCGGACGGTCCGCGACAGCTTCCCGGGCTCGGTGGTGTGGTCGGGCGAGGTGGCCGAGGAAACCGCCGGCGGCGGCTTCACTGTCGACATCGCCGGCTTCCTGCTGCGCGACGCCTTCAACATCCCCGGCGCGATGAAGGACGCCAAGCAGGGCGGCTTCAAGCCGGCCCCGACCCTCAGCTATGTCGATCTGGGCCATGTCGGCGTCTTTCCCGACAATCTGGAGTTCGACACCCGCCAGACCTTCACCGCCGACGACGCGGGCGGCGAGGTCGCCGGCATCGTTCCCGACGCCCGCTCGGTGACCTTCGGCGTCCACCACAGCTTCATCCGCCTGCCGGGGCCGGGCTTTACGCCGCGCGTCTTCGATCCGCGCACCGGCACCTCGGCCCAGGTGCTGTTCGCCGACTACGCCGCCCCGCTCGACAAGCCGACCGTGCAGCGGCTGGTGCGGCGTTTCCGGCTGGAAAAGACCGACCCGACGGCCGCCAGGTCGCCGGTCAAGAAGCCGATCCTGTTCTACATCGACCGCGGCGCGCCCGAGCCGGTGCGCAGCGCCCTGGTCGAGGGCGGACGCTGGTGGAACCAGGCCTTCGAGGCGGCCGGCTACATCGACGCCTTCCGCGTCGAGCCTCTGCCCGAAGGCGTCGATCCGATGGACGCCCGCTACAACGTGGTCAACTGGATCCACCGCCAGACGCGCGGCTGGTCGACCGGAACCACGGTGGTCGATCCGCGCACCGGCGAGATCGTGCGCGGTGTCGTCCAACTGGGCTCGCTGCGCATCCGCCAGGACCGCATGATCTTCGAGGGCCTGCTGGGCGCGGACAAGACAGGGACTGGCGGGGCGGATGATCCGATCCAGATCGCCTTGTCGCGCATCCGCCAGCTGTCGGCCCACGAGATCGGCCACGCCATCGGCCTGTCGCACAATTTCGCCGGCAGCGTGTACGGCCGCGCCTCGGTGATGGACTATCCCGCGCCGCTGGTGAAGGTCGACGGCGACCGCCTGGACCTCTCCGAGGCCTATGCGAAGGGCGTCGGGGCCTGGGACGCCTTCGCCATCGACGGGCTCTACTCCGAAGGACCGCCCGGCGGCGACGAGGCCAAGCGCCTGGACGCCCTGGCGCGAGACGCTCAGGCCAAGGGCTATCGCTACGTCTCCGACGCCGACGCCCGTGGGGCGTCAGCCGCCCAGCCCTACGGCTCGCTGTGGGACAACGGCGCCGATCCGGTCGTCGAGCTGGACAACGTGCTGGCCGTGCGCCGCATCGCCCTGTCGCGCTTTGGGCTGAACAGCGTGCCGGCAGGCGCGCCGGCCGCCGACCTGCGCCGCGCGCTCGTGCCGATCTACCTCTTCCATCGCTATCAGGTGGACGCTGCGGTGAAGTTCGTCGGCGGCGTGGACTACGGCTATGCGGTGATCGGCGATGGCAAGGAGGCGGCGCTCGCCACCCCGGCCGCCGATCAGCGCCGGGCGCTGGCGGGGCTGGTGCGCACCCTCGACCCGGCCGTGCTCGACCTGCCCGACCCGCTGATCTCGTTGCTGTCGCAAGGTCAGTCGGGCTCGCGCGACAAGGCCTACGACATCGAGATCTTCCCGACCTCGGGCGCTGCGGTGTTCGATCTGCCGACGGCGGCCGAGACCGCCGCCGACCACACCCTGTCGCAACTGCTCAATCCGGCGCGCCTCAACCGCCTGGTCGAGCAGAGCCGGCGCGATCCGGGGCAGCTGGACGTCGCCGAGACGGTTGAGACCCTGCTGGCGGCGGTGTCGCCCGGCGGTCCGCAGGCCGGCGGACGCACGGGCGAACTGCGCCGGCGGGTGCGGGCGCGGCTGGTCGGCGATCTGGTGACCGTGCTCGACGACAAGGCCCTGTCGCCCACCGCCGCCGCCCAGATCGACGCGGCCCTGCTGGCCTATGCCAAGCGCCTGGGCGCCTGGAAAGGCGAGGGGGCCGAGGCCGCCCAGGCGGCGCGGGTCTCGCGGCTGCTGACCTCGGGCGACCGCAAGGCCCTGGCGGCCCCGCGCGCCGGCGCGGTCGAAACCCTGCCGCCCGGCATGCCGATCGGCGCCGACGACTGCTGGTTTTGTGAAGCTGGTTCGTCATGAGGTGTGAGCGTCCCTTCGGGGGCGCGGACCCGAACGAGGAACGCCCGTCCATGACCTTCGCCCGCATCCTGCTCGGAGGGCTCGCCGCCGCCGCGCTCTCGACGTCCCTGGCGGCCGCCCAGACCAAGCCGCTGGCCGTCGTGAACGCCGAGATCTTCGACGCCACGGGCGCCGCGCCCTATCACGGGACGCTGGTGGTCAAGGACGGTCGCATCGTCGCCGTCGGCGCGGGGGTCAAGGCGCCCAAGGGGGCGACCATCATCGACGCCAAGGGCGCGGCCCTGCTGCCGGGCTTCTTCGACGTCCATACTCACTGGACCCCGAACGGCGTTCCCAGCCTCGTGCCGAAGATCGCCGACGCCTATGTCGCCGCCGGGGTGACCACGGTGAACGACTTCCACCAGCAGCCGGAATCCTTCGCGCCACGCCGCCAGTGGCTGGGAACCCTGACCGCGCCGCACGTCAACTTCGTCGCCCGCATCAGCACGCCGGGCGGCCACGGCGCCGACTGGGCCGACCAGGCCACCACCCGCTGGGTCGACACGCCCGAGAGCGCCAAGGCGGCCGTCGACGCCATCGCCCCCTACAAGCCCGACGCCATCAAGGCCTTCACCGACGGCTGGCGCTATGGCTCGGCCCCCGACAACACCAGCATGGACGCCTGGACGCTGAAGGCCCTGACCGACGAGGCCCACAAGTACGGCCTGAAGGTCCTGACCCACACCGTCACGGTCGAGCGCGGCATGGTGGCGGCCAAGAGCGGCGTCGACGTCATCGCCCACAGCCTGCAGGACGAGCCGGTCGATGCGGCGACCGTGGCGGCGATCAAGGCCTCGGGCATGGCCTACGCCCCGACCCTGGCGGTCTACGAGCCGGTCAAGCCGGGCGCCAAGCCGCCGGCCGATCCCGACAGCCCGCGCGCCCGCCAGGCCCGCGCCAAGTTCGGCTATGCGCTCTCCAACGCCAAGACCCTGTTCGACGCCGGCGTGCCGCTGGCCCTGGGCACCGACGCCGGCATGACCGGCACGCCGCACGGCTCGTCCAGCCAGCGCGAGCTGGAACTGCTGGTCCAGGCCGGCCTGACCCCGGCCCAGGCCCTGGCCGTCGGCACCGCCGGCAGCGCCAAGGCCATGAACCTGATCGCCGATCGCGGCACGCTGGAGGCCGGCAAGCGGGCCGACTTCGTGCTGGTCGGCGGCAAGCCCTGGGACACGATCGCCGACGTCTACAAGGTCGAGCGGGTGTTCATCGATGGCCAGGCGGCCTTCGGCCCCGGCGCGGCGCGCTCGGCCGCCAACGACCGCATGACGCCGCCGGCCGTTAAGGCGACGGCGCTGATCGACGACTTCGAGCGCGCCGACGGCCGCACCAGCCTCGACACCCTGCGCCTGGACGACTTCGACGGCGGCCGCGACCGCAGCCTCGAGGTCTCGCAGGTCATCGACCGCGAAGGCGGCGGCAAGGTGCTGAGCGTCGGCGCCCGCATGGCGACCAAGGACGACGCCTCGGCCGGCGTGCTGCTGCCGCTCACCCGCGGTTCGGTGACGCCGGTGGACGCCAGCGCCTTCAAGGGCCTGTCGCTGTCGCTGCGCGGCGACGGCGGGACCTATGTGGTGGGCTTCAACACCGCCGGCGGCCGCTGGCAGGCCAAGGTCAAGGCCGGTCCGCAATGGACCAAGGTGACGCTGCCGTTCTCGGCCTTCACGCCGGCTTCGGCCAAAGCCGAGAAGAAGGCCTGGACCGGAACCGACCTCTTCGAGGTGGGCGTCGAGGGCGAGCGCCCGGCCGGCGCCAAGCTGTGGTTCGAACTGGACGACGTGACCTTCTACTGAGGTCCGTCTTCCAGGTCCGTCCGGGGTCCGTCAGGCGGATTTCGGGGGCGTGGCGGTTTGACGCGGCGAGCGCTTGTCTCCCCAATGGAACAAGCGTTCGGCGGGCGACGGGGATGACGAATCCCCGTCATTACCGCGATTTAAGTGGTCTTGCGGCGGTCCGCGGCTCAAACCGTAACCAGCAAGGTCGCTTATTGGACCGCACGGAGACCGCCGATGGCCCGAATGGGCAACATGCTCGCCGCCGCCCTGGTCATGGGTCTGACGACCCTGGCCGGACAGGCCCAGGCCAAGGCCTCGATCGAGGACAAGGACGTGGCGCGCCTGGTGTCGCTCGGTGGCATGTGCGTGAGCTGCGATCTGGCCGGCCGCAAGATGACCGGCGCCAAGTTCACCGGCGCCAACTTCGCCAAGGCGAACCTGATCGGCGCGGATCTGCGCGGCGCGGTGTTCTTCGGCTCCAACTTCCAGTCCGCCGACCTGTCGCGCGCCGACCTGCGCGGGGCCGAGATGCGCGGCGCCAACTTCCAGAACGCCAACTTCTCCGGGGCCCGCCTGTCGGGCGTGGAATCGAGCGCCGCCAACTTCCAGAACGCCAACCTGGCCCGCGCCGACCTGACCTCGGCCGAGCTGCACGGCGCCAATCTGGAGGCCGCCAGCCTGATCGACGCGCGCCTGGCCAATTCCGAGATGCACGGCAGCAACCTGGCCTCGGTCAACGCCCGCGGCGCCGACTTCTCCAACGCCGAGATCAACGGCTCCAACCTGACCGGCGGCCGCTTCGACCGCGCCCAGTTCCGCAACGCCTCGCTGACGGCCTCCAACCTGCGCGGCGGCAGCTTCACGGGCGCGGACTTCAAGGGCGCGGACTTCTCGGGCGTGCGCCTGTTCGGCGTCGATCTCAGCGGGGCCAAGGGCCTGACCCAGGACCAGCTCGACGAGGCCTGCGGCGACACCGCCACGCGCCTGCCGCCGGGCCTGTCGATCAAGGCCTGCGGCCGCAGCAGCCGTTCGCGGATCTCGATCATCCAGGGCATGCCCGCCCCGCCGGCCCCGCCCGCGCCTCCGGCCCCGCCCGTCTATCCCAAGCGCTGACCGCCCCAAGCACTGATCGCCGGGCGGTTCCGCTAACATCATCCGGAACGCGGTTCTCACGGCCGCGTTTGCTAAGATGGTGAACGCCGCGTTGGCTAGGGACCTCGCGGCGATTGCGCAACAGCAGAGGTTGTGAGATCAAGACGCACGGCGCGGGGGGACACCATGCCACAGCATGACCTGAGGGAGGGGCAATCCATGCCCCTGCCCAGCTATTTGAGCTATTTGATGTATCAGACCGAGCAGCATCGGCGCGCCTTGGCGGCCGATCATGTTGCGAGTCACGGTCTGTCGTTTCCGAAATGGGTGGCGATGCTGTCGCTGGCCCGGTTCGGCGAGTGTTCGATGACGCGGCTGGCCAAGCTTTCGGCGGCCGACCGCACCACGCTCACCCGGTCGATCGACGGCCTGATCCGCGACGGCCTGGTCGAACGCGGCGGCGCGCCGAACGACCGCCGCAAGGTGGTGGTGCGCCTGACCGAGACGGGGGCGGCGCTGCTGGAGCAGATCCGCAGCGAATTGGCGCCCCTGCACCAGGAAGCCTGTTCGGAACTCAGCGCCGACGAGCAGTCGGCCCTGGCCTTCTATCTGAAGAAGATGCTGGGCGGCCTGATCCCGGAACCGGACTGGAAGGACGAGATCCTCTCGTTCGGCCCGCCGATTCCGACGATGGCCTGATCTCTGCCGATCATGCCTGGAGCGCAATCTCCGATTAAGTGATTGCGCTCCATGGTGGAGCTTCGCGGCCGGAGAGGCCGCACAAGGGGAGCTTCATCACATGAACGTCGAACAGGTCGCCGAGCATATTCAGGATTACGCGCAGGGCCCCACGGGCATCGCCGTGCAGTCCGGCGGCGTGACCTATCAGATGATGGGTTGGGATGCGATGATCCAGCATGGGGGGCAGGGGTCGGCCGATATCGTGCTGGCCAATCTTTTCGGAACCATCGTCGATGGCCAACTCACCCTGTTGACCCAGGGCGAGGCGGTGTTCGTTGTCGAACAGCAGGTCAACGGTGCTCGCCTAGCCGTGGGCGTTGTCGATCCCAACTAGACGGGCCCAACTAGACGGGGTGTCGCGCGGTCAGTCGTCGTGACGCACCTTGCCGCGCATGGACTTCACGCCTGACCGCTTCGTCTTGGTTTCCAGGCGCTTGAGCTTACTGGAATAGGTCGGCTTGGTCGGGCGGCGGGGCTTGGGTTTCTCGGTGGCGCGGCGGATCAGCTCGACCAGGCGCTCGCGGGCGTCCTGGCGGTTCAGTTCCTGCGAGCGATGGCCCTGGGCGAACAGCACCAGCACGCCCTCCTGGGTCATGCGGCTGCCGCCCAAGGCCGTCACCGAAGAGGTGAGAAGAAGAGTCCAATTTATGGCTCAACCGTAGCTGGACCGTGGACGGGCGTCATCCTACGTTCGGGGGCGAGGGGAGCCGCATGAAACTGACAACGGCCGACTACGCCCTGATCATCAGCCTGTTTTCAGCGGTGATTTCATTGGCCGCATTGATCTGGAATGTTTGGTCAAAATTCCTTTTCCCAAAAGCCCGCATCCGAGTTCAGTTCGCTGTCGGCGTGATCGATAGTGGTCACGACATCGGCAGGCCGACCTACATTTGCGCGTTCGCCACGAACTTCGGCCCCACTGACATAAGCGTTCAGAACTTCGTGGTGAGGTTCAAGCGCGGGCTCTTTCGGAAGGGGCAGGATGCATATGTCAATCCGATCCAAAGCTTGGTTCGCCCCGAGGGGGTGTCAGACCCGTTCGGCGGTGATTTGCCGAAGGCCCTGAAGGTGGGCGAACAGCACGCCCTCTATTTCCCATATGAACCATCGTCGTTCGCCAGAGAACCAATGCACCGCGCGGGGGTGCTGGACAACTTCGGCCGTTTTCACGGGATCCCGCGTCGCCAGTTGAGAGGCGTGAAGAAGGAACTGGATAAGGCCTTTGCCAATCAGCCGTATTCGCCAATGACGCGTGGCGCGTGGACGCCTGAGCCAAACGAGGATTTCTAACGCTTAGCGGCCATAAATCGCGCTGGCGCGGGACGTCAGCACCGACAGCCAACACATCGCCTCAAGGCATAGTCGGTCACAGCGTTCAGGTTCGTCGGTGGATTTCGACACGCTGTAGGACAGGCGGCCGCCTATCATGGCGGCGTGTCGGTTCGCCCCGGCTGGATCAGCGTGTACGAGGGCGTTATGTTCTTTGACGATCTGCGACGCGACGTCTTCGATGTCAGCGAACTCGGTGCTCCCTTGCGCCATGGCGGCGAGCATGACCTTAAGCGACGGTCTCGATTTGTAGGGCCAACCGGCTTCCCAAAGGGTGGTTTTGGCCGGGTTCTCGGCCAAGTAGCTGATCACGGCGGCGCGTTCCATGAGGGGGCGAACCAACACCTCTCCGGCCAAAAGGTAGCCTTGCCGAACCAATTCCCTGATCGACAGAGCAAGTGAGATGCCGTGCGGAATGATCTGCGTCCCGGCGATTTGCAGGCTGGAAAGCTCACGGTCGTGGGTGCTCTTGGCGAGGGTAAGATTGGCCTCCAGCGCGCCCGAAATCATGTGGTCGAAAATCAGGACAGGTTGCCGCCCAAGATACGGCTCATCGAACGGGGTGTAGGTCAGGGGTGGTTCGGTCATCAGTCGTCGCCGCGTGGCTTGCTCCGCATCGACTTGATACCCGACCGCTTCCCCTTGGTCTCAAGCCGCTTCAGCTTGCTGCTGTAGGTCGGCTTGGTCAGGCGTCGCGGCTTCGGCTTTTCGGTCGCCCGGCGGATCAATTCGATGAGCCGTTCGCGAGCATCCTGCCGATTCATTTCCTGAGACCGGCTCCCTTGGGCGAACAGCACCAACACCCCGTCTTGAGTCAGGCGACTGCCCGCCAAGGCTTCCAGCCGGGTCTTCACATCCTCGGGCAGGGTGGGGGAGTTGCGGACGTCGAAGCGCAGCTCGATCGCCGTCGAGGTCTTGTTGACGTGCTGGCCGCCGGGGCCCGAGGCGCGGGCGGCCTTTTCGACCAGTTCGTCCTCGTCGATGCGCAGCCAGGAGGTGATCTCGATCATCGCGGGACCACGCGGCGGGCCTTGACCACGGCCTGGTCGAGCGCCTGGAGGAACTTGCTGCGGTCCTGCGGGCCGAAGGCCTTGGGGCCGCTGGTGACCTCGCCCATCGAGCGCAGGTGCTCGCCGATCGAGCGCGAGGCCAGGGCCGAGCCGATCATGTCGCTCGTGAACACCCGGCCGTTGGGCGCGATGGCCGCGCCGCCGGCCTTGAGTACGCGGTCGGCCAGGGGGATGTCGTTGGTCACCACCACGTCGCCTGGCCCCGCGCGCTCGGCGATCCAGTCGTCGGCGACGTCGGGGCCGGCGTCGACCACGATCTGCTCGATGGCGGGGGTGGCGGGAACGCGGATCCAGCTGTTGGAGACGACATAGGTCTTCAGCCCGTTGCGGGCCGCGACCTTGTAGGTCTCGTCCTTCACGGGGCAGGCGTCTGCGTCGATGTAGATCGTCGTCATGGCCGCCCTATAGCACAGGCAAAGCGCGCCAGGGCTAGGTGTGAGCGGCTAGCTCGCCAGGCGCGCGGCAACTGTTTGAACTCGGCTGTCAGACCAGGGCCAGCAGGGCCGGAATCACTTCGTCCTTCAGCAGCGGCGCCAAGGGCAGGCCGGCGGGCGGCGCGGCCGGGTCGATCCAGGCCAACTCCTCGATCTCGGCCTGGGCGGCGATGTCGCCCTCGACCACGGCCAGATAGGTCGCCGACTGCACCGTGAAGCCGGCCTCGTTGGCGGCCGGGGCCGAGAAGCGGCCGAGCAGGTTGGCCGAGACCAGCCGGCAGCCCAGTTCCTCGTCGAGTTCCCGGGCCAGGGCCGTCAGGTCGTCCTCGCCGGGGTCGCGCTTGCCGCCCGGCTTCATGAAGATCGCCGTGCCGCGCTTGCGCACCAGCAGCATGGCGCCGGCCTCGTCGCGGATCACGGCGGTGACGATGTCGAGGACCTTGGTCATGGCCCCCAGCATAGCCGCTTCGGAGATTCGGCGCCTCAGGGCTGGGCGGCCGCCAGTACGTGCTCGGCCAGCAGTTTTTCGCTGATCGCATGCGGCTGGCGGACGTCGAAATTGACCGTGGTGACCACCGCCACCAGATCGAGATCGGGCACGATGGCGACCTTGTTGCCGCCCGAGCCGTTCATCACCCAGGCCTTGTGGCCCGCAAAGGTCTGCAGCCAGATCAGGTAGCCGTAGTCGGTGTCCGGCCGGGCGTTGGCGTGCGGCGCGGTGGCGGCGGCCACGAACGAGGCCGGCAGCACCTGCTTGCCGTCCCACTTCCCGCCGTTCAGATAGAGTTGGCCCAGCTTCAGCAGGTCGCGGCTGCGCAGGCCAAGCCCGCCGCCGCCCTGGGCCAGGCCCAGGGGCGAGATCTGCCAGCGCTCGCCCTCGATCCCCAGCGGGCCGAACAGCGCCTCGTGGGCGAAGGCGGGCAGGGGCTTGCCGACCGCGCCCTGCACCACGGCCCCCAGGGTGGTCACGCCGGCCGTGCAGTAGGAGAAGGCCCGGCCGTAGGGCGAGGCCTCGGGCTTGGGCGCCCACTCCGGAAAGCCGCGCACCGGCAGGTCGAGATAGAAGCCGACCCAGTCCTCGATCAGATACATCCGCTCCTCGTTGCCGCGCGAGAACTGGTTCTCGTCGTCGCATTCGGCGATGGAGCTCATGGTCATCAGGTCCTCGACCGTGACCTTGTCCTTGCGCGGATCGGGGTTGGCGGCCGGCGGGCGGCCCTTCAGGTAGGGCTTGATCGGCGCATCCACGTTCGGAATGGCGCCGCGGGCGATGGCGGCCCCGGCCAGCATGGCGGTGACGGTCTTGGTGGCCGAACGGGTGTTGCGGCGGCCTTCCGCACCTCCCTCGGGCTGGGCATCGTCGTAATAGGCCTCGAACACCAGCTTGCCGTGGCGGGCGATCAGCACGCTGGTGATCTTCTGGAACTGGCCGGCCTTGATGGCCGCCGACATGGCCTCCAGCTTTTCGGCCGACATGCCCTCGGCGGCTGGCGTGGCGCTCGCCCAGTCCGGGGCGGCGTGAGCATACGAAAGCGGGGCCAGCGCCAGGGCGGCGGCGAACAGAAAGCGTTTCACGACAAAGCGACTCCGACTTGCACGCCCAAGCTTTAGGCGAGCGTCGGGGCCTCGTCTTGGACGCATGAAACATCCGACCGGCGCCCGCACAGCCGCGCGAACTCGCCGGGCGTCACGCCATAGGTCAGGCGGAACTGGCGATTGAGGTGGCTCTGGTCGCAGAATCCCGCGCTGAGGGCGATCTCGCCGATGGAGACGCGGCCCTGCATCAAAAGGTCGGCCGCCCGTTCCAGCCGCCGGGTCCGCAGGCGCTCGCCCGGCGCGGCGCCCAGCCAGCGGCGATAGCCGCGCGCCAGGTGGACGGGATGCACCCCGGCGACGCGGGCCAGGTCGGCGACGCCGATCGGCTGGTCGAAGGCGTCGGCCAGGAAGGTCTCGGCCAGGGCCAGCCAGGGCGGGGGATGGTCGCTGTCGCGCGCCGGGGCCAGGGCCTCGGCCGCCAGCTCCAGGCTCAGGGCCTCCAGCGACAGGGTTTCGGGATCCGTCGACAGCAGCGAGCGGGTCAGGCGCAGGGCGGCGCGGCGGGCCACCGGACCAGTCAGCCGCAGGGCGTCGATCGCCGCCCGGCCGTCGGCCAAGCCTCGCCAGTCGCCCGCCCCGAAGCTGACGGCCAGGAAGTAGCCGCCCTCGTCGACGAAGCGGTCGCGATGGACGACGCCCGGCGGATTGTAGACCAGCACCGGACCCTCGGTGGCGCGGCCCCAGGCCGTGGTCTCGTAGCGGCCGTGGGTGGCCAGCACGAAGTGGGCGTCGTCGTGGCTGTGCTCGTGCACGTGCTCGGCGCTGGTGGTGGCCGCCAGGTGCGCGAGCCGCACGCCCGGCAGCTGACGCTCGACCGTCGGCGCGCCATAGAACCGTCCCGGTGCGAAGGCGGTCCTCGGCGCGGTCACGGGGCGTCCTGGCCCGGATCGCCGCGTTTGCCCTGAACGAACCAGCGCAGGTCCCGCGCGCCCAGCGCCAGCAGTTGGCGATGCAGTGCCTGGTCTACGCGCGCCAAGGTCTCCAGCTGCGCCGCCCGGGCCTTCTTGAAGAAGGCGGGGTCCTGCAGTTGCACCTGCAGGTCCCAGAACAGGTCCGAACTCGGCGCCTTCATGCTGACGCCGACGTTGATCAAGGCGCTTCCGAGCGTGATCGAGAATATCGAGAGCTCTTCGTCGCCGAAGGGATCCTCGACCTGGGCGTCCGGGAGTTCCAGGCCACGATGCAGGGCGGCGGCGAAGTCCCGCACGGACCGGGCATGGGCCTTGGGACCCGCGGCGGGATCCTCGAAGCGGAAGGTTGCGAAATGATCGACCGTGCCCCCCAGCATCGTCGTCAGCCGCCCAGCTTCTGCGCCGCCCAGGGGGCGAAATAGGTGATGATCCCGGCCGCGCCGGCCCGCTTGAAGGCGGCCAGGCTTTCGAGGATGGCCCGCTCCTCGTCGATCCAGCCGTGGGCCCCGGCGGCCTTGATCATCGCGTACTCGCCCGACACCTGGAAGGCGTAGGTGGGCATGCGGAACTCGTCGACCAGGCGGCGCAGGATGTCGAGGTACGGCAGGCCCGGCTTGACCATGACCATGTCGGCGCCCTCGGCGATGTCGAGGGCGACCTCGCGGATGGCCTCTTCCGTGTTGGAGGGATCCATCTGGTAGGTCTTCTTGTCGCCCTGGCCCGCCGAGAGCTTGGCCGAACCGATGGCGTCGCGGTACGGGCCGTAGAACGCCGAAGCGTACTTGGCGGCGTAGGACATGATCAGGGTGTCGTGGTGGCCATGACCCTCCAGCGCCCCGCGCAGGCGACCGATGCGGCCGTCCATCATGTCCGAAGGGGCCAGGATGTCGGCGCCGGCGGCGGCCTGCATCAGGCCCTGCTCGATCAGGCGCTCGATGGTGGCGTCGTTGAGGATCTTGCCGCCCTCGACCACGCCGTCATGGCCGTGGTCGGTGAAGGGATCCAGGGCCACGTCGCACATGATGCCGACCTCGGGGGCGGCGTCCTTCATGGCCTTGACCGCGCGGGGGATCACCCCGTCCGGATCGGCGGCGATCGAGCCGGTGGCGTCCTTCCGCGACGGATCGATGTGCGGGAAGATGGCGATGGCGGGGATGCCGAGGTCGCGGGCGCGGACGGCGGCCTTGGCGGCTTCCTTGACGCTCAGCCGCTCGACGCCGGGCATCGAGGCCACCGGCACGGTTCCTTCGCCCTCGTGCACCACCATCGACCAGATCAGATCGGACGGCCTGACCTCGGTCTCGCGCACGAGACGACGGGTCCAGTCGGCCTGACGCAGGCGGCGCAGGCGCGAGGCGGGGTAGGGGGCGAGAGGAGGAACGGTCATGCGAAGGGTTTCGCGCGCGTTGTCCCGGGAGGCAAGGCCGGAAGGCCCTTAAGGGGCCTCGCGCGGCGAATGCGGACTACTCGGTCTTGGTCGTGACGCTGGCCTGCTGGACGCCGTCGACGCGGGTCCAGACCTGCGACTTGCAGAACAGGCCGCCCAGGACGCAGCCCTTGGCGCGCATGGTGCGGGCGTCGATGAACTCGGCGGTGCCGTTCAGCGTCACCTTCAGCGTCGGAACAAAGACGCGGCCCCGCATGTTGCCGTTGCCGGTGGGCGCGAAGTCGCGCAGCACCTGCTGGCCGACCAGGGTGTCGTAGCCGCTCTTCTTGGCGTCCGCCTCGGCCTTGCGGCTGGCGTAGACGACCCAGCCGCACATGCTCTTGCCGCAGTCGGTGATGTGCAGGCGGATGTTGTCCTTGGGGTTGCGCCAGACGCCCAGATTCTCGGCGTGAGCCGGCGCGGACACAAACGTGAACAGGGCCGCGACCGCGGCCAAAGCGGTAATGAACTTTTGCATGGAACCGAGACGACGCCTCCGACAGCGACGATCTGATACCGAGAGGGTTCCGGATCAAGGGAGGTGCGACGTTTCGCACCCGATTTCGCTGCGGCGCCGCATTCATATTCGCCAACTGAGATATGATTGACACACTCCGCCGGGCGAGGCACGTCAGCGGCCAAGACGATGAGGGCGGATCTGCCCCGCATGGGAGGAAACGGCGCATGGATTTCGCGCTGAACGACGATCAACGCGCCATCCAGGAGATGGCGTCCGGCTTCGCCGCGGAACGCCTTGCCCCGCATTCGGCGCAGTGGGACGAGCACAAGCACTTTCCGGTCGACGTGCTGCGCGAGGCGGCCGCGCTGGGTTTCGCCGGCATCTACGTCCAGGACGACCTCGGCGGCAGCGGCCTTTCGCGCCTCGACGCCTCGATCATTTTCGAGGCCCTCAGCTACGGCGACGTGCCGACGGCGGCGTACCTCACCATCCACAACATGGCCTCGTGGATGATCGACCGCTTCGGCTCGGACGATCTGCGCCGACGCTACCTGCCGCGCCTGACCACCATGGAGCTGATCGCCAGCTACTGCCTGACCGAGCCGGGCTCGGGCTCCGACGCGGCGGGCATGCGCAGCACGGCCCGTCTGGACGGCGACCATTACGTTCTGAACGGCGGCAAGGCCTTCATCTCCGGCGGCGGGGTGTCGGACGTCTATGTCGTCATGGCCCGCACCGGCGGCGAGGGTCCCAAGGGCGTCTCGGCCTTCGTGGTCGAGAAGGGAACGTCGGGCCTGTCGTTCGGGGCCAACGAGCGCAAGATGGGCTGGAACGCCCAGCCCACCGCCCAGGTCAATTTCGACGACTGCCGTGTGCCCGTCGCCAACCGCATCGGCGGGGAGGGCGAGGGCTTCCGCTTCGCCATGATGGGCCTCGACGGCGGCCGTCTGAACATCGCCTCCTGCTCGCTGGGCGGCGCCCAGTTCGCCCTCGACACGGCCAAGGCCTACCTCGAGACCCGAAACCAGTTTGGCCGCCCGCTGAAGGATTTCCAGGCCCTGCAGTTCAAGCTGGCCGACATGGCCACCGAGCTGGAGGCCGCCCGCCTGATGGTGCGCCGCGCCGCCCACGCGCTCGACAACAAGGACCCGCAGGCCACCAAGCTGTGCGCCATGGCCAAGCGCTTCGCCACCGACGCCGGCTTCCAGGTCGCCAACGACGCCCTGCAACTGCACGGCGGCTACGGCTACCTGCAGGACTATCCGCTGGAGCGCATCGTCCGCGACCTGCGGGTGCACCAGATCCTCGAAGGCACCAACGAGATCATGCGGGTGATCATCGCCCGCGAGATGTTCCGGCAGTGAGGATGCGATAGGGTCCGCTTATTCGGAAAAATTGGGGGATACTCTTGCGCGAGATCGACGAGGCCGAGGCCAAAACTCATTTTTTGGCGCTGCTGAAAGCCGTCGAGCAGGACGATGAGACCATTTTGATCACTCGCAACGGGCGTGTCGTGGCGAGGTTGGAGCCCTTGGGCGTCGCAGAGAAGCCTTGCTTTGACGTCGACGACCGTTCCTGAAAGGCCTGAAACGCGATGCCCGGTACCGAGCCGCCCGTTGATCAGGCCACGTTCGACGACGAGGACGGCCCGCCGCTGGAGGCGGGCGTCGCCTGCGAGCGGACCTACCAGATCATGGTCGACGGCGTGCCGCACCCGCTGCTCTGCCGGTGGTTCACGCCGCAGCCTTGGGGCTCCAGTTGGCTCTGCCATGCGACCATGACGACGGCGGATGGTGAGGTTCGTAAGCTGAGGGCGGGCGGCGTCGACTCGGCGCAGGCGCTGACGCTGGCCTTGCAACTGGTCGCGGCCGAGCTTCTGGACGGCGACATCCCGGCCTACTGGTTCGAAGAGGACGACGACCTGGGTTTGCCCTACATGGACCTGTTCGCCGAAGACGTCGCGGCGCGTAAAGCCAGGTTCGAAGCCAAGTGATCTATCTCTGCCGCCACGGCCAGACCGAGTTCAACCGAGAAGGCCGCTTCCAGGGCCAGACCGAGTCAGACCTGACCGCGCTCGGCCGCGCCCAGGCGCGGGCCATGGGCGACCTCTTGGCTGACCTGATCGCACGCGAGCCTTCTGACGCTTGGCGGATCGTCGCCAGCCCGCTGCGCCGGGCGCGCCATACGGCCGAGGCGATCGCCGAGCGCACGGGCCTTTCGCTGAGCTTCGACGACCGCCTGCTGGAGATCAGCGTCGGCGACTGGTCGGGCCGGCTGCGCGAGGACATCCGTCGCGATAATCCCGAACTGTTCGCCAGCTACGAATGGGCTTTCCGCGCGCCTGGCGGCGAGACCTTTGAGGACGTCACCGCCCGTGTCGCCAGCTGGCTGGCCGAGCAGGCTCCGGAAGGCCAGCGCCGGCTGATCGTCGTCAGCCATGGCGTCGCCGGCCGGCTGCTGCGCGGCGCCTATGCCGGCCTGTCGCGCGCCGACACCCTGGCCCAGGAGGTGCCGCAGGACGCGGTCTATCGCCTGATGGCCGGCCAGATCGACCGCTTCGACTGCGCGCCCGTCGAAGACCCCGAATTCGCCTGAGATCCCTGATGACCGACGCTCCCCCCAAGCAGGCCCCTGAAGTCCTGATCCGCGCCAAGAAGAACGTGGGCCGGATCACGCTGAACCGGCCCCAGGCGCTGCACGCCCTGACGCTGTCGATGTGCGAGACCATGATCCAGGCCCTGCTGGACTGGCAGGCCGATCCCGAGATCGACATGGTCATGATCGACCACGCCGGCGAGCGCGGCTTCTGCGCCGGCGGCGATATCCGCATGCTCGCCGAGAGCGGGGCCGGCGACGGGGCTGAGGCGCGCAAGTTCTTCCACACCGAGTACCGGCTGAACCACCTTCTGTTCCACTACGACCGGCCCGTGGTGGCGATCATGGACGGCGTGGTCATGGGCGGCGGCGTGGGTATTTCGATGCCGGCCCACTACCGGATCGCCACCGAGCGCACGACCTTCGCCATGCCCGAGACCGGCATCGGCCTGTTCCCCGACGTCGGCGGCGGCTGGTACCTGCCGCGCCTGCCGGGCAAGGCGGGGCTGTGGCTGGCCCTGACCGGTTCGCGCATCAAGGGCGCGGACTGCATGCGTCTGGGCGTCGCCACCCACTTCGTCGAGTTCGGCGCGGTCGAGGGGCTGAAGAAGGCCGTCCTGGCCGATCACCGCCGCATCGACGAGACCCTGCGCATGTACCGCGCCGACGCCGGCAAGGCGCCGTTGGTCGGTTTCGAGCAGGATCTCAACCGCCTGTTCGTCGGCGACAGCGTCGAGCAGATCTTCGAGTTCCTCGAGGCCGACTCCAGCGACTGGGGCAAGGCCCAGCTGGCGGTGCTGAAGACCAAGTCGCCTCAGACCCTGAAGGTCGCCTTCGAGCAGCTGAAGCGCGGCGAGGCCATGACCGACTTCGCCGAGCACATGGCCATGGAGTACCGGATCGGCTCGCGCGTCGTGCGCCGCCACGACTTCATCGAGGGCGTGCGGGCGGTGATCGTCGACAAGGACAACGCCCCGCGCTGGGACCCGCCGACGGTCGAGGCGGTGGATGACGCCGATATCCAGGCGATCTTCGCCCCGCTGCCGGCCGACGAGGAGTGGACGCCCCTGGCCGAAGCCTGACGGCGTTCGGCGTCGGGAGACGCCCCAACGGCATTGCCGGTGGCGGTTCGCGTCGCTAGCTTGCCCGCAACTAAGAAGACCCTCCGGAAGGAAGACCATGCGTAAGCCGCTTCTCAGCCTCGTCGCCGCGCTCGCCCTGACCGCCTGCGCCACGACCCCGATGGGACCGGTCGAGCCGCCGCCGCCGCCTCCGGCCGACGCTCCGGTCGCCATTCCGGCCAACATCATCGCCGCGGTCGAGAACCCGCTGCGCCCCGAGGTCGACAGCAAGCGCGACGCCGACCGCCTGCCGGCCCAGGTGCTGGCCTTCGCCGGCGTGCGCACCGGCGCCAAGGTGGCCGACCTGATCCCGGGCGGCGGCTACTTCACCCGCATCCTGTCGCGGGCCGTCGGTCCGCGCGGCCACGTCTACGCCTATGTGCCGGACGAGCTGACCAAGCTGGCCAAGCGCGAGCCGGCGGTGAACGCCATCGCCGCCGATCCGGCCTACAAAAACGTGTCGGTGATCCTCAACACCCTGCCCAACTTCAGCGCGCCCGAGAAGCTGGACCTGGTGTTTACCGCCCAGAACTATCACGACATGCATACCCCGCTGATGGGTCCGGCCGACCTGTCGGTCGTGAACCGCAAGATCTTCCAGGCCCTGAAGCCGGGCGGCGTCTACCTGGTGCTCGACCACTCGGCCCAGCCGGGCTCGGGCCTGCGCGACTCCGAGAAGCTGCATCGCATCGATCCCGAGACGGTGAAGGCCGAGGTCACGGCCGCTGGCTTCGTGTTCGAAGGCGAGAGCCGCGTGCTGCGCGACGCCGCCGACAAGCGCAACGTCTCGGTGTTCGACCCGTCGATCCGCGGCAAGACCGACCAGTTCATCTACAAGTTCCGCAAGCCGGCCGGGGCGCGTTAAGCGCTCCCGCCACCGGCCTGCAACGACAAGGACCGCGCCCACGTAGGCGCGGTTCGCATTTTGGGGAGCGTAGCGATGACCAGGATCGCCTTCATCGGCCTGGGCAACATGGGCGGCGGCATGGCCGCCAACCAGGCCAAGGCCGGCCACGCCGTGGCGGCCTTCGACCTGTCGGCCAAGGCGCTGGAGCGCGCGGTCGCCGCGGGCTGCGTCGCCGCCGGCTCGGTGGCCGACGCGGTGCGCGAAGCCGAGATCGTCATCACCATGCTGCCGGCGGGGCCTCACGTGCGCTCTGTTTACGGCGAGCAGGTTCTGGCCCATGCGCCGAAGTCGGCCCTGCTGATCGACTGCTCCACCATCGACGTCGACAGCGCCCGCGCGGTGGCGCAGCAGGCGAGGGCGGCTGGTTTTCGCTTCGCCGACGCGCCGGTGTCCGGCGGGATCATGGCCGCCGAGGCTGGGAGCCTGGCCTTCATGGTCGGCTGCGACGACGCCGACTTCGCCGCCGTCGAGGCGGCGCTGAAGCCGATGGCGCGGGCGGTGATCCACGCCGGCGGCCACGGGGCCGGGCAGGCGGCCAAGATCTGCAACAACATGCTGCTGGGCGTGTCGATGCTGGGAACCTGCGAGGCCTTCGCCCTGGCCGAGAAGCTGGGTCTGGCCGCCGACCGCTTCTTCGAGATCGCCAGCCAGTCGTCGGGCCAGTGCTGGTCGGTCTCGACCTATTGCCCGGTGCCGGGCGTTGGTCCCGCCACGCCGGCCGACCGCGGCTACGAGGGCGGATTCGCCACGGCGATGATGCTCAAGGACCTCAAGCTCGCCCAGGAAGCCGCCGCCCGGGCCGGGGCCAGCACGCCGATGGGCGCCCAGGCCGAGGCCCTCTACGCCCTGTTCGACGCCAACGGCTTCGGCGGCAAGGACTTCTCGGCCGTGCTGCAACTGTTGCGGGGACGTATTGCGGAGCTTGCCTGAACAAGGCAGGGTTGAGTTCGCCGCTCATAGAACCAATCGATGCGACACCAAGCCTAATTCCAATTTGTAGGTAGAGGCCCTTAGGTGGACACTACGTCGGCGCGGTGCGAAAAGCCGGGCTAGAAGAACAAGGACCGCCGGGCCTCGGTCCGGGGGGAAGATACGAGCATGGACTACAAAGCCGCGTTCACCGCTGCTGTCTCCCAGATCCGCAACGAAGGCCGCTACCGGGTGTTCGCCGACCTGAAGCGCCATCGCGGCGCCTTCCCGCGCGCGACCTGGACTCGCGCCGACGGCGGCGAGAGCGAAGTCGTGGTCTGGTGCTCGAACGACTATCTCGGCCAGGGCCAGAACCCCGTCGTTCTGGACGCCATGCACCAGGCGATCGACGAGCACGGCTCGGGCTCGGGCGGCACCCGCAACATCTCGGGCACCAACCACCACCACGTGGAGCTGGAAGCCGAGCTGGCCGATCTGCACGGCAAGGAAGCCGCGCTGCTGTTCACCTCGGGCTACGTCTCCAACGAAGCCACGCTCAGCGTCCTGCAGAAGATCCTGCCGGGCCTGATCATCTTCTCCGACGCCCAGAACCACGCCTCGATGATCGCCGGC
>PJUL01000327.1_pt1 | contig 37517 bp, 40 predicted proteins | sample 1512221 | NCBI WGS metagenome assembly PJUL01 (sample SAMN08177667, study PRJNA422409) | Feces metagenome, whole genome shotgun sequencing project.
AAGTCGTTCGCCAAGATGGACATGGCCGACTTCCGCCTGGTGGTGGATGTGCACCTGATGGGCGCTGCCAATTGCTGCAAGGCCGTGTGGCCGCACATGGTGGCTCAGCAGTACGGCCGCATTGTCATGACCACCTCGTCCACCGGCCTCTACGGCAACTTCGGCCAGGCCAATTACGGTGCGGCCAAGCTGGCTCAGGTGGGACTGATGCAGACCCTGGCGATTGAAGGCGCCAAGTACAACATCCACGTCAACGCGCTGGCCCCCACGGCCGCCACACGCATGACCGAAGGCCTGATGCCGCAGGAAGTGCTCGATGCCCTGAAGCCCGAGGCCGTGGTGCCCGCCATGCTGGTGCTGGCGCACGACAGCGCCCCCACGCGCACCATCCTGTGCGCCGGTGCCGGCACGTTTGAAGCGGCCCACATCACGCTCACGCAAGGCATCCATCTGGGCATTGGCACCGATGTGCCTGAGCAACTGGCGGCCCGCCTGGCCGAGGTGACCGAGCGCGCCGGCGAGCAAGTACCACAAAGTGGTGCTGCGCAGGGAACCAACGAGGTTGGACGCGCTATGGCCGCAAGGGCTTGATGCCGGTCCGGGCGGGCCAGCGCCTGACGTGCTAAGTTCCGGGCCGACAGAAGTTGGATCGGTATAAACATATGAACAATCTGCACGAGAGACTGGCCGCCTACCCGGCGGACGCCCTGGGAGGGATCCGCCGCGGCATCGAAAAGGAAGGGCTGCGCGTGCTGCCCACCGGTGGCCTGGCCCTCACGCCCCATCCGCTGGCGCTGGGCTCGGCCCTCACGCACCCGCTGATCACCACCGATTACAGCGAATCGCAACTGGAGCTGATCACAGGCGCCCACAAAGGTGTGCAGCAGTGCCTGGATGAGTTGACCGAGGTGCACCAGTTCGTGCACCACACGCTCAAGGACAGCGGGGGCGAGTTGCTCTGGGCTTCCAGCATGCCCTGCGGGCTGCCTACCGATGAGACCATTCCGCTGGGCCGCTACGGCGGTTCGAACATCGGGCGCGCCAAGAGCGTGTACCGCATGGGGCTGGGCCACCGCTACGGGCGGCGCATGCAGACCATCTCGGGCATCCACTACAACTGGTCGCTGCCCGGCGTGACGAGCGAGCAGTATTTTTCGCTGATCCGCAATTTCCGCCGCCACGCGTTTGTGCTGCTGTACCTGTTCGGCGCGTCACCCGCGCTGTGCCCCTGTTTTGTCGAGGGGCGCGAGCACGGCCTGCAGCAGATGCAGGGTGGGGGAGCGCTTTATTTGCCCCACGCCACCTCGCTGCGCATGGGTCGCCTGGGCTACCAGAGCGACGCGCAGGCCACGCTGGCCGTGAGCTACAACGGCCTGACGGGCTATGCCAACTCGCTGCATTAGGCGCTGACCAAGCCGTATCCGGCCTACGAGGCGGTGGGCATCCGCAACCCGGGCGGCGACTACAACCAGCTGGGCACCAGCCTGCTGCAGATCGAAAACGAGTTCTACGGCACCATCCGACCCAAGCGCACCGTGCACAGCGGCGAGCGCCCGTTGCATGCGCTGCGCGAGCGCGGGGTTGAGTATGTGGAAGTGCGCCTGATGGACCTGGACCCGTTCGTGCCCGTGGGCATCACGGGCGCCACCATGCGCCTGCTCGATGTGTTCCTGCTGCACTGCCTGCTGGCCGACAGCCCGCCCGACACACCGGCCGAGATCGCCGAGCTCAAGCACAACCAGCACCTTACCGCCGAGCGCGGCCGCGAGCCCGGGCTTCACCTGTCGCGCAACGGCCAGAAGGTGGCACTGACAGACTGGGGCAGCGAGGTGCTGGCCGCCTGCGAGCCCCTGGCTGCCGCGCTGGATGCAACGCACGGCACGGGCGACTACAGCGCCGCCCTGCGCGAGGCGCGCGCCCTCATGGCCGCGCCACAGCACACGCCATCGGCCCGCGTGCTGGACCACATCACGCAACAGCACCACCACAGCTTCGAAGCCTTTGCGCGCCACCAGTCCATGGCCGCGCGCGATGCCCTGCTGGGCCTGCCCTGGAGCGCCGAACAGCAAGCCCGCTACGTGACCATGGCCAACGAATCGATTGCCGCGCAGAAGGCCATTGAGGCGGCAGACACCCTGCCGTTCGAGGCGTGGCGCGAGCAGTACATGGCGGTGAAGGAATTGGGCTGAAAAAGGCTGCTGCCGTGGGATAGTCGCCGGCACGGCGCTGTTGCTGGGTCGCGGTGTTTGCTTTGATTTTGATAGCTGTCAGCGCTTGATGGTAAAGCGCTAGAGGCCAAAAAGGCTTGAGATTTTCAGCCTTGCAGCTGCAGCAACGCTTCTTGCCGCCAATATTCGGCGGCGTGCAGAAACCCTTCCCACACGCAACCGTTGCACCCACGGCCACAGCAGGTCGTGGGCTCCGGGGGCGGCTTGCGCAGTGGGACACCGGCGGCCTCGGCGCGCTTCAGCAGTTGCCCGAACATCGCCTGCGCGGTGGCGGCGTCTTTGGCAGGCGCCGGAAAAGGTTCAAGGGGCAAGGCTGAAAGCTGTGCGAAGCCGTTGACAGCGGGCGTGGAAGTCACGGTGCGCGGCGGCCATCCTTGCCCGCGCGGGCACGGCGCACCGCGTATTGCACGATGAACCCCACACCCAGCGCCAGCGCAAACGAGCCCACGAGCCAGGCCTGCCCCATCATTTCGCGCACGCTTTCAGAGCGCGCAAGGTGCGGCGCCAGCAGCACCACCAGGCCAATCAGGGCGCAGGTGACGCCCTTGAAGAGAAGTTCCTTGTCGGCTTGGCTGGCAGTGGTGCGGGAAGACTTTGGAGCGGGCTGGGGCATGGCAGGTAGGGGCGCAAGGGGCGCTGTTTCGGGCTGGGCAGAGACCGCGATTATCCTTGCCACCCTCAGACCCCGTGCGGAGCCTGTGCGCCAACCCAGATAAATGCCCCTGGCAGAGCGCGGCGCCCCACGGCGGCACCCCCAGAACACCGAACCAGAGAGTACCCCGCATGGCCATTCAGTGGTTCCCCGGTCACATGCACCTGACCCGCAAAGCCATCACCGAACGCATCAAGGACATCGATGTGGTGATCGAGGTGCTGGACGCGCGCCTGCCCGGCTCCAGCGCCAACCCGTTGCTGGCCGAGATCACGGGCCACAAGCCCACGCTCAAGGTGCTCAACAAGCAGGACGTGGCCGACCCCGCGCGCACCGCGCTGTGGGTGGACTGGTACAACGCCCAGAGCGATACGCGCGCGCTGCCACTCGATGCGTCGGATCCGGCCCCTACGCGCAAGCTCATCGATGCCTGCCACCTGCTGTCGCCCAACCGGGGCGGCATGGCCAAGCCCATGCGCGTGCTGATCTGCGGCGTGCCCAACGTGGGCAAGTCCACCCTCATCAACACGCTCAGCAACAAGCGCCAGGCCAAGACGGGCGACGAGGCCGGCATCACCAAGCTGGAGCAGCGCATCACCCTGGCCGACGACTTCTACCTGTGGGACACCCCAGGCATGCTGTGGCCGCGCATCATCGTGCCCGAAAGCGGCTACAACCTGGCCGCCAGCGGCGCGGTGGGCCGCAATGCCTACGACGAGGAACTGGTGGCGCTGGAACTGCTGCGGCGCCTGCAGCAGCACTACGCTCCCTTGCTGGAGGCGCGCTACAAGCTCGGTTTGCCGCAGGGGGCTGTGGCAAGCATGCAGGACGATGAGCTGCTGGAGGCCATTGGCCGCAAACGCGGCGCGATGCTGGGCGGCGGCCGGGTGAACCTGCAGAAGACGGCCGAAATCGTGATGACCGATTTCCGCACGGCCACGCTGGGCCGCATCACGCTGGAGACTCCGCAGGAGTTCGAGACCTGGCGCGCAGCCGGCCTGGCTGAGGACGCCAAGCGGCAGGCCAAAAAGGACGCTCGTGCCAAGGCCAAGGGCAAGGGTTCGGGCGTGCGGGAGCCCGCACCCGGCAGTGGCGACGAGCAGGAATGAGGTGAGGGCAGGGCGGCGGTGTCAGGCCTTGGCCGTCGCCTTCGCAGCCGACGTCGCCGTGGCAGCTTGGCTGCAGCGCCCGCACTGCCCCTTGATCTCCAGGCCACTGGCTTCGAAGCCTGGCAGGTAGCTGGCCACCTGAGCGCTCAGCGCGCTGAACTTCGCGTCGTCATGCCACTCGGTGATCTCGCCGCACTGCGTGCACACCAGCATCATGCTGGGGTGGTCGTGCTCGGCATCGGTACACACCACATACGTGTTGGTGGCGTCCACCTTGTGCACCAGGCGTTGCTCCATCAAAAAGTCGAGCGCGCGGTACACCGTGGTGGGGGCCACGCGACCGTGGCGGGTCTGCATGTCGTCCTGCAGGTCGTAGGCTTTGGCGCTGCCGTGGCGGTGCAGCAGCAACTCCAGCACCTCGCGGCGCTGCTCGGTCAACTGGGCGCCGTTGTGGGCGCAGTGTGTGCGTGCCGCTTCCAGCCACAGGTCCAGCGCCTGGGGGTCGGTGGCATCCGGCATGGCGTGGTGCGCTTGGTGCGCGTGGGCAGGGGTGCTCTGGGCGGCCGGGGACTTTTTCTTGGCAGGCATGCGCGGCAGTTTAGCGGTGCGCGCAGCCTTGCCGATGCAGTGCCTGCAGGGGCGCATCAGAACGTGTTTGCGATCTTTTCAGTGCCGCGCAAGAGCCCATGCGGCGCAACCGAAGCGTCCACTCATCCCGATTGCGCCCCAACGCGGCACCGAAAAGATCGTAAACACGTTCTCAGGGCGCAATGCCCAGCCAGGCCAGGCCCGTGGGCGCGAAGCCCATGTCCAGCCGCTTGCCCACGGTGGCAGCCTTCAGGTCCACCTCGGCCACCTGGCGGGCAGCAGGGTCTGACACATACAGCGCGTCGCGCGACTGGCTGGCCACCAGGCTGGGGAAGGGGGCAGCGGTGGGCATCTGGGCCACCACCGTGGTCTTGGCGCGGGTGGCGAAGCCGTTGCCCGGCGTAGTGAGGTGCAGGGTGCCCTGGTCGTCCAGCACTGCGTAGTTCTGACCATTGCGGTCAAAGCCGTGTGCGCGCACGGAGCGGCCCTCGGCCCAGTTCACGCGCGTGATGCGCCCCGCATCGGCATCGATGGCAAACAGATGGCCGGGCGACGCCAGGCCCACCAGGGCGGCCACCTTGTCATGGCCCTTCACGGTGCCGATGCGGGCACCCGTGGGCATGTCTGCGGGGTTGGCGATCTTGCGTGCCGTGAAAGTGGTGTCCGCACCCGTGCCGCTGCGGCTGATCACCAGCACGCCGTCACTGCAGCCAAACGCCGTGTGCCGCGCATTGGTGTAGCTGCCATGCAGGTCGGGGCAGGTGGGCTCGAAACGCTGGGCAAACACCCAGCCCGTTGCCGTGCGGCGGTACAGCTCCACCTGGACGGGCAGGGTGCCTGCGCTGGCTGGGTCGCGGTAGGTGGTCAGCAGGTGCTCGCCCAGTGGCTCGGCAGTGCCATGCATGGGCAGGGGCAAAGGCAGGCGCGCGCCGGTGGTGCCTTTGCCAATGCCTGCGTCGCTCAGCAGCACCACTTCGGCATTCTGGTTCGCTGCAACCAGGCCGTCATTAAAAAGCGCTGCCTGGGCGCCATGGGTTTCAAAGTGCGTGGGGCGCACGGCAGGCAGCCGCAGGCTCAGCAGGCGGGGCGCCTGGCGGTAGTCGTGCAGGTGGTCGCCATGGTCTTCCTGCCACAGGCCGCCGTCGATGAATTGCGCCTGGTCTTGCGTGCGCTGCAGCGCAACGGCGTAGCGGCCGCCGGGGCTGGCATACACCGCAGCGGGCGGGTGGTCCAGATTGAAGGCAGCAGCCTGCTGGCCAGCGTCCAGGTCCCAGATGCGCACACTGGCGCTGTCCGCCTGCAGCACGGCCAGCCGACCGGCAGAGTCGATGCGCTCGCTGGCATGGTCGTCGGAACCGGCGGCCCCGCCGCCTCCTCCGCCACATCCAGCCAGCATGGCCGCCGCGGCCAGGGTCAGCGCCGAAAGGCGCAGAAAAGTGATTCGCTGCATGGTCTCTCCCAATGTTGATGTTACAACGTAACTGTAACACTATAACAATACACCGCGTCAAATGGGTGGCCAGGATGGCCCGATGTGACAAGGCGAGGGTGTGGCACGCCCAGCCAGCGCGGCACGGGCGGCTGGCGTTTTGCCGATAGGTGAATCCAGAGGGCGCGGTTAGGATGGCTCTCTCCCCGCAATCCCCGCTGCTCCATGGCTCCAGCCTCTGCAGGTGTTCCGCTTTCCTCCCACGAAGACGCCACGACGCGGCACCTTGTGCGTGTGGCGGGCTGGGCCGTTTTGATCATTGGGGGCGTGGTGGGGGTGCTGCTGATGCTGGATGCGCCTGTTCAGCCGGCGCGGGTGGCACTCAACCTGGTTGCTGGGGCGGTGGGCGGCTTGGCGCTGTGGCTGGCCCGCCTGGGGCGCTGGAAGGCCGCGGCCCATCTGTTGGTGTGGGGGGTGTGGGTGTCTGCCTCGCTGGTGGCGGCACGCAACGGGGGCGTTAACGGTCCCAACCTCCTCAACTACCCCGTGATCATTGTGCTGGCCGGGTGGCTGCTGGGCGTGCGGGCCACCCTGGTGCTGGTGGGGATCACGGTGCTGCTGTTTGCGGGCTTCATCTGGGCCGATGTGCAGGGCATGTTCAAGCCCGTGCAGATGGCCAATCGCGTGGCGGGGGCGGTGTACCTGGCGGGGATTCTGGTGCTCACCGCTGCGGCCACGCTGCTTTCGCGCCGCAATTACATGAGCCGCGTGCAAGAAGCTCAGCTGACCGCTGCCAACCTGGCCGAAAGCGAGGCCTCCCTGCGCAAGCTGCTGCGCGCGGTGGAGCAAAGCCCCGAGAGCATCGTCATCATCGACCTCAACGAAAACATTGAGTATGTGAACGATGCCTTTGTGCGGCGCACAGGCTACGCACGTGCCGAGGTCGTGGGCCGTGCGTCGGCCGAGTATTCGGCCAATGGACTTGCCCAGGCCCAACGCGAGGGATTGCGCAGCACGCTGGCGCGCGGCGACAACTGGGCGGGTGAGCAGGTCAACTACCGCAAGGATGGGCAGGCGCTGATTGAGTCGGTGGTGGTGGCGCCCATTCGGCAGCCCGATGGGCGCGTGAGCCACTACGTGGAACTCAAGCAGGACATTACCGAGCGCAAGCGTGCGGCCGAAGAGATCCACCGCCTGGCGCATTTCGACAGCCTGACCGGCCTGCCCAACCGGTTCACGCTGGTGGAGCGCCTGACAGCGCTGCAGGGCCGTGCAAGCCGGGCGCCCACCGCTCAGCATGCCCAACACGCCCTTTTGCTGCTGGACCTGGACCGCTTCACCACCTTCAACGACGCGCGCGGCAGCGAGATGGGTGACCGCCTGCTGTGCGCCGTGGCGTTGCGCCTGTCCGAGATATTGCCTGCCCAGGGCTTGCTGGTGCGCGTGGCGGGCGATGAGTTTGCGGTGGTGCTGCACGGCCTGGGCGCCGACGTGGCGCAGGCGGGTGCGCAGGCGCTGGCGTTTGCAGACCGGCTGCAGGCCGCGCTGCTGCACCCGCTGCGGCTGGACGCTGACACCGAAGAGGCACAACTGGGCGCGAGCGTGGGCATCACGCTGTACCCGCAAAGCAGCAGCGATGGCGCCCACGATGCGCTGCGCCGCGCCGGCACCGCCCTGCACCGTGCCAAACAGGCGGGCGGCGGCCGCGCAGCATTCTTTGAACAGGGCATGGGCGAAGCCGCCGAGCAGCGCTTCCGTGTGGAGCGCGAACTGCGCCATGCCGTGAGCGCGGGCGAGCTGCGGCTTTACTTGCAATCGCAAGTGGATGCGCAGGGCCAGCTCACGGGTGCCGAGGTGCTGGTGCGCTGGCAGCACCCGCGCGACGGGCTGGTTCACCCGGGCGTGTTCATACCCGTGGCCGAAGAGTCGGACTTGATCGTGATGGTGGGCGGCTGGGTGCTGGCGCAAGCCTGTGCGCTGCTGGCGCAGCCTGCATTCCAGGCGCGGCGCCTGCGGTTGTCGGTGAACCTCAGCGCGCGCCAGTTCCGGCAAGCGCGGTTTGTGCCGCAGCTGCGGGCGCTGCTGGCCGCCAGCGGGGCCGACCCGCGCCTGTTGACGCTGGAGGTGACGGAAGGCCTGGTGATCGACGACTTTGACGACGCCGTGGCCAAAATGCGCGAGCTGGCGACGCTGGGTGTGGACATGTCGCTGGACGACTTTGGCACGGGCTATTCATCGCTGGCCTACCTGAAGCGCCTGCCGATTCAGGAGCTGAAGATCGACCGCTCCTTTGTGCACGAGGCCCCCACCAATGCCGACGACGGTGTGCTGGTGGAGGGCATTCTGGCCGTGGCAAGGCACTTTGGCCTCCGAGTGGTGGCCGAGGGCGTGGAAACCCGCGCGCAGGCCGACTTTTTGAGCCAGCGTGCGCCGGACATCGTCTACCAAGGCTATCTGTTTGGTCGGCCCGAGCCCGCGTCCGAGTGGCTGACGCGCACGGGGGTGGTGACTGCCGAAAAAACCGGATAGCACGGTTGAAGCAAAAATAGCTGCCAGCGCTTATTGGGTAAGCGCTGGCAGCTATTTTTTTGGGAGCAACGCCTGGGCTGGCGCGTTGCTTTTGGCGCGCTATTTGTTCTTGTCCTTGCCGCGCGGAATCACCGCGGTGATGGGCGGCATGGGGCGGTCGGAGCCGCTGCCGGTGGTCTTGGGTGGTGAAGTGTCCTTTTTGGGTTTCTTCACCATCTTGTTGCTGCGCTGTTCGCCTTTGGCCATGTGGGCCTCCTGTGTGGATTCGTTCTGGAGAACCTCCACCAGCATCTGCGCGCGCGCATTGCGCTGGCGGTTCTTGCAGGGGTTCCCGAGGCGGCATGGTACGTCACAACCGCAGCCGCTGGCGCGCTCACGCCAGCTATTTGGCGCGCGGCGTGGTCACCACCACGGCCGTGGCCTCCACCTCCACCAGCATCCCGTCGAGCGCCAGGCGGGGCACGGGGACCAGCGTGCACGCGGGTGTGGGGCCGTCGTGCCATGTCCGGCGTGCTGCGGCCGTCCAAAGGGCCAGGCGCGCTTCGGTGTGGCCCACCACCAATAGCGTGAGGCGCACCACATCGCCCAGCCCGGCACCTGCCGCTTCGAGCGCAATGCGCATGTTGGCAAGGGCTTGGTCCAGCTGCTGGGCAAAGTCGGCTGGCAGGGCGCCCGACACGTTTTCTCCCCCCTGGCCAGAGGCATACACCACATGCCCCTGTGCGGGCGCCACCACCACATGGGTGTAGCCGTTGGGGGCCGGGTCATACAGGCCGTGGGGGTTGATGTGGGTGATGGCCGAAACGGGCTGCGGGGCAGGAGAGACAGGAAGATGGGGAACGATGGTGGGCATGGCCGGCTTTCGTGAAAGATTGGGTGTGAAAAACACCTGCGAAGAAACAAGGTGCGCAGTATCAAACCTCAAGTAAAGTTAAGGTCAACTGATATTTCGAAGGAGCCCGCATGAAGCACAGCACCACCAACGATGAAAAGGCCTGGGACCCCACGGCCGATCTCTCGGTGGGCGACGTGGCACAGCGCAGCGGCATTGCGGTGTCGGCGCTGCACTTTTATGAATCACGTGGCTTGCTGAGCAGCGTGCGCAATGCGGGCAATCAGCGGCGCTATCCGCGCTCGGTGCTGCGCCGCGTGGCGGTGATCAAGGTGGCGCAGCGCATGGGCGTGCCGCTGGCGGCCATCGCCGAGGCACTGCAGGCGCTGCCTGACGGCCGAACCCCCACGGTGGCCGACTGGCGGCGTCTGTCAGCCCGCTGGCGTGCAGACCTGGACGAGCGCATTCGCACGCTGACCGCGCTGCGTGACCAACTGGACGGGTGTATTGGCTGCGGCTGTCTGTCGCTCAAGGTCTGCCCGTTGCGCAACGCGCACGACACGCTGGCGCAGCAGGGCCCGGGGCCCCATTTCTAGGCGGGGTGATTTTCCCCGGTGTGGGGCTCGTGGGCCACCGCGTGCTGCTGGCGGATGCGCGCTTCCACCCCATCCAGCAGCCGCAGCAGGCGGGCAATGTGGTCTGCGGCGCAAGGTGGTAGCGCGGTGCGGGCATCGCTTTGGCGTTGGGTGGTTTGCACCTCCACGCGTGCGGGGCCCTCGCGCGCTTCGTCCACGCTGAGGTAGTAGGCGGCGTGGGCATCGTCCTTGGCGTCGCCGGGGGCATCGTTGCCGTTTTTCCAACTCAGCTTCAGCAGGCGGCCCCACGGCTCGCCGCCGTGCATGCAAGGCTGGCGCGCGCCCACCCACACATCGCCTTCCCAATAGCCCCTTTTTTCCTCGTCCCACCAGTCGTTGTAGTGCTCGGTGAACACCGGCAGTGTGGTCAGTGCCTCAATGCGCGCGGCAGTCAGCTCTGCGTGAAGGCGCTGGTGCAGCGGATAGTGTGCGCGGTGCTGGCCCACGGCATTGCGCGCATAGTTCAACACACCGCGCCACGCCTGCTGGCAGGCTTGCCAAGCCGCATCGTCGGGGTGGGGGGTAGAAGAGGGGGTGGACTTAGGCTCCAGGGCCTGCCATTCGCCCGGCTGACCTTGGGTGTAGCGCCGGTACGCCAGTGTGAGCGTGGGCGTGGAGGGCACCGCGCGGCGCAGTACGGTGCCGGCCAGGCGCTCCAGCAGGTTGCGCGGCGCGGGCACCTGCTCCACCGACAGGTAAAAGTCCCAGGCCTTCCACACGGTGATGAACACGTTGTCGTCGCGACGGTCGCCGTCGGCGTCCACATGCCTTCGGCACAGTGAGAAATCGGTCTGCCCAAACCACCCGCTGGCGGTGTGCTGCTTGTGCGCAATGATCGGTGTGCGCAGCAAGGCCAGGATGTTTTCTATGCTGATCGCATCGCCCGCACACAGCTCGGTCGCCATGGGGAAGGCGGCATGCACATCGTGGCTGCTGCGCGTGGCGGTTTGGCCTGTGCGCACAGCGGCCACCACGCGGGTGCGGTCCACCAAGCTGCTGAAACCCCCTTCGCCGGGGTTGCACGCCTGCAGCATGGCGGGGTTCATCACGGCGCAGGCCATCTCTACCGAAAACTCCGCAATATGGGGCCCACCGCGCACTTCTTCGACCAAAAACTCCACCTGCTCTGGGCTGCGTTTCTCTGCGCCTCCTGTTTCTGCGCCTCCTGTATGCACGCGGTATCCGTCGGTGAACAACGCCACACGCGCTTGCAGGCCGCCTTGCACGCGCAGTTCGCCCGTGCTGCCGCTGCCCCACAGCAGGTCGTCCACCTGCAGCCCGCCGCCCACGTGCCACAGGGCGCTGCCCACCACGGCATGGCCGATGTGGGCGTTGCCGGTCACGATGAGGTGGGGCGTGGTGTCCCCGGTGCCGTTGGCATCGGCCCCGTCACTGGTCAGCGCGCCGCTGATGTGCAAATCGCCGTCAATGAGGACAAGAAACGGCGTTGGCGTTGGTGGGGTAACCGGCGAGACGCTGGCAACACCCTGCAGCCATGCGTGCAGTGGCGCGTTACTGGCCAGGGAGGCATTGAGGTGCAGCGCAGGCAGCTGCACGTCGCCAGTGATGTGCAACACGGCCTGGCTGGCAAGCGCAGCCGGGCCCTCGGCCAGGTGTGCTGCCAGTCGGCAGTCAGCGGGAATCCTGTCGGCTACATCGGCCAGCAGGCAGAGTCGGGCGGTGGGCATGGCGGCACGGAAAACGCGGGGCGAGAGGGGCGCTGAAGAGGCGATCACTGCGCCGTAAACCGGCGTTCATCGCGCGGGCATCGTACACCCGGGTCTGCAGCCGCCGCGCTTTGCACCGACAATGATGTGTTGTCTTATCAATTCACTGCCATGTCCCAGAACCCACCCGTTTTCGAAGTCCTGCCGCGCGACCTGTCAGCCTACCGCCAGGGCAATGTCGGCATTGACTATGTGCACCGTTTTGAATCTGGCAAGCCAGGCCCCCACGTGCTCATCAACGCACTCACGCATGGCAACGAGATTTGCGGCATGGTGGCCGCCACGCACCTGCTCGACACCGGCGTGCGCCCGCGTGTGGGCACGCTGACCATCAGCTTCGCCAACGTGGCCGCGTATGAATCGTTCGACCCCACCCGCCCCTATCAAAGCCGCCAGCTGGTGCACAACCTCAACCGCGTGTGGTCTGCGGGCGAGCTGGACGGCACCACCGCCAGCCCCGAGATGGACCGCGCACGGGCGCTGCGCCCGGTGGTGGCTGCGGCCGACCACATTCTTGACATCCACTCGACCAGCCAGGACGTGCAGCCGTTCTGGGTCTATCCCGCCTATGCGCGCAATGCCGAAGTGGCCATGGCCCTGGGCCGCCCGCCAGTGCACCTGGTGATGCCCAGCGGCCTGGGTTCCGGCACGCCGCTGATCCAGCACGGCCGCCATGGTCAGGCCGATGGTCTGGGTGTGGGGCTGGTGGTGGAATGCGGCCAGCATTTCCGCCAGTCGGCCGCCGATGTGGCCACCACGGTGGCAAAGGATTTTCTGGCGCACTTCGGGCTGATCGAACCAGCTGCCGACAAGCCCGCGCCCGGCCCTCAGCAGCGCTATGAGCTGCTGGAAACCTGCATGGTGCGCACGCCGGAGTTCCGCTTCACGCGCGCGCTGCAAGGCTTTGAGGCGTTTGCCAAAGGTGAGCTCATCGCCACCGACGGGCCGCATGAAATCCGCGCGATGTGTGACGACTGCACCATCATGATGCCCACGCGCGACCCCATCGTGGGCCGCGAGGCGGTGTACCTCACGCGCCCCATCTGACCTGCGCGGTACGGCGCCGCGCTGCAGCAAACCTGGTCAGAAAGACGAGCCAGGCTGCTGCAGAAAAGCGATCTCTTCAGCCGTGGACATGCGGCCCAGCACGGCGTTGCGGTGCGGGTAGCGGCCAAACCGCGCAATGATGTCGCGGTGCTGCACCTCGAACTTCAGGTTGTTCTCCAGCCCCGGCTGGTCGAACAGCACCATGGCTTGCTCGTGGATGATGGGCGATTCGCTGTGCATGTAGGGCATGTAGGCGAATGCGCGCTGTGTGGGCGGCAGCGCGCGGTCATGCTGCGCGGCCACCAGCTCCTGCGCCAATGCCAGGGCGGTTGCATCCTGCGCAAAGGCCAGCGGCGAGCCACGGTGCAGGTTGCGCGAGAACTGGTCCAGCACAATGATTTCCGCCAGCCGCCCGGCGGGCGACGCGCGCCACGCCGACAGCTCGCACTTCTGCGCGGCCTGCCAGGTCTTTAGAAATCGTTCGCGGATCTGTGCATCCACCGCGTCATCCCGCGCAAAGTGCTGCTGCGGGGTCAGTTGCTCAAACCAGAAATCAAGAACGTCTTCGAACTGCATGGATGATTGTTTTGAATGAAATAGGGCTCCAGCGCTTGATCATAAAGCGCTGGTAGCTATCAAAATCATAGTTTTGATGGCTGCCCCATGCGGGGCCCGGGTCAGCTGTGCAACTGGATCTTGCCTTCGCGCACGTACTGGTTGAACTGGTCCTTGGGCAGCGCGGCCGAGCCTGCCGCGTCGTTGTCAGCCGTCCAGCTCAGCGTGGTGCTGTCTTTGGCGGGGGTGATTTCCACCGGGCCTTTGGGGATCGTCAGGGGTGCACCGTCGCCGGGGGTGTAGGTCACATGGCCCTTGATGGTGGCTTGCTGGGGAGCGGGTGAGGACATGGTGGGCTCCTTTTCAGGGGATGTTGCTAAGCCCTCATTACAGACCCCAGCCGCTGAGCTCTCGTGTCAGACCGCGCCGCGCGCCCACGCACGGCGGGAGCGAATTTTTCGCTGGCTGGGGAGTCGGTTTCAGGGCGGCACCACCGCTTGCGTGCGTTCTTGCCGCACCAGGTAAAGCCCGCTGCCGATGATGATGGCACCGCCCAGCAATGTGGGAACACCGGGCACGGCCTGCCACAGCACCCAGTCCAGCCCCATGCCCCAGGCCAGCGCCGTGTATTCAAACGGTGCCACCACCGATGCCTGCCCGTGGCGGAATGCCTCGGTGATCGCCAACTGGCCTGCAAAACCCGTCACTGCCAGCCCCGCCACCAACGGCCAGTGCGCCTGGACCACGCCCACCCAGTTCGGTAACGCCAGCACCCCGGCACCCAACGCGAGGAAGGTGGTGGTCCAGAACACCAGGCTGGCGCTGGAATCGGTGCGCGTCAGCACCCGGCCGGTGATGGCCGATACGGCATAGCCCACCGCCGCGCCCAGCACCGCCAGCGCGCCCACGGTGAAGAACGCATCCTGGCTGGGCCGCAGCGCCACCACCACGCCCACCATCCCCAGCGCAATCGCCACCCAGTGCGCGCGCCGCACCTTCTCACCCAGCACCACGGTCGAGAGCGCGGTGATGATGAGCGGTGCAATGAAAAACAGCGTGTACGCCTCGGCCAGCGCCAGCTCTTTGAGTGCATAGGCAAACAGCGCCAGCATCGAGACGTTGAGCACGCCCCGCAGCAAGTGCAGCGGCCAACGCACCTTGAGCAGCCCGCGCACCTCGCCGCGCCACAGCACATACAGCACGACCAGCGGCAGGGCGGCCCACCCGCGCAGCGCCGCCACTTGCATGGCGGGGTAGCTGCCCGACAGGGTCTTGAGCAGCGCATCCATGACCGAGAAAAACCCCACCGCCAGCACCATGGCCACAATGCCGCGCAGATTGCCAGAGGCGAGGGATGACGGCGCGGTGACAGTGGCGGAGGTGGGTGTGGTCATGGCGGGGCAGGAGGCCAGGCAACGCCAGCAGGCGCTGCGGAGCCCGCGAAAGGCGTGGGAAGGAACGGCCCATCCTGGCGCCCGAGAGTGTAGGCGACCCGGCTCCCGTTTTTAGCCTCCGTCACGCGCCCGAATACGCCATGCGCCGAAGCAGAGGCTGGGGCAGTCTGGCTGCTCGGCAGCGCTCAAGCGTCAGGGGCTTTTGTCCTCGTGCGGATTGCCTTGGCGGCCGCGCAACGCATCGTGCAATGCGGGCAGTGCCCACACCACCAGCAACGCCAGCAAGGTGGTGAGCACCGCCGTTGCTTCTTGCCCCAGGCCGGCAGCCACGCCAATGGCCGCGGTCAACCAGATGCCTGCGGCGGTGGTCAGGCCCTTGACCTGGCTTTCGGCGTCGCCTTTGAGGATGGTGCCCGCCCCCAAAAAACCCACGCCTGCGATCACGCCCTGCAGCACACGGCTGTTGTCCGCGGGCGAGATACCCCCCTGCTGGGCCACCAGCACGAACAACGCGGCGCCCATGGCCACCAGCATGTGGGTGCGCACCCCCGCCGCTTTGCCCGCGTGTTCGCGCTCCCAGCCCAGCAGGCCGCCCAGCAGGGCGGCCATGCCCAGGCGCACCACGATGCGGGTGGCCTGCGCGACATCGGGCACATCCGAGAACTCGGCCGCCACCGTGGTGGTGATCTGCTCCCACCAGCTGCTCATGGCTGGCCTCCACGATGGGCTGAGGCCTGTGGAACCAATGTTGGTGTGGGTTTACGGGTGCGTAGGAGTGTGAGGCGGATGGGCATAAGCGGCGGGGTGTGAGCCTGGCGCCCACTCTCGCGCTGCGCTGCACTGTGGTCTAGCGGCAGCCTGCGCAGCGCGGGGTAGGACGCCACCGACGCAGGTCCGTACGGTTCTTTCAGATGGATACGGAAATATTCAGGTCAAATTGGCATCTAGCGCTTACTGGTTAAGCGCTGGCAGCTATCAATTTGATACTTTTTGTGTGCTCCGGGCGCGTGTGCCCGGCCCTTGTTGCGGGGCACTGCCGATTTCGCGCTGGATCAACGGCGCGCGGCGGCGTAGAGTCTTGGTGGGTTTGGTCTTGGGGGGCGCTGGCCCCCAAGGAGTTGGTATGGTCCCGCAACGCATTGTGCTCATCCAAGGGCACCCCGACGCCACCGCGCCGCATCTGTGCCACGCGCTGGCGCAGGCTTATGCAGACGGGGCCACGGCCGCAGGGCACGTGGTGCGGGTGGTCGACATTGCCACCATCGACTTCCCCTGGCTGCGCAGCCAGCACGAATGGGAACTGGGCCTGCTGCCCACCGCGCTCAAGCCCGCCCAGGCGGACATCGGCTGGGCACAGCACATCGTGCTGTTTTTTCCGCTGTGGCTGGGCGATATGCCGGCCGTGCTCAAAGCGTTCCTGGAGCAGGTGGCAAGGCCCGGCTTTGCGTTCACCGCTGAGGGCAACAACCCGTTTGGCCGCAAGCGGCTGGCCGGGCGCAGCGCGCGCGTGGTGGTCACCCTGGGCATGCCTGCACTGGTCTACCGCTGGTACTTTCGCGCGCAGAGCGTGAAGTCGCTGGAGCGCAACATCCTTGGCTTTATGGGCATCGCTCCGGTGAACGAAACGCTGGTGGGCAGCGTGGACCAACTGGGCGATGACGGCGTGGCGAAGTGGAAGCGCCGCATGCGCGCACTGGGCGCCAAAGCGGGCTAGTGAGGGCCTCGCACTGCGATCACGCGTGCGGCACCCAGCGGCGGCTTACCCAAAATTGCGCGCTGCCGCCAGCGCGCCCATGCGCTGGCTGATGGTAAAGAACTCGGCCACCGTGTCGTCAATGATCTGCTGCGCTGTCTTCACCGAATCGATGAGCCCGGCGGTCTGCCCGGCCAGCGCTGGCGCGGCCTCCATGTCGCCATCAAAATACACGCGCTGAATGCCCGCAAAGCTGTCGGCGGGCATCAGGCCGGCCTCGTGGATGGCCTGCGTGCGCTGCGATTTGAGCGCGCGGATGCAGGGGCTGGCCTTGGTGTTGAGCAGCCAGGTGCCGGTCACGCCCGCATCGACGATGGCGTTCTTGTAGTTGGCGTGCACGGGGCTTTCGGCGCAGCTTACAAAGCGCGTGCCCATCTGCACCGCCTCGGCGCCCAGCGCAAAAGCCGCCGCCATGCCGCGCCCGTCGCAAATGCCGCCCGCCGCCACCAGCGGCACATCCACCCGCGCGCGAATGGCTTGCAGCAGCACGAGGGTAGAGACCTCTTCGGGGTTCTTGAAGCCACCGCCTTCGCCACCTTCCACCACCAGGCCATCGATGCCCGCGTCCACACACTTGAGGGCGGCATCCACCGTGGGCACTGCGTGGTAGACGGTGATGCCCGCGTCCTTGAGCGGCGCAATGAACTTGGCCGGGCTGCCCGCCGAGGTGGTCACAAATTTCACGCCCGATGTGCACACAAAGCGCAGCATGGCGTCGTCCTTCAAAAACCGGATGGGCAGGTTCACGCCAAAGGGCAGGCCCAGCGCGCTCATCTGGGTGATCTCGGCCTGGCAGTTGGCCGTCTCGCCCGACGAGGTTTCGATGATGCCCAGGCCCCCGGCGCGCGAGACGGCCGATGCCAGCTGCGTGCGTGCGATCCAGCCCATGGGCGCCTGGATGATGGGATAGCGCGCGCCGGTGTGGGCAAGCACGCGGTTGGTGGGGGGCGTGGGCATGGCGTCTCCTGATTTTTGTGCGAGAGGGTTGGGGCGCCATTATTTCGGCGGGCGTGCGGTTGCCATGTCGCCACCGTTACGGCAGCGGCGTGGATCTCCATGCGCCCAGCGCACCGGATCAACGCGTGCGCAAGCAGGATGTGGGTTGTGGTTTGTTCACGCCGCCGGTTCCCAGGGCCATTGCGCCAGCAGCCGCTGCCAGTCTGCCGTGGGCGCGCCGGCGTCCGGCGATGCATTGGCATGGGCGGCTGAGCCCAACGAGGGCAACGGCAGCCCGCTGTCAAATGCCATCGCAACGCCAGACACCGGATGCGGCACCGTCAGCTGCCAGGCATGCAGCCACAGCCGTTGCTGCCCCAGTCGCTCGGCCCACCAGCGGTTGAGTGGGCCTTTGCCGTGGGTGGCGTCGCCGATGATCGGGTGCGCCAAGTGCTTCAGGTGGCGGCGAATCTGGTGGCGCCGCCCGGTGGTGGGCAGGGCCTCTACCAGCGAAGCGCGCGTGGTGGCAAAGCGGGCATCGCTGGCTTCGGGCAACGTGAGGTGCGCCAGGCGCCTGAAGCGGGTGTGGGCCTCCTGCACGGCCGCATCGGCCGGGGCATCATCGGGCTTCAGGGCGTGGTCCACCTCGGTGGCCAGCGGCGCCCAACCGCGCACCAGAGCCAGGTAGCGCTTGCGTGTGGCGCCGTGCTCAAAGGCTTGCGACAGCGCCCGTGCCGCATCGCTGTGCAGCGCCATTACCAGAACGCCACAGGTGCCCTTGTCGAGCCGGTGCACCGGGTACACATGCTGACCCAGTTGGTCGCGCAGGGTCTGCATCACAAAGCGCGTCTCGCCCGCGTCCAGCCCCGTGCGGTGCACCAGCCAGCCAGCGGGCTTGTAGACGGCGACGAGGTGCTCGTCGCGCCAGAGGATGTGCAGAGGTGGCGGCAAGGAAGACAAAGCAGGTGAGGGCGCAGGGCATCAGGGAAGGCGCGGATTGTGCCCCACGGCCGGGCCTGCCTACACTGCGGCTTTCCCACTCAATCAAGGCCCTGCGCAATGTCCGCTGGAGACTGGAAAGACATGTATGCCGCCGCTGTGGCGGGTGACCTGCCGCTGGTGCGCCACCACATCGGCGCCGGCGTGAACCCCAACTACCAGCACCCCGAGATTTTGTGCACGCCCTTGGTGGCAGCGCTCATCCACGGCCATGACGCCATCGCCCACTACCTGCTGGAGCACGGTGCAGACCCGCAGCTTCGCTCTGATTTCGACGATATGACTCCGCTGGAAGCGGCACGGCGCCATCGACGCACACCGTTCATCGCGCTGCTGCAGGCCAGGGGTGCCAAGGAAGATCGCAAACCGTTCTGGTGGCGCTGGTTGCCGGTTTAAAAACTGCTGGGTTGCCTCGCGCCTGCTGCCGTGGCGCTGTTCTAAGAACCTGTTCAAAGTCTTTTTGGAGTCGCACAAGTCCCTTGCCGGGATGGGATGCAAGGCGCGGTGCGCAGCCAATAGCCCGTGCTATTGGCAAGCGTCGCAACGCCGCAGGCCGCCCGGCAAGGCACTTGCCCGAAGGGTTGGAGTGAAATCGGGCGATTGGACGCCTCGGCTGCTTGCATGGGCACGAGCCCATGCGGCGCATCCGAAGCAACCACTCGCCCCGATTGCACTCCAATGCGGTCTCCAAAAAGACTTTGGACAGGTTCTCAGTGCGGTGGTTGAGGGTTCTGCGCAGCTTCCTTGGCCCGCATCTTGGCTGCGATGTACTCGCCATGTGTCACGTGCAGCAGCCCGGCCACCTTGCTGATGGTGTGGTTCTCGTTGGCGTCGATGTGCGCATCGGCGTAGGCCACCTGCCACATGGCTTCCACCAACTGAATCTTTTGGTCCTGTGTGAAATGCTCGTTGAGGCTGCCGGTAAAGCGCTGGTAGTCGTAGGCGGTTTTGGAGGTGGTCACGGCCAGCTCCAGCAGGCGCTCCAGCTCGTCGTCGGCCAGCGCAAACTTGCTGCGCAGGGCGTTGACCATGGCCGTGCGTTCCGCTTCGTCCATGGATGCCTCGGCGCGCACCACCTCGACCAGCAGCACAGCGGCTGCCAATTGCACGGCGCGTGCGCGTTCAGCGGGTGACTGGGTGGGGGCTAATTGCGTGAAGCTGTCGAACAGTTCTTTGAGGGTGCGGAGCATCGGCGGTATCGGTGAAGGAGCGAACGGTGTGGAGGCCACGCAGCAGGCGTTGGTTCCCCACACGGTGGCCCGGCGACAATCGGGGGCCATGACGAAGAAAAACATTCTCCCCCTGCAACTGCTGGTTGCCCCCGACAAGAACGACCCTGCACCGCTGATCCTGTACCACGGGCGAAACTGCCCCGATGGCTTTGGCGCGGCGCTGGCGGCTTGGCTGTATTACGGCGAACGTGCCGAATACCTGGGGCTGGACCATGGCGACGTCCAGACCGTGGACGACCTGCCGCCCGTGGCGGGCCGCACGGTTTACATCCTCGACTTCTCTTTTTCTGCCGAAATCCTGGAGGCCATCGACGCCAGCGCGGCCAAGCTGGTGATGCTGGACCACCACAAGAGTGCCGCTGAAAAGCTCACCGGTTTTGCCTGCCGCTGCGGTGTGGTGCACTTTGACATGAGCAAATCGGGTGCGCGCTTGGCGTGGGAGTTCTTTCACCCCGACACGCCCGTGCCTTCGCTGCTGCAGTACGTGGAAGACCGCGATATCTGGAAGTGGGAGTTCCCGGAAAGCGCCGCTTTCCTGTCTGCGCTGGACATGGAGGCGCAGAGCTTTGCGCGCTGGAGCGAGATTGCCAGCTTCAGCCCCGAGCAGCTCACGCTGTTCATGGCGCGTGGCGCCGCCATGGACGAGAAGTACCGCAAGCTTGCCAACGACATTGCCGAAGGCGCGCAGCCGCTGGTGTTTAACGGCATCGAAGGCCTGATGGTGAATGCGCCCGGCATGTTTCACAGCCTGGTCGGCGACATTCTCTCGGCCAAGACCGGCACCTTTGCGCTCATGTGGAGCGCAGGCCCCAAGGGGGTCAAGGCGGGCCTGCGCTCGCAGCGCAACTTTGATTGCATCGCCCTGGCCGAGAGCATGGGCGGCGGCGGCCATGCGCAGGCCTGCGGTTTCAAGATGCCCGTGTCGCGCCTGCCCGAGTTGCTGACGGGCACGTTCAACGCCGACCCCGCCAAGGTTTGAGTGAAAAAGGCTTCCAGCGCTTATTCAGTCAGCGCTGAAAGCTATCAAAAAGGTAGTGATTCTTCGGGCTGCCGCTACACCAGCCGCAGGTCTGCGGCCTGGCTGCCGGGAAACACACGCGCCACGGCTGCGGGGCTCAGGCCATACAGGCGCGCAAACAGGCCGCCCAGCACGCTGCGGTAGTCGTTGAGCACGGGGTAGTCCCGGTTCTGAAAGAGTGTGGTGGCCGTCAAAGCCTGCTGCTCGCCCGCGATGCGTCCGCCCGCCACGCTGCCGCCGAGTACCCAGAACACGGTGCCGTGGCCGTGGTCCGTGCCCCGGTTGCCATTCTCGCGAAAGGTGCGGCCGAACTCGCTGACCACCACGACGGTGGTGGTTTTCCACGCGGCGCCCATCTCGTCGGCAAAGCCCGCCATGCCCCGGCCCAGTTCTTCAAAGCGGTTGGCCAGTGCGCCCGTGGCGGCGCCCTGGCCCACGTGCGTGTCCCAGCCGCCCACATCCACGAACCCGATCTGATAGCGCGTGCGCATGAGCCGCGCCATGCGCCGCGCCGTGCCTTCAAAACCTTTGGTGCTTTGGGCGTTGCGGCTGGCGGCGTCCATTTCGCCCTGCATCGTGCGCGCCACCTCGTCGCGTGTGGCAAAGCCCTCATTTACGGGCGCGGACAGCGGCGTTCCCTGGTACATCGACGCGATGAGCTGGGCCTGCCGCCCATCCACGCTGCCGCGCCCTGCGCCCGCACCCAGCGCGGTGTTGGGCACGTCGACCACCCCGCGCAACGCCAGCGGCAGCGTGGTGGTGAAGGCCATGGGTTGCGGCGTGGCCGCCGCCTGCAAATCCGCTCCTGCGCCGCGCGGATTCAGCTCGGCCACCAGGCGGTTCAGAAAGCCTGAGCGGTAATCGCGCCGCCCGCCCACAGGCTGGCCCAGCTCGATGCTGTCCTGCGTGTCGAAGTGGCTGCGCGTGAGGTCGTCCGTGCCGGCGAAAGGCACGAAGGCCAGCTCGCCGCGCTGGTACATCGGCATCAGGCTGTCGGCCATCGCGGGGTGCAGGCCCCAGTCGGGCGTGAGCGGCAATGCGCCGCCATCCTGCCCCGGCCGCTCGATGGCGATGTTGGGCCGGGTTTCGTAGTAATAGCTGCTGGACGTGGGCACCAGCAAGCTCGCGCAGTCGTAGCCGCCGCGCAGGAAGACCAGCAGGAACCGAGTGTCCTGCTGCGACGCAGTGGTGGCGGCCCAAGATGTGATGGGCGCTGCCGCGGCCACGCCAAGCGCGCCAGCGCCCAGGGCCTGAAGAAGATGTCTGCGGTGCATGAAGCGTTCCTTTCGCGGCGCCTGGGGCGTGTTGCTGGGTTATCCGTGCATGAACTCGGGGGACGCCAGAAACAGCAGGTTCCACTCGCGCGGCGACGTGGCCTGCGACAGCGCGCTGCGCGTGGTAGGCGACCAGGCCGATTCCATGGCATGCACATAGGCCATCTGCGCGAGCGCCGGAGGCGTGCGCTGGGGTGTGGGCGATGGCGAAGCGGCCGAGAGCGAAGGGGCCCTGTCGTCATTGCGCGCAGCGGGCACGATGGCCGCGCCGGCACCCAGGGCCCGCGCGATTTCAAACCGGGTGGACATCTGGCCCGAACCCGACCAGGGCGCGGAATCCAGCGGATAGCCGTCGGGCGTGGCGCGGCCGTACAGCGGCTCTGCCAGGCGTTGGAGCCAGCCCAGCGCCGGGTCTGCACCGGCCAGCGGCAGCGGGCCGTCGCCATGGGCCAGGCGCAGGCCCGCCAGCACGTAGTGCACCGGGTCCCGGAATCGCTGGCCCAGCGATGCGCGAAATTCCGGCGTGGAGAACAAGGCCTCCAGCACGGTGGCGATGTCGCCGCCCGAGCGCTCGAAGGTACGGGCGAGCGTGGCCAGCAGCGTGGGCGGCGGGTTGTCTCCCACGAGGAACAGGGCGATCTTGCGTGTGATGAACCGGGCCGTGGCCGGTGCGCGCGCCAGGCGGTCCAGGGCCTCCTCGACCTCGGCCAAGCCTTCGGCGCGCAACGGTTGTCCCAACAACTGCTTGGGTTCCCAGTCGTGCCGCTGCGGGTTGAACTCGAACAGCCCGTCACGCAGGTAGTGGCTGCGCAGGTCTGGTCGCATGCGCGGCGGCTCGCCACCGGGCGGGCGCAGCGACACCCCCACGCCCGTCAGCACGCGGGCCATTTCCTGCACATCCTGCTGGCTGTAGCCGCCGTCCACGCCCAGGGTGTGCAGCTCCATCAGTTCGCGGGCGTAGTTCTCATTGATGCGCCCGGCGGCGTTCTGCGCATTGTCCAGGTAGAGCAGCATGGCCGGATGGCGCACGATGGCGCCCAACAGGTCGCGAAACCGCCCCAACGCATGCGGGCGGATGGCGCGCTCCTCGTAGTCGCCCACCAGCGCGCGCAGATTGCCCTTGCCGCCGAAGATGCTGAAGTGGTTCATCCAGAACCAGGTCATCTTCTCGCGCAGCTGGCCGGGGGAATAGACGGCCCGGAGCACGAAGCGCTCGGCGGCCTGTTGCTGCAGCGCGCGCATGTCCTTTTGCCAGGCCTGCAGCGCGGTCTTGCGTTCGTCTTCGGTGGGCAGGTTGCGTGCGGCCCGGTTGCGCGCCTGCATGTCGAGGGCCAGTTGCAGCACGGGAACGCGGCTGATGTCCATGGCGTCGATGCGTGCCTGCCATTCGGGCGCCAGGGCTGCGGGCTGTGAGTGCAGCTGCTGTGCCAAAAAGCCTGCCACGCGCATCTCGGCCAGGGGCTGCGTGCCCCAGCTGGTACAGCCCCAGGTGACACGGTCCATCAGCCGCGCGAGGGCGGGGGCGGCGGTGTCGTCAGGCGATGCGTCGGCCGCTGAAGGAACGGGCGAAGGTGCGGCAGGGCCGTAGGGCGTGGTTCGCGACGGGTCTGTCTGTGCTGTGGCGGGCCGGAAGGCCGCCAGGCCGATCAGTCCGAGAGCGCCTGCCAGCACGGAGCGGCGGGCAACGGGGGGTGGGTTGGTGATGGCACTGGTCATGAAAGCCCTCGCACGGCACACAGCGCATGGCAGCGCAGATGGAGGCGGGATAGTGCGCCTGGGCCGCGTCCCATGCAAGACCCGCCCCAGAGTTTTACCGGGCGGACACAAACGCCGATTCCGGTTTTCGGTGTTCCCCCTCGGCGGGCGCCAGCGTGCCGCCCGGGTGCTTTACCGTGGCTTCATGGAGGCCGGTGTTGCCTCTGGGCCTGCTCCGGTCGCGTGCGCCGCCTCCTCAAAGCGGTCTACCTTGCGCAGCGGGCGGAAGGCCAGCATCCACGCGCCCACCACGCCCAGCGTGCACAGCCCGCCCAGCACTGCGGCGGGCACCACGCCGAGCCATGCGGCGCTGGTGCCTGCTCGGAACTCGCCCAGTTCGTTGGACGAGCCGATGAACAGCATGTTGACCGCATTCACCCGGCCGCGCATCGCGTCGGGTGTGGAGAACTGCACCAGTGCGCCGCGGATGTACACGCTCACCATGTCGGCCGCGCCCGCCACCAGCAGCGCGGCAAACGACAGCCAGAACAGCGTGGACAGCGCAAACACCAGGTTGGCCAGGCCAAACACCGCCACCGCGATGAACATGGTGCGGCCCACGCGGCGGTTGAAAGGCCGCATGCTGAGATAAAGCCCTGCGCTCACTTCGCCCACGGCCATGGCGCTGCGCAGCGCGCCCAGGCCCGCAGGGCCCACGTGCAGCACCTCTTGTGCATAGATGGGCAGCAAGGCCACCACGCCGCCCAGCAGCACGGCAAACAGGTCCAGCGAAATGGTGCCCAGGATGATGGGCCTGGAGCGGATGAAGGCAATGCCCGCACCGAACCGCTCGAACATCGTGCCCTGTGCGGGCGCCGGGGGCGTGGCGTAGGCCACCTCCACCCGCATCAGCAGCAGCACGCCCAGTACAAAACAGGCGCAGCACACGGCATAAGTCAGCTCGCCGCCGCCCAGCGCATACAGAAGGCCGCCCAGCAGGGGCCCGCCAATGCTGGCGGTGCGCATGAGCATGCTGTTGGCCGCAATGGCCTGGGCCAACTGCGCGCGCGGCACGATCTGCGGCAGCAGGCTTTGCATGGCGGGGCCCGAGAACGCCCGGGAGCAGCCATACAGCACCAGCACTGCGTAGATGCCCGCCACGCCGCTGGCCCCGTGGCCTGCCAGCCACCACAGCAAAGCGCTGCACACCGCACCCACTGACCAGCTCATGGCCAGGATGCGGCGGCGGTCAAACCGGTCGATCAGGTCGCCCGCAGGCAGCAGCAGGCACAGCATGGGCAGAAACTGCGCCAGGCCGACATAGGCCAGCGCCAGCGGCTCGCGAGTGAGGTCATACACCTGCCAGGCCACCACCACGGCCTGCACCTGCGTGGCCACCACGGCCACCACACGCGCCACCAGAAAGGCGACAAAACCGGCATGGCGATAAACGCTGCCGGGCGTGGCGGGGATCGGAGCAGGGGGCGGGGAAGGCGTGGAGGTGGAAGGGCCAGTCACAGCAAGGCAGCGCGAACGCAAAAGAGCAAGTCGGCGATGCTAGCCGGATCGCGCGCTCTGTGCTGGGCGCTGCCCTCCTTGCGCGAGTCCATGACTGCCGCACACCTGCGGCGGCAGAGCGCCAACCGCTTTACCGCGCGTGTCGGCGACGGTAGTCCCAGGGCGCCAGCGGCCGTTTTTGCGACCACAGCCCGGTGCCACTGGCGCGGGCCTGCTGCTGCAAAGGCATCAGGTGCGGGTGGTGGTGGGCATAGGGGGTGTACACCCAGGCCAGCCCTGCGCGCACCTGGGCGGCTGCAACGTCGGAGCCGTTGCAGCGCACGTTGGCCACTTTGCGGCCATAGCTGTCTTCGTTAAGCCATTGCAGAGCGGCCTTTTGCTTGAAGCACAGCCGGGCCAGGTTCTGCCGCGACTTCTGGCCGAAGGCCTGGCGGGATTCTGGCGCGTCGATGGCGGCCACCCGTACCCTGATCTGCTCGTAGGCGCCGGGAGCGCCGCAGCGCACGGTGAGGGTGTCGCCGTCGCTGATGGCAACGACCAGGCAGAAAAGGGAGGCGGCAAGAAGGGGCACTGCAGAGCGGGGAAAAAGATAAACGCCGGAGCGGGGGGCGCTGCGGGCGCCGCCGGGGTGGCGTCCTGCAAATGTTTCAGAAAATTTCTGTCAAAAAAGCCTCTAGCGCTTATCCATAAAGCGCTATAAGCTATCAATAGTGTAGCTGATCGAGCCTTCTTTGGTGTCCGCGCCTCTCTCGGACAGGCCGTTTGCGGCCGTTTACGGCCGTGTGCAGTGCGCGTGGTGCCTAGTGCGCCAGCATGGCTTTCTAGAATCGCTGGAACCTGCGCACCGTGCCGTCGTCTGAGCCGCAAGGGCGGGCCTGGCGCCAAGGGTGTAGCAGCCCGCATCGGTGTTTTTGCCGACAAACCCCTCTGTTCAAGGAGTCTCCGGTCTTGAGTCGTTTCATGCTTTGCCCGCCGCCGTCTGCACGCGCCACGCCAAAACGGCGCTCTGCCGCGCTGGCCCGCGGTCTGGCCGCCCTCACCATGGGCGCCACGGTCTTTCTGGCCGGGTGCACCGCCACTGCCAGCAAGTTTGAGGTGCAAGAGAGCTTTGGCTCGGTGGCCACCTACTCGCGCCTCTTCGACGCAACCCCTGCCCAGACCTGCGAAGCCTCGCGCCGGGCGCTGCTCAGCCAGGGCTACATCATCACGTCCGCCATGCCGGATTTGGTGGAGGGCAAAAAGAGCTTTCAGCCTGAAGCAGAGTCCCACCTGCAGATGGTCGTGCGCGTGGTGTGTGTGCCCGAGGCCAACGACGGCAAGGTCAGCCTGGGCTTTGTGACCGCGCTGCAGGACACCTATTCGCTGCGCAAGACCAACAACTCCGCCAGCCTGGGCGTGGGGGCCATTGGCTCGGTGTCGCTGCCGTTTTCGTCCAGCAGCGAGTCGCTGGTGAAGGTGGGCAGCGAAACCGTTTCCAAAGACGCGTTCTATGAAAGCTTCTTTGACCTGGTCAAGCGCTACCTGATCATCGACCAGGCCCAAGCCGATTGAAGGCCTGCGCCATGCACCGCGAATCGGGTACGGCCCTTTACTTTTGCGGGTGATTGGCACACCATCTGCCTTCAACGCGGCTCAAAATGCTCTATCCGGTTGGCCGGACCTTCTGAATTGGGCCGTCCGCAACGCCATCTCCAAGGAGATCTCGCCATGGATTCCGTCAGCTCCATCGCCCCTCCGGCTGCCAGCCGCTACCAGGGCGTGCCCCGCAACAGTGCCAGTCAGAGTGAAGAGGCGCTCGCGGCAGCCAGCAGTTCGCGGCAGCAACAGGCCCAGTCCGCGACCACCGTCACGCTGAGCCGCCGCGCGCAGGAGCTGGCCTCGCGTGAGGCCGATGACGACACCCGTGCCGCCGCTGAAACCCAGCAGGCCGCCGACGCTGCAGAGGCCGCTCAGGAAGCGCGCCGCACACAGGCCACCCAGGCGTCAGACCAGGCGGCCCAGCAGGCCGATGCCAGCAGCCCCCGCGCCCAGACCGATGCCCAGCTGCGCCGGGCATACGCGGGCGCAGAGGGCTCTTACGCGCGCTAGCGTTACATCGCCAGCCATCGCATTCCTGAATTCACCTTCCATCGGTTCCACACCATGGCCAGCTTTCTTGCCGCAGTCTCATCGGGCTCAGGCGCTTCATCGTTTGCGCTGCAATCGGCCCGCCGCGAAGCCCAGCAGGCAGAGCAGACCGCCCGCGCCCTGCGTACGGAGGCGCAGTCTGCCCAGCGCAGCGCAGACGAAGAACAGGCCCGTGCCGACAGCCTCTCGGCACAGTCGGCCGATGCGGACGACCGTTCGACCAGCGCGCGCCGCAATGTGGCTTCGGTCAGCCAGGCCCAGGCGGCAGCAGCGCCGCGCAACGTGCCTTTTGTCAATGCGTCAGGGCAAGCCACCGGGCTGTTGTTGAACGCCGTGGCCTGAGCGCTGTGGCATCCAGCGCGGGAAGGCTGCTGTGCGGGTGTGTGCGGCCCGCCAGTGGCGATACAGGGCCCGGGTGAAAGCCGCAAGGCTCAGCACGCCTCCCAAACGCCCGGTGCCAAGCCCTCCAGCGAATACGGCCCGATGGCTGTGCGAATGAGCCGCAGCGTGGGGTGGCCCACCGCCGCCGTCATGCGCCGCACCTGGCGGTTGCGGCCTTCCTTGATGACCAGCTCGATCCAGGCCGTGGGGATGGCCTTGCGCTCGCGGATGGGCGGGGTGCGTTCCCACACCGCGGGTGGCGGCACCAGCAGGCGCGCCCGTGCGGGCAGGGTGGGGCCGTCGTTCAGCACCACGCCGGTGCGCAAGGCGGTCAGCGCGGCCTCCTGGGGCACGCCTTCCACCTGCACCCAATAGGTCTTCTCCATCTTGAAGCGCGGGTCTGCAATGTGCGCCTGCAGCTTGCCGTCGCTGGTCAGCAGCAGCAAGCCTTCGCTGTCGGCATCCAGCCGACCGGCCACGTACACGCCGGGCAGGTCGATATGGTCCTTCAGTCCTTGCCACCGGCCCTCGGCGGTGAACTGGCTGAGCACGCCGTAGGGCTTGTTGAAGCGGATCAGGCGAGGGGTCATGCAGGCAATGAATGAATTTTGATTGAAATAGGCCTCTAGCGCTTGCTGGATAAGCGCTGGCAGCTATCAAATTGGTAGTTTCTGATGTGGCGTCAGCAAGCGTTTTGCCTGCGCCATCATGCGGGCACAAACAGCGCCGGGTCCACCATGGTGCGGTTCAGCATCACGCCCCAGTGCAGGTGGGGCCCCGTGACGCGGCCGGTGGCGCCCACCTGGCAGAAAGCATCGCCTGCCTGCACCACATCGCCCACCTGCACGTCCATTTTGCTCAGGTGGCAGTACATGGTGAGCAGGCCCTGGCCGTGGTCCAGCCACACCGTGCCGCCGTTGAAGAAATAGTCGCCCACGTCAATCACCTTGCCCGGCAGCGGGGCCACGATGGGCGTGCCCGTGGCGGCGGCAATGTCCATGCCGCTGTGCGGATTGCGTGGCTGGCCGTTGAAAACGCGCCGCAGCCCGAACGAGCTGGAGCGCCGCCCCGGCACCGGCACGCGCATGCGCAGCGAGGGCAGAGCGACGCCCGCAGGCTGCTCTGTGAATGTGGCCATCACCTGCAGCTGGTGGGCGCGCTCGCGCTCAAAACGGGCCTGGTCTTCGGGCGACAGGTCCACCGTGCGCGGGGACACGGTCAGGTGCTGCTCCTTGTACTTTTTGGGTGCCACTGTGTAGCCCTGCTCTCGCGGCGCGCCACCATCCGATAGCTTCACCCGGATGCTGGCGGGCCCCGGCACTGCCGCCAGGGGGATGCCCACCACCGCGGTCCACTCGATGGCATCGCCCACCACCAGCACTTTCACAGGTTCATCGCCGCCCGTGTAAGCCACAGGGCGCGTGGCCGCAGGGCCCAGCGACAGCCGTGCCACGCCCCCGGGCACCGGTAGGGCCTGAGGCCACACCGTGGGCGGCGGTGGCAGCCCTTTTTTGGCTGCGAAGCCGGTGCCGGGCAGCGCCAACAGGCTGGCCGTGCCCAGCAGCGCGGTGCGGCGGCTTATGCAGGCCGCATGAGAAGGGGGGTGGGGATGAACGGAGACAGTCATGCAAAGGCAGAGAAGCGAAGGATGCAGGGAGAGGGGCCGGCGAGCCTGTACGGCGGGCGAGCAGCCATTGTGCCGCCACCACACTTCAATGGCTCTTGGTGCCTGCGGCGCAGCCGTGGAAGTGGCGCGCCTGGCGGCTTTTGCCTACATGGTGTTACGCATGCGCCCACCACAATCTCGCCATGAAAAAAGCGCCCGGTCGCCGCCGCTCCAAGATGTTCATTGTTCTCATGACTGCCCTGGTCACAGGCGTTCTGGTGCTGCTGGCACTGAACTTCACCTCGGGCGAAAAAAAGGTGCAGCAGCAGTTGCCCCGCCTGTACACCACCGCCAGCCCGCAGTTTGACCGTGCCATGGGCAACCTGCTGGGGCCGGGTGTGCTCGGTGGCAACGAAGTGCAAGAGCTGCTCAACGGCGACCAGATCTTCCCGCCCATGCTGGCAGCCATTCAGGCTGCCAAGCACAGCGTCACTTTCGAGACCTACATCTACTGGTCGGGCGACATCGGCAAGGCCTTTGCCGACGCGCTGAGCGAGCGCGCCCGCGCCGGTGTGCCAGTGCATGTGCTGCTCGACTGGGTGGGCACCGCCAAGATGGAGGAGAGCTACCTCACCGAGATGAAGCAGGCGGGCGTGAAGATCGAGAAATTCCACAAACCCCACTGGTACAACCTGGCCCGCATGAACAACCGCACCCACCGCAAGCTGCTGGTGGTGGACGGGCAGGTGGGTTTCACCGGCGGCGTGGGCATTGCGCCCGAGTGGACCGGCAACGCGCAAGACCCCGATCACTGGCGCGATTCGCATTACCTGGTGCGTGGCCCTGTGGTGGCGCAGATGCAGGCCACATTTCTTGAAAACTGGCTCAAGGTGACCGGCGAGGTGCTGCATGGCGACCGCTACTTTCCGGCCCTGCAGCCGGTGGGCAACCAACGGGCGCAGATGTTCTCCAGCTCGCCATCGAGCGGCAGCGAGAGCATGCAGCTCATGTACCACCTGGCCATCACCGCGGCCGAGCGCAGCATTGATCTGTCTGCTGCGTACTTCGTGCCGGACGAACTGACCCTGCAGTTGTTGATGGACGCTGTGGAGCGCGGCGTGCGGTTGCGCATCATCACGCCCGGCGAATACACCGACACTGAAACGGTCAAGGCCGCATCGCGCGCCACCTGGGGCAAGCTGCTGCAGGCCGGGGCCGAGATCTATGAGTTCCAGCCCACCATGTACCACTGCAAGGTCATGATCGTGGACGATCTGCTCGTATCGGTGGGCTCCACCAATTTCGACAATCGATCGTTCCGCCTGAACGACGAGGCCAATCTGAATGTCTACGACGCCGCGTTTGCGCACCGGCAGACGGTGGTGTTTGAAGAAGACATCCAGCGCTCACGCCGCGTGACGTATGAGGCTTGGCTGGAGCGGCCCTGGCGCGAAAGGCTGCACGAGAAGATGACGGGGCTGCTGCGTTCGCAGCTCTAAGCGCAACGCGCGCCAACCAGCGCCCAGACGCGAGCGCCGGGCACCCTGTGCAGCCCGGCAACGGGGCTTCAGTGGGTCACAAATTCGTACGCCACTTCTTCGCTCTCCACCATCTCGAGCACGTCATTGAGCTCGTCCTCGCTCTCGCTGCTGCTCCACATGTCTTCGGGGTCGGTGGCAAACAGCGGCTCGATGGCCAGATCCAGAAACTTGTTTTCTGCCATCTGAATCACGGGCGTGCCTTCTGAGGTCTCGACCAGTTGCCAATCGTCGGGCACGGTCATTTCGAGCTGGATGGTGACGTTGAGTTTTTTCATGGAAGTTCCTGAGATGAAAGGGGCTGGAGGGTTGCCGAATTCACAGGTGAGTTCGGCGATGGGCCCACGGTGCATGGTGGGGCAGGCCGTGCAGGGTAACCCAGCACCGTGGCAGTGCGTGCATTGGTGGGTGGCGCCAGCATGGTGCCGCCGTGGGGCATTTGCACGGCACGCTGTATGCATGGTGTTGGCGTATTCTCGCAGCGCGTCCTGCCCGGCGGGTGTGTGCAGTACTGCCGGGCGGCGTATTTACCCCATCCTTCTCCTGGAGCCTTACCCATGATCGCCAAAAAATCAGTCGCCCTGGCCGCCGCCGCAGTGGCCGCCCTGTCTTTGTTCAGCCAGGCCGCGCAGGCCGGCCCCCGCCTGGACAAGATCATGGAGGCCAAAGTCATCCGCGTGGGCACGCCGGGCGACTACCGCCCGTTTGCCATCAAGACCGATGCGGGCTACAGCGGCCACGACATCGACGTGATCGAGACCATGGCCAAGGAACTGGGCGTGAAGATCGAATATGTGCCCACCACCTGGCCCAACCTGGTGAAAGACTTGCAAGGCGACAAGTTCGACGTGGCGGTGGGTGGCATCACGCGCAACGTCAACCGCATGCGCATTTTCGACATGCTGCCGGGCTACGCACCCTTCGGCAAAGTGGCGCTGGTGCGCGCCGCCGACAAGGCCAAGCTGACCAGTGTGGAGGCCATGAACCAGCCCACCGTGCGTGTCATCAAGAACCCCGGCGGCACCAACGAAGCCTATGTGCTGGCCAACCTCAAGGCCGCGCAGGTCAGCACACACGACAAGAACGCCGAGATTCCCGCGCTGATCGCCGAGGGCAAAGGCGACGTGATGATCACCGAGACGTATGAAGCCCTGCACTACGCCAAGGTGGACCCGCGCCTGCATGCCGCGTTTGTGGACGCGCCTTTGACGCCCAAGAACTACCTCGGCTTCATGCTGCCCACCGACGACGCCGACTATGTGCGTGTGATGGGCTTTGTGTGGGGGCTGGTGGACAGCCGGGGCACCATTCAGCAGGCCGCTGACAAATGGTTGAAGTGACGGTTTGAAGTAACCACGGCCTGACGCAGCAGGCCTGTGGCTTATTCGCCCGGAATCTCCGGCTCCACCAGCAGCGCCAGCAGTTGCAGCGACTCCTGCCAGCCCAGGGTGCACATCTCGGTCGGGATCACCGCCGGGATGCCCGCCTGCACGATGGACACCTCGGTGCCCGTGATCACCTTCTTGAGCGCAATGGTGGTGCGCATCTCGCCCGGCAGGTTGGGATCGTCAAACCGGTCGGTGTGCACGATGCGCTCACCCGGTACCAACTCCACATACTCGCCGCCAAACGCGTGCGTGCCGCCGCTGCTCAGGTTGGTGAACTGCATGCGGTAGGTGCCGCCCACGCGTGCGTCCAGGCTAAGCACCCGGCCCGTAAAGCCGTGGGGCGGTAGCCATTTGCACATGGCGTCAGCGTCCAGAAAAGCGCGGTAGATGCGCTCGGCCGGGGCGCGCAGCACGCGGTGCAGCGTCACGGTGCCGGTGGCGGCTGCGGAGGGGTTGGTGTTCGTCATGTAGGGTCTCCTTGCGGTGGTCGGTGGATGGATGACAGCGTGCACCCCAACGCCATCACGGTCAATGGCCTGGGGCTTTCATGCGGTCACACCCCAACGACGAACGGGGTGGTGCGTTTTCGACAACCCTGCCTTTTGCATCACCACTTTTTTTAGGGCGCCGCCTCAGGCTGCAACGGTGCGCACGGCAAAACTTTCACTGCCTTGCGCCCAGGCCAGCAGCCGGTCGATGTTGGGGTGCTTGCCCGGAAACGCGCGTGCATCGGCCACGTGCTCGGCATACCACTCCAGGCCCAGGCTGGCCGCTGTGGGTGTGATGCTGCCGCCGTACAGCGCCGCCAGCGCGGCATACACCACCAGCGACCCGGTCTGCCCGGGCTTGTTTTCAATCGTGGCCAGCACCTGGCCGTCAGCGCCCAACAGGTTCAGTGTGGCGAGGTGGCTGGCGGAGGGGAGTTGCTTCAAGCGGTCTGCAAAGTTCATGGTGATGAGAGTTGATTAAAAAATGAATGAAATAAGCCTCTGGCGCTTGATGGATAAGCGCTAGTAGCTCCTAAAAAATGAGTAATCTTTGGTGTTGGAGGGCCAATGCCGTGGCCCGGCCCTCATCAGGCCTGCCACACGCCAAACCCCGCCGAGCGCAGGTCGATGCCGATCTCGATCTCGCGGTCTACCGCCTCTTCGTAGGGCATGGGGTTGAAACCCTCGTACAGGTCGGGCAGCAGCCGCAGGCCGTATTGCGTCACAAACCGGTTCGCCTGGATGCCCGCCTTGTGCTTGTCAAACCGCACATCCGGGTCCAGCCCCGTCATGCCCACGTACACGCAGGGTTTGCCGTCGATGTAGCCGGGGTTGCACCGCCGAAAGCGTGGCTCCAGCAGCACGTCCTTCGAGAGTTCGACCACATAGACGTGGTGGTGGGGCTTGCGGCGCGGCATGGGGCGATGGGGTTGGGGCGATGCGGGCAGGGCGGCGCTGCGGGTGCAGCGGTTTACTCCTCCTCATCCGCCAGCCCATCGTCGCGCAGGCGTCGGTCCAGCTTGCTGCGCAGCGCCTCGGCGTCTTGCAGCAGTTGGTCCACCGGCGCGGCGGGTGCCACGCGCAGACTCGGCGGAAAGAGGCTGCTCATGTACATGGTTTTCGACACGCGCATGGTGTTGAGCCACTGTGCGCCCAGCCACAGCGGTACGCCCAGCGCCACCACGGCGGCCACCGTCCAGGCCAGGCCTTTGCGGCGGCGCGGCAGCACGGTGGCCAGGTGGGCATACAGTGCCCACGCCAGCACCAGCACCACCAGCACATACGCAAACTGTGCCAATACCTCCAGCGAGAAAGCGAACGCCGTCAGGTGCGCCAGCAGGTTCACCACATCCACACCCAGGGCAGCGGCGCAGGCAATGCGCACGTGGCGCCAGAAGTGCAGTCGGCCAGCAAACATCTTGTTGGCCACGGCCCACACGCCCGACCACGCGCTCAGCATCACCAGCAGCATCAGCACCACGCTGGGCAGCGCCTTCAGGTATTGCGATGTGTCGCGCGCCTCCAGCCATGTGGAGACCAGTGCCGCAGTCGCCACCAGCCCCACCAGCGCCACGGTGGCGCCCACCGTGCGCCACGGAAACTGCGGCAGCGCCTGCTCTTCGGCAATGGGCGTGTCGGCCAGGCGCAGCGTGATGTGAGTGTGGCCCAGGTCGATGGGCGTGCTCTCGGGCCAGTCAAAGCGCTCGCCCGGGTGGTGGCGCTTGCGCTGCAGGCGCGCGCCGTTGCGGGTCTCCAGCACCTCTACCTGCACGGTGCGGGGTTCGTCCACCGCGCGGTCAATGCGCAGGTGGCGGGGCGCCACGTGCGGGTCGTCCAGCACCAGGTCGCAGTCCAGCGCGCGGCCCACGGTGATGGGCCAGCGGGTGATGGGGGCACGCGCGAGCAGGGCGCCATGGCGGTCAAAGGCCTCGATCAGGCCCAGCGTGGTGGTTGTCGGCATCGCGCTCATGGTGCGGCCTCCCAGCGGAAGGCTTTGAGGTAGTGGCTTGCCAGCTTCATGCCGTTGTCAAAGGCGATGCCCTGCACATCCATGCGGCCCAGCACGCCCTGCGTGGGCTGGTTCACCGAGGTCACCAACACCGTCATGTTGTACAGGCCCGTGAGCTTGCGGTAGGCCGCCATGCAGACCACCGCCCGCAGCGGCAGGCTGCCCGGGTCTACAAAGCGCTCGGTGCATTCGGCACCCGTCTGGTGGCGGTTGCCGCGGGTGGGCAGGTTCTCGTTGGCAAAACTTTGTGAATACATGCGGGCAAACCGCAACGCGCCGAGCGTGGGGGCGTTGTAGGCCTCGTAAGACAGGCGTACCGCGCCCGTGTTGAAGTCGCCCGCCACTACATCGCTGTCGGCGCGGCACTGCGTACGCTCCAGGTTCAGGCCAGGAAAGGACGGATCACGCCCCGAGCCCCAGCAGCGCGCCAGCGCATCGTCGGGCACCGGCACGCGGTAGTTGCCATGGCGCTGTTCGCGCAGCGGCGCTTTCAAGAACCGGTCGGTCAGCCGCTGCTGGTGCTCCATCAGCTGCCGTGTCATTTCGTCATGCGCGGCCTGGGTGATGGGCTGCGCATTGGCGGCCCGCAGCACCAGTGACTGCGCAAACTCGGCAGGGATCAAAAAGCTCACCTGTTCGCCATCCATGCGCTTGGCCACGTTCACGCCCAGCACGCGGCCCGCGTCGTCCACGGCAGGGCCGCCGCTCATGCCGGGGTTCAGCGTGCCGCCAAAAAAGATGCGCGGGTAAAAACTGCGCCGCACCAGCCCGTTGTAGGTGCCCTCGGTCACGGCAAAGCCAATGTCCAGCGGGTTGCCCAGCGAATAGATGCGCTCGCCCTGCGCCAGCGCATCGGCAGCAGGCCTGAAGCTGAGCACCGGCGCAGCCGCCGTGCGGCCCTTGGCGCGCAGCACCGCCAGATCGTGCTGCACGTCAAACGCCAGAAGCTCCACCTCGCCCTCCTGGCCTTCCATCGTCACGTACACGCCACGGTAGCGCTCGGGCTCCAGCGCCAGCTGGCTCGCCACGTGAAAGTTCGTCACGATGAGCCCGTCGGCCGACACAAAAAAGCCCGAGCCGATGGACGCCTGCGTGTCGGCATTGCGCAGCAGCGTGCGAATCTGCACCAGCTTGTCGCGTGAAAGCTCGTAAATGCGCCGCGCATCGCGCGAGAGCAGGGCGGTGTCGGCCCCTGCTGGCGCAGCACCTGCGGCAGTGGCCTGCGGCGGTGGCGCGCCGTTGTCCACCGGCTCGCCGCTGGCGGCAGGCCGAGCGGCCGGGGCATTGGAAGGCGCGTTGGAGGCGGCGGGTGGTGGCGGGGCGTTTTGCGCTTGCGCCAAGGCGCACACCAGCAAAACCAAGGATGAGGTTGCAAGCCGCAAGGGCCGAAGCAGGGAGAAGGGCATCGGGGTATTCTATGAACGCTGTGCCACCGGCTCTGGCACCATCGGCCCCGCTGGCCTGCGGGCCATATCACCCCAGCCACCCCAAACCCCAAGACCCATGCAAAACACCCCCACTTACCCCATCGGCACGCCCGGCCAACCCTGGGGCGCAGCAGAGCGCGAGCAGTGGCGCGAACGCCAGGTGCGCCAGCGCAGCTATGCCGACGACGTGCTGCGCGCCATCGAGGCGCTGCGTGGCCGCTTTGATGTGGAGCTGTACGGCGATGTGGTGTATGCCAACGACCAGCACCCGGCCGAGCGCTTTCCGCTGCGCGCCATCCGCAGCCGCGACTGGCAGTCCGGCGTGCCCAGCGTGCTCGTCACCGGCGGCGTGCATGGCTATGAAACCAGCGGCGTGCATGGGGCCCTGCGTTTTGCCGACACGCAGGCCGAGCGCTTTGCCGGCCGCGCCAACCTGCTGGTGGTGCCCTGCGTGAGCCCTTGGGCGTATGAGCGCTTCCAGCGCTGGAACTTCGACGCCATCGACCCCAACCGCTCGTTCCGCGAAGGCTCCCCCGCGCAGGAATCCGCCGCCCTCATGCGCCTGGTGGCTCAGCACCAGGCCACCTACGGCGCCTTCGATGCCCACATCGACCTGCACGAAACCACCAACACCGACGAATCCGAATACCGCCCCGCCGTGGCCGCGCGCGACGGCAAGGTATTCGAGCCCGGCAGCATCCCCGACGGCTTCTACCTGGTGGACGACGCCGATAACCCGCAGCCCGCCTTTCAGCAGGCCATCATCGAAGCCGTCAGCCGCGTCACGCACATTGCGCCGGCGGACGAGAAAAACGAAATCATCGGCTCACCCGTGGTGGCGCCGGGCGTCATCCACTACCCCATGAAACAGTGGGGCCTGTGCGCGAGCGTCACCGGGGCGCGATACACCACCACGACCGAGGTCTACCCCGACAGCCCCCGCGCCACGCCGGAGCAGTGCATTGAGGCGCAGGTGGCGGCGGTGTGTGCGGCGGTGGAGTTTGTGTGTGGGGCAAAAAGCTAGCTGGAGCGCCGCTGCTTTGATAGCCGAATTGGCTACCGGCCATTGATGGATAAGCACGAGCAGCTACGCTAAAGATAGCGAATCTGGCAAAGGGTTGGATTGCGAATCCTGCCCGCTGGCCACAAGCTATGCAGCCGGGCCGCTTTACTTCGGTAGAGATTTGCTCAGCTGGACGGCAGTGCGTTGAGTTGTGACTTCAGTGCTGGCAATGCCGTCTGAACCGTGTCCCAGACCACTTCAAGGTTGATGTCAAAGTAGCCATGGGTAATGCGGTTACGCATGCCGCGCATATTGCGCCAAGGTATTTGGCTGTGTTCAGCCGCAAAGTCTGCGTGCTGATCCATCACCTTGGTAGCCGCTTCACCCAGAACAATCAGGCT
>PJUL01000328.1_pt1 | contig 37495 bp, 37 predicted proteins | sample 1512221 | NCBI WGS metagenome assembly PJUL01 (sample SAMN08177667, study PRJNA422409) | Feces metagenome, whole genome shotgun sequencing project.
AGCAGATCCAGGTCGCTGCCGTCCTGATCATCGCCCCGCGAAGCAGAGCCAAACACCCTCGGGTTAGTCACCCGATAGCGTGCCGCTGCTTGAAAAACAGCATCACGGTGCTGGCTGAGGGCGAGGGAGGGGCGCATGGCTTGGAGTTTAGCGGTGCTAATGTTTTTTAGGCCAAATCGGCATCTAGCGCTTAAGAGGTAAGCGCAAGCAGCTATTGAAACCGTAGCAATCCAAGGCGCTCGGCGATGTGGTTGCTGGCAGACAGTCGGTGCATTGCGACAAGGCGAGACGCTGACGCCGGGGAGTATTCGCGCTCAGCGCCTACTGGGGGCTTCCCAAAGCACCCAGCAGCCGGGCACTCACCTCGGCCTCATCGAGCGCGGCGAACGCCATGTTGTGCTGCTCCGTCAGCGGCCCATGGCCCGGCTCCATGCGGCCAGCGGCGTCGTAGCCCATGGCCTTGAACTTCCAGACCCCGCCGACCAGTTTGAGGGAACCCACATGCGCGCCATCGGCGGTGTGCACTGATACCACCCCGGCGTTGATGGGCACCAAGTGCAAGGGGCCTGCCAGCGGGTCGGGTGGCACTTGGGCGAATGTGGGGGTGAGCGGGAGCGTCATGGGTTTCGGGGTTACTGCAATTTTTAGATGAAATTGGCCTCTGGCGCTTATTGGATAAGCGCTAGCAGCTATTCTTTACGTAGCAAATGACATCAGCTCCTACCGCTGCATCGCATCCGCCACCGTCAGCGTCGCCGTGATCAGATCGGCGACCAGCCGGGCATCCACATCCAGCAGCCCTTCGTACTCGCCCAGGTTGCGGGTGTTGTGGCACTTGTCCAGCACCCGCCACACCTCGGGCCCCAAGCCCAACGTGTGGGGCAACACCTGAAACACGATGTAGCGGTTGCCAGCGCGGTAGCCCTTGCGGCGCAGCGCGGCCAGACACAGCGCGTGCGCGGCGTTATAGGCCAGGTCAAACCGGCTTTCCAGCGCCAAGCTGGCGTTGCGTGCGTCTGCCAAGCGGGCCAAGCCGGTGCGCAGCAACCCGGCCAACTCCGCTGCGTCTGGGGCCTCGGCTTTGAGCTGTTTGCCTGGGCCGCTGAGGTTATCCAGCGGTTGGGGCATGCAACTGCTCCTGTTTGCCAATGAGCCACACCGTGGGCTGCTGCAGCACGCGGGTCACGAATGCATTGTCTTGCTCGATGCGCTTGGCAATATCTTGCGGCGTATACAGCGTGGGGTTGATGGTTCGGCCCAGCGTCTGCGTGGCGGCTTCCAGCGCGCCAAACAGCTCGCCGTAACCCAGGCTGGGGCTGACCACCATCAGGTCCACATCGCTGCGCGCCGTGTCCTGCTGGCGCGCCATCGAGCCATACACAAACGCCTGCTCGATCTGCCCGGCTAGCGGCGCCAGGGCAGTGCGCAGCACATCGGCCACGCCCATGGTCTTGAGCACCAGGCCGCGCAGCTCGGCAAAAACCGGCGCATCGGCATTGGCTTGGTAGTGCTTCTGGTTGCCTTGTTTGCTGACCGTCAGCAAGCCTGCTTCGGACAAACCTCCCAGCTCGCGCTGCACCGCACCCGTACCCGACTGCGCCAGCGCAATCACCTCGTTGGCGTAAAAGCTGCGGTCGGGCGTGCTGAAGAACACGGCCAACACGCGTTGGCGAACGCGGGGGAATAGGGCGTCAGCCAGGCTGGTAGCGGTGGATTGATTCATACCCATAATGGGGTGGATGATACCCAATTGGGGTATATAAGAGGCTTTTGTTTGAGGCTCTCGCTGTTGCCAATGGCTTCCACAACGTGCTTCAAGTAGTCCGCCACCCGCAGCGGGTGTGCCCGGCTCATACGGTGATCGCCTTGCGCAGTACCTGTTTCCGAAAACTGGCGGGCAGGCTGTTGGGGGTGAGCACATCCACCTCCATGCCCAGCAACTGCTTCAGTTCAAACCGGATCGCGCCAATGTCCATCAGCGTGGTTTGCGCGGTGGGCTCCACCAACAGGTCAAAGTCGCTGTCGGCTGTGTCGTCCCCGTGCAGTGCCGAGCCAAACACCCGCACGCTGCTCACGCGATGGCGCAGTGCGATCTCGCGAATTTGCGAGCGGTGTAGCGAAAGGACTTCGGAGGGGCGCATGGTTTGGAGTTTTGCGGCGCTGCGGATCTTCCGGAAATTGGCCGATGGCGCTTGTGACGTCTTCAGTGGCAGCTATTAAATATGTAGCAAATCTTCCACGGAAAATAGGCAAAAGCGAGACCTGACCTTTATGCGGTGATCCCCAATTGGGCTTACGAATTTTCGAATGCACGGACCTCTTCCGGAAAACGTCCTTCAATCAATCGAAAGTGCGCAGGAATGCGCGTGCCTACGAAGCAGTGCTCGCGCTTGATATAGGTATGCATGGAGCCAATCAGGTGACGCGGCGCACTTTCCCTTGCGTTGAGGAAGTCGGGCTGTAGCCTAAAGACACCGCCTCCGCTCGCACCTCGCGGATGTGGAGGGGTCGTCCGGTCGCCTTCCGGGAAGATGCCCTGCTTGAGGTTGTAATGCACAATCAAATGGATTCTCGGGTCGTACCCCAAACGCTCGTAAGTCTCATACTCTGCGGCCACTCCGACGTAGGAGAAGGCCATGCTGCCATATGTTTCGTCGCGCCGGTCCCCCTTGGTGATCGGATACCCGCCAACCGAGCAGAACTCGCCTGGCACTACGTATCCTCCAAGATCCACATACTCACGAGGGAGAGGCTTGAATGTTGGGTGCATGATTGCTGCGACCTTGCTCGACAGACGAATCCACGCGATATCGTATTTGTCGCTTTTCCTATCTTGACCCGGTTCCAAGGCGTTGCCACCAATCCCGCCTTCCAGCGGGGAAATCCCTTCTGTGGTGGGAATGCATAGCGATCCCTGGCAGCGTAGGTCGGCTACATGACCGGCGGAGAGCAGGTAGGCTTGATTCAGCATGCGGACGTAGATACCTGTTCCAGCCTGCTCAGGGTACTGCCTATCGCGGCTCCAAAGATAAATGGGTACCAGCGAGTCTTCGTGGGGGAACATGGTGGAAACTCGCTGCGTAATCAGATGTTGATGGCTCCAGCGCATCGCCTGATGACATGCGAACGAGTCTTAATTTTGCAGGAGGCGAAGGTTTATGCCAGTTCGTAACCTGACAACAGCTCAGCGAAAAGTCAGCAAGCTGCGGGGGCTGCTAACCTTCCACTGACATGGGGTAAGTCACTTTCCCCAAGAATCCTTCAACCCCACCGCCAAGTTAAACACCGGCTTTTCCGCCGTGTGGTCAATACGGTCCGCCACAAAGTACCCATGCCGCTCAAACTGAAACTTGTCGTCCGGCTTCGCATTGGCCAATGACGGCTCCACGATGGCCGTCACCACCTTCAGGCTGTTCGGGTTCAGACTCTCGATAAAGTCTTTGCCGCCCGCGTCGGGGTGGGCGTCCAGGAACAGGCGGTCGTACATGCGCACTTCGGCGTTCACGCCGTCGGCCACACCCACCCAGGTGATGGCGGCCTTGACCTTGACGCTGTCGGCGCCGGGGGTGCCGCTCTTGGTGTCGGGCACCACGGTGGCCAGCACTTCTGTGATGTTTCCATCCGCGTCCTTGGTGCAGCCGGTGCACTCAATCACATAGCCGCCCTTCAGGCGCACCTTGTTGCTGGGGAAGAGGCGCTTGTAGCCCTTGGGGGGCACTTCTTCAAAGTCTTCGCGTTCGATCCAGACTTCCTTGCCGATGGTGAAGTGGCGCACGGGGCTCTCAACCCCCTCGGGCGGGTGGGGCAGGGCGGGCAGGCTGCAGGGCTCCAGGTGGCCTGCGCCCATCACTTCGTCCCAGTTGGTCAGCACCAGCTTGACGGGGTTGAGCACGGCCATGCCTCGGTGGGCCTTCAGCTCCAGGTCTTCGCGCAGGCAGCCTTCCAGGGTGCTGTAGTCGATCCAGCTGTCGGATTTGGTGATGCCAATGCGTTCGGCAAAGGTCTGGATGGACGCGGGGGTGTAGCCACGGCGGCGCAGGCCGACGATGGTGGGCATGCGCGGGTCGTCCCAGCCGCTCACTTTGTGGTCGTACACCAGCTGGGCGAGCTTGCGCTTGCTGGTGATGACGTAGGTGAGGTTTAGGCGAGCAAATTCGTATTGTTTGGGGGCGGGGTTGGCCAGCAGGCCGCCCAGAACGCGACCGTCCGGGAGCGTCGCCCCTTCCGACAAGCGGTCCATCAGCCAGTCGTAGAAGGGGCGTTGGTCTTCAAACTCCAGCGTGCACAGGCTGTGGGTGATCTGCTCCAGCGCGTCCTCGATGGGGTGCGCGTAGGTGTACATGGGGTAGATGCACCAAGTGTCGCCTGTGTTGTGGTGCGTGGCGCGGCGGATGCGGTAGATGGCCGGGTCGCGCATGTTGATGTTGGGGCTGGCCATGTCGATCTTGGCGCGCAGCACCATCGATCCATCCTCATGCTGGCCATCGCGCATCTCGCGGAAGATGCGCAGGTTTTCCTCCGGCGTGCGGGTGCGGAAGGGGCTGTCCACGCCGGGCTTACTGAAGTCGCCCCGGTTGGCGCGCATTTGTTCGGTCGTCTGCTCGTCCACATAGGCGTGGCCAGCTTCGATCAGGTATTCGGCCGCGCGGTACATGAAGTCGAAGTAGTCGCTGGCTTGGTACAGGTTGCTTTCGCCGCCGTTGTTCCAGCTAAAGCCCAGCCATTGCACCGAGTCTTTGATGCTGTTGACGTATTCGGTGTCTTCTTTTTCGGGGTTGGTGTCGTCAAAACGCAGGTGGCACACACCGCCGTAATCGCGCGCCAGGCCAAAGTTGATGCAGATGCTTTTGGCGTGGCCCACGTGCAGGTAGCCGTTTGGCTCGGGCGGGAAGCGGGTGCGGATCTTGGCGGGGTCGGGCTCGCCCTGGGCGTGGTGCGCGGCGTCGCCGGGGGTGCCTGCCCAGCGGCGGGTGGCGTAGGTGCCTTTTTCCAGGTCGTTTTCGATGATCTGGCGCAGAAAGTTGCTGGGCTTGGTGGTTTCAGGGGCCGCGGCGGCGGTGTTGGCGGCTGTATTGGCGGGGGAGGGGGTGCTCATCCGGCCATTTTAGGCGGCGGTTTCGTGAAGCTTTACGCGGTGAAACAAGTGCGTGTACGTCCAGACACAACATAAAGGCACTTTTGTGCCATCCTTTCTCCTACTTGGCGCGTTATGTGCCGGTGGGGCAGATCAAATTGGCTGGCTGCTCTCGCACAAACAGGAGATTTCCATGACGAAAAACCGTTCTATCTATGCTGTGGCCGCGTCGGCTGGCGTGGCGTTGGTCTTGTTGGCTGGTGCTGGCGCCGCCCAGGCCCGCGACGTGAATTGGTCCATTGGCATTGGCGTGCCTGGTGTGGTGGTGGGTGCCAGCAATGGTGGCTTCTACGCGCCGGCCCCGGTGTATGTGGCACCCCGCCCCATTTACTACGCCCCACCGCCACCCGTGTACTACGCACCACCCCGGCATGTTTATTACGCTCCCCCTGCGTACTACGGTCCACCCCCAGCGGTGTACTACGGCCATGGTCACCATGGGCACGGCCACCGGGGCCGCGGGCGTGACGGCTATGGTTACCGCTAATCCATCCAACGGCACACTTTTGTAACCATCCTCTTGGGCGCTAGTCGCTCATAGGCAGCGTCTTTGCACAGGCTGCCTTTTACAGCGGCCCTTCGGGGCCGCTTTTCTTTGGGGCATTGCAATCGGTGGTTGCGCTTGGTGCGCCCCGCATAATTCCGCACTTTGGCCTGCCACCGCGGCAGGCTCACCGCTTCGGAGACTTTGCCAGTGACCCAAAAGAAAATCGTTTTTGTGCTGAATGGCCCCAACCTCAACCTGCTGGGCACGCGCGAGCCTGCGGTGTATGGGGCCCAAACGCTGGCCGACGTGGAAAAACTCTGCGCAGACGCCTGCCAGCGCCACGGCTTCGCGCTTCGTTTTCACCAAAGCAATCACGAAGGTGCTTTGGTCGACTGGATTCATGAGGCAGGCCGCCTGCATGCGGCGGGTGAACTGGCCGGCGTGGTCATCAACGCCGGGGCCTACACCCACACCAGCATTGCGCTGCACGATGCCACCAAGGGCACGGGCATCACGCTGATTGAGCTGCACATCAGCAACGTGCACGCGCGCGAGGCGTTTCGCCACCACTCGTACATGGCGGCGGCAGCCAAGGCAGTGATGTGTGGCTTTGGTGTGCTGGGCTATAGCCTGGCCATTGACGGCCTGGCGCAACTGCTGGCGCAGCAGCCGCCTGCAGTCTGACTCCGAACCCACGCGGGACATGCAGTGATGGCCTCGTTGCCTTTGCCCTTGGTGGTGCCTGAAGACGAGGTCGAAATCACCGCCATGCGGGCCCAGGGCGCGGGTGGGCAGAACGTCAACAAGGTATCGAGCGCGGTGCATTTGCGCTTTGACGTGGCGGCATCGTCGCTGCCCGACGGCGTAAAAGAGCGCCTGCTGGCCTTGCGTGACACCCGCATCACGCAAGAAGGCGTGGTGGTCATCAAGGCCCAGCAATACCGCAGCCAAGAGCAAAACCGCGCCGATGCCATTGCGCGGCTGAACGCGCTCATCAACACCGTGGCCGTGCCGCCCCGTGTGCGCAAGGCCACCCACCTATGGTTCGCAGCAGCGGCGGCTGCAAGGCAAAGCCCAGCGGGGTGAAACCAAAGCGCTGCGGGGGCGTGTGCGAGACGGCTCGTGAGCCGCCGCGCGGGTTGACCTGGGCTGGATTGGCACCATGGGTGGAACAATCTGTCTGCCCTGCAGGGCTTGGTACATAGGGGTATCGGGCCTACATTCATGGCATTCACGGATGAAACTGCCATGACCGCTGCTGCCTACCCCCTTTCTCCCACCACCGTTCCGGCCCTGTTCGTATCGCATGGCGCGCCGCTGTTTGCGGTGGACGCTGGCACCACCGGCCCTGCGCTCACGCAATGGGGCCAAAGCATGCGGGCGCAATACCCCGATTTGCGTGGCGTGGTCATCATGTCGCCGCACTGGATGGCGCGCTCGGTGCAGGTCATGACAGGCCCTCAGCCCGCCACTTGGCATGACTTTGGCGGTTTTCCGCCTGCGCTGTACCAGCTACAATACCCCGCGCCGGGCGCGCCTGCACTGGCGCAAGAGGTGCTGGCCCTGCTGCAGGCTGCCGGTGTGCCGGCGCAGGGTGATGCTGCACGCCCCTTTGACCATGGCGCGTGGGTGCCGCTGATGCATTTGTTCCCCCAGGCCGATGTGCCCGTGGTGCAGGTGGCGCTGCCTGTGGGCGCAGGCCCGGCTGAGGTGTATGCACTGGGCGCTGCCTTGCGCAGCCTGCGAAGCCAAGGCGTGCTGGTGGTGGGCTCGGGCAGCATGACGCACAACCTGGCCGAGTTTTTTGGCGGCGAGCGGGCGCCCGCGCCCTATGTGCTGGAGTTCAGCCGCTGGATCGAAGATGCGCTGGGCCGTGGCGACATGGCCGCGTTGCTCAACTACCGCAGCCAGGCCCCGCACGCCAGCCGCGCGCATCCCACCGAAGACCATTTCCTGCCCATTTTCTTTGCGCTGGGCGCTGCGGGCGACGACCTGCATGCCAATTACCTGAGCCGCGAGGTGATGTACAGCATGCTGTCGATGGATGCATTTGCCCTGGAGCCAGTGCACTGACGCACTGGTTGAATTTTTTATAAAAAAGGCCGCTGGCGCTTGTCTATGCTCAATCTACCGCTCCCATTTTTGCAGCGACCTGCTGCCGAGAACACGTCCCGCCCCTGGTTGCTGGTGCTGATGCACGGGGTGGGCAGCAACGAACAGGACCTGTTCAGCCTGGCGCCGCACATCCCCGCGCAATTCCATGTGCTTAGCCTGCGCGCGCCGTTTCGCATGGGGCCAGGCGCGAATGCATGGTTTGACTTTTCCATTGAGCCCAATGGCGACCGCACCATCAACGAGTCGCAAGAGGCCCAAAGCCGCGCGTTGGTGGCACAGATGGTGGAATCTGCTGCCGAGCAACTGGGCATTCCGCCCGAGCGCGTGGTGGTGGGCGGCTTCAGCCAGGGCGGCATCATGGCGCTGTCGCTGCTGCTGACACGGCCTGAACTGCTGCAAGCGGGCATGGTGTGGCACAGCCGGCTGTTGGCGCAGGTGGTGCCGCTCACGGCGCCTGGCGATGCGCTGCGTGGAAAGCAACTTTGGCTCAGCCACGGCACCCACGACAATGTCATCCCCCTGGCCCAGGCCCAGGCCATTGCACAACACATGGCGCCGCTGCCGGTGGCGGTCACTTACCGCGAGTTCCCCGGTGCGCACGAAATTCGCCCGGCGGAGCTGGCGGCCACGGTGGCGTGGCTGGAGTCACTGTCCGCGCCACCTTCTGCACATTGACGGGGGCACGGAGCCATCAACATCGCCCATCTACATCGCGTTACGCAGGTGGCCGCCTGAAGGCATTCAATGGCCGAGGGGAACGCTTGGTCCCTCACCCTGTCGGACCAGAGGTGTGCCTGTTTTTGAGGAGACCCGATGCCTGACCGCGACACTGCTGAATTCCGCCCCACTGCCGACTCCGCATCCCCTGGAGCATGGAGCGTGGTGGCCGTGCTGTTGGTGGGAGTGGCCGCGGCGGCGGCGCTGTGGTGGTTCTGGCTGCGCACCCCAGAGCCCCCGGCCACGCCGCCCGCAGCGGTGGCCGCGCCTGAGACGCCTGCGGCCCCGCCGCCCATGCCAGAGGCATCGGGCCCGCAGCACCCCGTGGATGCCTTGGCGCCTGCCGATGCCGAACTCCCCGCGCTGGCCGAATCCGATGCCCGCGTGACAGCCCTGCTGGCTGAACTGGTGGGGCGTGACAAGCTGGCGACGTATCTGGTGACGGACGGCTTTGTGCGCCGTGTGGTGGCCACGGTAGACAACCTGGGCCGCGCCCAGGCCCCCGCGCGCATGTGGCCCGTGCAGCCCACGGCGCAGCGGTTTTTGGTGGATGCCGATGGTGACGAGCCCACCACCATTGCAGCAGCCAACACGGCACGCTACAGCGCTTTTCTTGCGTTTGCCGAGGCGGTGCCCATGGACGCCGCGGTGGCGCTGTATGCGCGCCTGTATCCGCTGTTTCAGCAAGCCTATGAGGAGCTGGGCTACCCGCGCCGTTACTTCAACGACCGCCTGGTGGCCGTGCTGGACCACCTGCTTCAGGCGCCCGAACCGCAGTTGCCGCCGCAGGTCAAGCGCACACCGGTGAACACCGAGCTGCCTGACCCGCGCCCTTGGGTGCGGTATGAGTTTGTAGATCCGGCACTGCAATCACTCTCCAGCGGGCAGAAGATCCTGGTGCGCATGGGGCTGGCCAATGAGGTGCGCGCCAAGGCCCTCATCCGCGACCTGCGCAAGCGGGTGGCGGCGAGCCAGTTGCCGCCGCCTGCCCAGCGGTAACTGCGGACAGCGCAAGCGCGCTCTGCCTACCGCCCGGCGCAGGCACCGGGGCTCAGCCCCGAGCGTGTGGCAGCGGCAGCGCCGTCTTGTAGCGCACCTGCTTGAGCGCAAAGCTGGAGCGAATCTTTTCCAGCCCCGGAATCGGCGAAAGCTGCTCCAGGATGAACCGCTCCAGTGCCGCAATGTCCGGCAGCGCCACGCGGATGAGGTAGTCGGAGTCGCCGCTCATCAGGTAGCACTCCATCACCTCGTCGTGCTCGGCAATGCGCCGCTCGAAGTCGGCCAGCGCCTCCTTGCTCTGCGTCTTCAGACTGATGCTGATGAATACATTGAGCCCCAGCCCCAGCGCTGCCGCATTGGCCAGCGCCACATAGCGGGCTATCACGCCCGCAGCCTCCAGCGCCTTCACCCGCGCCAGGCAGGGCGAAGGCGACAAGTGCACACGCCGCGCCAGCTCCACGTTGGAGAGCGAGCCATCGGCCTGCAGCTCGGCCAGAATGCGTAAATCGGTGATGTCAAGCTTCATATGCTGCCGGGTTTTGTTTGTGCGGCATATTGTGCTGTTAATGGCGCCTGATAAGCACATTTCGGCATCACATTTTTGATCAAGCCTTCTACAGTGTGCTTCCATGAACGCCCCAATGCCCTCCCACCTTCTCAGCCCCCAGGACACCCTGGCCGACATCGACCCTCAAGAGACCGCCGAATGGCGCGATGCCTTCCTGGCCCTGGTGGCCACCGAGGGCCCCGAGCGTGCGCGGTTTGTGCTGCAGGAGCTGGTGCGCCTGGCCCGCACCCAGCGCGTGGGTTGGCAGCCGCAGCTCAACACGCCGTATGTGAACACCGTGGCGGCCCAGGCGCAGCCCGCCTTCCCCGGCGATCTGGCCATTGAAGAGCGGCTCGCGTCGCTGATGCGCTGGAATGCGCTGGCGATGGTGGTGCGGGCGAATCAAGCGTATGGAGAGCTGGGCGGGCACATCGCCAGCTACGCCAGCGCGGCCGATTTGTTCGAGAGCGGCTTTAACCACTTCTTCCGGGCGCGGGAAGGCCTGGGAGAAGGACAGCACCGGGGCGACCTGGTGTTCTTTCAGCCGCACAGCGCACCGGGCGTGTATGCGCGGGCGTTTCTGGAAGGGCATTTGACGGAGAACGACCTGCAGCACTACCGGCAGGAAATCACCGCCCCCAACGCAGGCGCGCAAGGCCTGTCGAGCTACCCGCACCCCTGGCTGATGCCAGACTTCTGGCAGTTCCCCACCGGGTCCATGGGCATCGGTCCCATCAGCAGCATCTACCACGCGCGCTTCATGCGCTACCTCACGCACCGCAACCTGCTCGACTGTGAGGGCCGCAAGGTGTGGGGCGTGTTTGGCGACGGCGAAATGGACGAGCCCGAATCCATGAGCGCCCTGACCCTGGCTGCGCGCGAAGGCTTGGACAACCTGGTCTGGGTGGTCAACTGCAACCTACAGCGCCTGGACGGCCCGGTGCGCGGCAACGGTCGCATCATCGACGAACTGGAGCGCCTGTTTGCCGGTGCGGGCTGGAACGTGGTCAAGCTGGTCTGGGGCAGCGACTGGGACGGCCTGTTCGCCCGCGACCTGACCGGCGCGCTGGTGCGCACGCTGGAGGGCACCGTGGACGGCCAGATGCAGACCTTTGCCGCCAAGGACGGCCGCTTCAACCGCGACAATTTCTTCGGCCAAAGCCCCGAGCTGGCCGCGCTGGCCCAGGGCATGACGGACGAGCAGATCGACCGCTTGAAGCGCGGCGGACACGACCTGGTGAAGATCCACGCCGCCTACGCCGCAGCCGCCGCTCACAAGGGCCAGCCCACGGTGATCCTGGCCCACACCAAAAAGGGCTATGGCATGGGAACGGCCGGGCAGGGCAAGATGACGACGCACAGCCAGAAGAAGCTGGACGACACCGACCTGATCGAATTCCGCAACCGCTTCAACCTGCCGCTCACGGACGAGCAGGCGACCAGCCTCGCGTTCTACAAACCCGCAGAAGACAGCGCCGAGATGCAGTACCTGCGCAGACACCGCCAGCAACTGGGCGGCTATCTGCCGCGGCGCCAGACGGCCTGCGACGCGCTGCCCGTGCCGCCCCTGGCCAGCTACGCCCAGTTTGCGCTGCAGGCCGATGGCAAGGAGATGAGCACCACCATGGCCTTTGTGCGCATGCTCGGCACGCTCTTGAAGGACACCCAGCTCGGCCCCCGCATTGTGCCCATCGTGGCGGATGAAGCGCGCACCTTCGGCATGGCCAACCTGTTCAAGCAGGTCGGCATCTACAGCAGCCTGGGCCAGCGCTACGCGCCCGAGGACATCGGCTCGGTGCTGAGCTACCGCGAGGCGCTCGATGGCCAAATCCTTGAAGAAGGCATCAGCGAAGCTGGCGCGATTGCGAGCTGGACGGCCGCTGCCACCAGCTACAGTGTGCATGGCCTGGCCATGTTGCCGTTCTACATCTACTACTCGATGTTCGGCTTCCAGCGTGTGGGCGACGCCATCTGGGCGGCGGCCGACCAGCGTGCGCGCGGCTTCTTGCTGGGCGCCACGTCGGGCCGCACCACGCTGGGCGGCGAAGGCCTGCAGCACCAGGACGGCACCAGCCACTTGGTGGCGGCCACCATCCCTAACTGCAAGGCTTACGACCCGGCATACGCAGGCGAGATGGCCGTCATCATCGACGCCGGTATGCGCGAGATGGTGACCGAGCAGCGCGACGTTTTCTACTACGTAACGCTGATGAATGAGAACTACGCCCAGCCCGATCTGCCCGAGGGCGCCGCAGAAGGTGTGCTGCGAGGTTGCTATGTTTTCAAGAGCTATCAGCGCTTGTTGGATAAGCGCGAGAGCCCGATTTCGTCTGAAAAATCTGTCACGCTGATGGGTTCGGGTGCCATCCTCACCGAGGTGGTGAAGGCCGCAGAACAGCTCGCCAGCGAAGGCATTGACGTGACCGTGGTCAGCGTCACCAGCTGGAGCGAGCTGGCGCGTGATGGCATCGCGTGCGAGGCCAGCGGTGCCACACCGTGGCTTGCGCAGGTGCTGGCCGCCACGCAAGGGCCCATCGTTGCCGCCACCGACTACGTGCGCGCCGTGCCCGAAACCGTGCGGGCCTATCTGCCAGAAGGCCGGCGGTACAGAACTTTGGGCACCGATGGCTTTGGGCGCAGCGACACGCGGGCTGCGCTGCGCGACTTCTTCGGTGTGGATGCGCAGAACATTGCCCATGCGGCGCGGGCAGCCTGCGGGTAACGCACCCGTTTGCGCATTGGGGGGTGCGCGCCGGTGGTTGTTTGCTCAGTGTTTCAAAACGTAGCTTGATGTACGATGGCCCGAGCGCACTGAGCCCATAGAGGGGAACGGTCGCGCTCAGTGCATTCGCACACAGCCCCCGCGCGGCCTGCCAGGCCTACGGGGCATTCAGGCAGCATGACGTGCTTTTCGAAGCAATGGAGCGACCTCACCATGAGATCCATTCAGAGCCATCGGTCACCTGTCTTCAAAGCGATAAGCCTCTTGCTTCTCGCGTCCGCGCCCATGGTTGGCGAAGCCGCGACGAGAACTGTCAACAGCACGTCCGACGATGCTTCAGTGGTTGGAACCTTGCCTTACTGGCTGCTGAATGCAGTCGACGGTGACACCATCGACTGCACGGCCATTGCAGGGCAGCAAATTGTTCTGACGTCGTCGCTTCCAGCGATCGTCAGAAGCTACACGATCAACGGGGCGGGGATCACCATCAATGGCGCTGGAAGCCACCAGGCCTTCCAGGTGGCGGCAGGCACCGTCTCTGTCAGCAATGTCACGGTCCAGAACGCGCTTTCCAGAGGCGGCGATGGTGGCGATGGGTACTCCGGCGGGGGCGGAGGCGTGGGCGGCGGTGGGGCGCTTTATGTTCATGGCGGGGCATCAGTCACCCTTGTGGCCTCAAGCCTGATCAGCAACGTTGCCCGGGGTGGCAATGGAGGTGTTGCCAACAACAATGGAAATGCCGGCGGAGGTGGCGGGGGAGGGTTCGGCGGTGGCAATGGAGGTGGCGCGGTGCTCAACGTGTCCACCGGTGGCGGTGGCGGAGGCCATAGCCATGGCGGCAATGGCGGGTCTTCGCTTTCCGTGAATGGCAGTGCCGGTGTTTACTTTGGAGGTGGCGGCGGCGGCGCTGGCATCAATTCCGTTGTACCCGGTGGTGTGGGTGGCAGCGCCAGTCCAACCGGTGCCTTTGTGGGAGGCGCCCAGTCAGGGGGCAACGGCGGGGGCGGTGCCGGTGCCAGCCAGGACGGGTTTTCTGCGACCGGGTCTGGTGGCGGTGGTGTGCCGGGCAATGGTGGCAACGGGATCGGCCTGGACCTCCTGTTCGGAGGCGGCGGCGGCGGCGGAGGTGCGTCGGAAACTGCATTTCCAGGTGCGATGGGCGTGGGCGCTGGGGGCGGTGGAGGCGCTTCAAACTACACCGGTGGTGCTGGGGGTCTCCTGGGCGGTGGTGGCGGAGGCGGGATCGGCGGCGTGGGCGGGCAAGGAGGGTTCGGCGCTGGCGGCGGTGGTGCTTCTACTGCCGGTGCGGGCGGCGGTGGATTCGGTGCGGGTGGGGGCCGTGGTGCGTCAGATGTGTCGGGCGTTGGGGGCGGTGGCGGCGGCTCTGGGCTGGGCGGCGCGATTTTTGTCCAGGGAAATAGCACCCTTGTGATCGTGGATGCAACGCAAGTCTCTGGCAACACCGCGATCGCTGGCGTTGCAGGGGCCTCCACCAATGCTGGTGATCCAGGGTATGTCCCCGCTGGTGATGGCGTGGCGCTGGGTCAGGACATCTTCGTGCGCGAACAAGGGGCAATCGTCTTCAATCTGAGCAATACCCTCAACATCGCAACGCCCATCGCAGGGGATCAGACCAACGGGCCCAACGGCGCGGGTGGCCTTCAAAAGATCGGCGCAGGGACCCTGAACCTCAGCGGGGCAAATACGTATTCAGGCACCACGGCGGTCGATGGAGGGACGCTCAACCTGAACGGCAGCTTGGTGGGGAGCGCCGTCATCGGTGCGGGCGGCACGCTTTCTGGCAACGCGACGGTATCCGGTGCCTTGACGAATTCTGGAATCCTGGCGCCGGGGAACTCGGTTGGAACGGTCTATGCGGCAAGCCTTGTGTTGAACGCTTCCAGCCGGCTGAAGATGGAGTTGCTGGCAGGGGGCGCCAGCGATCTTGTCGCGGCAACTGGGGCGGCCCAGTTGGCGGGCACTTTGGAGATCGACCTGGGGCCAACGGCCAATCAGTCAGGCACCTACACGATTCTCACGGCGTCGGCCGTAACGGGCACCTTCGGGTCAGTCACCTTTGCGGGTGCAATGCCTGCGAGTTATTCCGTCGCCTACTTGCCTCTCGGTGCCCCCACCTCTGTGCAGGTGACGATTGTTTCTGCGGGCGCAACACCGGCACCAGTGCCAACCTTGAACACGTGGATGCTGATCGGGCTGACGTTCGGATTGATGGGGTGGGGGGCTTTTGCCCTGAGGCGTTCTCAGTAGCGCCGCAGCGCAGATTGGCGCGGGGCCTTATGTATTCGCGCACTTTGCGCTCGATTCGGGCAAGAGATGCATAGGGTTGGGCGCATTGCCCGCCCCAGGTCAGCTTCCTAGAATGGCTTGCACCAAGCAACCGCTGGAGGGCGCTATGGCACATGTCAGCTGGGACAACAACCTGCCTACCACCTGGACTGCGCTGATGGACGGGCAGGCCGTTTGCGCCGTCAAGCGCAAAGACATCGGCGGGTGGACGGCCGCCTGGACGGATGAACGCCTGTGGCCCGCGCCCGCTCATCTCCCCAAGGCCATGCCCCAGCCCACACGTTTCTTCAGCAGCCTGGAAGAGGCCAAGCAGGCGGTGGAGCAGGCGCTATCTCCGTAGTGCATGTGTTGCTGTGCGAGCGCCGCGCCCTTTGTTGTTCAGTTACTGCGCCAGCAAGGCGCAAAAGCGTGCCAGGTCCACGTTGCCGCCGCTGATCAGAACGCCCACGCGCTGGCCCTTGAGCGCCTGGCGCATGCCGCGCGCTGCGGCAAACCCGAGGCAGCCTGTGGGCTCCACCACCAGCTTCATGCGCTCGGCAAAAAAGCGCATGGCCTCTACCAGTTCTGCATCGGTGACGGTGAGGATGTCATCCACATCGCGGTGGATGATGGGAAAGGTGATCTGGCCCAGGTGCTGCGTCTGCGCGCCGTCGGCAATGGTTTTGGGTGTGTCAATGTGTACGATGGCGCCGCTGCGAAACGACTGCTGCCCATCATTGCCCGCCGCGGGTTCCACGCCATAAAGTTTTGTTTTAGGCGACAACGCGCGCGTGGCCAGGGCTGAACCCGACAGAAGCCCCCCGCCGCCCAGGCACACAAAAAACGCGTCGAGCTCGCCCACTTCTTCAAACAGCTCCTTGGCCGCTGTGCCCTGGCCCGCCAGCACGTCGGCGTGGTCGTAGGGGGGTATCACGGTGAGGCCATGGCGTTCGGCCAGGTCGCGCGTGATTTGCTCACTATCTTGTGTGTAGCGGTCGTAGAACACCACGGTGGCGCCATAGCCCTGGGTAGCCGCCACTTTGGCGGCGGGCGCATCTTGTGGCATGACGATGGTGGCCGGAATGCCCAGTTCACGGGCAGCCAGGGCGATGCCCTGCGCGTGGTTGCCAGACGAGAAAGCGACCACGCCGGCCTTGCGCTGCGCCGGGCTGAACTGCGCGAGCGCGTTGTAGGCCCCGCGAAACTTGAAAGCGCCCATGCGCTGCAGGTTTTCGCATTTGAAGAACACCTCGGCGCCGAATTCGTCATTCACCGTGCGGGAGGTGATGACCGGCGTGCGATGCGCTACGCCTGCAAGGCGGCTGGCAGCAGCAACGACATCGGCGTAGGTGGGGAGCGCTGGTGGCTGGGGTGTGGGCTGGGTGGTCATGGGCAATGGAGTGAAGAAGAAAAGAAAACCGAGCGGCAATCGTTCCGGTTGGTCTAAAGCGCCTTGTGGGCGTCGCCATACACGGTGGCGCGCGAGACGCCCAGGTGCTGCGCCACCACCTCCATGGCGCGGCGCACGTCCATGCAGCCGGCATCCTTCAATTCGCGCAGCAGGGCGCGCCGCTCAGCCGCCTTGAGTGCGCGGGGCGCGGTAGACAGGCGTGCGGCAAACTGGTCGATGCGCTGGCGGATGGCCTGCGCGCCCGCAGGGTCCAGCGATTCGACCAAGCCGGTCTGCCCATCCGTGGCAGTGAACTGGCCGACCACGCTCTGCAGACTGCGAAACAGGGTGAGATCTACATTCAGGCACAACGCAGCAATGTAATTGCCAGAGGCGTCCTTGATGCCCACCGACGTGCTTTTGGCCTGCCGACCGTCGGCAAACTGGTTGGCGTAGTTGGCGATGACCTGGGGGTAGTCCGGGTCGGCAATGCGGGCCAGGCCCAGTTCGGTGGTCGGGTCGCCCACCGCACGGCCAGACAAATTGTTGTGGATCGCCAGGATGGCGTGCTTGGGGTCCAGCAGGTCGTGCACCACCACTTCGCAGAACGGTGCGAATGTGGCGGCGAGACCTTGGGCCACCTGTTCGATCTGGCTGATCAGTGCAGCCTGTTCGGCGGTGCGCCGTGGCTTGCGGCGAGCAGTGGGTTGGTGAGCGCGTGCGGTGGCGGGCATCTAAACAATTTATCCAAAATTGGATAAATTGTCAAAATCAGATGCCAGCCGTGCAGCCGTGTAGCCTCAGGGTTGGACGAGGGGGCGCTGAAAGAACGCGTCCAGCACCGGCATCAGCGATGGAAATTCTTGCGCAAACCGAGCGCGGTTCACAAAGTAGGCCTCGCAGGCCACCGCAAAAAACTCGGAAGGTGATGTGGCGCCATACCCGTCCAGCCAAGGGCGTTCTGCGCCAAATCGCTCGGCCATCACCACGCGCTCGCGAAATTGTTCATAGGCAGGCTCCCAGGCCGCCCACCAGGCTGCGTATGCCGCGCGGCCGCTGCGTGTGCCCAGAAAGCCTGCAGGCAACGGTGGGCAGCCGTTGGGCTGGCCATTCTTCATGTCAAGCTTGTGCACAAATTCATGCACCACTACGTTGTGTCCGCGCGCTGTGTTCTCGGATGCGTTGGCCACGTGCTGCCAACTGAGCATCACCGGGCCACGCTCCATGGCCTCGCCCAGCAGCACCTGGGTGTGCTCATGCACCACGCCCGCTTCATCCACTGTCTGCCGACGGGCCACGGCTTCGCCGGGGTGCAGCACGATGGTCACGAAATCGTCGTACCAGCCCAGCGCCTTGGCGGGGTCGCCAAAGTGCAGCAGCGGCAGGCAAGCTTGCGCCGCAATGTCGATGGCCATGGCGTCGGTCACTGTGAGGCCGTGGGCACCATGGAATTGCTTCTGGTCGAGGAAGAGGGCGCTCAGCACGCGCAGCTTGGCCTGATCGTGCAGGGGAAGGGCCGCCAGAAAGGGGTAGCGCTGCAGCGTCTGCAACCACAGCGCGGCGGAAATTTCAGGCACGGGCGCTACCGTGGCGCGAACGCGGCTCCAGAGCCGGTTGATGAAAGGTGGCATGGTGGGCAGGGTCAGGGATGCAGTATGCACACCCGAAGTTCAAGACACCTGCTACCTGGGGATCAGGGCCACGCGTTCCAAGCCCGCTGCCGACAAACGCAGTGTTTCCAGGCGCGGGGGTAATGCGGCGGCGTCCCAATCGCTGAGCACCACGCGCTGCAGACTTGGGGCGAGGGAATGGACGGCAGGCTTGTGTGTGTGGCCGTGGATCAGTGTGCTGGCCTCAGCGGCCCGCAGCCAGGTGATGGCGGCAGGGTGGTCTACATCGGCATAGCTGGCGCCAGATTGCTTGCGTGCCTCACTCTCCTGCCGAATGCCGCGCGCCTGCGCGCGCCGCGTGGCCAGGGGCTGAGACAGGAACCGGTTTTGCCAGTCGGCGCTGCGGGCCTGCAAGCGGAACTGCTGGTAGTCGACATCGTCCAGGCAGAGCAGATCGCCATGGCTCAGCACGTAGCGCTGGCCTGCAAAAGCCAGCACCGTGGGGTCGCTCAGCCCGGTCAGGCCGCAGTGCCGCAAGAACGCATCCCCCGCCAGAAAATCGCGGTTGCCATGCATGAAGAACACGGGAAACCGCTGAGCCGCGCCAAGCAGCGCACCGCAGGCCTGGGATTCGAAGCTGCCGGGCTCCAGCAGCGCGTCGTCGCCCACCCACACCTCAAACAGGTCGCCCAAAATGAAAAGGGCGTCGGCCTGCGTGGTGGCCAGGTAATGCTCCCACGCCGACACGGTGGCGGGCTCGCTGGCCTGCAAATGCAGGTCCGAAATGAATTCGACCGTGCGCCAGTTCGAAGGAGCGATGAGCTCCTCGAACCGGGGCACGGTCGGGTCGGCAGTCGCGACCACGCGCAACCGTGGCTTACAGGGCCACAGCCTTGTCGATCACGACCGCATCGAACGGCACGTCGTCGTGAAAACCCTTGCGCGTGGTGCGCACGGCCTTGATGGCATCCACCACGTCCTGGCCCTTGACGACCTTGCCAAACACGGCATAGCCCCAGCCCTGGGGGGTGGGTGAGCTGTGGTTCAGGAACGCGTTGTCCACCGTGTTGATGAAGAACTGCGCGGTGGCGCTATGGGGGTCGCCCGTGCGGGCCATGGCCACGGTGTATTTGTCGTTCTTGAGGCCGTTCTTGGCTTCGTTCTCGATGGGGGCCTGGGTTTCCTTTTGCTTCATGTCGGCCGTCATGCCACCGCCTTGAACCATGAAGTTCTTGATCACGCGGTGGAACACGGTGCCGTCGTAAAAGCCGCTCTTCACGTAGCTCAGGAAGTTCTCGCTGGACTTGGGGGCCTTGGCGGCGTCCAGTTCGATGGTGATCACACCTTGGGTGGCGGTTTCGGCCACGTTGATGGTCACGTGGAGTTCAACTTGGGGGTTGCTCATTGCAGTGCTTTCTTCAAAAAATTCACTTCACCACGGTGGCGGAGTTGATGGTGACGGGTGCGTTGGGCACGTTCTGGTGGCCGGCCTTGTTGCCCACGGCAACGGCCTTGATCTTGTCGACCACGGCGGTGCCTTCCACCACCTTGCCGAACACGGCATAGCCGTGGCCGTCGGGGTTCGGGGCGTTGAGCATGGCGTTGTCCTTCACGTTGATGAAGAACTGCGAGGTGGCCGAGTTGGGGTTGCCCGTGCGCGCCATGGCGATGGTATAGGTGTCGTTCTTGAGGCCGTTGTTGGCTTCGAGCGGAATGGGCGCCTTGGTGGGCTTTTGTGCCATGTCTGCCGTGAAGCCGCCACCTTGAATCATGAAGCCGTCCATCACGCGGTGAAAGATCGTGCCGTCGTAGTGCTTGTCGTTCACGTAGGCCAGGAAGTTCTCAACCGTCTTGGGCGCCTTGGCCGGATCCAGTTGCACCACGATGTCACCCATCGACGTGGCCAGCTTGACCTTGGGGGCCGCGGCCTGGGCGTGCACGTTTGCTACTGAAAAAATAGCTGTCAGCGCAATGCTGGCAAGCGCTAGGGTCGAATTTCTTCTGGAAATCATCCAATCACTCCTTCGAAAAATATCTGCCACTGTTGGCCGCGGCGCGTCCAGTACTGGCGTTTGACGGGGCCCGTGCGGGCGCCTTCGGCCACCTCGCCGAACGTTACCACCATGGTGTCGGTGGAATCTGTCCACCGGAGGTAAGACTTGTCTTTGAGATGAAGTTCACGGCCCCGCAGCGCGCGTGTTTCCGTGTGCAGCACCTGCGTCCACTGTTCCAGCGGCATCTTGCGGTGGCTCTGGAAGTCGGGGGCATAAAAGGCCAGCAGCCGCTTCATGTCGCCTTCGGATTTGGCGGTGCGCCAGGCATTGAGCACCGCCTCGAACGACTTGCGCTCCGCCTGAATGCTGTGCGGCGCCACCCACTGCAGTTGCTTGGCGATCACCACCGGGGTGGAGCGAGGCTCCACCGTGCGCAGGATGCGCTCCAGGTCGGGGTTGGCCAGCGCCAGGCACCCATCGGTGGCGAGCGGCGCGCGCGAAAACTGGTCGGGTGGTGTGCCGTGCAGCCAGATGCCGCTGCCGGTCTTGCCCCGGCTCTGGTCGAGCGGATTGGGGTAGTTGATGGGCAGGGCACCGGCGCCGTAGAAGTCCTTGAGCGTGGCCGGGTCAAGCCGGCTGGTGATGAAGTACACGCCCAGCGGCGTGCGCTGGTCGCCTTCAATCGATTTCTCGATGCCCAGCTTGCCCACGGACGCGTAGTAGTCCGCCACCAGTTGCAGCCCCTTGGGCGTGTTCTCGAACAGGTACAGGCGCGAGCGCGAGGCATCTACGGCAATGGCGTGGCGCGAGCGCGGGGACAACTCCAGGAACTGGGCAGGAATCGTGTTGGCTGGCGGGCGACTGCGGTGCGCATCCACCCGCTGGCGGGACTCATTGCGCAGCTCTTCGAGCGTGGAGGCGGCTGGCGGGGCGCTGCGCACGGCGTCAGGCTCAGGCAGGTCGCCCAGTCGGCGGATGGGGCGCGTGCGGGCCATCAGCAGGTCGCCCACGGCCAGTTGTGCCAGCTGAAAATTGGGGTAGTCGCGTGCCAGGCGTTCGGCGTCGCGCAGGGCTTCGCGGCCACGGCCTTCTGCCACCAGCTTGTACACCGCGAGCAGGCGGGCTTCCGCCTGGCCATCTTGCAGCGGCGCAGGGGTGGGTGTACTGGTGGCGGCAGGCCGACGTGGTTTGTTGGTGCCGGAGGTCTGGGGCAGAGCGGGGGCTGCTTGCGCCAGTGCGGCAAACACCAGGGCGCTGAACACCCATGGGTGCTGCTGTGCGAACAAGGGCACGGGCAAACGCGGCATCAACGTCAGGTCAGGGCAGCAAAAAAAAAGCCCGCGCTTCACGCGCAGGCGCAGCGCCGGGCATCACGTTCAGCCGCCTGTGGCTTCGCGGACGATGGTCCAGCGACCATTGTTGTTGACCATGTCCAGCGTCTTGCGGCTGGTCACATTGAGCGCGTCGGCGCTGTAGGCCTGGCGAAAGCGTGCCGTGGCCTTGTTGCCATTGACAGCCACCGCCAGGTCGGTCACCTGCACGCTGATCTTGGATTTGCCCACGATGCGCGATTCACGCTCTTTTTCCCAGGCGGCGCGCGTTTGGCGTCCGGGCGGGGCAAAGGCCTTGTCGTAGGCGGCCAGGTAGGCCGTCATGTCCTTGGCGGCCCAGGCGGCGGCCCAGGCTTGCACGGCGGCCGTGACGGCCTGGATAGACGCATCGGCGGCGGCAGGTGCTGGTGCAGCGGCAGCGGCAGCGGCGGGTGCCGGAGCGGGCGCTGGGGCTGCCGACACAGCTGGCGCCGGCGCAGGCGTGGGCGTGGGTGGTGTGGTTGGGGCCGCGGGGGCTGCAGCCGGTGCGGGCGCAGGCGCCGGGCGCTGCGTGGCCACCACCGCAGGCGCAGGCGCCGCCGCGGCCGGACGGGCCGATTTGCCGCTGGCCTCGCTGGAGAACAGCTCGCGGATCAAGGCCAGTTTGGGCTTGACGGAGTTGGCGTTCGTCGCATCCAGCTGCAGCGCCTTGTTGTAGGCTTGGCTGGCCAGCTTGGCGTAGATGTCGCCCAGGTTCTCATGCGCCGTGGCGTAGCTGGGGTTGGTGCGAATCGCCATCTCCAGCGCCGTGCGGGCCTTGTCCAGCTGGTTCTGGTTGGCGTAGAGCACCGCCAGGTTGTTGTACGGCTCGGGCAGCTCCGGATACTCTTCCGTCAGCTTGGTGAAGGTGGTGATGGCGTCGCCCTGCTTGCCGCTGTCGGCCTGCGCCACGCCACGCAGAAAGCGCAGTTGCGGGTCTTTCGGGTTGGCGGCCAGGCGCTGGTCGGCCTTAACCAGGGCTTCGGCGGCCTTGCCGGTCTTGAGCAGTTGTGCGATCTCGGAATAGTCATCGGCATGGGCCACGCCCGTGCTGAGCAGCGCGGTCAGCGCCGCCAGGCGCAGGAGTCGTGGAAGAGTGCGGAGGACTGGCTTCATGGAGGATTCCGGGGGGTTGAGCAGCGGCCCGCAAGAGCGGGGGCTTATACTGCGGCGGATTGTAGCTGAGGGGGTAGTCATGACGGAACGCTGTTGCCGCGGGTGATTTTGCTTGAGGGCCCTCTTCTGGGCCCACCCCCCGCCGGGTGCTCTTGGCCCCCTGCTGCCGGGTGAAGTCCATTCACCCAACCACCCCATCCCCCGTTACTGAAATCCCATGAGTTTGCGCATCTACAACACGCTGTCGCGTGCATTGGAAGACTTTTCCCCGCTCGAACCCGGCCATGTGCGCATGTATGTGTGCGGCATGACCATTTATGACCTGTGCCACATCGGGCACGCCCGCATGATGATGGCCTTCGACGTGGTGCAGCGGTGGCTGAAAAGCAGCGGCTACCGCGTGACCTATGTGCGCAACATCACCGACATCGATGACAAGATCATCAAGCGCGCGCTGGAGCGGGGCATCACCATTCGCCAGCTCACCGACGAGATGATTGCCGCCATGCACCAGGACATCGGCCTCCTGGGCATTGAGGCGCCGTCCGTGGAGCCGCGTGCTACGGAATACGTGCCCCAGATGCTGTCCCTGATCGGCCAACTTGAGGGCAAGGGCCTGGCTTATCGCGTGAGCAACGGCGACGTGAACTACTCCGTGCGCAAGTTCGAAGGCTACGGCAAGCTCTCAGGCAAATCGCTGGATGAACTGCGTGCTGGCGAGCGCGTGGCCGTACTGGATGGCAAGCAAGACCCGCTTGACTTCGTGTTGTGGAAGTCGTCGAAACCCGAGGAGCCGCCCGAGGCCAAGTGGGACAGCGAATTCGGCTCCGGCCGCCCCGGCTGGCACATCGAGTGCTCGGCCATGAGCTGCGCCACTTTGGGCGAGACGTTCGACATTCACGGCGGCGGTGCCGACCTGCAGTTCCCCCACCACGAAAACGAAATCGCCCAGAGCGAAGGCGCCACCGGCAAACCGCTGGCGAAGTTCTGGGTGCACAACGGCTTTGTGCGGGTGGACAACGAGAAGATGTCCAAGAGCTTGGGCAACTTCTTCACCATCCGCGACGTGCTCAAGACCTACGACGCGGAAACGGTGCGCTTTTTCATCGTGCGCGCCCACTACCGCAGTGCGTTGAACTACAGCGACGCGCACCTGGACGACGCTCGCCAGGCCTTGAAGCGCCTGTATACGGCGCTGAGCCTGGTGGTTCCGGCCGACGTTTCGGCCATCGACTGGACGGGCCCTTATGCCGCGCGCTTCAAGGCCGCGATGGACGAGGACTTCGGTACGCCCGAAGCTGTGGCGGTATTGTTCGAACTGGCAGGTGAAGTGAACAAGACCCGCTCGGCAGAGCTGGCCGGGCTGCTCAAGGCGTTGGGTGGCTGCCTGGGTATTCTGCAAGGCGACCCCAAAGCCTTCCTGCAGGCCGGTGCGGGTGTGAACGAAGCCGAGATCCAGCAGCAGATTGCTGCCCGCGCCGCCGCCAAGGCCGCAAAGAACTTCGCCGAGGCCGACCGCATCCGCCAAGCGTTGCTTGCCGAGGGCATCGTGCTCAAGGATTCCGCAGCGGGCACGACGTGGGAAGCCGCGCAGTGAGCCCGGTTTTTAAGCCAAATTGGCCTCTAGCGCAGGTGGAATAAGCGGTGGCAGCTTCTAAAAAGATAGCGGCCGAGACCGCGAACCCGCCGCTGGTTCTGGCCACGCCCGACTATTGGGCTGAGGCATGCAAGCACCTGGTCAAAAAAGACCGGGTGATGAAGCGTTTGATTCCGCAGTTTGGCGATGCGGCACTGCAGACTCGCGGCGACCCGTTCATCACGCTGGCGCGCTCCATCGTGGGTCAGCAGGTGTCCGTGGCGGCCGCGCAGGCGGTGTGGGAGCGGTTCGTGACCCTGCTGCCGCGCGGCACCAAGCCTGCCAGCGTGCTCAAGCTCAAGATCGACGACATGCGCGCCGCCGGCCTGTCTGCCCGCAAAGTGGACTATTTGGTGGACCTGGCCATGCACTTTGAGAGTGGCAAGCTCCATGTGAAGGACTGGGCCGCGATGGAGGACGAGGCCATCATTGCCGAACTCGTGGCCATCCGCGGCATCGGCCGGTGGACAGCTGAGATGTTCCTGATCTTCTACCTGATGCGTCCCAACGTGCTGCCCCTGGACGACCCGGGGTTGATCACGGGCATCAGCCAGAATTATTTTTCGGGCGACCCCGTCAGCCGCAGCGACGCCCGTGAGGTGGCAGACGCCTGGAAACCCTGGTGCAGCGTGGCGACTTGGTATATTTGGCGGTCGCTCGACCCGCAGCCAGTCGCTTACTGACGCACCCTGACGCGTTTGACAAAAAATCGTTAACCGTCGGTTACAGTGCGTGCCATTCAATCATGGCAGCCGCCCCGGCGCGAGCCCCAAGGAGAACAACGTTGGCGAAAAAGACCTTTCTGGATTTCGAGCAGCCCATTGCCGAACTCGAATCCAAAATTGAAGAACTGCGCTACGTGCAGACCGAGAGCGCCGTCGATATCTCGGAAGAGATCGACCAGCTGAGCAAAAAGAGCCAGCAGCTCACCAAAGACATCTACAGCGAACTGTCGCCCTGGCAGATCACCAGATCGCCCGCCACCCCGAGCGCCCCTACACGCTCGATTACGTGCGCGACATCTTCACCGACTTTGTCGAGTTGCACGGCGACCGCCACTACGCGGACGACCTGTCCATCGTGGGCGGCTTGGCGCGCTTCAACGGCCACGCCTGCATGGTGCTGGGCCATCAAAAGGGCCGCGACACCAAAGAGCGCGCCATGCGCAACTTCGGCATGAGCAAGCCCGAGGGCTACCGCAAGGCCCTGCGCCTGATGAAGACAGCCGAGAAGTTCAAACTGCCCGTGTTCACCTTTGTGGACACGCCAGGCGCTTACCCCGGCATCGACGCTGAAGAGCGCGGCCAGTCCGAGGCCATCGGCCGCAACATCTTTGAGATGGCACAGCTCGAAGTGCCCATCATCACCACCATCATTGGCGAAGGCGGCTCCGGCGGGGCACTGGCCATCAGCGTGGCGGATCAGGTGGTGATGCTGCAATACGCCATCTATTCGGTGATCAGCCCCGAAGGCTGCGCCTCCATCCTCTGGAAGACCAGCGAGAAGGCGCAGGAAGCGGCGGATGCCCTGGGCATCACAGCCCACCGCCTCAAGGCCCTGGGGCTGGTGGACAAGATCGTGAACGAACCCGTGGGCGGCGGGCACCGCGACCACAAGCAGATGGCTGCTTTCCTCAAGCGCGCGTTGGGCGATGCCTTCCGCCAAGTGGCAGACCTCAAAGTTAAGGATCTGCTGGAGCGCCGTTACGAGCGTCTGCAGAGCTACGGCCGCTTCACCGACACCAAGGCCGAGCGCTGATCGCGCGGCTTTGTGCCTTTGGCTCTTTCACAGCGGCCCGTCAGGGCCGTTGTTGTTTGCGGCGGTTGTCGGCTGTACTCGGTCCTCTGGCACAACGCGGCGGATGCGGCTTGATGCTGGGCAGGGTAGCAAGGCTACGGACATCCGTGGCGCCGGATAATCGGTGCCCATGCAAGCCTTTATTGCCCAGACCGCAGCCGTTGAGCAGGCCCATCACGGGAAGTGGATGGCGCCCTGCCAAGACCGCAGAATCGTGGCATGACCCAGTCGTTTGACGCTGCCATACAGGCGTTTGCGCCAGCTTTGCCATTGGCTGTGGGCTTGAGCGGCGGCGCGGACTCTACAGCGTTGCTGGTGGCCAGTGCACGACGCTGGCCCGGGCAGGTGCAAGCCATCCATGTGCACCATGGGTTGCAGGCCGCTGCGGACGGGTTTGAAGCGCACTGCGCTGCACTGTGCAAGGCGTTGAATGTTCCCCTCGCTGTACAGCGCCTGAACGCCCGCCCCGTGCTTGGCCAAAGCCCTGAAGATGCTGCGCGCCAGGGGAGATACAAGGCTTTTGAGGCTGTGGCGCTTGCCAGTCAAGCGCAAGAAGCTATTAAAACAATAGCAATTGCGCAGCATGCGGATGACCAGGTCGAAACTTTGCTGCTGGCGTTGTCGCGCGGTGCCGGTGTGGCCGGACTGGCCGCCATGCCCGCCCGTTGGGAGCATTGCGGTGTGGTGTGGCAGCGGCCGCTGCTGCAGGTGCGTGGTGCAGACATTCGTGCCTGGTTGCAGCACCAGGGGCAAACTTGGGTGGAGGACCCGACCAACACCGATGAACGCTACACCCGAAACCGCATCCGCGCACAACTGTTGCCTGTGTTGGAGGCAGCGTTCCCCGCCTTTCGCGACACGTTCGCCCGTTCGGCCGCCAACGCAGCCCAAGCGGCCGAATTGCTCGACGAACTGGCGCAGCAGGACAGCGCGCTGGTGGGTGTGCCGCCAAGCATCCGGGCTTTGCAGGGCTTGAGTCGGGCGCGGCAGGCCAATGTGCTGCGCCACTGGCTGCGCCATGCCCACCAGACCACGCCCACGGCAGCCCAACTTGCCGAGCTGCTGAACCAGGTGGCGGTCTGCACCACACGCGGCCACCGCATCCACATCAAGGTGGGGCGCGGGTATGTGGTGCGGTCAGGCTTGAGCCTCGATTGGCGCGTGCCCTAGGTTTTGCTGGCGGCGACGTGCGAGAGATGCTTGTCGGCCGCGGCATGGCCAGCAAGATGTTCCGCGGTTGAGCGAAGAGGGATCGGCGTGTCAGATTAACTTTGCAGCCGTCATCGAGACCGCTGACGCCGGCAAGCCGGGCCAGCTGCTCGCAGCCTGCGCAAGTGTCCGAAGTGTTGACCCAAGAGGCGGCTCGCTACCCCCTTCGCCTCGCCGGAACCGCCTCTGAAATGAGGCATAATAGTGGGATTGGAAACGTGACCGAGTGGCCGAAGGTGCTCCCCTGCTAAGGGAGTATGGGGTGTAGAGCCTCATCGAGGGTTCGAATCCCTCCGTTTCCGCCAGATGTAAAAGCCCCAAGCGATCAATTCGCTTGGGGCTTTTCTCTTTGCCGTTGGCCTTTTATGCGAAGTACATCCCCTCACCAAGGCGCGTGTGCAAGTGTCCTAAGCGGCAATTGGTAACATCTTTGTTGTGCGATCTGTAGGCAGCAGCCGACGCAAGCCAGCGGTTTTGCCTCGCTCACCAGCAGTTCTCTCGCCGCTAACCTAACGGACATGCAAAGCCATCTTGCTTGCATAACTTACCGGAGGAATAGAGATGAACACCGATCAAGTCAAAGGCGCACTGAAGGAAGTTGCTGGCAAGGTTCAGCAAAAGACAGGTGAAGTGATCAACAGCCCTGAGCAGCAAGCCAAGGGCGCCGCCAAGCAGGTTGAAGGCAAGGTGCAAAAAACCTATGGCGACAGCAAAGAAGCGTTCAAGGATGCCGTCAAGTGATCTGAATGCTCGCGGATAAAACCGCAGGAAGTCGTGAAAAGCCCTGCTGCAGTGATGCGGCAGGGCTTTTTTGTGAATACCGCATCACTCTTCGATCGAAGCGCTCCAGCGATCACCCCAGCCACGTGCGCCAACACCTTCGATTTTGCGGCGGTCGCGTTTGGTGGGGCGACCTTCTTGTAGGGTGGCTGATGGTTCAGGGGCTAAGCGCCGTTGTTCTGCAGCCTTTTCGCGCGCGGAGATGCTTTCCGGCGTTTCTTCATAGAGTTGCTGGGCCACCGGCGCGGGGCCCCGGTAGCCACTCAAGCCCCTTACCCATACCGTTCGGGCCACAGGGCCCTGGCGAAACGCAACGGTGTCACCGCAGCGCAGATCGCGTGCGGGTTTTGCGGATTGGCCGTTGACGGTGACCCGTCCTTTGGAGATCTCTTCGGTGGCCAAGCTGCGTGTTTTGTAAAAGCGGGCGCACCAAAGCCACTTGTCCAGGCGCATTGTCTCCATAGAAGTATTCATGCAGGCGATTGTGCCGTGGCTGAGCGCTCTGTGCTGTCAGCAGAAGGGGTGGACAACGGTAGGCGTACCACGGCGTCCAGGCCATCCAAACGGTGGGCGGTCACGCGATTGGTCAGGGCGATGCTTCCACCCAGTGCTTGGGTAATCTCGTGGCAGATGGCCAGCCCCAGGCCGCTGCCGGTGCGCACGTCGCCGGCGGAAAACGGCTGGAAAAGCCGCGTCCGCAGCTCTTCATCAATGCCAGGGCCGTGGTCGCTGATCGTCAGTGCGACATGGTGCGTGTCCGTGCGCAGATCCACGCTCAGTTCACTGCCCGGCGGAGCGTGGCGCACTGCGTTGTGCAACAGGTTGCGGCTCAACTCGCGCAGCATCCATTCGTGGGCCTGTACCAGCGCCGGTTCGGTGTGGATTCCGAAATCCAGGTCGCGCTGCGCGATCAAAGGGGATATCTCCAGGGCCACTGCGCGCAGGATGTCATCGAAGCGCGTGGCCGGTGGCGTGCTCTGCTGGCGCAATTGCTCCACCTTGGCGAGCGCGAGCATCTGGTTGGCCAACTGAGTGGCGCGGTCCACGGTGTCGCTGATCTCATTGAGGGCCTGACGCGGCTCCACGTCGCCGTGCTGAGCAGACTGCACCTGTGTTTTGAGCACCGCCAACGGCGTGCGCAACTGGTGCGAGGCATCGCGCACGAAACGTTTTTGGTGACGCAACAGGTGGCGCAGGCGCTGCATGACCTCGTTCGTTGCATCGATGAGCGGTTGCAGCTCCCGCGGTGCAAAGGGGGCAGAAATAGGGCTCAGGTCGCCTTCCCGGCGGGCCTGCAGCTGGTAGCTGAGTTGGCGCACAGGCTTGGTGGCGCGCTGCACGACCAACACCACGGTGAAGGCCACTACGGCAATCAGCAGCGCCTGGCGCAGCAGGGTGTTCCACAGGATTTGCAGGGCCAGCGTTTCGCGCACTTCCAGCGTTTCGGCCACCTGAATGACGGCCATGCCACGCCCCTCGGAGCTGGCCACGGGCTGCAGCAGCACGGCCACGCGCACATCGCGCTCCTGGAATTGGTCGTCGTAGAAATCCACCAGGGCAGAGTAGGGAGGGCGGTCTGGTATCCGGCCCCGCCAGAACGGGAGCTCCTCAAAGCCCGAGACCATCTCGCCCTTGAGCGTCGAGACACGGTAGAACATCTGGCTCTGGTTGTCGGCCTCGAAAGCCTCCAGGGCTGAGTAAGGGACGATGGCGCGCAGTTGTGCTTCGTCGTCAAAGCCTTTTACATCCAGCTGTTCGCTGATGCTCTTGGCGGACGCGAGCAGGGTGCGGTCGTACGCCGTGTTGAGCGATGACAGCGTCTGGCGGTACAGGCTCAAGGTGTTGAAACCGATGAACAGCGCTACCGGCGCCAGGATGCCCAGGAGCAGCCGCTTGCGCAGCGAATGGTGCCGGGATACAGCCCCCTCGGCACCCGTGGGTGGCGCGCTCATGCGTCGGCCCGCAGCAGGTATCCCAGGCCGCGCAGCGTCATCAGCGTCAGGCCCGTGTCTGCCAGCTTCTTGCGCAGCCGGTACACCACCACTTCAATGGCCTCGTACTGCACGTCCAGCTGGCCGGGGAATACCAGCTCATACAACCGTTCCTTGCTCACCGCGTGGCCGGGCTGTGCCAGCAGGGCATGCATCAGCGCCAGCTCGCGCGGTGTCAGCTCCATGACTTCTCCGTTCAGGTAGAGCGCGCCGCTGTCCTTGTCGTAGCGGATGGCGCCGATTTGCACCGTGGTGGGGGCCAGCGCAGTGCCGGGTGCAGCCTCGGTGCTGCGCCGCACCAAGGCGCGCAGCCGGGCCTCCAGCTCGTCCAGGTCGAACGGTTTGGGCAGGTAGTCGTCGGCGCCCGCATTCAGACCCATCACTCTGTCGCCCACCGTGCCGCGCGCTGTCAGGATCAAAACAGGTGTGCGCAGACCTCGCGAGCGGGCCTGCTGCAACACCTGCAGGCCATCCAGGCCTGGAAGGGTGAGGTCCAGGATGACAGCGTCGGGCTGGCGCGAGACCCACTGGCTCAACGCCGCACGGCCATCGCCGACAGCCATGACTTCCATGCCGCGGCGGGTCAGTGCGCGGTGCAGTGTGGCCTGCATGGTCGGGTCGTCTTCAACAAGAAGCAGTTGCATGCGCGGCACCATATCACTCTGCCGAGCCTGCTGGCAGGCATCTTTTTTGTTGTGAGGCCTCGCAACGCTGGCTGTCCCTGCAGGTGGGTACACGTTGGGGCAATGGCCAGCGTGAAGAAGACCTCGCTGTCCGGGGAAACCCGGCGACCCGCAAAAGTCGCGGTGACACGCCCTAGTGTTTTCCCTGAGTCCACGGACAGCCGTTTGACAGGCAGCGCGCGCATCATCCATCCGTTCGCCAACTCACAAGGAGACACCATGCGTCGCGATACCTTTCTCAAATCCCTGGCAGCCATGGCTGCTGCAGGCACGCTGCCCCTGTCGGCACAGGCTTCCCAGGCCATCAAGATGATGATTCCGGCCAACCCGGGCGGCGGTTGGGACACCACCGGCCGTGCGCTGGGCAAGGCGCTGCAGGACGCGGGTGTGGCCAGTTCGGTGACCTATGACAACAAGGGTGGCGCGGCGGGCGCCATCGGTCTGGCGCAGTTCGTGAACGGCAGCAAGGGTGATCCGAACGCCGTGATGGTGATGGGTGCCGTGATGTTGGGCGGCATCATCACCGGCAAGCCGCCCGTGGGTCTGGACCGCGTCACGCCGCTGGCGCGCCTGACCAGCGAATACAACGTTTTCGTGCTGCCCTCCAATTCGCCTTTCAAGAGCATGAAGGACGTGGTTGACCAACTGCGCAAGGACCCCGGCAGCGTGAAGTGGGGCGGCGGCTCGCGCGGATCCACCGAGCACATCGCGGCGGCCATGATCGCCCGTGAGGTGGGTGTGGACCCCGCCAAGATCAACTACGTGGCCTTCCGTGGGGGTGGCGAAGCCACCGCTGCCATTCTGGGCGGCAACGTCACCATTGGCGGCAGCGGCTACAGCGAGTTCGCCGAGTACATCGCGGCGGGCAAGATGAAGCCCATCGGCGTCACGTCGGGCAAGCGCCTCAAGGGGGCAGATGTTCCCACGCTCAAGGAGCAAGGCATCAACGTCGAGATCGGCAACTGGCGTGGCGTGTATGGCGCCCCTGGCATTGACAAGGCTCAGCGCGATGCGTTGATCGCTGTGATCGAAAAAGCCACCAAGAGCAAGGCCTGGGCCGAGGCGCTGGACAAGAACGACTGGACGCCCGCATGGATGGCTGGCGACGCGTTTGCCAACTTTGTGGACCAGGAATTTGCCAGCCTGCGCGCCACCATGGTCAAGTCCGGGATGGTGTGATGACTGAAGGCAGCACCATTCCATCGCCACGCGCACAGACCATCGTCGGCGCCGGTGTACTGCTGGTGGCCGGGGGCATGGCCTTCGGCGCGCTGCAGATTTCCGGCGAGGCGGGCTACGGCGGCGTGGGCCCCAACTTCCTGCCGTGGCTGTGTACCGTGGTGCTCGCCGTTTGCGGTGCCTGGCTGGTGTGGGAGGCACGCACCGGCGGGTTCCGTGAGATGTCCGAGGCCAGTGGCCACCCCAAGGCCGATATTGGCTCTTTCGTGTGGGTGTCCGCCGGCTTGCTGGTCAACGCCGCGCTCATCGGCACCGTGGGCTTCATCGTGAGCTGCACGATCTGCTACGTGCTGGCGGTGCAAGGCCTGCGCCGGGCGGCCGGGCAGCCCCAGGCGGGTGCCGTTGGCACGTGGGTGAAGGATGTGCTGACCGGGGTGGCGATTTCCGCGCCCGTGTTCTGGGCCTTCACGCAGTTTCTGGCCATCAACCTGCCGGGCCTGACGGGGACTGGCTGGCTGTAAGCCGGTCCTGCTGCCGTCGCGTAGCCCTGCACAACCCCTGACAACAACATCAAGAAGAGGTTCTGATGGAAATCTTTGACGCGCTTTTGGCGGGCTTTGCCACCGCTATCACGCCGGCCAACCTGCTGTGGGCCCTGGTGGGCTGCGCATTGGGCACGGCCGTGGGCGTGCTGCCCGGCATCGGGCCGGCCGTGGCTGTGGCCATGCTGCTGCCCATTACTGCCAAGGTCGAGGTCACCGCCTCGATGATCTTCTTCGCGGGCATCTACTACGGCGCCATGTACGGAGGGTCGACCACCTCGATTCTGCTGAACACGCCGGGTGAGACTGCGAGCATGGTGACTGCCATGGAAGGCAACAAGATGGCCAAAAGCGGCCGCGCCGGTGCGGCACTCGCCACGTCGGCCATCGGCTCCTTCATTGCAGGCACCATCGCCACCGTGATCGTGACGCTGTTCGCGCCCGGTGTGGCCGAATTTGCCGTGAAGCTCGGGCCGCCCGAATACTTCATGCTCATGGTGCTGGCCTTCACCACCGTGAGTGCGGTGCTGGGCCAGAGCGCGCTGCGCGGCATGACGGCCCTGTTCGTCGGCCTGGCGATGGGGTGCATCGGCATGGACCAGATCTCGGGCGCTGCGCGCTACACCGCCGGGCAGATGGAGCTGCTGGACGGCATCGACATCGTGCTGGTGGCCGTAGGCCTGTTTGCCGTGGCCGAGGTGCTGTACGCAGCCATGTACGAAGGCCGCGTGAGCGAGACGCAAAACAAGATGAGCCGTGTGCACATGACGGCGCGCGACTGGAAACGCTCCTGGCCCGCGTGGCTGCGTGGCACGGCCATCGGCACTCCATTCGGCTGCATTCCCGCCGGTGGCACCGAGATACCCACCTTTTTGAGCTATGCCACCGAGAAGAAGCTCGCCAAGGGCGAAAACAAGGCAGAGTTCGGCGGCAAGGGTGCCATCGAAGGCGTGGCCGGCCCCGAGGCGGCCAACAACGCCACGGTGACGGCTGCCCTCATCCCGCTGCTCACGCTGGGCATTCCCACCAGCAACACCACGGCCGTGCTGCTGGGCGCGTTCCAGAACTACGGCATCAACCCCGGCCCGCAGCTGTTCAGCAGCTCGGCCGGGCTGGTGTGGGCGCTGATTGCGTCGCTGTACATCGGCAACCTCATGCTGCTGGTGCTGAACCTGCCCATGGTGGGCCTGTGGGTGAAGCTGCTCAAGGTGCCGCGCCCGCAGCTCTATGCGGGCATCCTGATCTTCGCTACGGTGGGCGCCTACGGCATGCGCCAGAGCGCATTCGACCTGTTCCTGCTGTATGCCATCGGCATTCTGGGTGTGGTGATGCGCCGGTTCGACTTTCCGACTGCGCCGGTGGTGGTGGGCATGATCCTGGGCCCACTGGCCGAAGCGCAAATGCGCAACGCCGTGGCGCTGGGCGAGGGCAGCTGGTGGATCTTCCTGCAGCGGCCGATGTCGCTGACGCTGGTGGTGATCGTGGCGATGGTGCTGGTCGTTCCGCGCGTGATGCGCCGAATGGCAGCACGCAAGGCCGCGCTTTAGGGCGGCTGACGGGCTGCCACAACGCCGCTCTTGCGGTCCATAAAAAAACCGCGCTCCAGGGCGCGGTTTTCTTTTGTGGTCACACGTTGGAATGTTGTTGCAAACCAGACACCGGAAGTGATGGCTTCCGGTGTCCTCCCCCCACCAAGAGGCTTGCTCAACAGGGGCGAACTATACCATAAAATGCGAATAGTTCTTATTTGCAAGGTGGCGCATGCATTCACTTCCACAAGAGTTCCTGGCGTTGTGCCGGCAGTTGGGCGAGGCACAGAAGCGCTGCAGTGCGGCCATGGCCGCACTGCAGCGCAGGTGGATGCGCTGTCGGCCGAGGTGATGCGGCTGCGGGCTGCGGTGGTGATCCGTGATACCCGTCTGGCATGGGCGCGGCAGGAGCTGGAGCAACTGCGCGCCGAGCAACCCGGCCTGCAGCGGCGCAGATCCATGGCGCGGCACATCACCATGCTGGCTGAGCGCATCACCGCCTTATCGCGCGAGTGCCTGCGCTGGAAGCTGGCAGCTGCCGCCCCGCAACGGCCCTTGGCACCAGCCCCAATCAGCCAGATGCAAGAAGAGGTGGCCACCGATGCGGCGCTGTCCGTCAGTCTGGCGGCCGCTGATTGGGTGATCTGCCAGACCGGCTGCATCAGCCACGACCAATACTGGCGTGTGCAGGACCACTGCCGCCGAACGGGCACTGCCTGCATCCTGGTCGACCAGTCGCTGGCCGCGCGGCAGATGCAGCCGCTGCCCACAGTGCAGCCCGTGGTGGTCCTGCAAAAAACTCCGTCAACTTGAAATTTGCATAAAAACCCCATCTAGCGCTTGTCAGTAAAGCGCTTGTAGCTATAAATAAAATAGCAAACTGCTAACGCAGAAATGGCCGACAACGGCCGCGGGTGTGTGGCAGGGCGGCCCCCACTGCCGCGCTACCATCCGCAGATGCCCCTGAACACCGAATACGCCCCCGCACTGCCGCTGGATGCCCAGGGCATTCTGGAACTGGCGGCGCGCTCCATGTTCCAGCTGTTTTCCAGCGTCAGCCAGGGCATGTTTCTGGTGGACCGCAGCGGGCGCATCGTGTGGGTCAATGAGGGCTACCAGCGTTTTCTGCCCGACCTGGGTTTCTCATCGCTGGACCAGTTCGTGGGCCGCACGGTGGAAGAGGTGATCCCCAACACCCAGATGCGCCGTGTGCTCGAAACCGGCCAGCCTGTGCTGATCGACCTGCTCACCAACAAGGCCGGCACCTTTGTGGTCAGCCGCATTCCCTTGCGCGACGACGCCGAACGGGTGATTGGTGCCATCGGCATCGTGTTGTTTGACCACCCGGAAACCACCCTGCAACCACTCATCAGTAAGTTCGCGTTGTTGCAGCGCGACCTGGACGACGCACGGCGCGAGCTGGCCAGCCAGCGCAGCCGTTCGCTGGCTGTGTCGGGCGATGGCGAACGGCGCGCCAAATACACCTTTGCCAGCTTCATCGGCTCCAGCCCTGCGGCGGCCGAGGTCAAGCGGCAGGCGCGGCGTGCGGCGCAGTCCAGCAGCCCGGTGCTGCTGCTGGGCGAAACCGGCACCGGCAAGGAGCTGCTGGCCCACGCGATCCACGCGGCATCCAGCCGCGCGAGTGGCCCGTTTGTCAGCGTCAACATCGCCGCCGTGCCGGACACGCTGCTCGAAGCCGAGTTCTTTGGCGTGGCGCCCGGCGCCTACACCGGGGCCGACCGGCGCGGGCGCGACGGCAAGTTCAAGCTGGCCGACGGCGGCACGCTGTTCCTCGATGAAATCGGCGACATGCCGCAAAGCCTGCAGGCCAAGCTGCTGCGCGCGTTGCAAGAAGGTGAGATCGAGCCGCTGGGCAGCAACAAGCTGGTGCCCTTCAATGTGCGCATCTTGGCCGCCACGTCACGCGACCTGGCTTTGCTGGTTCGGGAAGGCAAATTCCGCGAGGATTTGTTCTACCGCCTGCATGTTCTGCCTGTGCGCGTGCCCCCGCTGCGGGCGCGCCGCAACGACATTCCGGCGTTGGTCGAATCGCTGGGTGAAGACCTGGCGCTGCGCAACGGCACCGCGCCGCCAGAATTGCTGCCCGACGCCATGGCCCTGCTGGCCGGCCAGCCCTGGCGCGGGAACATCCGCGAACTGCGCAACGTGCTGGAGCAGGCGGTGATGCGCAGCGACTCGCAGTCCATCGACGCGGCCCAGCTCGAACGCATCCTGCGCGAGGCCGGGGTGGAGCCTGCCGCGCCCGCACCGGTGCAAGACCCAGGCCCTGCCACCGACACAGACGATGAAAGCCGCTACCTGCGCCCCCTGGCCGAGCAGGTGGCCGAACTGGAGCGCCGCGCCATTGCTGCTGCCATGAAGGCCCATGGCGGCAACAAGCTGGCCACCGCTCGGCAGCTCGGTATTTCGCGCGCCACGCTGTACGGACGTCTGGAAAACCCTGATTAAATTTCAGACAATTGTCTAACTAATGGACAAATATTTTGTCTGAATTTTGAACATCATTTTTGGGTGTGAGCAAAAGTTTCTTCAAAATCAAGCACTTGGGTGCTGGCACAGACTGTGCAATGAAGAAGCATCACAACAGGAGACACTGCCATGCACCGTCGCAATCTGGTCGCACTCGCCGCTTTCGCCGTTTCGGCTGCCACCCTTTCGGCTCCCGCCGCTTTCGCGCAGACAGGCGAGATCCGCATCGCCCACATCTACAGCAAGACCGGCCCGCTGGAGGCCTACGGCAAGCAAACCCAGACCGGCCTCATGATGGGCCTGAACTACGCCACCGGTGGCTCCATGACGGTGGGTGGCAAGAAAATCGTCGTGATCGAGAAGGACGACCAAGGCAAGCCAGACCTGGGCAAGAGTCTGCTGGCCACCGCGTACTCTGACGACAAGGCAGACATCGCCGTGGGCCCCACCGCATCGGGCGTCGCACTGGCCATGCTGCCGGTGGCTGAGGAATACAAAAAAATCCTGCTGGTCGAGCCCGCTGTGGCCGATTCGATCACCGGTGACAAGTGGAACAAGTACATCTTCCGCACCGGTCGCAACTCCAGCCAGGACGCGATCTCCAACGCCGTGGCCATCGACAAGGAGGGCGTGACCATCGCCACGCTGGCACAAGACAATGCCTTCGGCCGTGATGGCGTGAAGGCGTTCAAGGATTCGGTGAAGAAAGCCAAGCTGGCGCACGAGGAATATTTGCCCGCCGCCACCACCGACTTCACGGCCGGTGCCCAGCGCCTCATCGACAAGCTCAAGGACCAGCCCGGCCGCAAGATCATCTGGGTCGTCTGGGCCGGTGCGGGCAACCCCTTCAAGATTGCCGACATGGACTTGAAGCGCTACGGCATCGAGATCTCCACCGGCGGCAACATCCTGCCCGCCATGGCCGCCTACAAGAACTTCCCTGGCATGGAGGGCGCCACGTATTACTACTTCGGCATCCCCAAGAACCCCGTGAACGAAGCCCTTGTGGCCGCGCACTACAAGGAGTTCAAGACCCCGCCAGACTTCTTCACCGCTGGCGGCTTCAGCTCGGCCATGGCGCTGGTCACGGCCCTCAAGGCCACCAACGGCGACACCAACACCAACAAGCTCATCAAGACCATGGAGGGCATGAGCTTCGAGACGCCCAAGGGCAAGATGACCTTCCGCAAGGA
>PJUL01000331.1_pt1 | contig 37384 bp, 27 predicted proteins | sample 1512221 | NCBI WGS metagenome assembly PJUL01 (sample SAMN08177667, study PRJNA422409) | Feces metagenome, whole genome shotgun sequencing project.
AGGTCGCCACCTCGCGGATGTCGGCCTCGTCGTCGACGTAAAGGAGCTTCAGGTCGGTCATCGGCGTCTCTTGGAATCGGCGTCCGCGGCGAGCTTGCGCACAGTTCGGGCCAGCTGGTCCAGCGTGGTCTTGGACTTGGTCAGAACGGCGTCGACGGAAGCCGCCAGGGCTCTGTCCTCAAGCGGTTGGGCCGAGAAGACGATCACCGGCACGGGCTCGTCGCCCTCATGCAGGTCGCCCAGCAGCTCGACGCCGTTGCCGTCGCCAAGGCCCAGGTCGAGGATCACCACGTCGGGGCGCGACAGCTGCAGGGCGGCGCGGCCCGTACGCACGCTGTCGGCATGGCGGACCGTGCAGCGCTCCTGCAGGGCGTCGCGGACCACGGCGTGGACGTCGGCGTCGTCCTCGACATGCAGCACCTCGATGCGGCGGCTGTCGGCGTGGCCGTTGACGGCGCGATGCACCGCGGTGCGCAGGCGCTCCAGGTCGATGGGCTTCTGCAGCCAGTCGACGACGTCCAGCGCCTCGCCGCGCCCTTCGGCGGCCTCGGCCGAGATCACCAGGGCGGGAATGTCGCGGGTGGCGGCGTCGGCGCGCAGGCGGCGCAGCAGATCAAGGCCGCTGCCGTCGGGCAGGCGCACGTCGGTGACGAAGGCGTCGAAGCCGCCGATCTCCAGCACGGCGCTGGCCGAGGCCACGTCGCCGACGGTGTGCACCCGCACGCCGGCCTGGCGCAGGGCCTCGGACAGGATCTCGGCGATGTCGGGATCGTCCTCGCACAGCAGCACGCGGGCCGCGCCGTCGCTGGCCTCGGGGACGCGAGCGCGGGTCTCGATCGTCGCCAGCTCGAACATGAAGGTCGCGCCCTGGCCGGGCTCGGACTCGAACCACAGTCGCCCGCCGTGCCGCTGCACGATCTCGCGCGAGATCGCCAGGCCAAGCCCCGTGCCGCCTTTGGCGCGGGTGTCCGAAGCGTCGGCCTGGGCGAACTTCGAGAAGATGCGGTCGCGGAACGCCTCGGGCACGCCGGGGCCGTGGTCGCGGACGCAGAAGCGCAGGACGTCCGGGCGCGGGGCGCTGACCTTGACCTCGACCGCGCCGCCGGCCGGCGAGAACTTGGCGGCGTTGGACAGCAGGTTGGCGGCCACCTGGCTCAGGCGGTCGGCGTCGCCGCGCACCAGGGGCAGGCCGGGGGCGACATCCAGTTCGAAGGCGACGTTCATCTGGCCGCCCAGGCCGCCCATGGCGTCCACCGCCCGGCGGGCGAGTTCCCCCAGATCGAGCGGCTGCAGGTCGAACTCCATCTGGCCGGACTCGATCTTCTCGATGTCGAGGATGTCGTTGATCAGCCGCACCAGGCGCTGGCAATTGGAATGGGCGATGCCCAAAAGGCGCGCGGCCCGCTCGGGCAGGGCGCCGGCCGCGCCGCCGACCAGCAGGCCCAGCGACCCGGCGATCGAGGTCAGCGGCGTGCGCAGTTCGTGGCTGACGGTGGAGACGAACTCGGCCTTCAGCTTCTCGACCCGGCGGCGCTCGGAGATGTCGCGGATCGAGGCGGCGATGCGCTCGCCCTCGGGCAGGCGGACGAGACCGATCGAGGCCTCGATGGGGAAGGTGGTTCCGTCGGCGCGGCGACCGGTCAGCTCGCGCAGCACGCCCTTGGACAGGTCGTCGGCGCCGGCCAGTTGGCGGATGAACAGCTCGCCGCGGTCGGGCAGATCGATGAACTGGGCCAGGGCCTTGCGCAGCAGGCCTTCGCGCGGCAGCCCGAACATCTCCTCGGCGGCCTTGTTGACGGTCTCGATCGTGCCGCTGGGATTGAGCGTGACGATGGCGTCCTGGGCGTTGTCGAGGATGGCGTCCAGGCGCCCGGCCGTGGCCTGGGCGACGGTGAACAGCTGCTGGCGGGCGCGGATCTGGCGCGACAACAGCAGGAAGGCGGCCAGCAGGAACACCACCAGCACTACGAACAGGGTCTGGGTCAGACGCTCGGTGCGCTTGGTCAGGGCGTCGTTCTCAGCGATGCGCCGCCCCAGGGCGGCCTTGTCGGCGGCTTGCAGTTCGCCCGTGACGACACGGATCTCGTCCATGATCGCCTTGCCCTGGCCGCTGGAGACCAGGGTGCGGGCGGCGTCTGGGCCCTCGTCCCGGCGCAGGCGGATGCCCTCGGCCATCGTGCCCTGCTTGCGCTCGATGAGGGCGACGAGGCGGTCGAACACGGGATCATCGCTGGCGATCAGGTCGCCGACGTCGCGCTGGCGCAGGGCCCGCAGCGACGCCAGGTGGCTGGGCAGCCGTCGCAGGGCGGCGTCATAGGGCTCGAGGAAGCGCTGCTGGCCGGTGATCACGAAGCCGCGCTGGCCGGTTTCGGCGTCCTGCAGCAGGGAGAACAGCGTCTGCAGCTGCATGCGCTGTTCGTAGGAGTGGTCGACGGCCTCGCGCAGCACGCGGCCGCGCGTGAACTCGCGCTGGATCTCCCACGTCGTCAGCAGCAGCAGCAGCGGGGCCACCACCAGCCCCAGGATCACCGAGATCAGCAGGCCGCGCTGTTCGCGGCGCAGGAGGAAGCTGGTCATGGACGGAGGGTTCCTCGCGGGCGTTCGAGTCGACAGCTTAGGGCGGGTCGGCGGCGCGACCAAACGCGGGTTTCCCGCTACCGTTGACTTACCCGGGGTCACGACGAAAACCATGTTATCCGAGCGGCCGCGAAAGACGGCGCGCAGGGAGGATCGGATGACTGGAGCCGCCGCTGTCGACTTCGCCCGCATGCCCACGCTGGGCGACGTCGCCCGCTATCACGCGCAGGAACGGCCAGACGCCGTGGCCTTCGCGTTCGAGGGACGCGAGACCCGCTTCGAAGATCTCGACCGCCACACCAACCAGGTGGCCCGGGCCCTGGTCGCCGAGGGCCTGAAGCCGGGCGACCGCATCGCCTATGTCGGCAAGAACAGCGACCTCTATTTCGAGATGCTGCTGGGCGCGGCCAAGGCCGGCGTCGTCACCGCCCCGATCGGCTGGCGCCTGGCGCCCGCCGAGATCGCCTACATCGTCGCCGACACCGAGGCCAAGATGGTCTTCGTCGGTCCCGAACTGGTCGATCACGTGGGCGAGGTGGCCAAGCTGCTGGAGGGGCCGCGGCCGCCGGTGGTGGCCATGGAGCCGGGCGGTCCGGCCGACCTGCCGCTGTTCACCGCCTGGCGCGACGCCCAGGATCACGCCGACCCAGCCACGCCGCTGAAGTCGTCCGACGTGGTGCTGCAGCTCTACACTTCGGGCACCACCGGCAAGCCCAAGGGGGCGATGCTGACCCACGACAATCTGCTGGCCATGCGCAAGGCCGCCGCCGAGCGCGCGCCGATGGACTGGAACGTCTGGGGTCCCGACGACGTCAGCCTGGTGGCCATGCCGGTGGCCCATATCGGCGGCACGGGCTGGGGCCTGGTGGGCCTGTTCAACGGGGCCAAGGGCGTGGTGGCGCGCGAGTTCGACCCGACCAAGGTGCTCGACTTCATCGAAAAGGACCGGGTGTCGAAGATGTTCATGGTGCCCGCCGCGCTGCAGATCGTGGTGCGGCTGCCCCGGGCGCGGCAGATCGACTATTCGCGCCTCAGCCACATCCTCTACGGCGCCGCGCCCATTCCGCTGGACCTGCTGCGCGAGTGCATCGAGGTGTTCGGCTGCGGCTTCGTCCAGCAGTACGGCATGACCGAGACCACCGGCACGGTGGTCTACCTGCCGCCCGAGGACCACGATCCGGCCGGCAACAAGCGCATGCGCTCGGCCGGCCTGCCGATGCCGGGGGTCGAGCTTCGCATCCTCGACGAGGCCGGCGGCGTTCTACCCGCCAACACCGTCGGAGAGATCGCCGTGCGCTCATCGTCGAACATGGCCGGCTACTGGAAGCTGGACGCGGCCACCGCCGCGACCATCGACGCCGACGGCTGGCTGCGCACCGGCGACGCCGGCTATCTGGACGAGGACGGCTATCTGTTCATCCACGACCGGGTGAAGGACATGATCGTCTCCGGCGGCGAGAACATCTATCCGGCCGAGGTGGAAAGCGCCGTCTACGGCCATCCGCACGTGGCCGAGGTGGCGGTGATCGGCGTGCCCGACGACAAGTGGGGCGAGGCGGTCAAGGCGGTGGTGGCGCCCAAGCCCGGCGTCACGCCCGATCCGGAAGACATCATCGCCTTCGCCCGCACGCGCATCGCGCACTTCAAGGCGCCCAAGAGCGTCGACTTCGTCGAGGCCTTGCCGCGCAACGCCTCGGGCAAGATCCTGCGCCGCCAGCTGCGCGAGCCGTACTGGGCGGGGCGAGAGCGACGGGTGAACTGATGGCCGATCCCCTTTCGCGCGCCGCCGCGCGACTTCTGGCGCCCGACGGGGGACCGGCGATCGACTTTTCCGCGCCGCCCGGCGCTGCGGCCCTGACCTCGCCGGACTCGGTGTCGTGGCGGGTGTTCAAGAACCCGGTGTCGCTGTTCGTGGGCGGGATCACCGCGGTGATCCTGGAGCTGGCCGAACCGCGCGTGCGCTCGGGCGTCTGGGATCATTCCAGCTTCAAGGCGCAGCCGCTGAAACGCCTCAAGCGCACGGGCCTGGCGGCGATGGTCACGGTCTATGGCCCGCGCGAGGTCGCCGAGAAGATGATCGCCGGCGTCGTGCGCATGCACGGCCATGTCGCCGGCGAGACCCCGGCGGGCGTGGCCTACCAGGCCAACGACCCGGCGCTGCTGGACTGGGTGCAGGCCACCGCCAGTTTCGGCTTCATCGAGGCCTATCACGCCTATGCCCAGGCCCTGACGCCGGGCGAGCGCGATGCGGCCTTCGCCGAGGCCGCCCCCGGCGCGCGGCTCTACGGCGCGACCGGCGCCCCTGCCTCCGAGGCCGAATGGAAGCGCCAGCTGGCCGTGATGCTGCCCAGCCTGGAGCCGTCGGAGATCGTCTTCGAGTTCCTCGACATCATGACGAATACGCCGCTGCTGCCAGGGCCGCTGCGACTGATCCAGAAACCGCTGGTGCGGGCGGCTGTGGCGATCACCCCGGTCGAGGTGCGCGCGCGCCTCGGACTGGGCGAGGCCTTCGACCTGAACGGCGTGGAGCGGCGGCTGGTGCGCCTGGCCGGGGCAAGCGCCGACAAGATGCCGATCAAGGGCTCGCCGGCGGTCGAGGCCACCCGGCGCATGGGCCTGCCGTACGACTATCTCTACCGGCGGCGGGCGCGCGCCTGAGCCCTGCGCCCTCGATAAGGCGGGCAGGGGTGTAGGATCGTGATCGGGCCGGGCGTCCTTGGGGAAACCGCAAGGGAGCATGGACATGAGAAAGCTGATCGTCGCCGCCTTCGTCAGCCTGGACGGGGTCGTGCAGGGTCCAGGCGGACCGGACGAGGACCGCCGCGGCGGCTTCGCCCATGGCGGCTGGGTCGCGCCCTATTCCGACCCGGTCACCGGCCAGGCGGTGATGTCGCTGTTCGAGGCGCCGTTCGACCTGCTGCTGGGCCGCCGCACCTACGAGATCTTCGCCGCCCACTGGCCCTACCAGGATCCGGCCAACCCGATCGCCGAGCGTTTCAACGCCGCGACCAAGCACGTCGCCACCCGCGATCCAAGCCTGGCGCTGACCTGGGAGAACAGCCGCATCGTCGGGCCGGACGCGGCGGAGGGCGTGCGACGGCTCAAGGAACAGGCGGGACCGGACCTCCTGACCCAGGGCTCCACCCAACTGGTCCATGCCCTGCTGGAGGCCGACCTGGTGGACGAGATGCAGCTGATGGTCTTCCCGGTGCTGCTGGGACCAGGGCGGCGGCTGTTCGACGAGGCCGCGGTCCCGGGCGCCTGGGCCCTGACCGGCTCGATCCTGGCCGACACCGGCGTGGTCGTGAACCGCTACCGCCGCGACGGCCCGGTGCGCACCGGCTCGTTCATGGTGCAGGCCCCGAGCGAGGCGGAACTGAAGCGGCGGGCTGCGTGGGCGGGGGAGGGGTGAGCATGGGGGCTGAAGTCGACCGCCAAAACCTATCGTCATCCCGGCCGTAGCGTAGCGAAGAGCCGGGACCCAGGGGGCCGGGCTCCAGGAGAGGGTTCCTCAGCCCGGCGATGGCCGACGCAGTGCGCCGGCCCCTGGGTCCCGGCTCTACGGCTTGCGAGGCAAGCCTTCGGCCGGGATGACGATGAAGTGGGCGCCTCTAAGCCACCTCGACCGGCGTCGCGGTGGCGGTCGCCGGTTCGTTGGCCTTGCCGGGCGCGGCGATCGTGAAGGCGCCCTTCAGGCGGATGTCGGCCGAGGACGCGCCGATCATCAGGTCGACCCTGCCGGCCTCGACCCGCCAGCCCTCGGGGCTCCAGATCGCCAGCTGGGCGGCGGCGAGGGTGAAGGTCACGCGCCTGCGCTCGCCGGGCTTCAGGGTCAGCCTGACGAAGCCGCGCAGTTCCCTGACCGGCCGCGCGACGCTGGCGACCGGGTCGCGGACATAGAGCTGAACCACCTCGTCGGCGCTCGCCGATCCGGTGTTGGTCACGGTGAGCGAGACCTTCACCGCGCCGCTCGGGGCGATGCTCTCGCGGTCGATGGCCAGGTCGGCATAGGCGAAGGTCGCGTAGCTCAAGCCGTGGCCGAACGGGAACAGCGGGCCGATGTCGACGTCGTGGTAGCGGGCCGTGTCCTTGGCCAGATCCGGATCGGCCGGGCGGCCGGTGGGGACGTGGGCGTAGTAGGTCGGCGACTGGCCGGTGGCGCGCGGGAAGCCGACGGGCAGGCGGCCGCCCGGCGCGGCCTTGCCGAACAGGATCTCGGCCAGGGCCGGGCCGGCCTCGACGCCGAGGAACCAGGTCGCCAGCACGGCGGGGGCCTTCTCCAGCACCTCGGGCGCGACCAGGGGGCGGCCCGACGGCAGCAGCACGACGACGGGCTTGCCCGCGGCCAGCACCGCGCGGGCCAGGGCGCTCTGCGCGCCGGGCAGGGAAAGGTCGGCGCGGCTGCGCGACTCGCCGCTGTGGTCGAAGTCCTCGCCGACCATCAGCAGCACGAGGTCGGCTGCCTTGGCGGCCTCGACGGCGGCGGGGACGCCCGTCTGGTCGTCGCTGCGCGGACCGGCGCCGGCGACGTGGACGATCTTGGTTCCGGCCGGGGCGGTGGCCTCGAGCGCCGGCAGCAGCGGGGCGACGTCGCCGACCTGGCCGCGCGCCTTCCACGAGCCGAGCTGCGAGAGGTTGTCGGTCGCCAGGGCGCCGATGACGGCGATCTTCTTCGTCGAGGGCGCGATCGGCAGCAGGCCGCCGTCGTTCTTCAGCAGCACCACGGCCTTGCGCGCCGCCTCGCGGGCGATGGCGCGATGCTCGGCGCCGACGAAGACGGTCTTTTCCCGCTCGGGATCGCCGAAGCGGTAGGGATCGTCGAACAGGCCAAGCCGCATCTTGGCGGTCAGGATCCGGGTCACCGCCTGGTCGAGCAGCGGCAGCAGGGACGGATCCTGGCCGATCGCGGTCTTCAGGTGGGCGGCGTAGACGCCGCTGGCCATGTCCATGTCGATCCCGGCCTTCAGCGCCAGGGCGGCGGCCTGGACCGGGGTCTCGGCGATGCCGTGATTGATCAGTTCGAGGATGGCGTTCCAGTCGCTGACCACCAGGCCCGGCCACGCCCATTGGGTCTTGAGCACGCCGCGCACCAGGGCGGCGTTGGCGGTGGTGGGCGCGCCGTTCAGGTCGTTGAAGGCGGTCATCATCGTGCCCGCGCCGGCCTTGGCCGCCGCATGAAAAGGCGGCAGGTAGACCTCGTTCAGCGTGCGGTCCGACAGCTCGGCGCTGTCGTAGTCGCGGCCGCCGGCGGCCGCGCCATAGGCCCCGAAATGCTTGGCGCAGGCCAGGATCGAGTCTTTCGCGGAAAGGCCCTCGCCCTGGAAGCCGCGCACCTGGGCGGCGGCCATGACCGACCCGAGATAGGGATCCTCGCCGGCCCCCTCGACGATGCGGCCCCAGCGCGGGTCGCGGGCGATGTCGACCATCGGGGCGAAGGTCCAGTGCAGGCCGCTGACGGCGGTCTCGACGGCGGCCATGCGGGCGGTGGCGCGCACGATCTCCGGGTCGAAGGTCGCGGCCATGGCCAGCGGCACGGGATAGAGGGTGCGGAAGCCGTGCACCACGTCGATGGCGAACAGCAGCGGGATCTTCAGCCGCGACTCCTCGACGGCCGTGCGCTGCAACTCGCGCAGGAAGGCCGCGCCGGCCACGTGCAGGTACGAGCCGACGCCGCCCTTGCGCACGAGGTCGAGGGCGGTCGCGTCGATCTTGGAGTTCAGCGCCTTCTGGCGGCCGCCGGCCGGCTGGTGGGTCTGGCCGATCTTCTCGTCCAGCGTCATCTGCTTGAGGAGAGCGCGGACCCGGGCCTCCTGGTCGGCGCCGAGGGCGGGCAGGGCGGGCGCCAGGCCCAGCGCGGCGCCGGCGGCCAGCAGCGCGCGGCGGTCGATCAGCGGTCCCATGGCGTTCTTCTCCCTTCGATCGTCGCATGCGGTCGTTGGGCAGGGAGACCACAATGGTTTGACAACGCTGTCAACGCTTGGTTGTCCAAACCGGCCTCGCGAGCGAAAGTCCTCCTTAACCGACCCGGCGGAGGGTGCGGCCGACAGGGCGAGGCAGGCGGACCATGAAACCGATGTTCCAGGAGGGCGCGCAGTGATCGTCGCGGTGCTGCAGGCCCGGATGAGCTCGACCCGGCTGCCGGGCAAGGTGCTGGCCGACGTGGCCGGCGCGCCGATGGTCTTGCGCCAGGTCGAACGCCTGCGTCGCGTGGCCTCGATCGACCGGCTGGTGACGGCGACCTCAAGCGAGGCCAGCGACGATCCCTTGGCCGAGACGCTGGAAGCGGCGGGCGTCGAGGTGTTCCGCGGTCCGCTGGACGACGTGCTGGGCCGGTTCGCCGGCGCGGTCGCGGGCCTGGACGACGATGACCTGATGCTGCGCCTGACGGCCGATTGCCCGCTGGCCGATCCGGTGCTGATCGAGGCGCTGATCGCCAGGCACTTGGCCGGCGGCGCGGACTATTCGGCCACGACCCTGCCGCACCGGACCTATCCGATCGGGCTGGACGCCGAGATCCTGAGCGTGGGCCTGCTGCGGCTGATGGCGGACGAGGCGAGCGACCCCTACGAGCGCGAGCACGTCACCCCCTTCGTCTACCGCCGGCCCGAGCGCTTCGCCCTGGGCGGCCTCACCCAGGCGGTCGACGAAAGCCAGGTGCGCTGGACGGTCGACCTGCCGTCGGACCTCGAATTCGTGCGGGCGGTCTATGAGGCGCTTTACGCAGGCCAGCCGGACTTCGGTTCCGAAGCCGTCCGGTCGCTGGTGCGCAGCCGGCCGGATCTGCGAGACTTGGGCGGGTTGCCGCGAATCTAGGCGGCGGGCAGGTCCGACAGGTCGAAGCCCTTGGCGATCAGCCGCTCGCGAGCGGCCTCGCGCGCGGCCCCGCGCCATTCGCTTTCCAGAAGGCCAAGGCCGATCACGTCCAGCGGCTGGCCGCCCTTGACCACGTGGCTGCGCAGCAACGCCTCGCGCGTGAAGCCGAAGCCCTCGTGCAGGCGCCAGACGGCCTTGTTGCTCTCGATGACCTCGCACCACAGCTTGGCCAGGCCCAGCACGCCGAACACGTACTCGATCACCCAGTACTCGACGAAGCTGCCTACGCCGAGGCCGCGCACCGACGGATCGGCCAGGTAATAGGCCCAGGCGCAGCGGCGGTTGCCCAGGTCGATGTCGGCGAGGTTGGCCAGGCCCACCGGATGGTCGTCCAGCTCGATGATCCAGTAGCGAACCGTCGGATTGGTCCCCAAGCGGGCGAACCAGGCGGCGTGCTCGCCCTCGGAGATCAGGTGGTCGCTGTACATGTAGGGGGCGACGGCGTCGGAGTTGCGCCATTCCAGCAGTCGCGCCTGGTCGTGCGCCGCGACGGCGCGCAGGGTGACTTTGGGCATGACAGGAGGTCTCGACGCTTGACGGGCTTACGCGCGGGTAAGTGTCAGGTGAGCGTCGCGTGATTGTTTCCGAAACGGGGCGAAATCAGGGCGATGAACCGCTCGGCCGTGCGCTGGGCGCCCCCTCCGTCGCAGACCTTGGCGGCGGCGGCGGACATCTCGCGCCAGGCGTGCATGTCCTCGGCCAGGGCGAGGAACGCCGGCTGCAGGCCTTCGCGCACGGCCTCGCCGTCCAGCGACCGATGCGCGCCCAGGTCCGACAGCGCCTGGGCCGCCTCGCGCTGGTTGTCGGCCAGCACCAGCGACACGGTCGGCAGGCCCAGCACGCAGCGCTCCCAGCTGCTGGAGCCGGCCGCGCCGATGGCGAGGTCGGCCCGGGCGGTCAGCCGGGGCATGTCGCGGCTGTCGACGTGCAGGGTCAGGCGCGGGTCGACCGCGGCGATTTCACGCAGGGTCGGCAGGCTGGGCGCCTGGCCGCCGACCACGACGTCGAGGGCCCGCTCGCCCAGCACCGGCAGCAGGGCGCCGACGGTGCGCGCGGTGATCCCGCCGACGTCGGTCAGGCCCAGCGAGACCAGCACGCGCTCCACCTGCGTGGCGGCGGCGCGGCGGGCCAGGGCCTCGTCGCGCAGGGCGGCGAAGGCCGGCGACAGGGCGGCGTGGTTCGGGCCGAGCAGCAGTTCGGTGTCCGGCTGGACCAAACCATCGTAGTCGCTGGCTTGGCGCGCGACGCCGGCGTCCAGCAGCAGGTCGGCGGCCAGCGGACGGTCGGCCAGGTCGTCGACGACGAGGACGGGGCGGCCCTCGGCGATCCGGCGGTGGTCGGCCGCGACGAGGTCATAGTGATCGAAGACGATGGCGTCGTAGCCGGTCGCGAGGCCGGCGGCGCCGGCGACCAGGTCTTCGTCGGCGAAGGTCGCGGCCAGCAGGGAAGGGGAGGCGAAGGTCTCGATCAGCCCGCTCACGGCGGGCGGTCCGGCGAAGGCGCAGGTCGCGCCGACCGTCTCCAGCGCGCGGGCGAGGTTCAGGCTGCGCATGAAGTGGCCGCCGCCGACGCTGGGGCCGGCGTTGACGACGAAGAGGATGCGTTCTCCAGCCATGCACCGGGCCTAGCACAGGCCCGGTTGGCGGGCGAGCGTCAGGCCTGGCCCTGGTGCTCCACGTGGCCGTCCAGGACCTCGGTGCGCGAGAACACCTCTTCCTGGCCGTCGAGCAGCAGTTCCTCGGCCGCGACGTGGTCTCGTTCGGCCTCGGCCAGCACCTGCCGCAGGGCGTCGACCTCGGTGTCGGCCTCGACGAGCACGCTGCGCAGCGGGGCGTGGCCCTCGCCCAGCCGGATCTCGATGCGCCATTGAGCGGACATGGTCGGGTCTCCCTTCAGCCAGACTGATAACGCAAGCGGCCCTGCGTGGTTCGCTTGGCCCGTGCGGGGCGTTGCGCGATCCGCAAGGGTCGGCGAGGTTGCCGCCCGCAGGCAGTCGGAAGGGATTCTATGGATCGGCGCGAAGCTTCGCTTGAAGGGATCAGCCGTCGCGGACTGATGGCCGGTGCGGCGGGCCTGGCCGGGCTGGCGGTGGCCGGCCGAGCGTCGGCGCAGGCGCGGGGGTCCGAGCGGGTCGAGGCGCTGATCGCCAAGATGACCATCGACGAGAAGGCCGGCCAGCTGTCCTGCTACGCCGACATGATCCGCCCGCCGGTGGGCGACATGAACCCGGCCATCAATCTGCGCAACACCCAGCAACTGCTGGCCGAGACCCGGGCGGGCAAGATCGGCACGCTTATGAACGGCGTCGGCGTCGAGGGCGCCCTGCTGGCCCAGACGGCGGCGGTGGAGCACTCGCGCCTGGGCATCCCGCTGCTGCTGGCGGCCGACGTCATCCACGGCTTCAAGACCGTCTATCCGATCCCGCTGGCCGAGGCCGCCAGCTTCGATCCGCCGCTGGCCTACCGCACCGCCCGCGCCGCCGCGCAGGAAGCCACGGCCCATGGCCTGCACTGGACCTTCGCGCCGATGGTCGACGTGGCCCGCGACGAACGTTGGGGCCGGGTGGCCGAGGGCTCGGGCGAGGACGTGTTCCTAGGCGAGGCGCTGGCCCAGGCCCGGGTGCGCGGCTTCCAGGGACCGGACCTGACGTCGCCGGACTCGATGCTGGCCTGCGCCAAGCACTTCGCCGCCTACGGCGCGGTGGCCGCGGGCATGGACTACAACACCGTCGAGCTGTCGGAAGCCACGCTGCGCGAGGTGCACCTGCCGCCGTTCCAGGCCGCCTTCGAGGCCGGCTGCCTGACCGCCATGTCGGCCTTCAACGACATCAACGGCGTGCCGGCCACGGCCAACAAGCGCCTGCTGACCGACCTGCTGCGCGGCGAGTGGGGCTTCAAGGGCGTGGTCATCTCCGACTACACCGCCGACCAGGAACTGGTGGCCCACGGCTACGCCGCCGACGATCGCGACGCCGCGCGCCTGGCGATCCTGGCGGGCGTCGACATCAGCATGCAGAGCGGGCTCTACAGCCGCTACCTGCCCGAACTGGTCAAGAGCGGCGCGGTGCCGATGGCGGTGGTCGACCAGGCCGTGCGCCGGGTGCTGATGCTGAAGGAGGCCATCGGCCTGTTCGACCAGCCGTTCCGCTCGATCGACCCCAAGGCCCAGGTCGCCCGCACGGCGACGCCGGCCATGCGCGCCCTCTCGCGCGAGGCGGGCGGCCGCTCGATCGTGCTGCTGAAGAACGACGGGAACCTGCTGCCGCTGCCGCGCTCGGGCAAGCGCATCGCCCTGATCGGGCCGTTCGCCGACGACCGCGACAACATCCTGGGGCCGTGGGCCTTCTTCGGCGACAAGAGCCTTGGCGTCGACCTGGCCACGGGCTTTCGCCAGGCCATGGCCGATCCCAACCTCTTGCAGACCGTCAAGGGCAGCGACGTCGAGGCCTCGATCCTCGGCGGCGTCGAGGCGGCCGTGCGGGCCGCGGCCGCCGCCGACATCGTCGTGCTGGCCATCGGCGAGGGGCAGAACATGTCGGGCGAGGCCCAGTCGCGCACCGACATCGGCATCCCCAAGCCGCAGATGATGCTGGCCGAGGCCGTCGCCGCCGTCGGCCGCCCCACTGTCGTGCTGCTGCGCCACGGTCGGGCGCTCGTGCTGGACGGCGCGGTGAAGAACGCCCCGGCGATCCTGGCGACCTGGTTCCTGGGCACCGAGACCGGCCATGCGGTGGCCGACGTGGTGTTCGGCGCGGTGAACCCGTCGGGCCGCCTGCCGGTCAGCTTTCCCTATGAGAGCGGCCAGCAGCCCTACGCCTACAATCACCGCACGACGGGGCGTCCTGCCCCGGCCGACAGCGAGATCCAGGAGTACAAGGCCCGCTGGCGCACGGTGAAGAACGAGGCGCTGTACCCGTTCGGCTACGGCCTGGCCTACACCACCTTTTCCCTGTCGAACCTGAAGCTGTCCTCGCCGACCCTGGCCTGGAACGGAAAGCTGCAGGTCAGCGCCCGGGTGACCAACACCGGCAAGCGCGAGGGCGTGCACGTGGTGCAGCTCTATACCCGCGACCGGGTGGCCAGCCGCACCCGGCCGGTGCGCGAGCTCAAGCGCTTCCTGCGGGTCGCCCTGAAGCCGGGCGAGAGCCGCGACGTCACCTTCGAGCTGGAACGCGGCAGCCTGACCTTCTTCGGCGAGGGCGACCGCTGGACCGCCGAGCCGGGCGTGTTCGACGTCTGGGTTGCGAGCAGCGCGGTCGACGGGCTGAACGCCCAGTTCACGCTGCTGGGGGCGTAGGAAAGTGCAGGGGGGCACCTCCCGATAAACTTGTCATCCCGGTCGTAGCGAAGCGGAGCGCCGGGATCTCGCACCGTTCCGATACCCCGCAAGCGCGGGAGATCCCGGCTCTGCGGACCGCTGGCGCGTTCCTCCGGCCGGGATGACACCGTTGTGGACCGCGCCTAAACCGCCTCTTCCACTGCCGCGAACAACCCCCGCACCCAGTCGTTGACGTAGCCGTCGATCACCAGGTGCACGCGGTCTTCCGTCCCGTGGTTGGCGACGCTGTGGGGGTCGGTGAGCTTGAGGTACCAGGCGCTGCCGGCCTCCATCACCACGCGGCGACCGTTAAGTCGGAAATCGACATCGGGGTTGGTGATCACCGGCACGTGGAAGCGCACCAGCAGCGAGCCGGCGTCGAGGTCCTCGTCGTGGTGGGTCTTGATGACCGAGCCGGGGGCCAGCTTCATCAGCCGGGCGCTGGTGGCCTGGAACGGGAAGGCGGCGATCACCTCGCGGAAATACGGGCAGGGGGCCAGGAACGGCGTGTCCTCGAACGCGGTCGCGCCCGGGTCCGAATAGATCATCATCACCGGGTGGCTGGCGCCGGCCTGGCTGCGCAGGGGGATGACGCTCCAGTCGCCCTCGTAGTTCTGGGTCACGAAGTGGGCGATCCAGTCGGCCCCGGCCGTCAGGGCCGTAAGGTCGGCGCGCAGGCGCGCCGGATCGAAGGCGAACGGCAGCTTCAGGCGGTCTGGAAATCCCATCGCCCGAGCCTATTGTGCCGCTCTTCAACCGACAAGGGCCAGGGGCGGGCATGCAACTTACGGCGGACGCGACGCGGGATCTGGAAGCCTTCATGGCGCGGCTGGCCGAGGACGTCGCCGCCTGCGCCAGGCTCGCCGAACTGTTCCGCGACGAGGACTTCGCCCGCGAGGCGCAGGCTGTGGCCGCCGGATGGGGGCTGGCCGCCCCGGGCCTGGCCGAGCGACTGGCCAGGCGCAACGTGGTCGCGCGTCGGGCCGCGCCGCCGGCTGGTTGGCTGCCGGTCGCCGTCTCGCCGGGCGAGGACGCGGTCGACTGGGCCTTCTTCGGCGCGCGCCGGCTGGCGGAGTCGTTCTTCGGCGAGAGCGTCCCCAAGGTCTGGTCGCTGCCGCTGAACCGGCTGTTGCGGCTGCGCACGCCGCTGTCGGCGCTGGAGGGGCTGGCGGGACCGGCCCCCGACGGCCTCGTCTTCCACATGTCGCGCTGCGGCTCGACCCTGCTTGGCCGGATGCTGGGGGCGCCGGCGGGCGCGACCGTGCTGTCGGAGGCCGCGCCGATCGACCACGTCGTGCGCGGCGACCTGCCCCGGGATCGCAAGGTCGTCCTGCTGCGCGGCGTCGTGGCGGCGCTGGGCCGGGCGCGCGGCGCGGGGGACGAGCGGTTGTTCCTCAAGCTGGACTGCTGGCACGCCCTGGCCTTCGACCTGTTCCGCGAGGCCTTTCCGCAGGCGCCCTGGCTGCACCTCTACCGGGCGCCGGCCGAGGTGATGGTCTCGCACGCTCGCTCGCCGGGGATGCAGATGGTTCCCCAGGTGGTGGCGCCGGCCTTGTTCGGCCTGGCGCAGCCGGCGACGCCGGACGCCGACTACCAGGCCGCGGTGCTGGCGGCGATCGGCGAGGCGATGCTGGCGGCCCTGGCGGCCGACGAGGCGGGGCTGCTGGTCAACTATGCGACGCTGCCCGAGGCGGTGGCGGAGCGAGTGCTGCCGCATTTCGGCTGGGCGCCCGAGGCGGCGGAGCGCGAGGCGATGGCGGCGGCGGCCAAGATCGACGCCAAGGCGCCCGAGCGTGCGTTCGCGCCGGATGGCGCGGCCAAGCGGGCCGAGGTCGATCCGGCGATCCGGGCGGCCTGCGCGGCCCGGCTGGACGGCTTGCACGCGCGGCTGGAGGCGGCGTCGGGCGGTCGGATCTGATTGTGGGGAAGGGAATAAAGGTGGAAGGGGCGCATCTGGGATTGGGGGGGTGATGCGCCCCTTCCGGTCGCGGCGTGTCCGGGGGGATGCCGCCGCGATCAGCCCCGCACCGTCGCGCGGGGATCGGTTGGGGGAGGGGCCTTACCCTCCCCGATCAGTTCAGGACCCCTTGCTGGCGGGAGCGCCGCCGCCGAGGACCTTGTAGAGCGTGACCAGGTTGCTGGCCCGGGCCAGGCGCGCGTTGATCAGGCCTTGCTGGGCCGTGTACTGCGTGCGCTGGGCGTCGAGCAGGACGAGCGAGCTGTCGACGCCGCGGTCGTAGCGCAGCTTGGTCAGTCGCGCGGTGTCGGCGGCGGCGGCGGCCACCCGTTCCTGGGCGGCCAGGCGGTCGCCGATGGTGGCCTGGGTGGCCAGCGCGTCGGAGACTTCGCGGAAGGCCGTCTGGACGGTCTTCTCGTAGGTCGCCACGGCGATCTTCTGGCCGGCCTTGGCGCTGTCGAGCCCGGCCTTGTTGGCCCCGCCGGCGAAGATCGGCACGCTGATGCTGGGCGCGAAGCTCCAGCTCTTGGTGCCGCTCTTGAACAGGCCGTCGAGGTCGGCGCTGGCGCTGCCGTACGAACCGGTCAGGCTGATGCGCGGGAAGAAGGCCGCGCGGGCCGCGCCGATGTTGGCGTTGGCGCCCATCAGGCTGTGCTCGGCCGCCAGCACGTCGGGACGACGGGTCAGCACGTCCGAAGCCACGCCCGCCGGCAGATCGGGAAGGATCTGGGCGGTGATCAGGCCGCCGGCCGGCTGCAGGTCGGCCGGAACTTCCGCACCCACCAGCAGGCGCAGGGCGTTCTTGTCGCGCTCGACCTGGGCCGTGTAGGTGGCCACGTCGGCCCGGGCCGTTTCGGCCAGGGTCTGCGAGGTGCGCAGGTCCAGCTGCGAGGCCGCGCCGACGTCGAACTGGCGCTGGGCCAGGGCGAGGCTGTCTTCACGGCTCTTCAGCGTGTCCTTGGCCAGGGCCAGCAGGTCCTGGTCGGCCGCCAGGGTCAGCCAGGCGTTGGCCGTCTCGGCGATCAGGCTGATCTGCGTCGCCCGGGCGGTCTCCTCGGTGGCCAGGTAGCTGTGCAGCGCCTGATCCTTGAGGCTGCGCACGCGCCCGAAGATGTCGAGCTCGTACGAGGTGACGCCGACGGTGGCGTTGTAGTTCTCGATCTCCAGCGAGCCCGAGCCGCCGATCGCCGAGCCGAAGCCCGAAGCCGCGGTCGGGGTCTCGCTCTTGGTGCCCGAGAGCGTGCCGTTGATCGTCGGCAGCAGGGCCGCGCGCTGGATGCGGTAGGTGGCGCGGGCCTGCTCGATGTTGAGCACCGCGACCCGGAGGTCGCGGTTGTTGGCCAGGGCCAGGTCGATGGTCCCCGCCAGGCGGGGGTCTTCGAACACCTGCTTCCAGGCGAGGTCGCCGGCCGAAGCCGTCTGGCCGTTGGCCGAAGCCGTGGGCCAGGTGGTGGCGACCGGCAGGGCCGGTCGCTCGTACTTCGGGGCCATGGTGCAGGCAGTCAGCGCGCTGGCCGCCAGCAGGGTGAGGGTCAGGTTACGAAGCATCTCAGTGGCTTTCCACCGGGGTGGCGGGGGCCTCGTCGTGGTGACGGGGCTTGGGCTTGAAGATCCGTTCGACGATCACGAAGAACAGCGGGACGAAGAAGATCGCCAGGATGGTCGCCGACAGCATGCCGCCGATGACGCCCGTGCCGATCGCGTGCTGGCTGCCAGATCCAGCCCCGTTGGAGATCGCCAAGGGCAGCACGCCGAAGACGAAGGCCAGCGAGGTCATGATGATCGGACGCAGACGGATGCGGACGGCTTCCAGCGTGGCTTCCACAAGGTTGCCGGTGCGCTCGAAGATCTCCTTGGCGAACTCGACGATCAGGATGGCGTTCTTGGCCGCCAGGCCCATGGTCGTGAGCAGGCCCACCTGGAAGTAGATGTCGTTGGACAGGCCGCGCAGGGTGGTCGCCAGCAGGGCGCCGACGATGCCGAGCGGGATGACCATGATGACCGACAGCGGGATCGACCAGCTCTCGTAGAGGGCCGCCAGCAGCAGGAACACCACCAGGATCGAGATCGCGTACAGGGCCGGAGCTTGGTTGCCCGCTTCACGTTCCTGGGCCGACAGGCCGGTCCACTCGTAGCCGATGCCGGCCGGCAGCTGGGCGGCGATCTTCTCCATGGCCTTCATCGCGTCGCCCGAGCTCTTGCCCGGGGCCGGAGCGCCCTGGATGTTCATCGACGACAGACCATTGTAGCGCTCCAGACGCGGCGAGCCGTAGACCCAGCGGGTCGTGGCGAAGGCCGAGAAGGGCACCATCTGGCCGCTGCTGTTGCGGACGTACCAGTTGTTCAGGTCTTCGGGCTTCATGCGGTAGGGCGCGTCGGCCTGCATGTAGACCTTCTTCACCCGGCCGCGGTCGATGAAGTCGTTGACGTACGAGCCGCCCCACGCCGCGCTGAGCGCCGCGTTGATGTCGGCCGTGGTCAGGCCCATCGAACCGGCCTTGGCCTGGTCGATGTCGATCTTCAGCTGCGGGGTGTCTTCCTGGCCGTTGGGACGCACGCCGACCAGGTTGGGATCCTGGCCAGCCATGCCCAGGACCTGGTTGCGGGCCGCGGTGAGGGCGTCATGGCCCACGCCGCCGATGTCCTGCAGCTGGAAGTCGAAGCCCGACGAGGTGCCCAGTTCCGGCACGGCCGGCGGCACGACGGCGAACACCATCGCATCGCGGATCTGCAGGAACTTGCCCATGGCGCGGCCGGCGACGGCCGGAGCCTTCAGGTTGGCGGCCTTGCGTTCGTCGAAGTCCTTCAGGCGGACGAAGGCGAGACCGGCGTTCTGACCCGCACCGCTGAAGCTGAAGCCCGAGACGGTGAACACCGACTGCACGGCTTCCTTCTCGTCGTCCATGAAGTGGCTGCGGACCTGGTCGAGGACGCCCAGGGTGCGTTCCTCGGTGGCGCCCGGCGGCAGCTGGACGAGGGTGATCATGATCCCCTGGTCTTCTTCCGGCAGGAAGGCGCTGGGCAGGCGGACGAACAGCAGGCCCATGACCAGGATGATCACGCCGTAGATGGCCATCCAGCGGACACTGCGGCCGAGGATCTTGCGGACCCCGCCCTGATAGCGTCCCGAGACGTCGTTGAAGCTGCGGTTGAACCAGTTGAAGAAGCGGTTGAAGAAGTTGATCACCGCGCCCAGCAGGCCCGGATGATCGGTGCGCAGAGCCTCGCCGTGGGCGCGGTCGTGCGGCTTCAGCATGGTGGCGCAGAGCGCCGGCGTCAGCACCAGGGCGACCACGACCGACAGCATCATCGCCGAGACGATGGTGATCGAGAACTGGCGGTAGATGACGCCTTGCGAGCCGCTGAAGAACGCCATCGGCACGAACACCGCCGACAGCACCAGCGCGATGCCGATCAGGGCGCCGGTGATCTCGCCCATCGACTTGCGCGTGGCCTCGACGGGGGAGAGACCCTCCTCGCTCATCACCCGCTCGACGTTCTCGACCACGACGATGGCGTCGTCGACGAGCAGGCCGATGGCCAGCACGAGGCCGAACATGGTCAGGGTGTTGATGGAGTAGCCGAAGGCCGCGAGGATGCCGAAGGTGCCCAGGAGGACGACCGGGACGGCGATGGTCGGGATCAGCGTGGCGCGCCAGTTCTGCAGGAACAGGAACATGACGATGAAGACCAGGATGATGGCTTCGACCAGCGTCTTGATCACTTCGTGGATCGACAGTTCCACGAACGGCGTGGAGTCGTAGGGAACGACGTACTTGTAGCCGGCCGGGAAGTTCTTCTCGAGCGTGGCCATCTGCTCCTTCACCGCCTTGGCGGTGTCGAGGGCGTTGGCGCCGGGGGCCAGGCGAATGGCCAGACCCGCGGCCGGACGGCCGTTGAACTTGGCGGTCGAGACGTAGCTTTCGGCGCCCAGCTCGACGCGGGCGACGTCGCGCAGGCGGACCAGGGCCCCGCCCGTGCTGTTCTTGACGATGATGTTCTCGAACTCTTCGGGCGTCTGCAGGCGCGACTGGGCCGTGATCGTGGCGTTCAGGCCCGTGCCCGGCAGGTTGGGCGTGCCGCCCAGCTGGCCGGCCGAGACCTGCGCGTTCTGGGCCTGGATGGCCGCCGACACGTCCGAAGGCGTCAGGCTGTAGGACGACAGCTTGTTCGGGTCGAGCCAGATGCGCATGGCGTACTGGGCGCCGAACAGCTGCACTTCGCCCACGCCGTCGACGCGGCTCAGCGGGTCCTGGATGTTGGACGCGATGTAGTCGGCCAGGTCGGTATTGGTGGTCTTGTCGTTCTCCGAATAGAGGCCGACGACCATCATGAAGTTACGGGCCGACTTGGCGACCGTCAGGCCTTGCTGCTGCACTTCCTGCGGCAGCAGGGCGGTGGCGGTCTGCAGCTTGTTCTGGACCTGCACCTGGGCGATGTCGATGTCGGTGCCGGCCTTGAAGGTCAGGGTGACCGTGGCCGAGCCCGAGCTGTCGCTGGTCGACGACATGTAATCCAGGCCGTCGAGGCCCTTCATCTTCTGTTCGATGACCTGGGTGACGCTGTCCTCGACCGTCTTGGCCGAGGCGCCCGGATAGTTGGCGGAGACCGAGACCTGCGGCAGGGCGATCTCGGGGTATTGGGCGATCGGCAGCGTGCGGATGGCGAGCGCCCCCGCCAGCATGATCACGATCGCGACCACCCATGCGAAGATGGGTCTGTCGATGAAGAAACGGGACAGCATTTGGGGCCGGCCTTAGCGTTGAGCGGTGATGACGGCGGGCTTCACGGGCGCGCCAGGACGGACCTTCTGCAGGCCTTCGACGATGACCTGGTCGCCGACCTTCAGGCCGGAGGTGACCAGCCACTTGTCGCCGACGGTCTGGCCGACGGTGATCGGACGAACCTCGGCCACGCCCTTGGCGCCGACCACGGTGACCGTGGCGTTGCCCTTGGGGTCGCGGCTGACGCCGGCCTGCGGGATCAGCACGCCGTTGGAGGCCACGCCCTTGCCGAGGGTGGCGCGGACGTACATGCCCGGCAGCAGGGCGCCGTTGGGGTTGTCGAAGGTGGCGCGCAGGCCGAACGAGCCGGTGGTCTGGTCGACGGTGACGTCGGCGAACTCCAGGCGGCCCTGGACCGGGTAGGTCGAGCCGTCTTCCAGCTTCAGGCTGACCTGGGCCGAACCCGAGCGGCCCAGCTGGCCGCCGGCCAGGTCACGCTGCAGCTGCAGCAGCTCGGCCGACGACTGGGTCAGGTCGACATAGATCTTGTCGAGGTTCTGGATGGTGGCCAGCGCCGTGGCCTGGCTGGCCGTGACCAGCGCGCCGGGGGTCACCGAGCTCTTGCCGATGCGGCCCGAGATCGGGGCGACCACGCGGGTCCAGCCCAGGTTGATGCGGGCGGTGTCGAGCGCGGCCTTCTGGGCGGCGACGTTCGCCGAGGCTTGCTGGGCGGCGGCCTGGGCGTCGTCGTTGTCCTGCTTGGAGACGGCGTTGACGGCGACCAGTTCCTTGTAGCGGTCGGCCTTCAGCTTGGCGGCGGTGTAGGTCGCCTGGGCTTGGGCCAGGCCCGCCTGGGCGCTGTTGACCTGGGCTTGGAAGGTGGCCGGCTCGATCTGGTAGAGCGGCTGGCCGGCGCGGACGTAGGAGCCTTCCTGGAACAGGCGGGCCTTCACGATGCCGCCGACCTGCGGACGCACTTCCGAGACCAGGTAGGCCGAGGTGCGGCCCTGCAGTTCGCTGGTCAGGGTCACCGGCTCGGTCTTGACGACCACCACGCCCACGGGCGTGGGACCGCCCGCGCCCATGCCGCCCGCGGCTCCGCCCTTGCCTTGCCCGCAGGCGGCGAGGGTGAGCGAGACAGCCGCCAGAAGAACCGCCGAAGCGGCGAGCGGACGTTTGATAGCCATGGATATCCCCGGAGCGACAGGCTGCCGCAGGGGGGGAGGTCCCCTTGACGACGCGCCTATGATGAACAATTTGAGAATGAACGTTCATTCTCAATTGCGCTGGACATAGGCCCGGGGTAAGGCGAAGTCAACACCCCGTCCTGCCGGCTCGGTTGACCTGACGGAAATGTAATGGAGAACGGGACCGCTCGATGGTCGACGTGAGTTCAAGCGCCAAGCCGACGCCCGAGGCGCGGCGGCAACAGATCCTGGATGCGGCCTGCGATGTTGTGCGCCAAGCCGGCTTCCATGGCGCCAGCATGGCCGAGATCGCCAAGGCCGCCGGCCTCAGCGTGGGCCAGATCTATCGCTACTTCGAGAACAAGGAAGCCATGGTCGCGGCGATCGTCGCCCAGGACCTGGCCGAGATGCGCGAGAAGTTCGCCGAGCTGGAAAGCCGGCCGGGCACGCTGCTGGACGCCATGCTCGACCACATCGATGAGGCGGTCAGCAAGTGCTACGACCCGCGCCGCGCGCCGCTGGTGCTGGAGGTGATGGCCGAGGCCTCGCGCAATCCCAAGGTCGCCGCCATCGTCCGCGCCGCCGACGACCAGGAGCGCGCCCTGGCCAGCCAGATGCTGGAGCGCAGCCGCAAGCCCGAATGGAGCGACGAGGAGTTCGCCGCCCGCACCGAGATGATCGGCGCGATGTTCGACGGCCTGGTCATCCGCAGCGTCAACCACCCCGAACAGGATCGCCAGGCCATGGCCACGGTGATGAAGTCGGTTTTGACCTGCCTGCTGGGGTAAGCGGTTTCCGCTGACGACGGGATCAGGCGATCAGCCGGGTCTCCAGGCCGACGTTCTGGTGGCCGTCGGCGGCGAGAAGGTCGCGAAGGGCGCGCCACACCGCCTCGTGGCGCGAGTCCGCGCCCTTGGCGACGAAACGAGCGTTGTTGCGGGCCGCCGTCTCGCGGGCGAGATCGCCCAGGGTGAGCTGGCCATAGGCGCCCGGGTCGAGCCGCAGAAGCGCGACGCCGGCCGCGACGCAGGCCGCCAGCCAGGGCCACAGGGCGGGCTGGAACAGCGCGACGACAGCCCCGGGCGCCGCCGCAAGGCACAGGCATAGGCCCAGGGGTCCCGCCCAGCCGCTTGGCGGCGCGGGCAGTTTCAGGCCGAGCTCCCGCGTCAGCAAGGCGTACTGGCGCCTGGGCGGCAGGCGGGTGAGGGCGGCGAGGCGCGATGTCGGTCGTGCGCGCGGCTCGGTCCTGCCTTGCCGCTCCAGCGCGCCGCGCAATGCATAGAACGCCATGCTGGTGGCGCACAGGCCGGCCTCGTCGGTTCCGACCCGCCGCACCAGCGCCCAATAGAGATCGCCGACCGTGCGCCAGTCGCCGGCCTCGTCATCGAAAGCGACGCCGAACGACGCCTCGATCTCGCGCAGCAGGTCGATGTCGTCGCCGTCTCCGGCCAGGCCGAGCGTATCGAGGAAGGTGTGGGGATCGCGTCGCGACATGGCCCCACGATCCCACGGTCGAGCTCTGCTCGGCAAGCCGCGCTACGGCACCAGATACCGCCGCAGGGCCGGAACCGCGACGGCCAGTTCGTCGGTGACGATCTTGGAGAAGTAGTCGGCGCCGTCGCGGCCCAGGTGGGTGTAGTCGAACGACAGCTTGGCCTGGCCCATCGGCTCGACGGCGGCGTTGTTCTGGGCCTGCGGGGGCTTGGCGGGGCTCGCGCCCGGCGCGGGCGGGGCCGCCGGCTGGGCGCTGATCGTCGTGCCGGTCCTGGCGGCCGCCAACACCTCGGGCGGGGGCGGCATCTGGGCGAAGCGCGTGGCGTCCGCCGCGCCCATGGCCTGGACAGCGGCGTAGGACTTGGCGTGCAGGTCGACGAGCGGGGTCTTGGTCTCGGCGGCGACCTTGCGGGTCGCCTGCGCCCAGGGGCCCAGGTCGTCGATCAGCTTGCCGCCCTCGAACTGGCGGCGGGTCAGCGGGGTGACCAGCACCGGCTTGCCGCCGGCGGCCCGCACCTCTTCGACATAGCGCCTGAGGTTGGCGGGATATTCGGTGGCCAGGTCCGTCGAGCGGCCCGGCTTGCCCGGCTGGTCGTTGTGGCCGAACTGGATCAGCACATAGGTGTCCTGGAAGCCGCCGGCGGCGATCTCCTTCATGGCCAGCCGCCACGAGCCCTCGGTGCGGTAGTTGCCGCTGGAACGGCCGCCGCGCGCCAGGTTGATACAGGCGGCGAACGAGGTCAGGTGCTGGCCGCAGAAGCTGGGGCCCCAGCCGCCGATCACGGCGGTGGTCGAATCGCCGATCAACACGATCTTCACGGCCCGGAACATCGGCGGCTCGGCTTCCGGCGTCGGGGCCTGGGCGTGAGCGGCGAAGGGCGCGGCGACGAGGGCGGCGGCGAGAAGGAGGGACTTCAGGCGCATGTCGGGCTCCAAAAATTGCTCGTCATCCCGGCCGTAGCGAAGCGGAGAGCCGGGACCCAGGGGCCACCGCACCGCGCTTGGCCCCTGGGTCCCGGATAAGCGCTGCGCGCTTTCCGGGATGACGAATGTGGAAATGGCGAGGACTGATCCTCCGGCCCTAGTCCAGGGCCCGGTATTTGAAGTTCCGGAACTGGGCCGAGCCCTTGCCGGCGGCGTAGATCCCCGGCTTCAGCATCAGGAAACCGCCGCGCACATTGTGGTGGTAGCCGCTGACTTCCATGCCGCGGTCGAACCGCTTCCAGGTCTTGCCGCCGTCTCCCGAGGTGTGGAAGGCGACGATGTGGCGGTTGTTGCGCAGGCGCATGAGCATCTTCGAGCCATGCGGGTTCGCGGGTCGCCCGCGCTCGATGCCGTACTGGTGGGTGACGAAGTTCTTGGCGTCGAAGCCCAGGCCGCAATAGAGCTGGCGATCATAGAACAGGATCAGGCCCGCCCGGGTCTCGGGATCGATCTCGATCTCGCACTCGATCTCGTAGGCTTGGTCGCCGTTGACGAAGATCAGGGGCGAGCCCGTCGACGGGGCCTCGCCCGCGCCCTTGAGGGTCAGGACGCCGCCCGAGCGGCTGATGCGGTCCTGCTCGCCCGGCTTGGGGTCGAAGAAGTTCCACTGCACGCCGTACTTGTCGGTGCTGAAGTCGTCCGACAGCGCCATGCCGTGGGGCAAGGCCTTGCCGCCTTTCGGCTTCCTGATCGGCTTGGCCAGATCGCCGCCGCCGATGTCGAACCAGCCGTCCTTGGTCCAGGTCACCGGGGCCAGCAGGGTCTGGCGGCCCAGGGTCCAGAAGCCGTTCTCATAGCCGTGATAGACGGTCCACCATTCGCCGCCCGAGCCTTCGACCAGGGTGGCGTGGCCGCGCGACCACCACTTCTCGGCGTTGTCGACGGTGCGCACCAGCGGGTTCTTCGGGTGGTTCTCCCACGGGCCGCCCAGCGACTTGGCCCGCGCGGCGATGACCATGTGGCCGGTCGGCGGGCCGGCTGTGCCGCCCACCGCGGTGATCATGTAGAAGTACTCGCCCTTCTTCATGACCTTGGGGCCTTCGGGCGAGAAGCCCTCGACGTCCCAGTCGTCCGGATAGCGCCAGGGGTTGTAGACGTGCTCGGGCTTGCCCACCGTCGACAGGCCGTCGGGCGCCAGCTTGATGCGGTCGCCGCCCGACAGGAACAGCCAGCGCTCGCCGTTCTCGTCGACGACGTGGCCGGGGTCGATGTAGCCGGGCAGTTTCAGGTCGATCGGCTCGGACCAGGGGCCTTCGATCTTGTCGGCCCAGATGACGTAGCTGGTGTTGTTCTTGGGGAACTTGGCCGGGATGTAGAGGTAGTAGCGGCCCTGGTGCTTGCACAGCTCCGGCGCCCAGACCGAGCCGATGTTGGTCTTCAGGGCCGGGCCCACCGGCGCCCAGTTCACCAGGTCCTTCGAATGCCAGATCAGCAGGCCCGGATAGGCGTCGAAGGACGAGTGGGTCATGTAGTAGTCGTCGCCGTCCTTGAGGATCGACGGGTCGGGCCGGTCGCCGGCCAGGATCGGGTTGAGGAAGGTTCCGTCGCCCAGGTCGGCCTTGCGCTGGCCTTCGACGCCCTTGGTCCAGGTCGGGCCGGACTTGGGCTTGGCGGGCAGGGAGCCCACGCCTTCGGCCGCAGCGGCGGAGGGCAGGGCGGCCGCGGCGGCGGCCCCGGTCAGAAGCGAGCCCCCCGTCAGCAACAGGGCGCCGCGTCGGCTGAGGTCGGCCATCGATGTTCCTTCCCAGGTACTGACCGCGCGAACTGACGCCGCGTCGGCTTGTTACCGGTCACTTAAGCGGCGGAATGCGGCTTTGTCTACCGGTGTCATTGCCCATTTTCCGACGATAACGCTGTCAGGAACGCGGGCAAAAGAAAACGCCCGGGAGCGGGGCTCCCGGGCGTTTGTCTGTCCTGATCCTCCCCCCGAAGGGGGAGGTGGCCCGGAGGGCCGGAGGGGGTAGTTTTGCTGACTTCGGAGGATTTGCCGGCTTTGCAGCCATTTCCCCCTCCGTCGGCTTCGCCGACACCTCCCCCTTCAGGGGGAGGATCGCGATCAGCCCTCCATCGCTTCCAGTTCCTTGCCACGGGTCTCGTGGATCAGCTTCTGGACGAGGAAGAACGAAACCACGGCGCTGGCGGCGTAGAAGCCGTAGGTCGCCGACAGGCTCAGCTTGGCCATGGCCGGGAAGCTGAACGAGATGGCGAAGTTGGCGATCCACTGGGCGAAGCCGGCGACGGCCAGGGCCGAGCCGCGCATCTGGTTGGGGAACATCTCGCCCAGCATCACCCACATGACTGGACCCCAGGAGAGGTTGAAGAAGATCACGTAGAGGTTGGCGGCGACCAGGGCGATCGGGCCCACCGTGCCGTCCAGGTGCAGGGCGCCGTTGACGGTGGTGGCGGTCGAGAAGCACCAGGTCAGGACGCCCAGGGTCACGGCCATGCCGGCCGAGCCGATCAGCAGCAGCGGCTTGCGGCCGATGCGGTCGATCAGGGCGATCGCGGCCAGGCAGGCCAGGATCGACAGGGCGCCAGACAGGATGTTGATCTTCAGGCTGTCGTCCTCGGTGAAGCCCACCGACTGCCACAGCACCGAGCCGTAGTAGAAGACGATGTTGATGCCGACGAACTGCTGGAAGATGGCCAGGACCAGGCCGGCCCACAGGATCGGACGGATCTTCTTGGTGACCGGGTCGAGCAGGTCGGAGAACTTCGGCTTGTGGTCGGCGCTCAGCGAGGCGCGGATCTCGGCGACCTTGGCCGCGCCCGTGCCCGGGCCGAACAGGCGCGAGAGGATGGCTTCGGCCTGGGCGTCCTTGCCCTTGGCGACCAGGTAGCGCGGGCTTTCCGGAATGGTCAGCAGGGCGAAGAAGAACACGCCGGCCGGGATGACCTGCATCCAGAACATCCAGCGCCAGGCGGGCAGGCCCAGCCAGAAGTCGGCGGTCGAGCTGCCGGCGGTGTGGGCCAGCACGTAGTTGGCCACGAACGCGCCGGTGAGGCCCGTGATGATCATGATCTGCTGCACCGACGACAGGCGGCCGCGGATGTTCGCCGGGGTCACTTCGGAGATGTAGACCGGGCACAGCACGCTGGCCGCGCCGACGCCCAGGCCGCCGATCAGGCGGAAGATGACGAAGATGGTCGAGGTGTGGGCCGCGCCGGTGCCCAGGGCGCTGATCACGAACAGCAGGGCCGAGATGATCATCACGGTGCGGCGGCCCCAGACGTCGGCCAGGCGGCCGGCGGCGAAGGCGCCGATGGCGCAGCCGATCAGGATGGCCGCCACGTTCAGGCCGGTGCCGAACTCGGTCAGCTTGAAGGCGCTGTTGAGGCCTTCCTGCGTGCCGTTGATGACGCCGCTGTCGTAGCCGAACATGAAGCCGCCGATGGTGGCCACGGCCACGATGGCGGCGACGAAGGCCATGTTGACCTTCGCGCCGTCGGCGCTCATGCCGGCGCTTGGCCCGGCGCTGGAAACTGATGCCACTGGAGTCCTCCCCGAACTGGCTCCTTCCGGAGCCTGCTTTGATCCCTAACGCGCCCCCGTAGGGACCTTGGTTGCCGGCGACCTTAGTGTTACCGGTATCAGCACGCAAGCGGCCGTTTTTGCGGGATTCCCGCCGCGCCCGCCGTCGCATTTGCCGGGCGATAGTGTCAGGTCCGGCGGCGCTCGCAAGGGGCGATGGCAACGTTGTCATTTTGCTTGCGGTCCGCAGGACGGGGCCGCGCGATGCAGGCGTTGCGCCGGCGCCACGCTGGGCGGCGCCCCTGCAACATTGCCGAAAAGAAATTTGCCCCGCAAAGCCGGCCGCGCTTTACCGCTGGAGGTCGAGACCAGCGCGGACCGTCCGCTCGCGGCGCCTCGACGAGCCTGCCTCGGGGGACGCGCCTTGCGCCTGAAGACCATCCTTTTCTCCGCCGCCGCCATCGTCGCGACGCCTTGCCTGGCGCTGGCCCAAGGGGGCGCTCAGACGGCCGCCCCCACGCCCGCCCAGGGCGGTCCGGCGTCTGCCCCCAAGACCGCGCCGGCCGCCGTCGAGGGCGTGACCGTCACCGGCGACAACACCGCCATGCGCAGCTCCATCGACCGCCGCAGCTACAGCGTCGCCAACGACCTGTCGGCCCGCACCGGCTCGATCGCCGACGCCCTGCGCAACATCCCCTCGGTCGAGGTCGACGTGCAGGGCAATGTCAGCCTGCGCGGCGACGCCAACATCACGATCCTGATCGACGGCAAGCCGTCGGGCATGTTCAACGGCGACGGTCGCGGCGACGCGCTGCAGGCCATGCCGGCCGACCAGATCGACCGGGTCGAGGTGATGACCAACCCCTCGGCCGCCTTCCGCCCGGACGGCACGGCCGGGATCATCAACCTGGTCACCAAGCAGACCCGCAAGCCCGGCGCGACCGGGTCGTTGCGCGGCAACGCCAGCACCGACGGCCGCTACAACGGCGGGATCAGCGGCAACTACGTCAACGGCAAGCTGACCCTGTCGGGCGACGCCGGCTTCCGTCACGAGCAGCAGAAGGCCTGGCAGACCATCGACCGCACCACGGCGGCGGGGACCAGCAGCCAGGACGGCGCCTTCGAGAACGACGGCGACATGGTCAATCTGCGCGGCGGGATCGACTACGACCTCACGCCCAAGGACCGCCTGAGCGGCGAGGTCCGCTACCGCCGCATGCAGTTCGACACCACGGGCGGCGAAACCTACGAGACCACCGGCGCCTTCCCCGACTACACGCGCGACACCGACGCGACCATGAAGCGCGACAACAAGGGCGTCAGCGCCGACTGGCGTCACCAGTTCAAGGGGTCCGAGCACCAGCTGACCGCGCACCTGGAATACGAGCAGACCGACTTCTCGCGCAGCTCCACGGCCTTCACCGACTACAGCGCCGGGGCCGACGCCTACGAGCTGTTCGGCTTCGGCGCCGACCAGGAGCGGACGAACTTCAAGGCCGACTACGCCCAGCCGAACGTCGGCGGCGGCACGCTGAAGACCGGCCTCGACTTCGAATGGGTGAAGAACGACTACGACAACCACGGCTCGACCGGGACCTCGTGGAGCGCCCAGACGGTCGATCCGGCCCGCACCAACCGCTTCCTGTTCGATCAGGACGTCTATGCCGGCTACGTCACCTACGAGAAGGCGTTCGGCGACTTCACCGCGCAGGGCGGCCTGCGCGCCGAGCAGGTGCAGATCAACGGCAACCAGGTCACCGGCGGCCAGACCTTCGAGAACGACTACTTCAAGGTCTATCCCAGCCTGCACCTGGGCTACACGGTCGACCAGAACAACACGTTCAAGGGCAGCTACAGCCGCCGCGTCCAGCGCCCGCAGGTGCAGGACCTGAACCCCTACCGCGTCTACCAGGACCCGCAGAACTACCGGGCGGGCAACCCGTACCTGAAGCCGCAGGTCACCGACTCGTTCGAGCTGGGCTGGCAGTACCGCAAGGGCCCGGCCTACTACCTGGCCACGGCCTATTACCGCAGCAGCCAGGGCGTGGTCACCGACGTGGTCCGCGACCTCGGCGACGGCGTGCTGCTGACCACGCGCGAAAACCTCAACAAGAGCCGCAACGGCGGTCTGGAACTGGTGGCCAACGGCCGCCTGTCGCCCAAGATCACCTACAACGTCAGCGCCAACGCCTTCTGGAACGAGATCGACGCGGGCAACCTCGGCTTCTCGGGCACGCGCTCGGCCACCACGCTGTCGGGCCGCGCCAACCTGAACTGGCAGGCCACCCCGAAGGATTTCTTCCAGATCAACGCCTTCACCTCGGGCAAGCGCCTGACCGCGCAGGGCCACCGCGAGCCGTTCCAGATGGTCAATCTCGGCTATCGCCGGAAGGTCAACGACAAGCTGTCGTTCGTCGTGACCGTTCAGGACGCGCTCGACAGCTTCGAGGACAAGGCCGTCACCGACACGCTGACCCTCAAGGACGTCACCCTGCGCACGGCCAACGTGCGGGCGGTGTTCTTCGGCTTCACCTGGAACTTCGGCGGCGGCAAGCCGCGGCCCGAGCAGTTCGACTTCGGCTCGGGCGCGGTCGGGGGGTGATCGCGATCCTCCCCCTGAAGGGGGAGGTGGCCCGAAGGGCCGGAGGGGGAAGCGGCTTCGGAATCGCCGCAACAACTTCCCCCTCAGTCGCGGAGTTTATCCTCGGGCCGGCCTTCGGACGGACCCGGGGGCCGACAGCTCCCCCTTCAGGGGAAGCATCTCAAAGCCAGCCCGCCTTCTTGAAGCGTCGATAGAGCAGGGCGCAGACCACGGCGATGACGCCCAGGACCAGCGGATAGCCGAAGGTCCACTTCAGCTCGGGCATGTGCTCGAAGTTCATGCCGTAGACGCCGGCGACGGCGGTGGGCACGGCCAGCATGGCGGCCCAGGCGGCCAGCTGGCGGGTGATGACGCCCTGGCGCTGCTGCTCCAGCAGCGAGCTGACCTCGAACACCGAGTTGAGCACTTCGCCCAGACCCGCGATCAGCAGGTCGACGCGGGCGACGTGGTCGCGGATGTCGCGGAAATAGGGCTTCACCTCCGGATCGATGCACGGCGTCTCGTGGTGCTCGAGATAGCCGGCGACCTGGGCCATGGGCCACAGCAGCCGCAGGAACTTGGTCAGTTCGCGGCGCAGGGTGAACAGGCGGGTGATCTCGGCCCGGCTGAGGAAGGCGTCCAGCGCCCGCCGCTCCATCTCGGCCAGTTCGTCCTCGATGGCGTCGACCACCGGCAGGTAGCCGTCGACGATGAAGTCGAGCACGGCGTGCAGCACGTAGTCGCCGCCGTGGGCCAGCAGGGCGGGCTGGGCCTCCAGGTGTGCGCGCAGTTCCAGGTGGGCCCGGGCCGAGCCGTGGCGCACGCTGATCAGGAAGCGCGAGCCGACGAAGATGTCGGTCTCGCCGAAGACGATGCGGCCCTCGACCATCTGGGCTGTCTTGGCGACCACGAACAGCTGGCCGCCATAGATGTCGACCTTGGGCATCTGCCGCGCGTGCAGGGCGTCCTCGACGGCCAGCGGATGCAGGTCGAAGCGCTCCTGCAGGATGCGCAGTTCGTCCTCGGTGGGGTCCACCAGGCCGATCCAGACGAACTCGCCGTCGCGCGGCGCCAGGCTCGCCGGATCGTCGAGCCGGATCTCCCGCACCCGCTTTCCGTCGATATAGGCGTAGGCGGCGACGACGCTCATGAAGGCTCCTGCTCTGCTGGTCCGCAGATGGCGTGAACGTCGGGCGGAGGCAAGGCCAGCGCGCTTGACGATGTTTGCAATATATGTAGAGTTTTGACCATGCCCGCCGCGCCCCGCAAGCTTTCGCCGCAGTCGCTCGCCGTCCTCGACGTGCTGCACGGGCGCGAGTGGCTGTATGGCCTGGAGGTGGCCGCGGCCACCGGCCTGAAGTCGGGCAGCCTCTATCCGATCCTGATCCGGCTGGCCGAGCGCGGCCTGCTGGAGAGCCGTTGGCTGGAGCCCGAACGTCCGGGCCGCCCGGCGCGGCACGCCTATCGCATCACCGGCGCCGGCCGCTCGGCCCTGGCGGCCGCTCGTTGTCCGTCCGCAACATCCTTGGCCCTGGGGGGAGCCTGATGACCGGAAACCGTAGAGATCTCGCCGACCGGATCATGAGCGTGGCCGTCAGCAATCCGCCGGCCGGGCGGGGCGAGTGGGCTGACGCCATGCACGCCGAGTTCAAGGCGCTCGAAAAGGGCCGGCTGTCCTGGTCGCTGGGTTGCCTCGTCGCGGCCGCGCGCTGGCGGGCGGCGGGGGAGGCGACCTACGCGGCGGCGCTGGCGGCGGGCGTAGCGCTCGTCGGAGCCCTGGCGCCGCTCTGCTATTTCGGCGCCGTCCTCTCGGGGCTGCTCTCGCGAGGGGAAGCGGCCCGGCTCGTCATGCCGCTCATCGTCGTCGCGCTGGTCCTGGCCGGTTTCGCCATCGCCCTGAACTGGCCGCGCCGCAGGCTGGCGACGGCTCTGGTCGTGGGCCTGGGGCCGTCGCTGATCGGCAACGCCCTGCTGGCGGTCACGGGGGCGGGACTTCGCGCCCCGACCCTGCAGATGCTGGTGGTCTGGGCGGCCATGGTGGGCCTGGGTTATGTCGGCGCCCTGGCGGGCTCGGCCGTGGGGCGGCGCCGCGCGGCGAGGATCGCGCGATAGATCCTCCCCCTGAAGGGGGAGGTGGCCCGGAGGGCCGGAGGGGGAAGCGCCGCGTCGGCCCCCTCAGTCGGCTTCGCCGACAGCTCCCCCAGAGGGGGAGCATCTTCCAGTCCGCGCTAAGCCTTTTCCAACGTCACCAGCACCAGGTCGTTCTGGCGCATCGCGAAGTCGATCTTGGCCAAGCCGTCCTTGCCGACGGTGATGGCGCGGTCGATCTCCGGCTTGTCGGCGGTCAGGGCCTGCAGCTTGCCGATCTGGTCGGCCGTCAGGCTCTTGGGCATGCCCAGCTCGACATAGGCCGTGTAGGCGTCGTTGGCGCGGAAGCCGGTGCGCTGAGCCTTGAGGCGGTAGCGGCCCGGCTTGAGGCCGGCGACGCTGAGCGCCGCGGCCGGGGCGTCCGTCGTCGGCTGGACCTTGGTGTAGAATGAGCGGTTGCTGGTCGGCTGCACCGGTTGGGTGAAGTCCCAGACCAGGGCGGCGACCTTGCCGCCGTCGATGCTGGCCAGGACGCTATCGTCCGTGGACGGAACTTCCTTGCCGCGCAGGGCCGCCAGGTACTTGTAGGCGAACCACGAGGGCTTGCGGATCCCCTCGGGGTTCATCAGGCCAAAGCCGCCCTGGAACGGCGCGGTCGGCGGGCCGGGCTCTTCGAACAGGTCGCTATAGGTCCAGTAGCTCATGCTCTGGACGATGCCTTTGACGCCCTTCAGCTTGGCCAGGATGTAGGCGGCGCTGTGATAGCTGTCGTGCACCGGGTCGCGCGGCGTGTAGCTGGTGCTCCATTCGGTGAAGTAGAGCGGTAGGCCCGGGTAGGCCGAGGCTTCGATCTCGGCCCGCACCTTGCGCACGTCGCCGATGATCGCGTCGGGATTGGCCGACAGCTTGGTGTCGTCCTTGCCGTTCTCGTCGAGGAAGCCGCCCTCGACGCCGTAGGTGTGGGTGGTGACGAAGTCGACCGCGGCATTGTTGGCCTTGCAGTAGGCCAGGAATTCCGGAACCCAGGCCGCGCCGGCCGTCGACGGACCGCCGACCCGCAAGGCCGGGTCGATCGCCTTGATGGTTTTCGCGGTGAGGGCGTAGAGGTCGAAATAGACCTTCTGGTCGGCCTTCTCCCAGAAGCCGTCGAGATTGGGCTCGTTCCAGACCTCGAAGAACCAGGTGCGCACCTCGGCCTCGCCGTAGCGCTTGCGCAGATGGTTGACGAAGGCGTCGATCAGGTGGGCCCACGGTTCGAACTGCGGGTGCGAGGTGTTGCCCTTCCACCAGAAGATCGTCAGGTCCGAGGTCTTCATGGCTTCCGGCGTGAAGCCCAGTTCGATGAACGGCTTCAGCCCCATGGCCAGCAGTCGGTCGTACAACTGGTCGATCTTGGTCCAGTCGTACGTGATCTTGCCGTCCGCGCCTTTCTTCACCGTGCCCAGCACGTCGTGGAAGATGGCGTGGAAGCGGATGTAGCGGAACTTCAGCTCGTCGGACGCCGTCTTCAGCTGCGCCAGGCTGTCCTCGCGCAGCAGCGTGCCGGGATAGTCCGAGCCGATCGACAGGTCGAAGAATCGGTCGACCGGCGTGGTCGCCTTGGCCAGATCGAGGGCGATGACCCGCTTGTCGGCGGCGAAGGCGGGCAGGGAAGGCAGCGCTGTCAGGCTGGCGATGGCGGCCATCAGTCGGCGGCGCGAGAACATGGGCGTCTTCCTTCCTTCTTGACCAATTCAGTGCGTCATCCCGGCCGCAGCGAAGCGGAGAGCCGGGACCCAGGGGGAGCCGCAGTGCGCCGGCCCCTGGGTCCCGGATAAGCCCTGCGGGCTTTCCGGGATGACGCGCTATTTTGCTTGTCGGCTAGTGATTGTGCCGAGGCAGCTTGGACGCCAGGTCCTGGTACTTCACGGCGAACTCCAGCACCCCGCCGGTGTCCAGCTGGCTGGCGTGGGCGCGGTAGATTTCCTGCCAGGGGGTCATGGTGGCCGGCACGGCCGGGATGCCTTCCTTGCGGCGCTCGGCGATCACGGCCTCGTCCACCAGGGCGTCGCAGCGGCCGGTGTTGATGTCGATGCGGATGGTATCGCCGGTGCGCAGCCACGACAGGCCCCCGCCCACCGCGCTTTCGGGCGAGGCGTTGAGGATCGAGGGACTGTCGGCGGTGCCCGACTGACGGCCGTCGCCCAGGGTCGGCAGGCTCATGATCCCCTTCTTCAGAAGGTGATCCGGCGGCTGCATGTTGACCACCTCGGCCGAGCCCGGCCAGCCGATCGGACCCGCGCCGCGGATCACCAGGATGCAGCTTTCGTCGATGTTCAGGGCCGGGTCGTTGATGCGGGCGTGGTAGTCGTCCGAGCCGTCGAAGACGATGGCCCGGGCCTCGAACACGCCTTCCTGGCCCGGCTTGGACAGATAGCGCTCGCGGAAGTCGGCGCCGATGACGCTGGCCTTCATGATCGCGAAGTCAAACAGGTTGCCGCGCAAAACGAGGAAACCCGCCTTTTCCGCCAAGGGCTCGGCGTAGGGGAAGATCACCTCGCGGTCGGAGGTCTCACGGCCTTGCAGGTTCTCGCCCATGGTCTTGCCGGTGACGGTCAGCACGTCGCCGTGCAGGCGGCCCTGCTGCAGCAGTTCCCACAGCACCGCAGGCGCGCCGCCGGCCCGGTGGAAGCGCTCGCCCAGATACTTGCCGGCCGGCTGCATGTTGACGATCAGCGGGATGTCGTAGGCCGCCCGCCAGTCGTCGGCGGTGATCTCCAGGCCCGCATGCCGCGCCATGGCCGCGATGTGCGGCTGGGCGTTGGTCGAGCCGCCGGCCGCCGCCACCAGGGCGATGGCGTTCTCGAAGGCCTTCTTGGTCAGGATGTCGAGCGGTTTGACGTCCTCATAGGCCAGGTCGACGATCCGCTGGCCGGTGCGATAGGCCATCTGGCCGCGCTCGCGGTAGGGAGCGGGGATCGCCGCGCAGCCGGTCAGCGACAGGCCCAGCGCCTCGGCGACCGCGTTCATGGTCGAGGCGGTGCCCATGGTGTTGCAGTGGCCGGCCGACGGGGCCGAGGAGGCTGCGCGCTCGATGAACTCGTTCTCGTCGATCTCGCCGGCCGCCAGCTTGCGGCGCGAGCGCCAGATCACCGTGCCCGAACCCACCAGCTCGCCCTCGTGCCAGCCGTCCAGCATGGGGCCGCCCGACAGCACGATGGCCGGGATGTTGACCGTGGTGGCGGCCATGATGCCGGCCGGCGTGGTCTTGTCGCAGCCGGTGGTCAGCACCACGGCGTCGATCGGGTAGCCGTGCAGGGTCTCGACGAGGCCCAGATAGGACAGGTTCCGGTCGAGCGCCGCCGTCGGGCGACGGCAGTTCTCGAAGATCGGGTGGACCGGGAACTCCATCGGAATGCCGCCGGCGTCGCGGATGCCGTCGCGCACCCGGGCCACCAGATCCAGGTGGATGCGGTTGCACGGCGAGATGTCGCTGCCGGTCTGGGCGATGCCGATGATCGGCTTGCCGCTGCGCAGCTCCTCGGGGGTGATCCCGTAGTTCATGAAGCGCTCCAGATAGAGCGCGGTCATGTCGATGTGGTCGGGATTGTCGAACCAGTCGCGCGAGCGGAACCGGCGGGGCGTTCGATTAGCGGAGGTCAAGGCGCACCTCGTATTGCGGCTGCCCGGCGACGTCGACAGGCAGGGCGAAGAGGCCGCCGCACAGCGGGTTCGCGGCGAGCTGCTCGTCGCTCAACCCCTTGCGGGCGGTGGTGAAGTAGAGGGTCTTCAGGTCCGGTCCGCCAAAACACGGCTTGGTGACGTTGATGGCCGGCAGTTCGACGCGTTGGACGACCTGGCCTTGCGGCGAGATGCGGATGGCGCCGCGACCGCCCCACAGGGCCGTCCAGACGAAGCCCTCGGCGTCGACCACCGAGCCGTCGGGCCAGGCGTCGTCGATCGTCAGGCGGAAGAACTCGCGCTTGTTCGAAAGGGCGCCGTCGACCCCAACGTCGAAGGCCCAGATCACCTTTCCGAGGGTGTCGGTGTGGTAGAAGGTCGCCCCGTCCGGCGAGACGGCCGGGCCGTTGGTGATGCAGATGCCGGCGTCGTGCTTCGTCAGCGAGCCGTCGGCTTCGAGCCGGTAGAGCGCGCCGCTGTCGGCCTCCTCGCCGTCGTGCATGGTGCCGAACCACAGGCGGCCCTGCGCGTCGACCGTGGAGTCGTTGGGGCGGTTGTCGAGGCCGGCGTCCTCGATTTCGGAAATGAAGGTGAAGCCCAGTTCCGGCGTGAAGTGGTGCAGGCCGCTCTTGAGGCCCGCCACGAAGCCGCCGCCGACGCGGGGGGCGACGAAGGTCACCTGGTCGGGCGCGTCCCAGCTGGCGGTCTCGCCGGTGGCGGGGGTGTAGCGGTGGACGCGATGGCCCTTGATGTCGACGAACCAGACGGCGTCGCCATGCCAGATCGGCCCTTCGCCGAGCGTGGCCTTCAGGTCCCAGACGCAGGTGGGGGCAGTCATTGACTTCGTCTCCTCCTACGGCGCTAGGCCCCCTCAGTCGCTCCGCGACAGCTCCCCCAGAGGGGGAGCATCGGAGGCCGCAGATCCTCCCCCTCTGGGGGAGGTGGCCCGGAGGGCCGGAGGGGGCCGTCGCCGACCTATCTTATCGCCAGCCGGCGTCGATCCAGTATTCGTGGCCAGTGCACAGGCTGCCGTCGTCCGAGGCCAGGAACAGCACCAGCGAGGCCACGTTGGCCGGCAGGATGCGGCCCTTCACGGCCTGGGCCTTGACGATCTCGGCCTCGCCTTCGGGGGTGTACCACTTCTCCTGGCGCTTGGTCTTGACGTTGCCCGGCACCACGCAGGTGACGCGGATGTCGTCGGGACCAAGCTCGCGGGCCAGGGCGCGGGTCATGCCCTCGATGCCGGCCTTGGCGGTTTCGTAGAGGACGAGGTCCTCCAGGCCCAGGTGCCAGCTGATCGAGCCGAAATTGATGATCGCGCCGCCGCCGCGCGCCTTCATGCCCGGGGCCGCGGCCTGGGCGCAGAACAGCATGTGACGCAGGTTCACGTTCATGCGGTTGTCCCAGTAGGCCGGGGTCACGTCGGCCAGGCTGTGACGGTCGTCGTTGCCGGCGTTGTTGACCAGCACG
>PJUL01000332.1_pt1 | contig 37233 bp, 35 predicted proteins | sample 1512221 | NCBI WGS metagenome assembly PJUL01 (sample SAMN08177667, study PRJNA422409) | Feces metagenome, whole genome shotgun sequencing project.
CCTGACGGCCTGCCGACCTGGGGCGATGGCCGGCTCTTCATCCTCGGCACCGAGGGGTACATCGAACTCCGCAAATATGTCGATATCGCGGGGCGCCCCGGCGGCAACCACTTGCTGATCTGCGACAAGAAGGGCGTGCGCTACATCGACTGCTCGAAGGTCCATCTTCCCTTCGGGCCGCAATTCATCACCGACATCGTCGAGCGCTCCAGCGTGGCGCAGGACCAGGAACAGGCCCTGCTCGCCGCCGAGCTGGTGCTCACCGCACAGAAGAACGCGACGAGGCCCATAACTGCCTGAATAATATCACGGCCGGAACCACAAGAGGGAGGAGAGGGGCATGCGGCTTTCCAGGCGCCAGGCGATCGGAGCGGTAGCGGCACCGATGATCGTGCCGTCCAGCGTATTCGGCCAGAATGCGCCCTCCAACCGCGTTACCGTGGGCGCGATCGGCGTTGGCCGGATCAGCCGCGTCCACGACATGAAGGAAATCCACAAGCACGCCGATGCCCAGATCGTCGCGGTGTGCGATGTCGATACCAAGCGGCTCGGCGCCGGCATGCAGCTGGTCGACGACCGCTATGCCGCCAGCACGGGCAAGCCCTATTCCGGCACGCGCGGCTACACCGACTATCGCGAGCTGCTGGCCGCGAAGGACATCGACGCGGTGCTGATCTCCACCCCCGACCACCAGCACGCGCCGCTGGCCGTACACGCGGTGCAGGCGGGCAAGCATGTCTATCTCCAGAAACCCGCCTCGCTCACCATCGCCGAGGGCCGGCGGATGGCGGATGAAGTGCGGAAGTCCGGCAGGATCCTCCAGATCGGCTCGCAGCAGCGCGGGCAGGACCCCTGGCCGCAATTCCACCGCGCCTGTGAGCTGGTCCGCAACGGCCGCATCGGCAAGCTCAAGCATGTCGAGATCGGCCTGCCCGGCGATCCCTCGGGGCCCGCGGCGCCGCAGATGCCGATCCCTTCCAACCTCAACTACGACGCCTGGCTCGGCACCACGCCCGAGGCTTATTACACCGAGACCCGCGTCCACCCGCAGAATAGCTTCGAGGACCGCCCCGGCTGGCTGCGCATGGAGCAGTTCGGCGCCGGCATGATCACCGGCTGGGGTGCGCATCATGTCGATATCGCCCATTGGGGCATGGACATGGAGCATTCGGGTCCGGTCGAGATCTGGGGGAGTGCGGAGTTTCCCAAGTCTGGCCTGTGGGACGTGCACGGTCCGTTCGAGACGCATGCGCGCTATGCCAATGGTGTGACGATGACGATCTCGGGGGCGCTGCCCAACGGCGTGAAGTTTATCGGAGACAAGGGCTGGGTGTTCGTCCAGCGCACCGGCGCGGTCTCCTCGTCCGATCCCTCCAAACCCGCCGAGGTGCCGCTCACCGCGAGCGACGCGAAGATCCTCGGCAGCGTGATCGGCCCGAACGAGATCCAGCTCTACAAGGCGCCCGAGCAGCATCGGAACTGGCTCGATGCGATCCTCAAGGGTGTGCCGGTCAGCGCCCCTGCCGAGATCGGTCACCGTGCCTGCTCGACCTGTCTGCTCCACCACATCGCGATGAAGACCGGCCGCCGCCTGAAATGGGATGCCAAGGCCGAGAAGTTCATCGGTGACGATGCGGCGAACGCGATGCTCAGCCGCCCGCAACGGGCGAAATACGCGATCTGAATGGCTCCCCTCCGTGATCCTGGCCCCGCGGGCCGGGATCACGCTTTTTCTTCGTTCACGGGCACAGGGTATCTTCGTCACCCCGGCCTTGAGCCGGGGGCCCGCTGTCTCTAGGCGGCGGAAGAAGCGGGACCCCGGCTCAGGGCCGGGGTGACGTAAATGACGCAGAGTAGAGCAAGGAGCAGCGCATGATCCGCACCGGAGTGATCGGCTATGGACTGGGCGGGCTCGCCTTCCACGCGCCGCTGGTCGATGCCGTGCCCGAGCTCGAGCTAGCCGCCATCGCCACGTCGCGCGCCGATGCGGTGCACGCGCGCTATCCCGATGTTGCCGTCACCACGCCCGATGCGGTGCTCGCGGATCCGGACATCCAGCTCGTCGTCGTCACCACGCCCAACGACACCCATGTCCCGCTTGCGCGCCGCGCGCTGGAGGCCGGCAAGCATGTCGTGATCGACAAGCCCTTCGCCACCAAAGTCGCGGACGGCGAGGCGCTGGTCGCGCTGGCGAAGGAAAAGGGCCTGATCGCCAGCGCCTTCCACAATCGCCGCTGGGATGGCGACTTCCTCACCGTCCGCAAGCTGCTCGACAGCGGCGTGCTCGGCGAAGTGATGCTGGCCGAGCTGCGCTGGGATCGTTTCCGCCCTGCGCTCGCCCAGGCTTGGAAGGAAGATCCCGAGGCTGGCGCCGGCATCCTCGCCGATCTCGGGCCGCACCTGATCGATCAGGCGCTCCAGCTGTTCGGCACCCCGGAGGCGGTCCAGGGTGACATCGCCGTCCAGCGCGAAGGCGGCCGCACCGACGATTATTTCGAGATCACGCTTTTCCATGGCGAGCGCCGGGTGACGCTCTCGGCCGGGCGGCTGTTCGTCACGCCGCGTCCGCGCTTCTGGCTGCACGGAACGAAGGCGGACTTCGCCAAACATGGCCTCGATCCGCAGGAGTCGCGGGTGAAGGACGGCGCGCGCTACACCGATCCCGGCCTCGGCGACGAGGACGCGCAGTATCACGGCAGGCTCACCCGCGCCGACGGGAGCAGCGAGATCGTCCCGACCGAGACGGGCGATTATCGCGGCTTCTACGCCGGCGTCGCCCGCGCCATCGCCACGGGCGGTCCCGCGCCGGTTCCGGGCGAGGACGCCGTGCTCGGCCTGCGCATCGCCGAACTGGCGCGGGAGAGCGCGCGCGAAGGGCGGCGGTTCAGCCTTTAGGGCCGCCAGCCCACCGCGATCGTCCGCGGGGCCAGCGTTACCGGCACTGCCGCGACGATGTCCTTCGCCGATGTGCCGAGCATCACCTTGTAGCTCCCGCCCGCGATCTTCCAGCTGCCGCTGGCCGAGTCCCAGGTTGCGAGCAGACGCGGATCGACCCGGAGCGAGAGCTTCTTCGTCTCGCCCGGAGCCAGCGCGACCTTGTCGAACGCGCCCAGCCGCTTGGGTGCTTCCCAGCCATTACCGGCGACATAGAGCTGCGGCACCGCCTTGCCCTTCACCTTGCCGGTGTTGCGCACGGTGAAACTGGCGGAAACGCTGCCGTCATCGGCCCGGGCGCTCAGCCCTGAATAGGCGAAATGGGTATAGCTGAGCCCGTGGCCGAACGGGAAAGCCGGCACGAGGTTCTTCGTATCATACCATTTGTAGCCGACCGTCGCGCCTTCGCTATAGGTCGTGTCGCCCTTGTTCGGGGCCGAGAGCCTGGGCAGCTGGTCTAGGCTTGCGGGGAAAGTGGCGGGCAGGTGGCCCGACGGGTTGACCTTGCCGAACAGCAGGTTCGCGATCGCGCTGCCGCCCTGGGTGCCCGGATACCAGGCGGCGAGGATGCCGGCGACCTGGCCGCGCCACGGCGTCAGCACCGGCCCGCCGGTTTCGAGCACCACCACGGTGCGCGGATTGGCTTTGGCCACTGCGGCGATCAGCTTGTCCTGTTCGTTCTCGAGCGTGAGCGACACGTCGAACGCCTCGCCGGCCCATTGGGTGGCGAAGACGATCGCGACATCCGCGCCCTGGGCGAGCTTCGCTGCACTGCCGGTATCGCCGCCATCGGCGAACACCACCTCGGCATTCGGCGCCTGCGCCTTGATCGCGGCGAGCGGCGCGTCGGGATAGTACATCACCGGCCCGGGCCAGCTCGTCGGCTTCAGCCCGGGCACGGCGTTGCCGCCGACCGGATAGACCAGCGAGGAGCCGCCGCCCGCGAGCACGCCCTTGTCCGCCCGTCCGCCGATCACGACGATCTTCTTTGTCGCCGGCGAGAGCGGCAGGATCGCGCCCCTGTTCTGGAGCAGCACCGCGCCGCCTTCGGCATCCTCGCGCGTTACGTTTGCATGGTCGGCGAGCATCGCCGGGGCGAGGTCGATCGGCGCTTCGGTCACCGGCTGGTCGACCAGCCCGTGTGCGAACATCGCACGCAGGATCGCGCCCGCCATCGCGTCGAGGCGTGCGCCCGAAACCTCGCCTTTCCCCACCGCGGCTTTCAGCGGCGCACCGAAATAGGGTTGCTTGTCAAACGGGAAGCCGGAGTCCTGGTCGAGGCCGGCATTGGCGGCCGGCGTGGTCGAATGGGTCGCGCCCCAATCCGACATCACATAGCCCTTATAGCCCCAGTCGCGGCGCAGCACGTCGGTGAGCAGCCAGGGGTTCTCGCAGGCATAGATGCCGTTCACATGATTGTACGAGCACATCACCGATCCGGGATCGCCCTTCTCGATCGCGAACTGGAAGGCGAGCAGGTCGCTGGTCCGCGCCGCTGCCTGGTCGATGATCGAGTTGCCGGTGTCACGATCGGTCTCCTGATCGTTGATCGCATAATGCTTCACGGTCGAGACGATGCGGTTCGACTGGATGCCGGCGATCTGCGCGCCCACCATCGCGCCGGCGAGCAGCGGATCCTCGCCGCCATATTCGAAGTTCCGCCCGTTGCGCGGCTCGCGCATCAGGTTGACGCCGCCGGCGAGCATCACGTTGAAGCCCGATGCGCGCGCCTCGGCGCCGATCATCGCGCCGCCGGCATGCGCCAGGTCCACGTCCCAGCTCGCCGTGGTGGCCAGGCCGGAGGGCAGGGCGGTCCGCCCGCGCTTCTTCACCGCGCCGCCCTGGGTGGCGACGCCTACGCCGGCATCGGTCTGCCACTGGGGCGGGATGCCCAGTCGCGGGATACCGGGGATATAGCCGGCCGATCCGGGCCGGGCCTCGGCGGGAGCCTTGAAGTTCTTGGGGACGAAATCGGTGCCGAAATAGCCGAAGACAAGTATGAGCTTCTCGTCCTCGGTCATCTGCGCGAGAACCGCCTTCACCCGCTCGTCGGGGGAGCGCTTCGCATCCAGCCAGGGGCGGGGCTGGTCCTGCGCGGCGGCGGGTGCCGCGGCACCCAGTGCGATCCCCAGTGCGATCAACGAACCTGCAACGGCGTGGCGGCGCATCTTCATATTCCCTCTCCCGCTATTCTTGTCAGCGTTGTCGGGAACGGTATAGCCGTCAAGCGGTGGTAGCGCTATCACTCGATAGTCGTATCCGTTAGCCAGCGGTTGCGCATCCAGCGCTGGGCAACCGTGGCGATGATGTGCGGATAGTCCGGATAGTCGGGACCGATCAGCGGCAGGTCGAAGCCGCTTATCGTCGCGGCGATGCCCTCGGCGTCGAGCGCGTGTCCGGCTACACGGGCGTGGCGCGCGATTTCCAGTTCCTGTCCCCAGAAATAGATCGCTTCGGCCTGCACGTTTGCCTGCATCCGCCGGACTTCCTCCACGCGCCCGTCGCTCACCAGTGGTAGCCAGATGTCGGGCATCAGCAGGTCGACGGGCGTATCCGGTCGCCATTCGAGCGCATCGGCCTGGACGATCTCCAGCTTGGCGCGTGCTTCTTCCGGCAGCTGGGCGAACAGGTCGAGTTCGCGGTGGATGGCCAGCACGTCACCGTCGCGTTCCACCACCGTTACCCTGGTCACTTCGTCGCGCAGCGCGGCGACCATCGCGGCCCAGCCCATGCCCATGCCCATCACCACGACATGGCCATGCGACAGGGCGATCCCGATCTCCTGGCTCTCCATCTCGACGGGCGTGAGCGACATCCACACATCGCCGCCGCGCAGCAGCGCGGGCAGGCTGGTGATCAGCACGGTCGGTCCCCAATAGCCCTGCGCCAACACGCCGCCATCGACGCGGATTTCCCAGTCGCCGCTCTGCATCGGGCGATATTCGGGCATGAACCACTGCGTCTCGAACGGCGCCACGCCGGGCAGCAGGCTTGCAAGCGTATTCACGGCCGATCCCCCTTCTCGTGCGCCTGTCTTAGCGTGCCCCCGAAGTCGGTCGAGCGGGGATGGCACCGTTTAGGGGTTAGGGCAGGTTCGCCTTGAGCTCGTCGAGCCATGCCCGCGCCACGCTGTCCGAAGGCGCGCGCCAGTCGCCGCGTGGGCTCACCGCACCGCCGGCCGATACCTTGGGCCCGTTAGGCAGGGCGGAGCGCTTGAACTGGCTGGTCTGGAAGAAGCGGAACAGGAACTCCCGCAGCCACTTCGCGATCGTATCCAGATCATATTGGTTGCGGGCATCCTCGGGAAAACCGATCGGCCATTGCCCGGCGGTGGCGTCCCGCCAGGCATGCCAGGCGAGGAAGGCGATCTTCGACGGCTTGAGCCCATGCCGGATCGTGTAGTGCAGGAAGAAGTCGTGGAGCTCGTACGGCCCGATCCGGTCCTGCGTGCTCTGCATCTTGCCGTCGGCATCGGCGGGAACCAGCTCGGGCGAGATCTCGGTGTCGAGGATCGCGGTCAGCACCTCGGCGGCCTCGCCGGTGAACTGGCCGGTCTGCACCGTCCAGCGGATCAGATACTGGATCAGCGTCTTGGGAACGCCGGCATTGACGCCGTAATGGCTCATATGATCGCCGACGCCATAGGTGCACCAGCCGAGTGCGAGCTCGCTCAGGTCGCCGGTGCCGAGCACGAAGCCCTGGCGCTGGTTGGCGAGGCGGAAGAGATAGTCGGTGCGCAGCCCGGCCTGGACGTTCTCGAAGGTGACGTCATAGACCGGCTCGCCCTTGGCGAAGGGATGGTCGATGCCTTCCAGCATCGTCCGCGCCGCCGGGCGGATGTCGATCTCGGCGCCGGTAATGCCCAGCGCGTTCATCAGCGCCCAGGCATTGGTTCTGGTGCCGTCGCTGGTCGCGAAGCCGGGCATGGTGAAGCCCAGGATGTCGGTGCGCGGCCGGCCGAGCCGGTCCATTACCTTTGCCGCGACGATCAGCGCATGAGTGGAATCGAGTCCGCCCGAAATGCCGATGACGATGTGCTTCGCGCCGGTGGATTCCAGCCGCTTGCGCAGCCCCTCCACCTGGATATTGAACGCCTCGTAGCAATCCTCTTCGAGCTTCGAAGGCGTGTTCGGCACAAAGGGGAAGCGGCGCAGCTTCCGCAGCAGGCCTTTGTCGGCATAGTCCGGCCGGTGCTGGAAACTGATCCGGCGGAAGCGCGTCTCCGGATCGCCATTGGCTGCGGCGCAGTCGTTGAACGTGCCCATGCGCATCCGCTCGAGCCGGATACGCTCGAGATCGATGTCCGCGCAGACGACTTCCGTGGTCAGCTCGAAGCGTTCGGTGGTGGCGATGCACTCACCCAGCTCGTGGATCATGCCCTGGCCGTCCCAGGCGAGATCGGTCGTGCTCTCGCCGGGGCCCGAGGCCGAATAGACATAGGCCGCCACGGCCCGCGCGGACTGCGCTGCGCAGAGCAGCGCCCGCTCACGCGCCTTGCCGACGGTGATGTTCGAGGCAGAGAGGTTGCACAGCACCAGTGCGCCGGCCAGCGCGCCTTCGGTGGAGGGGGGCAGGGGCGCCCAGTAATCCTCGCAGATCTCGGCATGGAAGACGAAGTCGGGTAGTTCCTCGGCGGCGAAGATCAGGTCGGTACCAAAGGGCACAGTCTGCCCCGCCACCTCGATCTCCAGCCCGGCGAGACCGGCGCCGAGCGCGAACCAGCGCTTCTCATAATATTCGCGGTAGTTGGGCAGATAGCTCTTTGGCACCACGCCCAGGATGCGCCCGCGCGCGATCGCCACCGCGCAATTGTACAGCCGGCCGCTCCGCCGCAGCGCTGCGCCGACCAGCAGCACCGGCTTAAGCTCCGTGCTGGCTGCTACGATCGCCGCGATGCCCGCCTCAGTCGCATCGCAGATCGCATCCTGCAGGTGCAGGTCGTCGATCGCATAGGAGGTGATGTTGAGCTCGGGGAAGACGAGCAGGTCGGCGCCCTGTTCGTTACCCTGCCGCGCCAGCGCGATCGTCGCCTCGGCGTTGGCGATCGGATCGGCCACCGTGGTGATCGGGGTGCAAACGCCCGCCCGGATCATTCCCTGACGGTGGATCGAATAAAAAGGGTGGGACTGGGCCATCGTCTCCGTCTTGCAGCGACATGTTTCGATCTGATGCAACCCCTAGTCGGTCCCGTCCGCTTGTGCCAACCCCGCTCAGGCTTTACCCGCACGTCATGCTCCACTGGATCCGTCGCCAGTTCGATGCGCATCCCCTGCGCGCGGTCATGGTGGTCTTCGCCGCCTATACGGTCTTCAAGATCAACACCAAGTTCTTCGCGCCGGCGGGGCCGTGGTGGCGTGGGTGGCATGATCAGGGCCAATATCTGAAGTCGGCCAAGGCCTTTCTCCATTTCGACCTGAGCCCGGGCCAGCACTGGTATCCGTTGCTCTATCCGCTTGCCGGGGCGCCCTTCGCCTGGGCGCCGACGCCGTTCGTGCCGATCAACCTGCTCTGCTACGCGCTGGCCTTTATCGGCTTCCACCGCGTTTGCGCGCGCTTCGGGGTGGGAAGCTTTGCCGCCGGCCTGCTGTTCCTCGCCGCGACGATCGGCGATCTGCGCGTCTCGAAATTCTGGCTCGAGCCATGGACCACCACCATGTCGGCCGCCTTCATCTGGCTGGCCTTCGCCGAAGCGGCCGACATGATGTTCGGCCAGCGGCGCCGGCCCTGGCTGCTCGGCGCGCTGCTGATGGGGATCGCGCTCGTCCGCCCCGCCGATGTGGTGGTCAGCGCGGTGATCGGCGGCTTCGCGCTCTGGCGGCCGGTGCTGATCGAGAAGCGCTGGGGCGACCTCGCAAAGGGGCTCGGCGGCGCGGCGGCGGCGCTGCTTCCCTATGCCTTGCTCTATCTCGCCATCTATGGCCCGCGCCTTACCGAATATACGATCCTGTCAGGCGATTACGGCTTCGCCTTCGCCGATCTCGGCTGGAAGGCGAGCATCCTGCTCGTCGATCCTTCGCCCTGGTTCCCCGGCGAGACCGGGCTGCTGCGCGAGCTCCCCTGGCTGCTCACCGGCACCGCAGGCCTGATCCTCGGTGTGATGCGCCTGCAGGGCCCGGCGCGCTGGCTGACGCTCTGCATGGCGCTGGTCATGCTGATCTACACTGTGATGATGCTCGCCTATGTCGATCTGGTCCCCAGCGGCATGTGGCGCTTCTTCAATGCGCATTATTTCAAGTGGCTGTTCCCGATGGTGGCGCTGTTCACCTGGCTGCTGTGCACCTGGCGCGATGCGCGCGGGATCGCGGTGGTGGTCGCGCTGGTGCTGCTCGCCAGCTTCCGCATCGTGCCCCGGCCGGCAGCGCCGCCGGAGCCGGCCAAGGCGCTCGCCTTCGTTTCGCCCGACGCGCCCTGGCAGGACATCTACTTCGCCCGCTCGGCGCTGGTCGATGCGAAGGGCGCCCAGCGCAGCCCGGCCGATTATCACCAGCTGCCGATGGGCGATCGTGTGATGGCCATCGCCTTCAAGCGTCCGTTCGTCGGCGATACGCTCTGGTACGGCGTTACGCCCGCCAGCGTCGCGACCTGGCCCAAGGGGAGCGGCAAGGAAGATGTGGTGCTGCCCGGCTCCTGGCCGCGAAAGCCGATCGCCCGTTATGCGGAGAAGCTGACCTTCGGCTATCCGTGCTGGGCGCCGCCATTCCCCTGCGGGACCGGACCGGGACCGGGCCTGCCGAAGAACTAGGCGCAAACAGAAAAGGCCGGGCATCGCGCCCGGCCTTTTCGGATTCATTCGCTTTGCGGAGGACGACCCGCTCGCCGCTCAGACCTTGGCGGCGTAGATCATCCGGCCCGGGCCCAGCCGCTCGAACAGCTTGGCCAGCTCGTTCTCGCCGACCGCGAAACAGCCCTGGCTGCGGCCGAGCTTGCCGTGCTTCGAGATCATGTCGGCATTGGCGTACCAGGCCGAATGCACCACGATCGCGCGGTCGAGCGCGTTGTTGTTGGTCGGGTCGAGCCCGAGCAGGCGCTGCGAGTCGCCGTGCTTGCCCACATAATAGTCGGCGGTCAGGAACGCGCCTTCGCAGGTCGCTTCCGAATTCACTTCGTTCGAGAAGCGCTGGAGCATGCCGCTATGGCTCGGGTCGGAACCGATCCCGTGCGCGACGAGGAAACGCTCGACCTGGCCGGTGCCCATGTTGACGACATGGAAACGCGGATTGTTGGACGAGGTCGCGAAGTCGGCGATCGCGATCCGGTCGTGCGAGGCGATGCGCATCGAGTGCCGGTTAAGCGCCGCAACGGCCTTCTTGAACAGTTCGGGACGGATCCCGGCGGGAACGCCCGGAACGCGGGCGGCCGCCACTTCGGGCGCCCTCGGGATCGGGAGCGGCGTGGGGGAAGGGGCCGGCAGCGGCGCTGCCGGTGCCATTGCGGTCTGGATCGTGCGCGATGCGCAGGCCGAGACCGCCGCACCACTCGCCATTACCAACGCCGACCTTAACAACGCGCGACGCGACTGAACCGTATCGAGACTATCCATCACTATACCAAATGACCCGCTGCTTTGCCCCGTTGGGGAATCTATATCAGACAGATGGTAAGCGCGGGGCTTAACATCCTGTCTTGGTTGCGCGACTCGCCGCAACGATTGCCCGGTTCGCCGAAGGCTCGCCGAAATCCGAACTTTGCCAGCGGTTTGTCGGGTCGAAATATCTCCGATTCGGCAGCGGCGCGAAATTCGGTTAATTTCGTTAAGGAATCACCCTGAGCCGTCCTGGCTCGTCGGTTTCGGAGAGCTGTCTGATGCGTTCCGGCGTCCTTGCCGCCATTCTTCTGGCCGGTGCCATGATCCTGTCCCAAGCGCCCGCTTCCGCGCAGCAGGCGCCAGAGGCGCTGCGCAACGGCCAATGGGCCTGGTACGAGCAGCCCCAACTGATCAAGGCGAGTGCCGGCGACGAGGGGCCGGTCTCGATCGTGGTCAGCATTCCGGACCAGCGCGCCTATGTCTATCGCGGTGGCACGCTCCTCGGCGCGAGCACCGTGTCGACCGGGTCGAACGGGCACGAGACGCCCACCGGCTCCTTCACCATCCTTCAGAAGAAGGAGTTCCACCGTTCGAACCTCTATTCGAACGCACCGATGCCCTACATGCAGCGCCTCACCTGGAGCGGGATCGCGCTCCATGCCGGCCATCTGCCGGGCTATCCGGCGTCGCATGGGTGCATCCGCTTTCCGGCAGCCTTCGCGAAGGAGCTCTATGCGCTTACCGCGCTTGGCGGCGACGTCCTGGTGACTGCGGCGCGGGTCGTGACGCCCAAGCGCGCGGTGCCGCTGCCGCCGTTGCTCACGGCCGATGCCCGCAACCTCGGCGACGATGCCAGGGTAACTGCCAGCTTCATACCTGCGCCCGCACCCGTGCCTGCCCCCGAGCGTTCCGCGCCCGCCGCGCCGGTGCTGGTCGCCGACGCCCGCGATCCGGGCGGGGACGTCCGGGTGACCGAAGCGCCCATCGTCCAGCGCGAACGACCCGTTCCGGCAGCGCCGGTGCGGGTGGCCGATGCCGGCAATGCCGCTGGTGACGTCCGCATGGCCGAGGTCGCCGCCGTCCGGCGCGAGCGTCCGGCGCGTTCCGCAGCCGCACCGGTGCTGATGGCGGATGCCCGGGATCTCGGTGGCGCGGCGTTCGACATGGTGACGATGTCGGGTGATGCTCCCGATGCGCAGTTCCAGCCGGCGAACTGGGTGATCGGGCCGGCGCGCGAAATCGTCCAGCCGGTTCGCAGCCGCCGGGGTTCCAAATAAATTCTGTAATGCGCGCGTCGCTTTGGATCGGCTAAGGCCGATTCCATGACGATGTCCTTCGAAGAGGCCGCCCGCGGATTGGTCGAGGTCGGCCGCCGGATCGATGCGCGGGGCTGGGCGCCCGCCACTGCCGGCAATTACTCCGTGCGTCTCGATGATGGCAGCATCGCCGTCACCGTGTCCGGCTGGCACAAGGGCCGGCTTACGCCCGAGGGGGTGATGCGCGTCGATCTTGCCGGCAAGCCACTCACCCCGGGCAAGCCTTCGGCCGAAACCGATCTGCATCTGGCGATCTACCGCCTGTTCCCGAATGTCGGCGCCGTCCTCCACGGCCATTCGCCCGAGGCCGTCGGCATGAGCCGCGCCGCGGCCGACGCCAGCGAATGGGTGTTCGCCGGACACGAGATGCTCAAGGTCTTCCCCGGCAACACCACGCATGAGGCGGAGATCCGCCTGCCGATCGTCGACAACAGCCAGGACATGGCCGTGATCGAGGAAGCGATCCGTCCGGCCTTGCTGGCGCCGAACGCCGCACCGGCCTATCTTATCCGCAGCCACGGGCTCTATGCCTGGGGCAAGGACCTGGCCGAGGCCGAGCGCGTGCTCGAGGGCACCGAATGGCTGATCGCCGCCGAACTGGCCGAAAGGGCGTGGAAACGATGACCCATCTCAGGATCTTCGACGAAGCCGGCGGTGCCGCGCTTGCCGATACCCGCGACGCGGCCGAGATCGCTGCTGCGCTCCAGCCCATCGGCGTGCGTTTCGAACAATGGCCTTCGCGTCCGCTCCCCGCCGATGCGGGGCAGGGCGAAGTTCTTGAGGCCTTTGCCCCCGAGGTCGAACGTCTCAAGGCCGAGAATGGCTATCAGTCGGTCGACGTCATCCGGATGGTCCCCGATCATCCCGAGAAGTCCAATCTGCGCACCAAGTTCCTCTCCGAGCACCGTCACTCGGAGGACGAAGTCCGCTTCTTCGTCGAGGGCGAAGGGCTCTTCACACTCCGCGAAGGCGAGAAGATCTATGCCGTACTCTGCGAAGAGGGCGACCTGATCTCGGTGCCGGCTGGCACGCGCCACTGGTTCGACATGGGGCCAAGCCCGCGCTTCACTGCGATCCGCCTGTTCACCAATGCCGATGGCTGGATCGCCAATTTCACCGGCGACCCGATCGCGGACCGCTTCCCCCGGCACGAGCCGGTTAACGTCTGACCGTAATCGTCATCCCGGCGGAAGCCGGGACCCAGAGCCAAGCAGTACAGCGCCCGTGACCCTGAGCTCCGGCTTTCGCCGGAGTGACGAGGGAAGGGAAATGACGAGAGTTGAATGACCCACACCCCACCCAAGGCCATCCTGCTCGACATCGAGGGCACGACCAGCAGCATCAGCTTCGTCGCCGACGAGCTTTTCCCCTATGCCCGCAAGCATCTGGCAGCGTTCGTTGCGGCGAACCCGGAAGTCGCCGCGCCGATCCTCGCGCAGGTCCCGGGCGACGATCCCGTCGCCACGCTGATCCGCTGGATCGATGAGGACCGCAAGGAAACCCCGCTCAAGACGCTGCAGGGCCTGATCTGGGCACAGGGCTATGCCGATGGCGAGCTCAAGGGGCACGTCTATCCCGACACGCCCGAGGCGCTGCGCCGCTGGAGCGCCGCGGGCCTCACGGTGAACATCTATTCCTCGGGTTCTATCGCGGCGCAGAAGCTGATCTTCGGCCATTCGATCGCCGGCGATCTGACCCCGCTGCTCAGCCATTATTTCGACACCACCACCGGGCCGAAGCGCGACAGCGATTCCTATACGAAGATCGTCGATGCGCTCGATCTCGCGCCGTCCGAACTGCTCTTCGTCTCGGACATGGCGCCCGAAGTCGATGCCGCGCACGAAGCGGGGCTCCAGGCATTGCTGATCGATCGCGCGGGTGGCGCGGCCGATGTCCATTCTCTTGCGGAAGTGCTCCCATGATCCTCGAAGGCCGTCCGACCCGCTCGATCCGCCGCACCGACGACGGCAAGGGCGCGGTGATCCTCGACCAGCGCAAGCTGCCCTGGGCGATCCAGTGGGTCGAGATCCGCGACGTCGATGCCGCCGCCGTGGCGATCCGAGAGATGTGGACGCGCGGCGCCCCGATGATCGGCGCCACCGCCGCCTATGGCTATGCGATGGCGCTTGCGGTCGATCCGGGCGATGCCAGCCTCGCAGCCGCATACGACAAGCTGTTCGAGACGCGTCCCACCGCGATCAACCTGCGCTGGGCGCTGGATGCGGTGCGCACGGCGGTGGCCGGATTGCCCGAAGCCGAACGTGCTGAGGCCGCCTTCGCCCGTGCCGATGCAATCTGCGACGAGGATGTCGAGCTTTGCCGTTCGATCGGCGAGCATGGTCTGGAGCTGTTCCGGCAGCTCCATGCGAAGAACCCCGATCGTCCGCTCAACATCCTTACCCATTGCAACGCCGGCTGGCTGGCGACGGTCGACTACGGCACTGCCACCGCGCCGATCTATCTCGCGCACGATGCCGGCATCCCGGTCCATGTCTGGGTCGACGAAACCCGCCCGCGCAACCAGGGCGCGCTGCTCACTGCGTTCGAGCTGCTCAACCACGGCGTCCCGCATACGGTGATCGCCGACAATGCCGGCGGCCTGCTGATGATGAAGGGGCAGGTGGACGCCGTCGTGGTCGGCACCGATCGGGTCACCCGCAACGGCGATGTCTGCAACAAGATCGGCACCTATCTCAAGGCGCTGGCGGCGCACGACAATGACGTGCCCTTCTATGTCGCGCTGCCCTACACGACCTTCGATCCGAACACGGAAAGCGGCGCCGACATTCCGATCGAGGAGCGCAGCGCCGAAGAGCTGACCCGGTTGAGCGGGCCGCTGGCAAACGGGGAAATCGGCACTGTCCGGGTAACCGATTCCCCCGCCGCCAATCCAGCATTCGACGTGACGCCCGCGCGCCTGGTGACGGGTTACATCACCGAGCGCGGGGTGCTGGACCGGATCTGAGGTCAGCAGCTTTTCTGTCGCCGCTCGATCAAGCCGTATCCCGTCACCCCGGCCTTGTGCCGGGGGCCACCATGCCTCTGGTGCGGTGCTTGAACCTCTTGTCCGGCACTTGCCTCCCGGTGAACCCCGGCACGAGGCCGGGGTGACGATTGGTCAGCGGGTAGCCACGCTCAGCGCGGTTCGGTCTTCACCGTCGTGGTGGTCGTCGTCGCGGTTGCAGTCGGGCGCGTCACGGTCGTGGTGGTCTTGCGCACCGGCTTCTTCACCACCTTGCGCGCCGTCGTACGCGACGACGAATAGGTGCGAGCCGGTTGGGTGGTCGTGGTCTCGATCGTGGTCGCGACCGGCTGGGTCGCGGCCGCACGCGCTGCCGCCGCGTCCGCCGCGGCCGATTGGGCAGCGACTGCTGCTGCATCGGCGCGCGCATTTGCGGCCGCTGCATCGCTCTGTGCGGTCAGTGCTGCATCCTGGGCAGCGGCACGCTGGCTCGCTTCCGCCGCGGCATCGGCCGAAGCATTGGCGGCTGCCGCCTGGGCATCACGGCGCGCATCCCGTTCGGCTGCAATCTGCGCGCCCTTGTTACGCTCGGATTCAGCGAGCGCCGCATCGGCCAGCCCCGAGGCGCGGCGCGCCTCGTTGATCGTCGAATCGCGGTGGTCGCGTGCCAGCTGGTCCCTGGCGACCCGCAGCGATTCCTCGGCGCGGGCATAGGCATCCGGCGCATATTTGTCGGCGCCGGCGGTTTGGGCGGCTTCCACCTTGGCGGTGGCTTCGGCAATGGCGGTGCGCGCACGGTCGATCCGGCTCTGGGCCAGCGACGGCGTCGCGATCAGGATCGCGGCAACCGCAGCGCCGCGCATCAGGAACTTCAGGTTACGCATGGTACAACTCCAGTTTGTCCCGCGGCCCGGCGAACGTGCCGGAAACAGGACGAGTTGCGCGCAGCGCGGTGAAGCGGGCGCTTCAAACGGTGAAGCGCCCTTGCGCCGAGTCGTCAGCCCAGCCGGTCGCGTGCTCCGGCGATCCGGGAAATGGCGGCATCGAGCGTCGCGTCTTCCTTGACGAAGCAGAAGCGCAGCACGTTGGTCACCGCATCCTCGGCATAAAAGGCCGAGACCGGGATCGAGGCGACGCCGGCCTCGTCGATCAGCTTGTTGGCAAAGGCTACGTCGTCGAGCGCGATGCCCGAAGCGGCGAGGTCCACCGACAAGAAATAGGTCGCGGCGCTCGGCAGCACCGCGAAGCCCGCGGCCTCAAGGCCCGTACGCAGCCGGTCGCGCCCGGCCTGAAAGCGATGGCGGGCCTCCTGCACCCACGCATCCTGCGTAGCCAGGCCCTCCGCCACCGCCCATTGCAGATTGGGCGGGGTGGTGAAGGTAAGGAACTGGTGCGCCTTGGAAAGCACGCGGGCGATCGCCGGCGCGGCGCACATCCAGCCGACCTTGAAACCGGTCAGCGCGAAGATCTTGCCCGCCGATCCGATCTTCACCGTGCGCTCGCGCATGCCGGGAAAGCCGATCAGGGGCAGGTGGCGCGCGCCGTCGAAGGTCACATGCTCCCACACCTCGTCGCAGATCGCGATCAGGTCGTGGCTCACGCAGAAATCGGCAAGCATCGCCAGCTCGTCCGCCCCGCACATCGTCGCAGCCGGGTTGAGCGGGTTGTTGAGGATCATCACCCGCGTCCTGCTCGACACCGCGGCCTCCAGCGCCGCCTTGTCGATCTTCCATTCGGGCGGGCTCAGCCGCACGAATTTCGGCACGCCGCCGGCCTGGCGGATCAGCGGGACATAGGCGTCGTAGAGCGGCTGGAAGCAGATCACTTCGTCGCCGGGCTGCACACAGGCGAAGATCGCCGCCGCCAGCGCCTCGGTCGCGCCCGAGGTGATCACCACTTCCTCTGCCGCGAGGTTGAGTCCCTGGTGACGCGCATAATGATCGGCCACCGCGCCGCGCAACTCGGGCAGGCCGATCATCGGCGGATACTGGTTCGACTTCTCCAGCATTGCCTTCGCCGCCGCCTGCAGCACCGCCTCGGGCCCGCGCCCGTCGGCAAAGCCCTGGCCGAGATTGATCGCCCCGGTCTCGCGGGCCCGGGCGGACATGGCTTCGAAGATGGTGGTGCCGAGCTGAGCGTAGAGCGGGTTCATGGCCGCAAGCTTGTGACCGCTTGCATCTTTGCGTGCAACCGCCGCATTAGCCTGACGTTCAGGCTAGCGCCAATAAGGGAAGATCATGAGCAAGACCCCGCCCAAGCCGCAGGAAGCACAGTCGCCATATCCGATCGAGGAGGCGCCGCACGACCATCATGACGAGGGCAGCGAAGCGCTCCAGGCGATGAAGGATCTCGCCGACGCCAAGAAGCGCTGGAAGCCCGACGCCAAGCAGATCGGCATGGGCGCCGCGATCGGCATCGGCTCGGCCGCGATCGTCGCCGGCCTGCTCTACTGGCGCGGCGGCAAGAAGTAACTTCGCGCGCCGGCGCAGGTCACCGGGCCTGCGCCACCGATGCGCGGATGCGGAAGGTGTTGAACGACACCTCGTCCATCTGGACGGGGCCGAGCGCCTTGTAGCCGTCCGCCGCGACTGCCTTTGCCAGGCCGCCGACCAGCATGTCCTGCCGCCGCTCGAGGAATTCGGTGTCGAATTCCGGAGGCGGCGGGATCGTCGCGGTTACCGCGCAGCCTTTCGCATCACAGCCAAAGTCCACGTCCTTGAGGAAGGGATAGGTTTCGCGGACATGCGCGATCACCTTGTCGGGGGCGGTCGGCAGGTTCAGCGCGGCAGCGGGGAGCGGCGAGGGGGCGCTCGCTGGAGCCGATGCCTGGGCGACCGTGACCACGCCGCTGGCCGCGGGCGGCGCGCCGGCAGGACTATTTCCGCCGAGCAGCCAGAAGCCTCCGGCGAGCGCCGCGACGGCGAGCCCGGCGCCACCCAGCAGCAAGTGATTTGAGCTTTTGCGGTCGGATCGCATAGGTGCCTCTGCTGCGGTGCATGGGGTGCCCCGCGCCGCCGGGGGTATGGCGACGCAGGGCGGGTAGCTCAGATCAGCACATCGTCGAGCCGCTCGGGCAACCCGGCGAGTTCGAGCCCGAATCGGTGTTCGGATCGAAGCCCGGCGTGATGCTCGAGTTCATGGCGGCGGCGAGAACGCCCGAGAAGCGGGAGTCCTTGTTGTCGAAATTGCCGCTGCCGAAATTATAGTTCGAGATCGCGTTGCGGACGCTGGCCGACGGATAGCCGTTCCAGCTGATCAGCGGCTGGATCAGCCACTGGCCGGTGCCGTTTTCGGGCGGCTCGTCGCCATTGTCGGTCTTCGAGAAGCGCCACAGGTGCGAAAAACCCCAGGTTTCGTAGTGATAGACCATCTTCACGTGCTGGCCGCTCGAATCGCTCTGGAAGCGCAGCTGCCCGCCGCTGGTGGCCCGGGTGTCCCACTTGCCGTGATTGCCGCGGGTTACGCCGACGACGGTGCTGCTGCTGCCCTGGTCGGTGGTCCAGACGATGACCGATTCCCAGTCATAAGCGTGCGAGAAATCCGACTGCCAGAAATAGCTGTAGACGCGGCCGCAATAGCCGTTGTTGCAGCGGGTGCGGACATAGACGTTGCTCGTCGTGCGGTAGTTGCCGTTGCGGCACGAGGCCGGCGGCTGCGTGGCATAGGTCGAGGCGCCCTGGCTGATCGCGCCCGAAGCGTTCACCGCCGGCACGTTGAAGCAGACGTCGGTGTCGAAATCGATCGCCGGCTGGAACTGCTTGTCGAGCCCAGTCGCCAGCTCCGGCAGCGGTGCGACCGGTGCCGGCCACCCCTGCGCCTGTGCCGGCTTGGGCTGCAGCAGTGTCAGTGCGCCGACGGCCGTAACCGCCATGATCTGAAATTGGCTCTTCATATGATCTCCCAGTGTAAGACAATGCGAAGTCAAGTCACGCCATTTCGCTCCCGCAATTGAATTGCGGAATTTATATATGTTGTTCTTATAACGAATCGCGCCTTATTTAATTTGCGCGATACTGTGAAACTAATATTGCACTATTTAAGTTGCGATGTTGGTAATGATCTTATTTGGATCAATTGTTCCGCGATGCATTCCTGAATTGGAAGGAATCGCATCGGGCGTGTCGCATTGTTCTCCGTCAGCGCGCATGCGCCTTCGAAGAGGAGACGGGAGATCGCCGATATCCGGACAAAGATTTTTCGCCTGGGGGCGGCACATTCGGCCGCTCGCGAAAAAAACTGGCGCGCCCGGCTGGATTCGAACCAGCGACCACGAGCTTAGAAGGCACGTGCTCTATCCAACTGAGCTACGGGCGCGCGCCGGGGCTCCCTAGCGTGGATTGCGCGGCAGCGGAACCGGGATCATAGATGCGCGCATGAACTCCGGGGATGGGAAGCCGGCGCAGGTCGCCGCGAACACGCTGCGTGGCGGGCAGTTTCGCTACTATGACTTCGTGATGGCCGCCTTTGTGGCGATCATCCTGCTGTCGAATGTGCTGGGCGCAGGCAAGGTCTCGCAGATCTGGCTGCCCTTCTACAACGACTATTGGCCGTTTGGTGCGGGCATCCTGTTCTTCCCGGTTTCCTATGTGATCGGCGACGTGCTGACCGAGGTCTATGGCTACGCCCGCGCGCGCCGGGTGATCTGGGCGGGCACCGGCGCGGTATTGTTCATGGCATTGATGTCCTGGGTCGTCGTGGCGCTGCCGCCGGCGCCGAGCTGGGGCAACCAGGCGGCGTACCAGACGATCTTCGGCCAGGTGCCGCGTATCGTCCTCGCCTCGGTCTGCGCCTTCTGGGCGGGCGAGTTCGTCAATTCCTACGTCCTTGCCCGGATGAAGCTGTGGACGGGCGGCAAGATGCTGTGGAGTCGCACGATCGGCTCGACGATCGCCGGCGAAGGCATCGACAGCCTGATCTTCTACCCGCTCGCCTTCCTCGGCGCCGAGGGCTGGACGACTGCCCTGGTCATCCAGGTGCTCTTCACCCAATGGGCGCTGAAGGTCGCGTGGGAAGTGATCCTCACCCCGGTCACCTATCTCGTTGTGGGCTTCCTAAAGCGCCGCGAGGGTGTCGACGTGTTCGACGAAGGGACCGATTTCACGCCCTTCGCCACGCGTGTCTGAACCTTCAGCTACCCGAAGGAGTGGCTGACGGCCTCTGCATTTGATGGCATCCTCCGCCGATAATCTCTGAGGAGGGCAGAGCATGACCGCGACGACGGAAGAGACTTTCGGCAGCACCGGGCACGTGAATATCTTCTTCCGCTCCTGGCTGCCCGAGGGCGAGCCGCGCGCGGTGGTGGTGATCTGCCACGGCTTCAATTCGCACAGTGGTCAATATGCCTGGGTCGCCGAGAATTTCGTCGGCAAGGGCTTCGCGGTCTATGCGGCGGATCTGCGCGGGCGGGGGCGGTCGGATGGCGAGCGCTTCTATGTCGAGAAGGTCGGCGAATATGTCGATGATCTCGCTGGCGCGGTGGCGATCGCCAAATCGCGGCATCCGGGCCTCAAGGTCTTCTTGCTCGGGCACAGCGCCGGCGGCGTCGTGGGTGCCACCTATGTGCTCGACAACCAGGCCGAGCTCGCGGGCTTCCTCTGCGAGAGCTTCGCCTTCCAGGTGCCAGCGCCGGGCTTCGCGCTCGCCGCGATCAAGGGGCTCAGCCATATCGCGCCGCACCTTGGCGTGCTGAAGCTCAAGAATGAGGATTTCTCGCGCGATCCAGCTGCCGTCGCCGCGCTCAATGCCGATCCCTATATCAAGGACGAGACGCAGCCCGCCGCCACCGTTGCCGCGCTGGTCCGCGCCGATGAGCGCCTGCGCACCGATTTTCCGACGATCACGATCCCCGTGATGATCCTGCATGGCACTGAAGATCATGCCACGGTCTGCCATGGCAGCGAGTTCTTCCACGAACATGCCGGATCCAGCGACAAGACGCTGAAGATCTATCAGGGTCATTATCACGATCTGCTTGCCGATTTGGGCAAGGAAAGCGTGATGGCTGATATACTGCAATGGGTTGAGGCGCGAACGTAACAAAATGGGTTTTGCGTAATTTACGTAATTACGAAGTATAACCTACGTTACTTTGAAGATATTTACCGTATCGACGATTTACCGGTGCTGGGCTCTCTATAATGCTCCGAGCAGCAACATTTTGTTGCACGTTCTGAGAGAATGCCCATGCACTGGTTTGTCGCTAACGCACCCATTCGCCGGAAGCTGCTCGTGGCGTTCGGCTCGATGACGGCACTGGTCGCGCTCACCCCGCTGGCCTTGCTGTTGTTCCCGAAGCTCGCGCTGGCGGTCGGCATCGCCGCGGCCCTGGCCGCTGCCGGCCTTGGCGTCTGGTATCGCAAGGCGATCGCCGATCCCTATGTGACGACCGTCCTGCGCATGGAGGCGCTCGCGGCCGGCGATCTCGCCAGTCCGATCCTGTTCACCGAGTATCGCGATTGCGTCGGACGGCTCACCAAGGCGATGTTCACCTTCCGCGATACCGCTGCCGCCCAGATCCAGCAGAATGAGGAAGCCGAGCGCCACGGCGAGATCGTCCGCGGCATGACCGGCAACCTCGAGCGGCTCGCGCAGGGCGATCTTACCGCCGACATCGTCGAGGAATATCCGGCGACCTACGCAAAGCTGCGCGACAATTTCAACGCTGCGCTGCTCTCGTTGCGTACGCTGCTCGGCGCGGTGAGCGAAAGCACTTCGGCGATCCGCAACGGCTCGGGCGAGATCGCGCAGGCCTCTGAGAGCCTGGCCCGTCGCACCGAAGCCAATGCCGCCAGCCTCGAGGAGACCACCGCGGCGATCAGCCAGATGGATCAGCGCCTCAAGGCAACCGCGGACGCGGCCAGCCGTACCGTCGAGCGTGCCGATGGCGCCACCGCCACCGTCTCCGGCGGTCGGGAGGTCGTCGATCAGGCGGTGCAGGCGATGAACCGGGTCAATGAAAGTGCCAAGGGCATCGACAGCGTCATCGAGGGGCTCGACAAGATCGCCTTCCAGACCCGCGTGCTCGCTATGAACGCCGCCGTCGAGGCTGGTCGTGCCGGTGAGGCGGGCAGGGGGTTCGCGGTCGTCGCCGATCTCGTCTCCGCGCTCGCCATGCGTGCCGAGGAAGAAGCCGGACGCGCCCGCGAGCAGCTGACCGCGACTCAGGTCGACATCGTCGCCGCCGTGGAGATGGTCGAGAAGGTCGATGGCGCACTTGCCCATATCGCCGAGGACGTCAGTGGCGTGCATGAACTGCTCAACCAGATGGCGAGCGACAATCGCGCCCAGTCGCTGGTGATCAGCGAGATCAGCTCGGCGATCGGCACGATGGACGTGTCGACCCAGCAGAATGCCGCGATGGTCGAGGAAACCTCGGCGGCCGCGCGCAACCTCACCGTCGAGGTGGCGACGCTCGCCGACCAGGCCGCGCGCTTTCGTACCACGGGCGGCGCCCGCCCGCTGTCCTTCCCGGCGCCGGGCTTGGCCCAGTCGTCGGCTGGGCTGCACTGAGCTGGATGCGAACCTTGGCTCTCCGGTTCCCATGACGGAACCGGCCGCGGGTTTGCGGAGAATGAGGGGCGGGCGGCTTGTGGCTGCCCGCCTGTTTCGGTTCAGGCAACCGCTTCGAGCAGGCCTTCGAACAGGCGCCGGCCGTCGGTGCCGCCATGCGCGGCTTCGATGCGGCGCTCGGGGTGCGGCATCATGCCGAGAACGTTGCCGGCCTTGTTGAGCACGCCGGCGATGTTGCGGGCCGAGCCGTTGATGTCGGCAGCGTAGCGGAAGGCAACGCGGCCTTCGCCTTCGATCCGGTCGAGCGTCTCGCTGTCGGCGAAGTAGTTGCCGTCATGATGCGCCACGGGGATCGTGATCTGCTCGCCCGAACGATAGCCCGAGGTGAAGATCGACTGCGAATTGTCGACCGTCAGCGGCACATCGCGGCAGACGAAGTTGAGGCCCGAGTTGCGCATCAGCGCGCCGGGCAGCAGCCCGGTCTCGGTGAGAACCTGGAAGCCGTTGCAGATGCCGATCACCGGCATGCCCCTGTCGGCAGCCTCGACCACGGCCTTCACCACCGGCGAGCGTGCGGCGATGGCGCCGCAGCGCAGATAGTCGCCATAGGAGAAGCCGCCGGGCAGGGCGATCAGGCCAAGGCCCTGGGGCAGCTCGCTCTCGCCGTGCCACACCATGGCGGGCTTCACGCCCGTCACCGCTTCCAGCGCGACTGCGATGTCGCGATCGCAGTTGGAGCCCGGAAAGACGATGACTGCGGTCTTCACAGCTTTTCCACCCGATAGTTTTCGATGACGGTGTTGGCGAGCAGCTTGCGGCACATCTCGTCGATGGCTTCGTCGCTGGTGCCGTCTGCGAGTTCGAGTTCGAAGATCTTGCCGGCGCGGACGTCTTCGACGCCGTCAAAGCCGAGGCCGCCAAGCGCGTGCTGGATGGCCTTGCCCTGGGGGTCGAGCACGCCGTTCTTCAAGGTGACGATGATGCGGAGCTTCATGGGCAGCGCCTATGGCGCGGAGTGCGCCGGGCTGCAACCCAAAGCGCGTGATTTTCCGCCCCCAAATGCGCGTCATCCCGGCGAAGGCCGGGATCTCAGGCGATGGCGCTCGGGAAGAGCCGCTTGAGATCCCTGCTTTCGCCGGGATGACGGTATCGCTTTGGAAGGGGCTTACTTGCCCCGGCGCTTCCGATGGCTTTCGAGGTCGAGCACCGCCGAGTCGTCGCCTTCCGGGAACAGGCCGAGTCGGCGCGCGACTTCCTGATACGCCTCGACTTCGCCGCCCAGGTCGCGGCGGAAGCGATCCTTGTCGAGCTTCTCGCCGGTGGTCATGTCCCACAGGCGGCAGCCGTCCGGGCTGATCTCGTCGGCCAGGATGATGCGGCTATAGTCGTTGTCCCAGATCCGGCCGAACTCGAGCTTGAAGTCGACCAGGCGGATGCCGATGCCGGCGAACAGGCCCGAGAGGAAGTCGTTCACGCGGATGGCCATGTCGGCCATGTCGTGCAGTTCTTCCTGGCTCGCCCAGCCGAAGCAGAGGATGTGCTCGTCGGTGACCAGCGGATCGCCGAGCGCGTCGTCCTTGTAGTAATATTCCACGATCGTGCGGGGCAGCGGGGTGCCTTCCTCGATCCCGAGCTTCTTCGCCAGCGAGCCGGCGACGACGTTGCGCACCACGACCTCGATCGGCACGATCTCGACCTGGCGGATCAGCTGCTCGCGCATGTTGAGGCGGCGGATGAAGTGAGTCGGGATGCCGATGCCGGCGAGCAGCGTGAAGACGTGCTCGGAAATCCGGTTGTTCAGAACGCCCTTGCCGTTGATCGTGCCTTTTTTCTGGGCGTTGAAGGCGGTCGCGTCGTCCTTGAAATACTGGATCAGCGTACCGGGTTCGGGACCCTCGTAAAGGATCTTTGCCTTACCTTCGTAGATCTGCCGGCGGCGTGCCATCGGGTGCGTTTTCCCCTGGAAAGTCATTGCCCCGGCGGCACGGGGAATCCGCGCACGTGCCGGGGCGAGAGGCGGCCTATAACGAAATGGGGTTGTGCGTGCAATCACACATCCTCGTTAACGGGCTCCAATCCGGCATGGCGCCAGCGGCGCAGAAGCGGACGGCCCGCGAACAATGCCAGCGCGGCGATCAGTACCCAGGGCGCCAGATAGATTGCGAGCAGCAGCAAGGTACGTGCGGTGCCGGCCACCGCTGCGCCCGATTGCGCGATCGCGTCGCCCAGCTGCCCGAAAAAGCCCTGTCGCGTCGGCGCCGCCACCGGTGCGGTTACGGGGGAATAGCTGATCGAGAAGTCCGAATAGGCCACCCGCCGGCGCAGCTCGCCGAGCCAGCCTTTGGCCTGGTCGAGCTCCTGCTGCGCCTGGGCGACGCTACGCTCGGCCTCGACCAGCTCGCCCACCTTGCCCTGACGCCCGCGCAGCATCTCGGTGAGGCGCGTGACGAGGATTTCGCGCTGGCGCAGGCGGGCGTCGGTGTCGACCAGATCCTTGGAGACGTCCTCCGCCGCGATCTGGGTATCCACCGCGCGGCCACCCGCCTTGCCCACCGTCGCGGTGAGGTCGGTCGAGACCTGCTGGGCGATCACGCTCGCCACGCGCAGCTTGAGATGGGCGCTCTGCGTGCCGTCATCGCCGCTCGCGCGCTGCATCGCGACCAGCTGGCAGCGCGGGCCGAGCCGGTTGCACAGGTCGATATGCGCCTGTTGTGCGCCAGCGATCGCCGCGGCGGGCAGACGATAGCCGAGGGTGAAGCTGTAGGCGATCTGCGGCACCGAAACCGGGATCGCGGCGGCACCGACGCCATCGCTTCTCGGTTGGGTCGCCAGGGCAGGAGGAGGATAGTTGTAGTTGAAGTCCATCGCACGTTCCGGCGCTCCCGAGCGCTCCAGCAACGGCAATTCCCGGGCATCATAGGTATGGAGCGATACGCGGCGTGACGTCGAACTCAGCAAGATCGCGCAGGTGCTCGCCACCAGCAGCGCTGCAAGTCCCCCGCTCACCAGCAGTACGCGTCGCTTCGGCTTCGGCATCCGATCTCTCCGCTATTTATTAAACGATATAACATCACATCATTGAAGTAAAAACAAGCGGGGCAACTTGCGATGCCCCGCTTGCCTCCCTGGAATTGCTATCGGGAAGGGAGATCAGGCCGCCTCGGCGGGCTTCGTGCGCTTGCGGCGGACCAGCAGCACGACCGGGATCGCCAGCAACACCCAGGGGAGCAGGTAGATGGCCAGCGTCAGCAGGGTGCGCACGCCGATCAGGAAGCTGGCGAAGCTTCCCTGGCCGGCCTCGGTGAGCTGGCCCGCCACGCTGCCCGAGTTGGTTGCCGGCGCGATCGTCGAATAGCGGATCTCGAAATCCGACATCGCGACCCGACCCTGCAGCTCGGTGAGCCAGCCTTTGGCCTGGTCGAGCTCCTCCTGCGCCGATGCGACGCTGCGCTCGGCCTCGACCAGCTCGGAGACCTTGCCCGAACGGGTACGCAGCACTTCGGTGAGCCGGGCGACGAGCAGTTCGCGCTGCGCGATCCGTGCCTTCGTGTCCACGATCTGCTTCGAGACGTCGTCGGTGGAGACCTTGGTGCCGGTCGTCCGGCCGCCGGCATCGGCTGCGGTCCTGCCCAGCGCATCGGAGAAGCGATGGGCTTCGCTGGTGGCGACGCGCAGGCGGGTCAGGGCGTCGCCCGTCCGGTCCTGGCCGTCGTCGCGTTCGAAGGCGAGCAACTGGCAGCGTGCCGGGCCCATGTCCTCGCACAGTCGGCGATGCGAGTCCTGCACCGTGGCCAACTTGTCTGTCGGCAGGACATAGCCCAGCGAATAACGATAGGCGAGCTGGGGCAGGCTGACCTTCACCTTCTGTGCAGTTGCGGACGTGGTGCCGCCCTGCTTCGCGTCGCCCGGAGCCACCTCGCTGGCGGGCTCGAACATCTCCGGGCTGGCGTCCCCTGTCTGGCTGGTCTGCCTGGTCTCGGAGGCCGAACAGGCGGCGAGCGAAGCGGTAATCAGAAGCAATGGAACAAGGCGCATAATCCCTCCTGCCACAATCCGACCATAATCCATCACGGAGGTGGGATTTATGTCAAGCCACAATTTTGCCTTAATTGAGGCGAGATTGTGGCGATAAGGCATGAGGCGCTCGCGCCGGGACTGATGTGCACTGGAATTGCGGATCTATAATCAGCAAAGCTTATGGGTTGGCGGGCGGCGTTGCAGGCCGCCTGCCGCTTCGCGGTTCCGAGGGATCAATCAGGGAACGGCGGAGATCCGTACTGCGTCGGTGCGCCGCGCCACGGCCTGCTCGCGCTTCGCCGCAATCGCGCGTTTCGTGGCGACCCGGCAGCGCACCGATTCCGGAGTTAGGTTCAGGGAGCCAGGCGGGACGGAGCCACATACCTGCTCGAGGGCGCGGTTGATGCGGCGGTCGAGTACTTTGCGATCAGCGTCGCGCGACAGATCGAGATCGACATAGGAGATGCGTACGCTTTCGCTCTGCCCGGCCTGCGCAGGGGCGGCGGCGAGCATCGGAATGCCGGCGGGTGAAAGGATCAGCGCCAGCGGGATCAGGGACTTCATCATGGCTTGGTTCCTTGGGTATCGCGCCCTGTTCGGCACCCACGCCATGTGCGCCCCGGTCGCCGCCGGGACCAACTAATCCTTGGTGGAATAGTATAAGTTGTGCTTGTGTATTCCAATGCGCCGCCTTCCGCCTCTCGCCGCCGTTCGCGTCTTCGAAGCCGCCGCGCGCCACGGTAACTACACGCGTGCCGCCGAAGAACTGGGCATGACCCAGGCGGCGGTCAGCTATCAGATGAAGCTGCTCGAGGAGCGGCTTGGCGTGGCGCTGTTCGCGCGCAGCGGGCGTGGCATCGCGCTCACCGAAATCGGCCAGCGGATCGCGCCGCAGCTCACCGGCGCCTTCGACGCGATGGGTCAGGCCTTCGCCTCGGTCCATGCCGAGACGGAAGGCGTCATCAATATCACCGCGCCGCGCACGCTCGCCACCAACTGGCTGGCGAGCCGGCTCGGCTCGTTCCAGCTTGCCCGGCCCGATCTGGCGGTCCGGCTGCACGTCGGTGACGAGATGGTCGATCTGCTGGCCGGCGAGGCAGATGTTGCGCTGCGCGGTGCGCCGGGGCCGATGCCGGGTCTTTGCTGTCATTTTCTGATGGGCATGCCGGTGGCGCCCTTCGCCAGTCCGGCCTTCCTCGCGAAGCACCCGGCGGTGCGTTCGCCAGCCGATCTGCTCGGGCTGCCGCGGCTATCCTATCGCGACGACTGGTGGGACCTTTGGTTCGCTGCCGCGATGGGAGAGGCGCCCGATTATGAGGATCTGGCCGGCGTCCGTTTCGATTCGCAGATTCTTGACGGTAGTGCTGCGATCGCCGGGCATGGCGTGTCGATCCTCAGCCCGCCGATGTGGCTCCCTGCCATAGCCGCAGGCCAGCTCGTGCAGGTGCTCCCGCATACGGCTCAGTATCGCAACGCCTTCTGGCTGATGTATCCCGAGAGCAAGCGCAACCAGCCCCGGATCCGCGCCTTTCGCGACTGGCTGCTCGCGGAAGTGGCGGAGTCGCTACGGGACGATCCATGGGGTGCGCGGGTGCCGCCCGAGGGGCTTCTGGCGGATTGAGCATGGGAACGGCAGCGAGCCGGCCTTCCATGCCCGTGCCCAGCGCCCCCGATGCCGATGCGCGTGGACTGGCAATGTTGGAAATGTTCTGTTTTAGTTCTGGTGTGGCCAGCCAATCCGAAATCCATCGCCTCGCGGAAATCGCACCTGGATCGCGCGCATGCGTGGATACTCAAGAGATTCAACATTTCTGTTCGGGTGGATCCAGGAATAGTGTGGAATATCAGATGCATGAAAACCCAACCTTCTGGTTGAACGGCGAAATGCCAAACCCTCTGGTTGAATGTCGTCGCGGCGATTTCGGCCGATTGCGCCGCCCGGCTTGGCGCAGTGCCTTCGCTCCTGCTATCCGGGGCAGGAAATGAGCCTAGACACCGACATTCAAGACCCCGGCGCGCCCTCCGACGTTCCCTTCGACAGCGCGCTGTCCGAGCGCTACCTCGTCTATGCGCTCTCCACGATCACCGCGCGCTCGCTGCCCGACGTCCGTGACGGACTGAAGCCGGTCCACCGCCGCCTGCTCTGGGCGATGCGGCTGCTGCGGCTCGATCCGGCGAGCGGTTACAAGAAGTGCGCCCGCGTCGTCGGCGACGTGATCGGTAAATACCATCCGCATGGCGATCAGTCGGTCTATGACGCCATGGTCCGCCTCGCCCAGACCTTTGCGCTGCGCTACCCGCTGGTCGACGGCCAGGGCAATTTCGGTAACATCGACGGCGATAACGCCGCGGCCTATCGTTACACCGAGGCGCGGCTCACCCAGGTCGCCATCGACCTGATGGACGGGCTCGACGAGAATGCCGTCGATTTCCGCCCGACCTATAATGGCGAAGACGAGGAGCCCGAGCTTTTCCCGGGCCTGTTCCCGAACCTGCTCGCCAATGGCGCCGCCGGCATCGCGGTCGGCATGGCAACGAGCATCCCGCCGCACAACGCTGCCGAGTTGATGAATGCCGCGGTGGCGCTGATCGACAATCCGGCGGCCAACGTCCTCGACTACGTCCAGGGTCCGGATTTTCCGACCGGCGGCATCGTCGTCGACAGCCCGGCGGCGATCGCCGAGGCCTATAATACCGGCCGCGGCGGTTTCCGCGTAAGGGCGAAGATCGAGAAGATTACCGAGAAGGGCGGGGGCTGGCACCTCGTCGTCTCCGAGATCCCTTACGGCGTCCAGAAGGGCAAGCTGATCGAGGGGATCGCCGATCTCATCAACGAGAAGAAGCTGCCGATCCTGGGGGATGTCCGCGACGAGAGCGCCGAGGACATTCGCATCGTGCTCGAGCCGCGCAGCCGAACCGTGGTGGCCGAGGACCTGATCAACAGTCTCTATCGCCTCTCCGACCTTGAGACGCGCGTGCCGCTAAACCTCAACGTGCTCGACAAGCACCGCACCCCGCGGGTGATGAGCTTGAGCGAGGCGCTGCAAGGCTGGCTTGAGCATCAGTTCGTGGTGCTGCGTCGCAAGTCCGAGCATCGCGTCGCAAAGATCGTCGACCGGCTCGAGCTGGTCGGCGGCTATATCATCGCCTTCCTCAACCTCGACCGGGTGATCGAGATCATCCGCACCGAGGACGAGCCCAAGGCCGTGATGATGGCCGAGTTCGAGCTGACCGACCGTCAGGCCGAGGCGATCCTCAACATGCGCCTGCGCTCGTTGCGCAAGCTTGAGGAGATGGAGCTCAAGCGCGAGCAAGACGCGCTGGAGAAGGAAAAGGCCGATCTTGAGCTGCTGCTTTCCTCCGACGCGCGCCAGCGCACCCGGATGAAGCGCGATCTCGCCAAGATGATCGAGCGCTATGGTCTGGAGACCGCGCTGGGCAAGCGCCGCACCGTGGTCGAGGAAGCGGCGCCGGCGCGCGAGATTCCGCTCGAGGCGATGATCGAGCGCGAGCCGATCACGGTGATCCTCTCGGCGCGCGGCTGGATCCGCGCGATGAAGGGGCATGTCGAGGATCTGTCGGGTGAGGCGCTGAAGTTCAAGGAAGGCGATTCGGCCTTCCTGGCCTTCCATGCGCAGACCACCGACAAGCTGCTCCTCGCCGCCGACAATGGCCGCTTCTACACGCTGGGCGCGGACAAGCTGCCCGGCGGGCGTGGATTCGGTGAGCCGGTGCGCCTGATGATCGATCTGGAGGGCGAGCGGAACATCGTCGCGCTGCTGCCGGCCAGCCAGGCGCCCAGGCTGCTCGTCGCGGCGGATGATGGCCGTGGCTTTGTGGTCAAGGCCGAGGACGTGGTCGCCGAGACGCGCAAGGGCAAGCAGGTGGTGACGCCGCGGGCCGGTGCGCATCTCAAGCTGGTCCGCCCGATCGGCGCCGAGGACGATGCCGTGGCGGCGGTCGGCGACAATCGCAAGCTGCTGGTGTTCCCGCTTTCCGAAGTGGCGGAGCTGGGCCGGGGGCAGGGCGTGCAGCTCCAGCGCTACCGTGACGGCGGGCTGAGCGACGTGCGGACCTTCCGCATGGTCGACGGACTGAGCTGGGCGATGGGTGGCGAAAGCGGCCGGACCCGTACCGAAACCGATCTCTCGCCGTGGCGCGCGACGCGTGGCGCGGCGGGCCGGATGGCACCAAATGGGTTCCCGCGCGACAATCGTTTCTGATGCGGGTCTAAATTGCTGTTGTTTCAGGGGGTTTTAACCTCTGACGGGTAGAGCCGGGGCACGATGGTGTTCGCCAGGACGAAGAGAGCCCGAGTGGAAGCGCCGCTGCCAGAGCCGCAGCCGCTGGATCCGCTTGCCTTCGGCCCAAGCGCGACGGCGATGATGCTCGACATGCTGCCGGTGCCCGCGGCGATCATCGAGCTGCAGGAAAGCGGCTTCGTCTTCGATGCGGTGAACCGCCCGTTCCGCCTCGCCGGGCTCGGCACCATCGCCAGCGAATCGCCGCTGGTCCGCCTGCTGGGGCCGCGCCTGCGCCGGTTCATCGAGTCGAACGAGATGCAGTGCGAGATCGGCTGGCAGTTCGGCGACGAAGTCGATGCCCGCCATTTCCGTGTTATCATGGCCAAGCGTGCTGACCGCCGCGCCTTTCCGCGCTGCATGGTCACGCTGATCGACCACACGTCGGAACTGCGTACCGAATACAGCCTGCGCCGTGAGATGGCGACCGATAGCCTCACCGGTTTGCCGAATCGGGCCGGTTTCTCCGATGCGCTCGAGCATGCGATCACGCCCGAGAATGCACGGGATTTCGCGATCCTGGTAGTCAATCTCGACCGGTTCAGCCGCGTCAACGCCTGCATGGGCGGTCTCGCCGGCGACGAGCTGCTGATCACCGTGGCCCGTCGTGTGAAGGGCGCGCTGCGCAGCCGCGATACCCTGGCCCGGATGGGCGGCGACGAGTTCGGCGTTCTGCTCACCCTGGACGAAGGGCCGGGCGACGCGCTCCACGTCGCCAAGCGTATCCAGGCGGCGCTGGCCAACCCGTTCCGCCTGTCGGACTTCGAGATCCGGGTCGATTGCTCGATCGGCATCGCGCTCGGTGCCGACAATGACGGCGATCCCGAGGATCTTGTCCGCAACGCCCAGTTCGCGGTGAAGCGCGCCAAGAAGAGCGGCCGCACCGAGATCTACCAGACCCATACGTTCGACATCGCCCTTGAGCAGTTCAGCATCGAGACCGAGTTGCGCCGGGCGATCGAGAACGGGCAGATGACGCTCTGCTATCAGCCGATCTGCGACCTTGCGAGCGGCAAGATAACCTCGTTCGAGGCGCTGGCCCGCTGGACCAATGAAGAAGGCGTGCGCCTGTCGCCGAACGACTTCATCCCCGTCGCCGAGGAATCGGGCCTGATCATTCCGCTCGGGCGCTGGGCGATGGAGGAGGCGGCGCAGACCATTGCAGCCTGGGACCGCATCGCCGGCGGCGATTCGGGGGTCAAGATTGCCGTCAATCTCTCGGCGATCCAGCTCCAGCGCGACCATATCCCGGCCATGGTCCGGACCGCGCTCGAACGGCACGGCGTTGACGGCAAGCGGCTGACGCTCGAACTCACCGAAAGCGCGATCGTCACCGATCCGGACCGCATCGCCCAGACGATGAACGCCCTGAAGGATATGGGCGCCACGCTGGCGATGGACGATTTCGGCACTGGCTATTCGAACCTCGCCTATCTCCAGAAACTGCCGATCGACTTGCTCAAGATCGACCGCAGCTTCGTCTCCGGCATGCTGGCCGACCGCGACAAGGTCGCGATCGTCCGTGCCATTCTCAGCCTCGCCCAGGCGCTCGGCATGCAGACCACTGCCGAGGGCATCGAGACCAACGAACTCGCCCAGACTCTCGCCGCGCTCGGCTGCACTTACGGCCAGGGCTTCCTCTATTCGCGCGCGCTGGAGCGCGACGACGCCTATCAGCTGCTGATCGAGCGTAACGCCTGAGCCACGGCTTCGTCGGCCAGTTCCGACACGCGCGCCTCGTCCGGAAACCCCTCGGCGATCCAGTCCTGTTCGACCTGCTTCATCAGTCGCGCCACGTCTGGCCCGGCCTTGATCCCGCGCGCCACGATCGTGCCGCCGCCTAGCGGAAAGCGCGGCGGCTGCCAGTCGCGGATCTCGATCGCCTCGGCGATCGGGCGCTCGGAGAGGAGCAGTTGGTCGAGTGCGGTCTCGGTGCCGGTGCGATAGGCCAGGGCGCGCGGCGCGCCCTCCGGGGCCATCACCGCGGCGGCGAGACGCTTGCGCTGGGCGTTGGAGAGCTTGAGCCGCGCGCCGATCAACTCCGCGAGTGCCGGATCGGCGGGGAGGAGCGAGGCGAGGCGGCGAATCGCATTGGATGGAACCGCCGCCCCGGCTTCGCGCTCCGCAAGCCAGGCAAAACGATCCGCCGACTCGATCTCGGGCAGCACCGACCGGAAAATGCCGCGCTCGATCATCAGCGCGACCACGCGCACCGCATCCCTTGCGACCAGCAGCTTGAGCAGCTCGTCGGCGATACGCTCGCGGCTGAGCGCCATCAGGTCGTTCGCGCGCGCCGTACACGCGTCGAGCCCGGCCGGATCGGCCACGTCGCCGAATCGGGCCAGGAATCGGAAGAAGCGCAGGATGCGCAGATGATCCTCGGCAATGCGCTGGAGCGGATCGCCGATGAAGCGGACATGGCGCGCATCCAGATCGGCCAAACCGCCGAAATAGTCGAAGATCTCGCCGGTCGCAGGATCGGCATAGAGCGCGTTCATCGTGAAATCGCGCCGTGCCGCATCCTCGCGCCAGTCATCGGTGAACGCCACCGTCGCGCGGCGGCCATCGGTGGAGACGTCGCGGCGCAGCGTGGTTACCTCGACCGGTCCGCTCTCCAGCACCACGGTGACGGTGCCATGGTCGATGCCGGTCGGCACGACCCGGAAGCCGGCGCCCTTGAGCAACTCCATCACCCGCTGTGGCGACAGCGGCGTCGCCACATCGAGATCGGATACCGGCAGATCGAGCAGCGTATCGCGCACCGACCCGCCGACGAAGCGGGCATCGCCCAGCGCCTCGATGAGCTCGGCAAGCCCTTCGCGGTGGCGCCAGTCGGCGCCGGGCAGGGTCATGCCGCCCATTTCAGTCGCCTCGACAGATTGACCAGCATCGCCGCCGTTGCTCCCCAGATCCGGCGATCCTGCCAGAGTATCTCGTAATAATGCCGATCCCGGCCCAGATATTGCGTCACCTGCTGATGCTGATTGGTGCTGTCCAGCAGGAAATCGAACGGAACTTCGAACACGCTGGCGACTTCGGCCTCGGATGGCGTGAGCAGCAGATCAGGGGGGACCACGCCGACCACCGGTGTGACGACATAATTGGTCACTGTACGATATTCGTCGGTCGTCCCCACCACATCGACGACGGTGGGAGGCAGCGCGATCTCCTCATGTGCTTCGCGCAACGCCGCGGCGATCGGGCCATCGTCGCCGGGATCGATCCGCCCACCCGGAAACGCGACCTGTCCCGCATGACGGCGCAGCGTCTCGGTGCGCTGGGTCAGGATCACGCCGGGCGTGGGTCGGTCGGTGACGGCGATGAGAACCGCGGCGGGATTGCCCTGCATCGCGGGATCGAAATCATAATGGTCACCCGGCAACAGCAGCGGCGCGTGATCGACCGCCAGTGCGCGGCGGAGGCGGTCGGCCAGGCTCATGCAGCCGGCTCCAGCGGGAAGAAGCTGCCATTGCTCCATACGCCGGCGGGTGTACTCCCATTGGCGAGCGCAATTTCCGCCAGCTCGTAATAGACGGTGCGGCCGACCAGAGCCTCCAGCCCGCGGCGGATATGGAGATAGGGGCGGGGGCCGTCCTCGCGCTCCTCGAATCGAAGGCCGTGTTCAGGCCCGGCGGTGACGAGATCGCCGGTGTTGAGGCGGAAGGCGAGGCGCATCGCTTCGCCTTCTCCCTCGCGCTTCATCTCGACTGCAACGAAGGGCGCGTCTTCGACATCGATGTCGAGCTTCTCGACCGGCGTAACCAGCACGAAACTGCCATCGGGTTCGCGACGCAGGATCGTCGAGAACAGGCGGACCATCGGCGCGCGGCCGATCGGCGAGCCCTGGTGGAACCAGGTGCCGTCGCGCGCGATGCGCATGTCGCTATGCCCGCAATGCGTTGGGTTCCAGCTCTCGACCGGCGGGAGCCGGTCTTCCTCGGCGAGTCGTGCGATTTCGGCGAGCGAGAGGTTCGCGAAGTCGGGCGGGGGCGGAGAGGGCATCGATTGGCCTCGGTTCATGGGTACGGGAAGCGCGGAAGGTCACAAAAGTCCCGACATTCACGCGCGAGGCTTCTGGCGCCCGGATGCTCCCATGAACGACAGGTATCAAGGAAAGGCTGCGCGTGGTCGGCCATGCCGGGAACCCAAGCAGACAAAATCCTACATTGGAAGCCATGGCCTGGCTTTTCCCCGCGACGGCCGGCCTCGGGGTTCGCGGGGAAAGCGTTGCCTGGTATCGGGCGCTATTCAGGCCGCTCGTCGAAGACGGGCCCCAAGTACGCCCGGGCCGGCGGGAACGCCGGGGCCGCGGGCGAGCAGGCGGCGTGCCTCGAACGGGCCTGGCAGGCGCCAGCTACCGGTGATCTCCGCGGTGAAATCGAAGAAGCGCCCATAATATTCGGGGTCGCCGATGAGCATCAGCGCGTCGGCGCCAGGCAGCGAGGATTCGGCGGCAGCTTCGAGCGCACGCTCCATCAGCATGCGGCCGATGCCGCCCTGCTGGCGATCCGGCTGGACCGCGACGGGGCCGACCATCACCATCGGCACGCTGCCGCCGCCGTCGCATTCGAGTGCGACCGGCCAGCACTGGATCGAACCGAGCAGGCTGCCATCCTCCGCCACCGCGGCGAAGCTGAGTTCGGGGATCTCGGAAGTGCCAAGGCGAACCTTGTAGGCAGTGCGCGCACGTCGGCCCGGACCAAAAGCACGGTCGAGCAAGGTCTCGACGGCCTGGGGATCCACGGTTCCGAGTGGCAGCAATGCGATCACTTCATACATTCCTTTCATCAACGCCCGACCAGAGGATCGGGGCCGCGCGAAATAGCGCCCATCCGCGCTTTCGCAACACTGAATATAATGCAGCGGACGTGACGCGGGAGGGGCGGGGTTTCGCGGGCGCCTGCATCTGCTATGGGCGCGACCTGTTTCCCCTGAAAAGGCCAAGGCCCGTTGCCCGATTCCCTGCAGCTCCAGGTGCATGACCTGGAAGTCGAAGTTCTCACCGGCGTCTATTCGGAGGAGACGCATCTGCCGCAGCCTCTGCGCATCTCGGTGACGGTGGACCTCGACCTGCCCGAGCGTTTCGAGCCGGATACGCCGCTAAAGGCGTCCAAGAACTATATGGACGTGAAGCACGCAGCGACCGACGGTTTGCCCAAGGACGTGCACTTCACGCTGGTCGAGGCGGTGGCGGAGCATATCTGCGATACGCTGTTCGTCGGCGATGCGCGCGTGCGCCGCATCGAGGTACGAATCGTCAAGCTGGCGATCGCCGAACAGGGCGAATCGATCGGGATTACGCTGGTGCGTGAGCGGAAGTAACCGTCATCCCGGCTAAAGCCGGGATCTCTGGCCACGAGCATGCGCTGGCCGCATGAGACCCCGGCTTTCGCCGGGGTGACGGCTATATCAAATGCACTGTCCCAGCGAGCGCAGGACGAACTGATAGTCCTCGCGCGCCTTGGCCGCATTCTTGGCATCGTCCGATTCGACGCTTTCGGCGGGGAGGGTGCGCGGCAGGCCGCAGGCCAGGCGATACCAGAGGAAGGTATTCGGCGCCGGAGCGCCGGCCGATTCGTCGACAATGTCTCCCAATGAGACACTCCAGCGCGTCGTCTCGCCCGGGCGGCGCAGGATCTGGAGCGATACCGGCGCGCCGCCGGCCGTCTGCAGGAACACCTGAGTCTCGCCTTCGCCCGGCAGGGTGCCGGGAACGTGGAAGGCGTTGCCGACACCGGTGATCGCAGGCGGGGCATCGGCCGCGAGCGCGTCCTTCGTGATCGCCCGCACCTGTGCATCCAGCTCGGGCAGCCAGAGCAGCTGGCTCTGCAGTCCGGTGAGTTGCACGGTCCCCGGCCGGGCCGGCACGGCGCGGGCGAAGAGCAGCACGCGCTGCTTGGCGAGTTTGGGCGCCTTGCCCTTTGCGTTGAGAGGCACGTCGGCCGTGTAGGTGATGCGCGAGTCCAGCGCCTGCGAGCCCCGAATCAGGGCGGAAACATCCGCTTCGATCAGGAAGCGGGCCATGCCGGCGGTCAGACCAGGCGATTCTTCCGGTTTAAGCCGCGCGGCCTTACGAATTCGTGCATCAATGATCAGCGGAGCGGTGGTCACCTGCCGCGCCAGGGTGGCGTAGCTGGGTAAAACGGTGGCGTTTTGTGCCTGCGTTTGCTGGGGTTTAGCGACTGCACTTAAGGGTGCGGCCAGCGCAATCGCGCAAGAAAATATGGCTGGAAAGGTGCGTTTCATGCCGTTCGGATTACCGGATTGTGGCGGGGCTATACAGAAATAATTCTGCCATGGGGCGATTGTAGGGCCGGTTTGTCCGACAAAGGGTTTGCGTCCCCCCGGTCCGCGCGATAGAGACTCGCCCGCTGCCGAATAGGACGCACATAGCGCACGGCGGGCAGTCTTGTGCACGGGTCGCAGATCCCGCCGCACTGGCCTGCATGTCAGGGATTAGAGGAGTGACGTTGCCGAAATGTCTTACGCTGACCGTAATACAAGTGGCAGTCGCGTAGTCGCGATCGTACTGGTCGCGATAATCGTGGCTGGCATGGGGTACGCCTTCGTCACGGGCCTTGCATATCAGTATATCAAGAAGCAGGCGGAAAAGCTGAACACGTTCGACGTGCAAGAGCCGCCGCCCCCGCCCGAGGAAGTACCGCCGCC
>PJUL01000333.1_pt1 | contig 37180 bp, 33 predicted proteins | sample 1512221 | NCBI WGS metagenome assembly PJUL01 (sample SAMN08177667, study PRJNA422409) | Feces metagenome, whole genome shotgun sequencing project.
CCACGAGTCCCTGCTCGACAAGGGCAGCCAGCTGCAGGGCAAGGGCGCCTCCCTGTACCACGAGCCCTGCCACAACCCCATGAAGCTGCAGGACTCGATGAAGACCGTGAAGGCGCTGGTGGGCGAGCAGGTCTTGAAGAGCGAGCGTTGCTGCGGCGAATCGGGCACGCTGGGTGTGACGCGGCCCGACGTGTCCACGCAGGTGCGTTTCCGCAAGGAAGAAGAAATCAAGAAGGGCGAAGCCAAGCTGCGCGAGAGCGGTGCCGTGGGCGCCCAGGACAACGTGAAGATTCTTACCAGTTGCCCCAGCTGCCTGCAGGGCCTGAACCGCTACGAAGGCGATCTGAACAACGGCCTGCTCGAAGCCGACTACATCGTGGTCGAGATGGCGCGCGAGATTCTGGGCGAGAACTGGATGCCCGACTACGTACAGCGTGCCAACAACGGCGGCATCGAGCGGGTGCTGGTCTGATGGCCTGCCCCTTGTGCGCTGAAGACGGTGGCGCATTGGTGTGGCGTGGTGAGCGCCTGCGTGTCATCCGTGCGCAGGAGGCGGGGTTTCCTGCCTTCTATCGCGTGGTGTGGAATGCACATGTGGCCGAGTTCTCGGACCTGGCTGCCGTTGATCGTGTGCACTGCATGGAGGCAGTGGCCCTGGTGGAGCAGACCCTGCGCCAGCACCTGTCGCCCACCAAAGTCAACATCGCGGCGCTGGGCAACATGGTGCCGCACCTGCACTGGCATGTGATTGCGCGGTTTGACTGGGACAGTCACTTTCCATCGCCCGTGTGGGCGGCGGCGCAGCGGCCCAGCCCGGCGGCGCAAGAGGTCGGCGTGCGGACCCTGCTGCCCGCGCTGGAGGCGCAGTTGCAATCGCGGCTGGCGCAGTTGCCTACCCGGTAACCCTGTTTGCGGTGTGCCCCAGAGCGGGTGGGACAATCGCAGAGGTCGTTTCTGACAACAGTTTTCTCACAGGTGAATCCATGGCAGGTTTGAAAGCGGGTGCGCCCACGCCGCAGGCAATCACGGTGCACGAGGCATCGCGGGTGCTCGAAGTAGGGTTCTCCGATGGCACCACGTTCCGCATTCCGTTTGAGCTGATGCGCGTGTATTCACCGTCGGCCGAAGTGCAAGGCCACGGCCCAGGCCAGGAAGTGCTGCAGACGGGCAAGCGGGAGGTCACGCTGGTCAACCTGGAACCCGTGGGCAACTATGCTGTCAAGCCCACGTTTTCTGACGGGCATGACAGCGGCATCTTCACCTGGGACTACCTCTACGAACTGGGCGACAAGCAAGACGCGCTGTGGACCCAGTACACCGAGCGGCTGGCCGCTGCGGGGGCGGACCGCGATGCGCCGATGGCGCCTCAGGGTGGTGCCGGTGGCCATGCCTGTGGCAGCCATTGAGGCTGCGGGCCGGGTGTTTTTCTGGAGGAGCACAGAACACGGCGGAAGCCCTTGTCTGTCAAGGTGCTATTGAAATAATAGCTGTTGGTGCAATGTAGAAAAGCGCTGGCGGCTGATTTCTTTTCAATAGCGTTGTCCAAATTGCGACAGATGCCCCATTTCAGTGCGGGGTTGTCGCTGTACCTCTGGCGTTCACGCGCCTAGCATGAATCTTATGAGCACCACGCATTTCGGTTTTCAGTCGGTGGACGAGCAGGAAAAAGCACGCCGCGTGCGCGGCGTGTTCGACTCCGTGGCCTCCAAGTACGACGTGATGAACGACCTCATGTCGGCGGGCCTGCACCGTGCCTGGAAGGCCTACACCGTGATGGTGGCCAACCTCAGCGAAGGCAGCCAGGTGCTCGATATTGCAGGGGGCACGGGCGACCTGGCGCTGGCGTTCTCCAAGAAGGTGGGCGCCACCGGCCGTGTGGTGCACACCGACATCAACGAAGCCATGCTGCGCGTGGGGCGCGACCGCCTGATTGATGCGGGTGTGGTGTTGCCGACACTGGTCTGCGATGCTGAGAAGCTGCCGTTCCCCGACGCACATTTCGATGTGGTGAGCGTTGCTTTTGGCCTGCGCAACATGACGCACAAGGACCAGGCGATTGCCGAAATGTGCCGCGTGCTCAAGCCCGGCGGCAAGCTGCTGGTGCTGGAGTTTTCAAAGGTCGCAAAGCCACTCGAAAAGGTGTACGACTGGTATTCGTTCAAGGTGCTGCCCCAGTTGGGCAAGCTGGTGGCGGGCGACGACGCCAGCTACCGCTACCTGGCCGAGTCCATCCGCATGCACCCCGGGCAGGAAGAGCTCAAAAGCCTCATGCAAAAAAATGGCTTTGGGCATGTGGACTATCACAACATGACTGGGGGCATTGTGGCCTTGCATGTTGGAATCAAGTGCTGAGCGTTTCGCTCAGTCATTAACGGAGACGGAGAAGTCATGATGAAACTGTGGTCTGTGGTGTTGGTTGCGATGCTGGCGTTTGCGCACGCCGATGCCGACGCCCGGCGACTGGGCGGTGGTAAATCGACGGGGCAGCAATCGAGCAACGTTACGCAGCGTGAGTCGGCAGCGCCGGGTGCGCCCGCCCAGAATGCGACCAATGCGGCGGCTGCAAAGCCGCCTGCTGCGGGTGCAGCTCCGGCTGCGGCAGCGGCCAAGAAGCCTTGGGGCGCGATGCTGGGTGGCCTGGCCGCTGGCCTGGGCTTGGCCTGGCTGGCCAGCTCGTTGGGGCTGGGTGCAGGGTTTGCCAACATTCTGATGATTGCGTTGCTGGCAGTGGCCGCGTTTGCCATCTTCAAGATGGTGATGCGCGCACGCAGTGGCGGTGGCAACGGTGGCGCTTCTGCCGGTGGTGCGCCGTTCGCGTTCCAGGGCGCGGGTGCTGCCACGCCCGCCGCAGCGCAGGTGCCTCCGCAGTACAGCCCCAACAACGTGGGCAACGACGCCTCGGCGCGCCCCTGGGAGCGCAGCAGCATGGCGTTTGATGCCTCGCGCACTGCACAAGGCGGTGCGGGTTCGGGCGTGGTGATCGGCTCGGGCCTGTCCGGGTCGCAGAACTGGGGGATTCCTGAAGGCTTCGATACCGAGGGCTTCCTGACTGCCGCCAAGCGCAACTTCGTCACCTTGCAAGCGGCCTGGGACCGTTCGGACATCGCCACCCTGCGCTCCATGATGACCGACAGCATGCTCGGCGAGATTCGCACCCAGCTCACGGAGCGCGAAGACCACCGGGGCATGCAGCCCAACCACACCGATGTGGTCATGATCGAAGCCCAGTTGCTGGGCATTGAAGACCTGGGTGACGGCTACATGGCCAGCGTTGAGTTCTCCGGCATGATCCGCGAAGAGCCCTCAGCCGGCCCGAGCCCCTTCCGCGAGGTCTGGAACATGACCAAGCCCAAGGCCGGCAGCAGCGGCTGGCTGGTGGCCGGCGTGCAGGCCCTGCAGTAATAAAGGAAATGCCCCGCTGTGGGGCTATCCCAGTTCAGGGAATAATCGGGGACTATGGCAACACCACAGTCCCCTTTTTCGTTTCTGGACGGCCTCTTTGAGCGTGTGGCCGCCGGCCCCCAACCCCCCCAGTGGCTCGTGCATGAGATGCAGCAGCGCATGGTGCTGTTCCTCAACCATGTACTGATGCAGGAAAAAGAGGCCATGGACCGCCTGGTGCGTCAGAAGGGCCGCATCGCCCGCGTGCAGTGGCGTGCGTATTCGATGGCCCTGGTCATCACGCCCGCTGGGCTGTTCAACCTGGCGCCCGAAACTGCCGCGCCCGATCTGCAGCTTCACGTCACCGAGACCTCTCCCTTTGCGCTGGCCCAGACGGCCCTGCGGGGTGACAAGCCTGCCATCCGCATTGAGGGCGATGTGCAACTGGCCGCCGAAATCAACTGGCTGGTCGATCACGTGCGCTGGGATGTTGAGGAGGACCTGGCGCGTGTGATCGGTGACGCCCCCGCACACACTGTGGCGCAGGTGGCGAGCCGCGCTGCGCAAGCGCTGCGCCAGTTCGTGGGCACGCGCGTTGCACCAACGTCTTCAGCCGTCGCGCCCATGCCATCCGGACCCTCCACGCCTTCCGCGCCAAACAGCGGTTCCGACCGGGCTGGCGCATGAAGCAGTTCCTGAGGGGCGGCGCCATCCTGTGGGTGGTGTTCCGGTACGGCCTGGACGCCATGGTGCTGGACAGTTTCCAGAAGCCCTGGCTGCGATCGGTATCGCGCGTCCTGTCGTTCGGACGCAACCTGGATGCACCGCGCGGCCAGCGGCTGCGCTTGGCGCTGGAGCGCCTGGGCCCTATCTTCGTCAAGTTTGGTCAGGTGCTTTCGACACGCCGCGACCTGCTGCCGCCCGATGTGGCCGACGAGCTGGCCCGGCTGCAGGACCGCGTGCCGCCCTTCGACCCGGAGATCGCCATCGCCACGATCGAGCGGGCATTTCGGCGGCCGGTGGATGAGGTTTTCACATTCTTCGATCGCGTGCCGGTGGCCAGTGCCTCCATTGCGCAGGTGCATTTCGCCACGCTGCGGGACCGCCATGGCATCGAGCGCGAGGTGGCGGTCAAGGTGCTGCGCCCGGGCATGTTGCCCGTGATCGAGAAAGACCTGAGTCTCATGCGCATGATGGCCGGGTGGGTGGAGAGCCTGTCGGCCGACGGCAAGCGCCTCAAGCCCCGCGAGGTGGTGGCCGAGTTCGACAACTACCTGCATGACGAACTGGATCTGGTGCGGGAGGCCGCCAACGCTGCGCAGCTGCGCCGCAACATGCAGGGGCTGGACCTCGTGCTGATCCCTGAGATTTTCTGGGACTTCTGCCACCCCGAGGTCATGGTGATGCAGCGCATGAACGGTGTGCCCATCAGCCAGATCGAGCGCCTGCGGGAAGCCGGGGTGGACATCCCCAAACTCGCGCGCGACGGCGTCACCATCTTCTTCACCCAGGTGTTCCGTGACGGCTTCTTTCATGCCGACATGCACCCCGGCAACATCCAGGTGAGCCTGGATCCGGCCACCTTTGGGCGCTATATCTCGCTGGATTTCGGCATCGTGGGCACGCTCACCGAGTCTGACAAGGAGTACCTGGCGCAGAACTTCGTGGCGTTCTTCCGGCGCGACTACAAGCGCGTGGCGGAGCTGCACATTGAAAGTGGCTGGGTGCCGCCCGAGACGCGGGTGAACGACCTCGAATCGGCCATCCGCGCCGTGTGCGAGCCGTACTTTGATCGCCCGCTCAAGGAGATCTCATTGGGTATGGTGCTGATGCGCCTGTTCCAGACCTCGCGCCGCTTCCACGTCGAGATTCAGCCCCAGCTGGTGCTGCTGCAAAAGACCCTGCTCAATATCGAAGGCCTGGGCCGCGAGCTGGACCCGGAGCTGGACCTGTGGAGCACGGCCAAGCCCTTCCTGGAGAAGTGGATGCTGGAGCAGATGGGGCCGCAGCGCCTGTGGCGGGAGCTGCGGGCCGAGGCGCCCCACTATGCCAAGCTGATTCCCGAACTGCCGCGCCTGCTGCACGACGCCTTGCGGCAGCGCCCGGCTGACCAGCAGCAAGCCTTGCGCGAACTGCTGGAAGTCCAGCACCGTACCAACCGGCTGCTCCAGTCCATCATTTATGGCGGCGTCGGTTTTGTGCTGGGCCTTCTGGCGATGCAGTTGTTTGTGCGGATGCGGATTTTCTGAAACGGTGCGAACGGCACGAAAGTTGCCTTCATAATCCGCTGCAACTTTTGTTACGAATTTTGTAGCAAAGTGGTCACCCCTGGATCTGCAGGGGCCTCGGCGTGTCGGCCCACGGCACGCCGGGCGCACACCTGCTTTTTGTAACCTTCCTTGGAGTTTCGGAGCGGCGCCATGCTGATCACATTCATCGTTCTGTACCTGCTGGTCTCGATTGGTATCGGCCTGTATGCCGCCACGCGCGTGCACAACACGGCCGACTATGCGGTGGCGGGCCGCAGCCTGCCCCTGGCTGTGGTGATAGCCACGACCTTTGCGACCTGGTTTGGATCGGAAACCGTTCTTGGCGTGTCAGCCCGGTTTGTGGATGGTGGGCTGGGTGCGGTGGTGGAGGACCCATTTGGCGCCTCCATGTGCCTGGTTCTTGTAGGGCTGTTTTTTGCCTACAAGCTTTATAAGAAGAACCTCATCACCCTGGGTGACTACTACCGCCAGCGTTACGGGCGTGTGATCGAGGTGGCTTGTTCAGCCATCATCATGTTCAGCTACCTGGGCTGGGTGGCAGCGCAGATCACAGCTCTGGGGCTGGTGTTCAACCTGCTGACGCAGGGGTATGTGTCCGTCACCATGGGCATGGTCATCGGTACGGTCATCGTTCTGGTCTACACCCTGTATGGCGGCATGTGGTCGGTGGCCATGACCGACTTTGTCCAGATGATCGTGATCGCCGTGGGGCTGCTGGCCATCGCCTGGTACGCGGCGGACCTGGCCGGGGGTGCGGGTAAGGTTGTGGAATATGCCGCGCGTGAAGGCAAGTTCCAGTTCTTTCCCACGGGTGGGCTCAAGGAGTGGACCTTTTTCTTTGCCGCCGCGATCACGATGATGCTGGGCTCCATCCCCCAGCAGGATGTTTTTCAGCGCGTGATGTCGTCCAACAGCGCCGAGACAGCGCGCACCGGCCCGGTCATCGGAGGGGTGCTGTACCTGCTGTTTGCCTTCATCCCCATGTTTGTCGTTACGGCCGCCGTGCTGGTCATGCCCGAAACCGCCCAGGCACTGCTCAAGGACGATCCCCAGAAAGTGCTGCCCACGCTGGTGATGGAACGCATGCCGCTGATTCTCCAGATCGCCTTCTTTGGCGCGCTGCTCTCGGCCATCATGTCCACCGCCTCTGCCACGTTGCTCGCACCGTCCACCACTTTTGTGGAGAACATCCTGCACAACCTGCGGCCTGGCATGACCGATGCCCAGACACTGAAGGCCATGCGCATTTCGGTGCTCGTGTTTACCGCCTGCGTGCTCACTTACGCCATCACCATGCAGGGCACATCGATCTATGAACTGGTGTCGGGCGCTTACCAGGTACCGCTGGTGGGGGCTTTTGTCCCCCTGGTGTTCGGCCTGTACTGGAAGCGCGCGAGCACCCAGGGCGCCATCCTGGCGGTGGCCATGGGCCTGGGTGTGTGGCTGCTGTTTGTGGCCAGCCCCATGCTGTCCGAAGCGTTCCCGCAGCAACTGGCTGGGGTGCTGGCGGCACTGGTCGGCATGATCGGGGGCTCGCTGGCACCGCAGTGGATCGACGACCACAAAGGCCACGTCACCCACTACGAGGGCAGCGCCAGCTGATTGCATCGCCCCATGCCCAGTGCGTGGGGCTTGAGGATGGGCATGCCGCCTATAATTGAGGGTTTTGGTGCGACACGTAAAGTGTTGCTCTGAGAGAGGTAGCTAGCCTCACTAAATAATTAGCAATTAAATCAAGCACTTACGGTGCTTTTATTTAGAGATTGAGAGCCGGTAAAACGGTCCTCTACAGACCGCAACCTAGTTGCAGTTTTGATAATTGCAGCGGGTAAAACCGACTGCAAGGCAGGGTTAAACCTGCTTTCATCGCGGCAGTGATGCCGTCTGTGGCGCTCGCGCAACTTGCCGACGAGTCCGCCACAAGCGGAACTCGCCAATGGGATGACCAAATCCGTCCACGGATTAGTCACCTTGTAAATTGCGCTGCGCATCTCTGACTCTCAGAGTGCTCTGCTCTGTTTTGCCTTGTCGCACCTTCGTCCGAAGTGCTGTGACCTCTTGTACGACCATGAGTAGCCTAGAGTGGCATGCGGGGACGGTAACGTCTCCGTGTGAAGCCCGCTCGACAATGCGTCCCCGTAACACGGCTGGAGTCCCCTGCGAGGGGGCATCAGGACTATCGCCAGCAGAGGTGGTAAAGGACGCTAGGCTAGTTCCGCATGGGCAACATAAGTGAATCATCGTCTGAACCAGGGTAACAATTGAGCGGCCAAATCTGCTGATAGGCCGTAACCAAACGGTGCGCTGCTGGCATCACCTGTCAAAACTAGGTGTTCGTCGTCACACATGCAGCCCCTGGAGAGATGAGCCCTAAACGGATAGACGTAAACAACGCAAGTTGTCATTCGTCGGCAAGACAGGGAACGTGGTAAGCCCCACTGTCCGCCCAAGCGCTCTGCGCAAGGGCAGGGAAGTCGCGAGACGACCTGTTGGATGAGGGGGTATGGGATAGCGGAGAAAGCGAATGGTTACCTGTAATGGGTGGCATAGGGGCCCGTGCCCTGACGCGAAAGCGTGCTGACTTCCGCGTGGTGCAATCGTCGTTACACGACTGACTAAGTTCAAACCGACCCCGAAGGGATGCTCAATTCCCCTTCGGGGGAGGTGTGCGTCTCCAGGAGTTCAACCTGGAGGAAAGCATGAGAAAACACGTCGCTTCGCGCGACGAGTCTGCGTCCTCACGCGAACCGCAAGACTGGCACTCCATCGATTGGGGTCTAGTGGCGCGGAACGTGCGGACGACGCAGACCCGTATAGCGAAGGCTACGCAAGAGAAAGACTGGCGCCGCGTGAAAGCGCTGCAAAGGTCCCTAACTCACTCGTTCTCGGCCAGAGCGCTGGCCGTGAGACGAGTGACCGAAAACCAAGGCAAACGAACGAGTGGCGTCGATCGCGAACTTTGGGATTCGCCTGCCTCCAAATGGGCGGCGATCGGTCGGTTGAAGAATCTTAGAGGGTACAAACCGCTGCCCCTGCGGCGGGTCTACATTCCCAAAGCAAACGGGAAGGAAAGGCCGCTTGGCATTCCGACCATGTTTGACAGGGCTATGCAGGCGTTGCACCTACTGGCATTGGAGCCAGTGTCAGAGAGTACCAGCGACCCGAACAGCTACGGCTTTCGGACTGGGCGCTCAACGCACGATGCCATGAGCCAGTTGTTCGTTTCCTTGTCTCAAAAGGCCTCGGCCGAATGGGTATTGGAAGCCGACATTCAGGGGTTCTTCGACCATATCAATCATGACTGGATGCTCGACCGTGTTCTCACAAACAGGGAAGTGCTACGGAAATGGTTGAAAGCCGGAGTGGTCCATCAGGGTCGCTTCTCGCCGACAGATGAGGGAACACCGCAAGGTGGTGTCATTTCGCCAACCCTGGCGAATTGCGTTCTGAATGGGTTGGAAACGGGACTCGCCGCGCACTTAAACGCGCGGCTGGGTGTTGTGAAAGCTCGTAGGGCCAAAGTAAATGTGGTCCGCTTCGCGGACGACTTCGTCACCACTGGGAGCTCACGAGAGCTGTTAGAGATTGAAGTCCGACCATGGGTAGAAGCATTCCTTGCAAAACGAGGATTGCGGCTATCGCTGGAAAAGACCTGCGTCACGCACATTGACCGAGGCTTCGATTTCCTTGGATGGAATTTCCGCAAATACCGTGGAAAGTTGCTAATTAAGCCTAGCAAGAAAAACGTGAAAGCGTTTTACCGAAAGGTATCGGAAGTCGTACGGACGCATCTATCGACGAAACAGGAGGATCTCATTGCGCAACTGAACCCAATCCTTCGGGGCTGGGCTAGGTATCACCAACCGGTGGTCGCGAAAGAGACGTTCAGTCGGATGGACTACCTCATCTACTGGCGGCTTGTCCGCTGGGCGAGGAGGCGACATCCGAAGAAGTCCCCAAGCTGGTGCGCCCAACGTTACTGGAGGGTCATTGGTGACAGGACAGAGTTCGCAACCAAAGTAGGTACAGAAGACGAACCAATCATGAAACGGTTGGCGCGGTTAAGCGACACAGTGATTGAAAGGCATGAAAAGATCAAAGGAGGCTACAACCCCTTTGATCCTGTCTGGGAGGTGTATGGTGAGATGTTGCGGACGAAACGCACGGCAAAGAGCCTGCGCCATCGCTACGAAGCGTCAATGCTGTATATCTCCCAGGACGGGCGCTGTGCACTCTGCACAGAACCGCTCGATCATGAAGGCGGCTGGCACGATCATCACATTGTTTACAAGGTGAATGGTGGGTCAGACGCTATGTCTAACCGGGTGCTCCTGCACCCGGTGTGCCATCAGAGGCTGCATGCCCTTGGGTTGCCGGTCGCGAAGCCGGCCTCAACAAGGCTTAGAGTCCAGGATAAGAAAGGCGCGTAGAGTAAAATCGCGTGTTTTGCTTATTGCAGGACTAAGTTGTGCTTGAGCCGTGTGCGGTGAAAGTCGCACGCACGGTTCTTAGGGGGGGATGGTCCAGTAATGGGCTGTCCCTACCCTCCCACTTTCCCTCAACACACTGACATGCCTATTTACGCCTACAAATGCGGCTCCTGCGGCCATGCCAAGGATGTGCTGCAAAAAATCTCTGATGCGCCCCTCACGGTGTGCCCCGCCTGCGGCGCGGAAGCATTTTCCAAGCAGGTCACAGCGGCCGGCTTCCAGCTCAAGGGCTCGGGCTGGTATGTGACCGATTTTCGCGGTGGCAGCGGTGGCAGTTCTGCCCCCGCGACGGACAGCAAGACAGAACCGAAAATCGAGGCCGCGGCGCCGGCAAGTTCTGGTGATGCTCCTAAAAAAGAAGCATCTGGTGCAGCAGCATCAAGCGCTGGTGGCAGTTCTACCACTTCCACCTCCTCTGCGAGCTGAGTGACCCTCATGGCTGCCTTGCGCAAGTGGCTGTTGACCGGCCTTCTGGTGATCGTGCCGGGGGTTATCACGGCCTGGGTGCTCAACTGGATCGTGAGCACGCTGGACCAGACCCTGCAAATCCTGCCTGTTGCATGGCATCCCGACAAGCTGCTGGGCTTTCACGTCCCGGGCTTTGGCGTGGTTCTCACGCTGCTGATCCTGTTGGTGGTCGGTGCCGTCGCCAGCAACTTCGCGGGCCGCAAGCTCGTGCAGTGGGGCGATGCGGTGGTGCACCGCATCCCGGTGGTACGTTCGATCTATTCCAGCGTCAAGCAGGTGTCCGACACGCTTTTTTCCGAAAGCGGCAATGCCTTTCGCAAGGCCGTGCTGGTGCAGTGGCCGCGCGAGGGCGTCTGGACCGTGGCCTTCGTCACTGGCGCGCCCAATGGCGAGGTGGCGGCATACCTGCGCGATGAATTCGTGAGCGTGTATGTGCCCACCACGCCCAACCCCACCGGCGGGTATTTCGTGATGCTGCGCAAGAGCGACTGCGTCGAGCTCGACATGAGCGTGGACGCCGCCCTCAAATACATTGTTTCGATGGGCGTGGTCGCTCCGGCTGACCCCACGCTTGTTTCCCACAGTAAGTAAATCCCTTTAACGCGCCCCTTGGGCGCCGGAAGTTTCTGCCATGGCCATGCGTTCCCACTATTGCGGTCTTGTGACCGAAGCCCTGATGGGCCAAACCGTTACCCTGTCTGGCTGGGTGAACCGTCGTCGTGACCATGGCGGCGTGATCTTCATCGACCTGCGCGACCGCGAAGGCTACGTGCAGGTGGTGTGCGATCCCGACCGTGCCGAGATGTTCAAGACCGCCGAAGACGTGCGCAACGAGTTCTGCGTGCAGGTGGTGGGCCTGGTGCGCCCCCGCCCTGACGGCACGACCAACGACAAGCTCAAGAGCGGCCAGATCGAAGTGTTGTGCCACGAGCTGAAGGTGCTGAACCCCTCCGTCACGCCTCCGTTCCAGATGGACGACGAGAACCTGTCGGAAACCACGCGCCTCACGCACCGTGTGATGGACCTGCGCCGCCCGCACATGCAGCGCAACATGATGCTGCGCTACAAGACCTCCATCCAGGTGCGCAACTTCCTGGACAAGGAAGGCTTCATCGACATCGAAACGCCCATGCTGGGCAAAAGCACGCCCGAAGGCGCGCGCGACTACCTGGTGCCCAGCCGCGTGCACGACGGCCAGTTCTTCGCGCTGCCCCAGTCTCCTCAGCTCTATAAGCAGATGCTGATGGTGGCCGGCTATGACCGCTACTACCAGATCACCAAGTGCTTCCGCGACGAAGATTTGCGCGCTGACCGCCAGCCCGAGTTCACGCAGATCGACTGCGAAACCTCGTTCCTGGGTGAAGAAGAGATCCGCGCCATCTTCCAGCGCATGATTACCGAGGTGTTCCAGAGCCAGCTGGGTGTGGACCTGGGTGAGTTCCCCATCATGACCTACCAGGAGGCGGCCTTCCGCTTTGGCTCCGACAAGCCCGATCTGCGCGTGAAGCTTGAATTCACCGAACTGACCGATGTGATGAAGGACGTGGAGTTCAAGGTCTTCTCCGGCGCCGCCAACATGAAGGGCGGCCGCGTGGTTGCACTGCGTGTGCCGGGTGGCTCGGCAGAAGAAGGCGGCATCAGCCGCGGCGAAATCGATGCTTACACCGAGTTCGTGAAGATCTACGGCGCCAAGGGCCTTGCGTACATCCGCGTCAACGACCTGTCCAAGGGCCGTGACGGCCTGCAATCGCCCATCGTGAAGAACATCCACGACGCTGCGCTGGACCAGGTGCTCAAGCTTTCCAGCGCGCAGAACGGCGATCTGATCTTCTTCGGTGCCGACAAAGAAAAAATCGTCAATGACGCCATCGGCGCGCTGCGCCTGAAGATCGGCCACAGTGAGTTCGGCAAGAAGAACGGCCTGTTCGAAAGCCGTTGGGCACCGCTGTGGGTGGTGGACTTCCCCATGTTCGAGCACGACGAGGAAGAAGACCGCTGGACGGCCGTGCACCACCCCTTCACCAGCCCCAAGGATGGCCACGAAGAGTTCATGGCCACGGACCCCGGCAAGTGCATTGCCAAGGCCTACGACATGGTGCTCAACGGTTGGGAGCTGGGCGGTGGCTCGGTGCGTATCCACCGTGCCGATGTGCAAAAGAAGGTGTTTGATGCGCTCAAGATCACCCCGGACGACGCGCAGGCCAAGTTTGGCTATCTGCTGGATGCCCTGCAGTATGGTGCGCCTCCCCACGGTGGTCTGGCCTTCGGCCTGGACCGCCTGATCACGCTGATGACCGGCGCTGAATCGATCCGCGACGTGATCGCCTTCCCCAAGACGCAGCGCGCGCAGGATCTGCTCACCCAGGCCCCATCGCCCGTGGACGAAAAGCAATTGCGCGAACTGCACATCCGCCTGCGCAACCCGGACGCCATCAAGGCAGCCTGATCGAGGCCATTGCGCCAGCGCCATTGCACCGCTTCGGCCATGCAGCACGGCAAACCACAAAGCGGCGGGGCCTGGGCCCCAGCCGCTTTTTTCATGGGCTTGTTTCGTATGTTCTCTGCGCAACCCTTCGGGCAATGGGGCCCAGCGTTTTCAGCCACCGAGGCCGCCACCATGCGCTCAAGACCCATTTCGCACCTGCTCGTGGCGGTGGCGGCTGTGCTGGCCGCGGTGCTGCTTCCCGGTTGCGGCGAGAAAAAGACCGAATTGGGGCAGGGTGGCTCGGTGGTGACCGGCTCGGCGGGCCCAGAGGGGGCCAACAACGCCGCCAAGGAGCTGGTGCGCTGCGAGGCCCCGGTGGCCACGCTGGCCCTGGCCGAGAACCCCAATGGCTATGTGATGGGCTCAGGCTATCAATTGCCGCCGTCACCTGTCCCACTGGTCAAGTTGCTGGCCCAGCAAAGCGGGTGCTTTCGTGTGGTGGACCGAGGCGCGGGCCTGCGTGGAACGGTCCGCGAGCAAGAGCTGAAAGAAGCCGGTGTGCTGCGCCAGCAGAACTCCACGGTGGCCAAGGGCAAGGGCTACGAAGCGCAGTACACGCTCACACCCAGCCTCACTTTCAGCGAGCAAGATGCTGGCCGGGGCCTCGGTGGCGTGGTGGCGATGATTCCCGTTCTGCGTGACATCGCGGGCTTGGCCGGGCTGGTGGAGCAGGTGAAGTTCAAGGAAGCGCAGACAGCGCTGCTGCTGTCTGACAACGAAACCACCGAACAGGTGGCTGCCGCCACGGGCAGCGCCCGCACCACGGACCTGGGGGTGGGCGGGATGGTGTTTGGCAAGCTTGGCGGTGCCGCCGGGGCAGGCTGGAGCAACACCAATGAAGGCAAAGTAATTGCAGCTGCCTTTCTGGACGCCCACAACCAGTTGGTCACCCAGGTGCGGACACTGCAGGCCAAAGAATTGCCCCCTGCTGTGGCGACTCGAAAGCCTTAGCCAATGCGCAGGGCAGGGCAAAGCAGGCGCCTGCCCCGACCCGGCGAGCACGCCACGCGGTCGATGAGGCCAAGCCGAAAGACGCGGAAGCAGGTGGCCCCTCTGCTCATTGGCGCCTCGCCGTGCGGCCTGCACAATGCGCCGATCAGTTGCCGCGGCCCCTTCATGCAACGGAGCTTTTTTGTGTCCCATTCCATGAGCCCTCTTGAGCAATGGCTGCGCTGCATGCCCGCGGCGCAGTACCAATGTCAGACGCTGTGCCTGGTGATGGTGGCCCCATGACCTTGGCCAACGTGCCGCCGTCGTGCGCAGACTCCGCGGCGCGGCCCTTCAAGCTTCCCGAATCGGTGCTGGTGGTCATTCACACGCCAGCGCTGGAGGTGCTGCTGATCCGCCGCACGGGCGGCGAGGGCCATTGGCAATCCGTGACCGGCAGCAAGGACACGTTGCAAGAGCCGTTTGAAGAGACCGCCCTGCGCGAGGTTTTCGAGGAAACCGGCATCGACACGCGAGCGCCCGGCTGCGTGTTGCAGGACTGGCACCTGGAGAACCACTACGACATCTGGCCCCAGTGGTTGCACCGCTACGCGCCTGGCGTAGTGCGCAACCGCGAGCGGGTGTTTGGCCTGTGCGTACCTGCAGGCACCCCGGTGGTGCTCAGCCCGCGTGAGCACGATGCCTTTCAGTGGCTGCCCTGGCAGAGCGCCGCAAACGCCTGCTTTTCGGCATCGAACGCCGAAGCCTGCCTGCTGCTGCCGCGTTTGGCTGCTTTAAAGCCGCTTTGAGGCCCGTGCTAGGCGCGGCCTACCTCACACCGGGCGCAGTCGCAGTTGGGCCGCAGAGTCTGGGGGCTCGTCCTCCGGGCCGGCAACCAGGGTGAGGCTGTCTCGGGGTGGCGGTGGTATCCGCGCAGCGCCTTCGCCCCCGCCGCGCACGCGCAGCACCACGCCGCCGGGGTGGCGCTCGCTGTCCTGGCCCAGGATGGCCCGGGTCGGGGTGTTGCCCACGCGCGGGCGCAGGGCGTCAATGGCTTCTTGCAGGGTGGCAGGGGCTGCTATGCGCGCCTGATGGCGCAGCAGCACCTGCTGCGACATGTCCACCAGCTTGGAGTTGAGCGTGCGCTCCGCTTCAGTCAGCAGCGACTGCACGGCGCCCGAAGGGTCCCCCGCGAGGCTCTGGGCCATGGCCAGTTCGGCTGTTTTGTTGACGTGCTGCAGGCACTCCCGCACAACGGCGGCGTAGGGCTCGTGCAGGCTGCAGGCGTTGGCCATCAGTTCCGTCAGTCCGCGGGTGTTGGCATAGCGCATGCCCAGCGCGCGGATCCAGCCCTCGCCCTCCTGCAGGTCAATCGACGTGGCGGCCAGCACAGCCAGCAGACTGCCCAGGTTGCAGGCCGCCTCAAAGTCAAAACCGCTGGTGGTGATCTCGCGGGCCATGGCACGCACCGATTCCACGGCTTGCGAGAACTGCCGCTGCTGGATCAGCTGCAGCGCGCGGGCCACCTCGGTAAAGCGCTGCACGCGCGTGCTGCCCTGGTGGCGCTCGAGAACGCGCGCAAAGTCGGCCATGCAGCGCTCGATGCCCTTGCGGTCGTTTTCTGCATAGTAGGCAAAGGTCAGCAGCACCAATGACTGAAAGTCGAACAGCTTGGAGTCGATGCCCAGCACCGCAGCACGTGCGAGGGTCTTGGTGGCGTTTTCCCGATCGCCCATGTAGTACGACATCATCCCCAGCTTCTGCAGCCGCACCACCGAGTCGGGGGTCAGCGTGCTGGCGGTGCGGTAGGTTTCGATGGCCTGCGAGAAATTGCCCAGCTCCACCTGGGCGCGGCCCAGCACATCGTAGGCGTCGGCAAACGAGGCGTCTTCGCCAATCAGCTCCTGCAAGGTGGTGATGGCCCGCACGGCCTGGCCCGATTCGATCTGGGCGCGCGCCACGCCCAGCTTGGCCCAGGGCAGGGCGCGGGCATCGATCACCGCTTCGAACAGCGTGCGCGTCTCATCGTGCCTACCCAGGCGCAGCAACAGCTCCGAGCCGATGCGCGCGGCATACAGCCAATAGGGCTTGCGCGATTCGAAGCGCTCCACGCACAGGCGGGCAGCGCCTTCAAAGTCTTCCGCCTCGATGGCGTCGAAGATGGGTTTCAGGTGCACCTTGCGCAGTCGCGCAAGGCTCAGGCGCTCAAACAGCGCACTCGGCGTGAAAGGCTTGAGCAGGTAGCCGTCCAGGGCCGATTCGGCCGCCTCGGCCACCGCGGCGTACGAGGCCTCGGACGTGACCATGAAGAACACGGTGGAAAACGGCAGCAGCTGGGCGCGGCGCAGATCGTCCAGCAGCGTCTGGCCTGAATACCCGCCCTCGCCGAAGTACTGCTCGCACAGCACGTAGTCGAACACCGTGTGCTCCAGGCGGCTGCGGGCGTCCTGCACGCGGGTGCATTGCACGATCTTGTTGACGCCATATTCGCGCAGCTGGCTCACCAGAATGCTGCGCGAGGTGGCGTTGCTGTCCACGATCAGCGCTTGGACCGGTGGTGCGTCGGGTTCTTCGTTTGCGGTAGCCATCAGAGGTCGGGCTGGCCCTGTGTAAGAAGCAGATTTTCTGGAAATGGGCGAGCCGGCGTGGCGAATGGCCAGTGTACGGCGGTCAGCGGCCGCGCGGCTGTCGGACAAACCCGCTCCGACCGGGCTTGCGAGACAATGGGCCGATGGAAGAACACGACGATATCCTGCGGGTGGCGACCTACAACATCCACAAGGGCGTGCAGGGCATCGGCCCGGCGCGCCGGCTGGAGATTCACAACCTGGGCCATGCCGTCGAGCAGCTGGACGCCGACATCGTCTGCTTGCAGGAAGTGCGCCACCTCAATCGCCGTGAGGCCGCCTATTTTCAGCGCTGGCCCGAGGTCTGCCAGGCCGAATACCTGGCACCGGAGGGCTACGAATCCATCTACCGCACCAACGCGTTCACCAAGCATGGCGAACACGGCAATGCGTTGCTATCGCGCTGGCCCATCATTGGGCATCAGCATGAGGACATCTCGGACCACCGTTTCGAGCAGCGCGGATTGCTGCATGTGGAACTCGACATCCAGGCCCGGCGCGTGCACGTGATCGTGGTGCATCTGGGCTTGATTCCGGGCAGCCGGGTGCGCCAGATCGAGCGGCTGCAGCGCTTTATCGAACGCGAGGTGCCGCCCGGCGCTCCCCTGGTGGTGGCGGGTGATTTCAACGACTGGGGACTGCAGATCAAGCGCATGCTCGCTGGCTTTGCGTTGTATGAGTTCGATGCGCCGCGTGCGTTTACCTATCCCGCGCGGCTTCCGTTGGCCCAGCTGGACCATGTCTATGTGCGCGGCCTCACACCGCTGTCGTTGAACGTGCCGAGGGGCCGCATCTGGTGGCGCATGTCGGACCACCTGCCTCTGATTGCAGAGTTCAGGCTATGAAGAGCAACTGCCTATGGGAAGGCACTGCAGCTTCTCGCACGGGTGTGGGCGGCTGGCGCATCGGCCACGCAATCGTGCCCGGCGTCTCGGTGATGGGCGCATGGGGCCGATGAGAAAGAAGCCGTTTTCCGCACGCCCCGGTATCGATTTCGGCGACGACCACCGGGTGCGACTGCTCCAGGGGGCCCAAGAATTTTTCCCGGCGTTGGTCGCGGCGATGGATGCCGCCCTGTCCGACATCCAGTTCGAAACCTACATCTTTGATTTCACAGGTGCGGGGGCCGACGTGGCTGAGGCCTTGATGCGCGCTGCCACGCGGGGCGTGCGCACCCAACTGGTGGTGGACGGCGTGGGCACCGGGCCGCTGCCTGCCGACTGGGCGCAGCGCTTTGATGCGGCGGGCGTGCAGTACCGCGTGTACTCGCCGCTGGGGCCGCTCGGGCTGCTGCTGCCGCACCGCTGGCGGCGCCTGCACCGCAAGCTGTGTGTGGTGGATGGGTGCCTGCTGTTTTGCGGCGGCATCAACGTGCTGGACGATTTTCACGACCCCAACCATGGCGCCCTGGAGGCGCCGCGGTTCGACTTTGCCGTGCAGGCCACCGGCAGCCTGGTGGAAACCGCCAGCGAAACCATGGAGCAGCTCTGGTGGCGCATGCAGGCCGTGCGCGACGCGCGTCAGCGCCGCCTGCCCGAGGCCCTGCTGGCGCTGCGCGCCGCCAGTGCCGCCAAGCACGCGGCCGAGCGTGCCGAGGCTGGGCCACCCATGCGCGCGGCGCTGGTGCTGCGCGACAACGTGCGCCACCGCACCCGCATCGAAAAAACCTATTTGCGCGCCATCGGCGCCGCACGGCACGAGGTGATCATCGCCAACGCCTACTTCATGCCGGGTGGCAAGCTGCGCCGTGCGCTGGTCATGGCAGCCCGGCGGGGTGTGCGCGTGCGGCTGCTGCTTCAGGGGCGCTACGAATACTTCATGCAATACCACGCCGCCCGCCCCGTGTATGGCGCGCTGCTGGAGGCGGGTGTGGAGATCCATGAGTACGCACCGAGCTTCCTGCATGCGAAGGTGGCCGTGATCGACGCGCAGGGGGAGCGGCCATGGGCCACGGTCGGTTCATCCAACCTGGACCCATTGAGCCTGCTGCTGGCGCGCGAAGCCAACGTGGTGGTGGAAGACTCCGCGTTCGCCATGGACCTGCGCCAGCGTCTGGTGCAGGCCATGCAGCACGCGGGCCGCCGCATGGACCCGCTGCGCTACGCCGGCCGCCCGCTGCGCCAGCGCTTGCTCGACCGGGTGGCGTTTGCCCTCATGCGTCTGGCGCTGTGGGTGACGGGCAACCGGTACTGAGCCCGCGAAGCACGAACCAACCGGCCGGAGATGTGCTTTTGTTGCTATTTTTTATATAGCTATTTGCGCTTGCTGGGTAAGCGCTGAAGGCCAAAAACCCTTGAAATCCCGAGAAGGGCGTTCGCTGTTACGATTCCCCACATGTCCAGCCAACCTGCCGCCGATATGACGCCCATTCCGCCGGATGACGAAGGCACCCCCGTCTCCGTCAAGATCCGTGAACGCCTGGCCGCTGCCCGCAAGCGTTTTCACGCCAACGACAACATCGCCGAATTCATCGAGCCCGGTGAACTGGAAAAGCTGCTTGACGAGGTCGAGGTCAAGATGCAGGGCGTGCTCGACAGCCTGGTCATCAACACCGAGGGCGACCACAACACCAACAACACCGCGCGGCGCGTGGCCAAGATGTACTTGAACGAGGTGTTCAAGGGCCGCTACGTGGCGCAGCCGCCCATCACCGAATTCCCCAACGCCGAGCACCTTAACGAGCTGATGATCGTCGGCCCCCTGACCGTGCGCAGCGCCTGCAGCCACCACTTCTGCCCCGTCATTGGCAAGATCTGGATCGGCGTGATGCCCAACGAACACACCAACGTGATCGGCCTGTCCAAGTACGCGCGCCTGGTGGACTGGATCATGGGCCGCCCGCAGATCCAGGAAGAAGCCGTGGTACAGCTGGCCGACCTGATCATGGAAAAGACCCAACCCGACGGCCTGGCCATCGTGATGGAAGCCAGCCATTTCTGCATGTCCTGGCGCGGCGTGCGCGACAACGATAGCCGCATGATCAATTCGGTCATGCGCGGCGTTTTCCTCAAGGACAGCGCCCTGCGCCGCGAATTTTTGTCCCTCATCCCTGGCAAGAACTGAATCCGAAGGAACCGAAGATGCTCGTACGCCTGCTTTACGCCAGCCGCGCCGTGGACACCTCGCCCGAGGCCATAGAAGCCATCCTCACCCAGTCGCGCCAGCACAACCCCGGCAGCGGCATCACCGGCGTGCTGTGCTACGGCGGTGGCGTGTTCCTGCAAGCCATCGAAGGCGGGCGCTCGGCGGTGAGCGAGCTTTATGGCCACATCCAGAAGGACGCGCGCCACAAGAACGTGGAACTGCTGCACTACGAAGAGATTTCCGAGCGCCGCTTTGGCGGCTGGACGATGGGCCAGGTCAACCTCAGCAAGATCAACCATTCCATCTTGCTGAAGTATTCTGAGAAGCCCGAGCTGGACCCGTATGCGGTGTCGGGCAAGGTGTCGTTTGCGCTGCTCGAGGAGCTGATGGCAACAGCGTCCATCATTGGACGCGCATAGGAGCCTGTTCAAAGAACGGGTCGCCTTTGCGTTGCTGACCATCCAATACCTTGATCCCCAGTCGCAGCCGCAGCCGCCCGCACGGCGCTGCGGCTTTTTTCATTGCGCCGTACTGTTTTTTTGATCTGTGACCCCCACCGCCTTCGCCCTCATCATCCTCGCCGGCCTCATCCACGCGTGCTGGAACATCGTGGCCAAGAAAGCGGGGGGCGATTCGCGGTTTGCATTCTTCACGTCGGTGCTGCTGATGCTGGTGTGGGCACCGCTAGGCTGGTACCTGGGGCGCGACGCGGTGCCGCTGTGGGGTGCGGTGGAGTGGGGCTTTGTGGCGGCCAGCGGGCTGCTGCATGTGGGTTATTTCGTCATCTTGCTGCGCGGCTACCGCGTGGCCGACCTCACCGTGGTGTACCCGCTCGCCAGGGGCTCGGGGCCGCTGCTGTCGTCGCTGGTGGCCATCACGCTGCTGGGCGAGCGCATTTCGGCGCTGGGCGCGGTGGGGATCGTCGGCGTGGTGGGGGGCGTGTTCCTGATTGCAGGCGGCCCGGGCTTGCTGCGCGCCGCGCATGACCCGGCGGCGCGCGCACGGGTGCACAAAGGCATCGCATACGGCCTGCTGACCGGCGCCTTCATCGCCAGCTACACCGTGGTGGACGGCTATGCGGTGAAGTTCCTGCTGATGTCGCCCATCCTCATCGACTACATGGGCAACTTCGTGCGCGTGGGGCTGCTTGCACCGCTGGTGCTGCGTGATTTGCCCACCGCGCGCACCCTGTGGCTGGCGCAATGGCGCTTTGCGCTGCTGGTGGCGGTGGTGAGCCCCGTGGCCTACGTGCTGGTGCTGTATGCCATGCAGCAGGCGCCCATGTCGCACGTGGCGCCCGCGCGCGAGGTGTCCATGCTGTTCGCTGCCCTCATCGGCGGCCACCTGCTGGGCGAGGGTGACCGCGTGGCCCGCATCTGCGGCGCGCTGTGCATTGCGGCCGGTGTAACGGCCTTGGCATTGGGATGACGACCGCTGCGCCGCCTTTATCGACTTTGCCGCCCGCATTGCTGCTGGGCTGCGATTTCACCAGCAGCCCCACGCGGCGCAAGCCCATCGTGCTGGCGCTGGGCCAGCGCCAGGGCGCGCGTGTTCAGCTCAGTGCGCTGCGAACGTTCGACACGCTCGCCGCTTTTGGCCGGTGGCTCGCGGAGCCGCGCGACTGGGTGGGTGGTTTTGATCTGCCGTTTGGCCTGCCACGCGAACTGGTGACCACACTGGGCTGGCCCACCGACTGGCGAGCCTGCATGGAGCACTACCGCACGCTCAGCCGTGAGCAGATCCGTGCGCAGTTCGCGGCCTTTTGCGATGCGCGCCCCGTGGGCGGCAAGTTTGCGCACCGGGCCACGGACGGGCCCGCTGGCTCCAGTCCCTCGATGAAATGGGTGAACCCGCCGGTGGCCTACATGCTGCACGCAGGCGTGCCGCTGCTGCTGGATGCCGGCGTGCATCTGCCAGGCCTGCACGCGGGGGACCCCCGCCGCGTGGCGCTGGAAGCCTACCCCGGCCTGCTCGCGCGCGCGGTGCTGGCGCGCCGCAGCTACAAAAGCGATGACCGCGCCAAGCAAACCCCCGACCGCCTCATCGCCCGCAAGGACCTGATCAACGCGCTGGAAACCGGCCAGACGCCGCTGGGCCTGCGCCTGTCGCTGCGCAATGCCCAGCGCGATGCACTGGTGCAGGACGGGAGCGGCGACAGCCTGGACGCCGTGCTGTGCCTGCTGCAGGCGGCTTGGGCCGAGCAGCGCCATACCGATGGGGGTGACCTGCTCTATGGCCTGCCGGTTCACATGGACCCGTTGGAGGGCTGGATCGTGGGGGCCGATGCCACGGCTTTTCCGGCGATCGCCCAGCCGCCCACTGCGTAGCATCGGGGCATGCGCCGTGCCCTCCGTCCCCCTTTGCTCGCTGCCCGGCCCTGTGTTGCCGTTGCGGCCGCGGTACTCGCCTTGGCTTGGGCGGCCGCCGCAGCGCATGCGGGGCCCGCGCCGTGGTACTACTGGCGCAGCACCCTGGACGGCGCCCGTGTGTGCGCGCAGACCTTACCCGGCGCGGCCTGGAAGCGCGACAGCGATGCCTACGACGGCCCCGGCTGCCAACCCCGGCGCAAGGTGCTCATCATCCCCATGCGGTGATGTGACCAGTGCCAGCGCCTTGTCATCGGCCAGAGGCAAAAGGCTTTTGTTATAAAAATGATAGCTATCGGCGCTTGATAGGCAAGCGCTGGGCCCTGTTTTTGCTTGCAATAATGTGTATGCATTCGATAATGCAGGCCACACACCCCAAGATCCACAAGCATCCCGCATGACTGAACTCATCCTGATCCGCCACGGAGAAACCGACTGGAACCGCGAACTCCGCTTCCAGGGCCATGTTGATGTGCCCCTGAACGCTACCGGCCACGCGCAGGCCCGCCGCCTGGCCGAGCGCCTGGCCGCCGAACGCCCCGTGGTGGACCACCTCATCTGCAGCGACCTCATCCGCACCCGCGAAACGGCCACGCCCAGCCTGCAGGTGTACTTTCCCGACCTCTCCATCGACACCCTCACCGACCCCAGCCTGCGCGAGCAGAGCTTTGGCCTGGTGGACGGCCTGCGCGTGGACGACATCAAGACCGACCACGCGGATGCCTGGGAAGGCTGGCTGCGCTTTGAGGCCGACTACGCCATGCCCGGTGGCGAAACCACACGCCAGTTCCACGCCCGCGTGATGGACGCCGTGCGCCGCATCGCGCAGCAACACCAGGGCAAAAAAGTGATGGTGGTCACCCACGGCGGCGTGCTCGACATGGTCTGGCGCACCGCGCGCGGCACGGGCCTCGATGGCCCCCGCCAGAGCGACATCCCCAACGCCGGCCTGAACCGCGTGCGCGTGGACGGGGACACGGTGGAAGTGCTGGAGTGGGCGGATGTGCGGCACCTGGCCGATTTGCCTGCGCAGCCGGTGTACGACCAGAAGAAGCTGGTGGTGCGGTAAGGGCGTTGGTCAGCCGTTCCGCTGCGATTTCCAGTTTTCTGCACGCGCTTGCACCAAGCCGTCCTTGAGGATGGACCAGGGGAGATCGTGCGCAACCGTGATGGAGACAGGGTGGCGCAGGGCCGGCACTGCGAAGGGTATGCTATCGATTGAATAGCTGCCAGCGCTTTCTGGATAAGCGCTAGAGGCCAGAAATACCTATATTTTTGGTGCTGAGGCCTCAGAAATGCTTTGAACTGCACAGACTGAGTCGGCCATGCGACGTCCAACACATGGCTCCTTTCCTCTGCGGCGCGCGGACTTGCCGAGCTACAGCGGCTTCAGCCCCACGGTGCGACCGGACACCACCGCATCAAATTGCGCGCTGCGCGCCAACTGCGCCACGGCTGCGGCGTCCAGCGAGAGGCCTTCCAGCGGCGGTGGGGCGATCTGCAGGGCGTCGGGTGCCGCGCAATCCCCGTGCGCGCTGATCTGGATGCCCGTCGTGCCCAGGGGCTCCACCACGATGCGTGCCGGGGGCGCATCGCTGGTTTCGGCCAGGTGGTAGATGGCGGCCAGGACGGCGTACAGCAGCGTGTGAGACGCCTGGCTCGTGTCGAGCCAATCGGCGGCGTCTTCTTGCAGGGGCTCCACGTCAATGCCTTGCACCATCAGCATGGGGCGGGCCAGTGCAGCGGCCTCCAGGGCGATGGCTTTGAGGGGCTGGCGTTCGCGCACCTGCGGGTCCCATTGGCGCAGGCGACGGATCTGGGCAGACAGCTCGGTCAGTTGCTGCTCCAGCTGTTCCACGCGGGCCACCGCATCGGCCGGGTTCAGGTCGGCGCGCTGCAGATGGCGTTTGAGCAGCGTGGTGCCCATGCGCATCACGGACAAGGGGCTGCTCAGGTCGTGGCGCAGCACGGGCATGGCGCGCAGCAGCACGGCGTGTTGCAGACCGGCGTGCGTCAGTGAAGGAGTGTGGTGCGGTTGCATGGCGTGTACGGCTGAGCGAGGACGGCTTGTCTGTGGATGCGCAGCCCTTTCAGGAGGGCGTGCTCCAGCGTGCGACCAGTGCGTCCAACGCGTCAAAGTCAATGGGTTTGCCCAACACGTGGTCAAAGTCGGGCCACTGGTTGCCGCCGGAACTCTGCGCGTTCGACACCATGCCGGTGACGGCCACGGCGATGGCCCGGGGGGCGCCGTGGCGTGCCTGCAGTGCCTGCAGTTGCGGCAGCAGCTCGGCACCGGTCATGTCGGGCAGGTTGTGGTCCAGCATCAAAACCTGCGTCGGCTGCTGGCCGATCATGGCAAGCGCTTCGGCACCGGTGCTGGCGGTGCGCACGCCATGGCCTTCCATGGTCAGCAATTCCTGCAGCAGTTCGGTGGCTTCGAGGTTGTCGTCGACGACGAGGATTTGCAATGGCATGGCGAGAAATAGGCAGAGGCTTGCTAGTGAAATCTGGGGCGTGGCGTTCCGTCATCCGCCAGCTTCGGTCGACGGTGCCTGAGACCCGTCGGGCGACCCGGGTGCGCCGTTGCGCTTCAGCCGCACCTGAAAAACCACATGCGGCGCCTGGTAGGTGTAGCGGATGGCGCCGCCATGGCCTTTGATGATCTCGCTGGCGATGTACAGGCCCAGGCCCAGGCCGGAGCGGTTGCGCGTGTTGCCCATGGAGGAAGCCTTGAACGGCGCGAACATGTTGTCGGCAACGTCTGCCGCAATAGGGGCAGCCACGTTGCGCACCTCGATCCAGACATCATCGGCATCGCCGTCGAGATAGACCTCGATGGGGTGGCCCGCTTCGCCATGGTGCCGTGCGTTGCTGATGAGGTTGGAGATGACCTGTGCCATGCGGTCCGGGTCCACCCGCGCAGCGTCGGCTGCGGGCAGATGGCCCACCAGCTGGGTTTGCGGGTGTGCGGTGCGCGCCTCGTCCATGAGGTCGTTGAGCAGCTGCACCAGATCGACGTCGCGCGGGTGCAGGTCCAGGCCAAGGCGGCTTTGCAGGCGCGACATGTCCATCACCTGGCTGACCAGGCGCTGCATGCGGCCGCTCGAGGACTGGATGCGCTGGCCCAGCCGGCCGGCCTGGCTGTTGCCGTCGCCGCCACCATTGCCGGAGTTCTTTTCGAGCAGGCGCGCTGCCATGCTGATGGAGTGCAGAGGGTCGCGCAGGTCATGGCCCAGCATGGCCATGAGCTGGTTGCGGGCAGTGTTGAGTTCGGCAAACCGTGCGTTTTGAGCGCGGCGCAGTTCATCGAAGAGCTGCTGGGCGCAGTCCAGGTCTTCCGTGCTCCAGTGTTCAGCGGTGAAGCGCACGGTTTCCTTCCACAGCTCGAAGGAGCCGCGCGGCGTGAGCCTGGGCCCCAGCGGGCCGTGGCGGATCTCTTTTTCGGGCTTGCCACCCCAGTGAATGGTTTCCAACTGCTCCTTGCGCAGAAACACCAGCCAACCACCGCGGTTCTGGTCCAGTGGCAGGGCCAGCACGCCGCACCAGGGCATGAGGTCAGCGGCCAGTTCGGGGGCTTCGTCGGGCAGTGTGTGTGTGGCAAACATGGATTCGCCCGTCTGCTTGGCATGCAGCCAGGTCAGCAGCGTGCGGGCCGCAGTTTCGGGCAGGTCGCCCTCCACACACAGCTTGCTGTGCTCGCTGACCACCACGGCATGGGCTTGCAGGGAGGCGCCCAGTGCCTTGGCATGGTTGCACAGGGCGGCGAACTCATCGTCGGCATGCAGCACGTTTTCCATGATGCGCGTGCGCAAGCTTGCCACCTGCAACTGCCGGTCGGCCAATTTGCGCGAGAGCGCCGCCTGGATGCTGGCTCCCAGAATCTGTGCGATGACATCACAGGCCATGCGCACGCTGTAGGGCACCTGGCGTGGCGCCATGTGGTGGCAGGCGATCAGCCCCCAGAGCGAATTGTTGATGACGATGGAGACGCTCATCGAAGCGCCCACGCCCATGTTGCTGAGGTATTCGATGTGGATGGGCGACACGCTGCGCAGAATGCTGCCGCTCAGGTCCAGAGGCGGTCGCGTGCCGTCCTGCGCCAAGGGCACCGTCGGCGCCTGCACATCGGCAATGAGCCGGAGGGTGTTGGCCACATACAGAGCGCGTGCCTGCGCCGGAATGTCGCTGGCCGGGTAGCGGCGCCCCAGGTACGCATCGAGAAAATCCGCATGCGCCTCGCCCACCACTTCGCCACTGTTGTCGTGGCGGAATCGGTAGGCCATCACGCGGTCAAACCCGGTCAGGGCGCGCAACTCTTGCGTGGCCATCTGCAGCAGTTCGTTGATGTTGGCGCGCGGGCGGCGCAGCTTTTCCATGGCGCGGTGGGCGCGCACGGCAAAGCTGGCCAGCTCGTCCTCAGAGGCGTGGCGCAGCTCGAACTCCACCAGCAGCAGGCCGTGCGACAGGTGCATCACCACTTCAAACGCGTGGCCGTTGGCAGACCACTCGGCAGGCATCGGTAGCTCGCCTTGCCCAGCCAGAGCGGTCAAACCCTCGTCCACCAACCCACGCAGATTCGCATGTTTGGCAAGCAACGGGCTGGTGCGCACGTCGTGCGACAGCGGGGCGGCATCGCCCAGCAAGGTAGCGAAGTTGCTGCTGACATGGCATACCGTGCCTGCGGCATCCATGGCCACTAGCGCACCGTGCGACTGGATGGCGCCCGGGATGTGAATCGGCTCCCGGTCGCAGTTCTCCAGGGTGGCGGGCGGCAGCGTGTGGCCGTTGGCGGGGCTCATCGGAGCATTCCTTAGGTGTGTCTGAATTCGTCGATCAAGCCATCGAAGGCGGCCATGGCGCCATCGCAAGCGGCCGCCACGGCGTCTGGGGTTGCCACGTTGTCGCGCAGCAACCCGATAAAACATTTCCAGCGGCTGGCAGTGCCTTCTGCGCTGCCACGCAGGTAGCGCAGCGGGTGTGGGGCCAGCGGGCCCGCAAGGCGCTTGTGCAGCACCAAGCCGCCCAATTGCGAGCCTTCCACCACGTAGGCGATGCCCCAGATTGCAGCGCTGGCACTGCCCGTGCGCTGCGCCTTTTTAAGTACGGCCTCAGCGCGTTGTTGCATGGACGCGCTGGGCGCCGGCCAAGCCCAGGGCTGCGAAGGCGGCGTTTGCGGGACCAGCGCGGCAATATCCTGCAGATCCTGCTGCAGGGCGGCCAGCCGGTGTGCGGGGGTGAAGTCGAACTGCGGCACCTCTGCCTGCAGCGTGCCCAAGGCGGGAGCGAGTGCCTGCAGCCAAGCCGCAAGCGCCCGAGCATGGGCGGCATAGTCCGTCAAAGACGCCGTGGGCTGGCCTATGGCCAGGCGGGAGTCCAGCAGGGAATGGGTGGCCTGGGTGGCCTGCCGTAGAGCGTGCAGGGGGTCTGCGGAGGCTGTCGGGAGCGGGTGTGCAGCGTCACTGAAGGCCACGGGTGAAATCCATCGGATGAGGGTGCGCCCCGTTGTAGTGCGCTGGGGAGGGATTCTAGCCAATCCGGGGTGTCTTCACCGGTTGTTACACACCGTGGGCAAGGGCTTGCGCGGCTATGTTCCTACTGGCAGCCCGAGGGCGTTGTACACCGTGCGCAGTTGCCGTGCCAACCGCAGCGACTCAGGCTGCGCATTGGCCAGCGGCTGCAGCAGGTTCTGCACCGTGGCCCACTGCCCATGGCGCTGCAGGGCGTCCAGCCACACTTGGTGGAACAGGTCGCGTTGCGCATGGCTGCCGCCAATTTCCAGCAGGCGTGGCAGCGCCTGGCCCAGGTGGTGCACTGCGCTGGCCCAGTCGCCTTCGGCATGGGCCAGCAGGCCCTCGGCCGCGGGTATACACACCTGCTGCCACACCGTGCGCTCGTGCACCTCGGTGCGGGCCGCTGCGTGCTGGCGGATGTTGCCCAGCAAGGTGCGCGCCGCACCTGCGCGGCCCGCGCGGGCCAAGCCATAGAGGTACTGCAGGTCCAGAAACGGCAGCACATGGTCGGCCAGCCGCTGGGTTTCCAGGTAGGTGGCGACATCGGCCCAGCGCGCAGTGCCCACGTCGACACCGGCCAGCTCCAGCCGTGCCAGCAGCGAGATGGCGTTGATCTGGTCTTGTGTGTATTCCTTGACCACGCCCCACACCTGGCTGTCGTAGAGCGCGAGCACCTCGGCGTGCTGGTCTTGTTCCAGAAGAAACAGCGCCTGGTGCCACCAGTTGTGCGTGACCATGAAAGAGTTCAGGCCCGTCCAGGTGTCGCTCACATCGGCCATGAAGGCGGTGCCTTCTTCAATGCGCCCCTGGGTCAGCATCACATGGGCCAAAGCGTGGTGGGCCCAGGGCTCCTTGCAGCACAGGCCGACGGCGTGGCGCGCGCTGGCTTCGGCTTGGGTGAGCAGGTGGCACTGTTCGTAGCCAAAGGCGGCCATGCCGTGCAAATACGGTACGTCGCTGGCGGCGAGCAGGGCCTGCAGGGCCAGCCGCAGCATACCGGGTGAGTCGCCACGGTTGAACAGGTGGTATTGGCCGAGCTTGAGCGAGGCCAGGTCGCGCGGGTGCAGGCGGGCTTGCTCCTCATGCAGCGCAATGGCGCGGGGCAGGTCGCCATCCACCCAAGCCGCCACGGCGGCGACAAAACGCTGCTCGCGCTGGCTGGCCTGGGGGGCGCTGGCAAGGGCTTGCTGGATGAAGGGGCGGGCGTTGGCGGCAGCGTCGGCCGATTCGGCAAACATGTGCAGTGCGGCGCAGCACGCCTGCACAATGGCGCTGGGGTCTGCCGCTGCTTGCAGCACGTTCACCGCGCGGGCTTCGCAGGCGATGAAGCCCTGCACGAAGTCGTTCAGCGGGGCCAGGCTGGCAGGGTCGCGCAGCGTGACGGTGTTGTCGAGGCAGTCTGTCTGTAGCGCAGGCATGGTGGCAGCAGTGTGGGGCGCGCGGCGCTATCCGCCCTTGATCAGGGTCAGATATGCGTTGCGGGTTTCGGCGGACACCGAGGCCACCAGTTGCTCGTGCGGCGTCTTGTGGCGCGCCAGCATGCGGGCCGAGGCAATGGTCTTGGACTTGCAGAACCAGTGGCAGGTGTGCTGCATGAGGAACAGCTCGGCCGTCATCATGAAGGCCCGGTCCTTGGGCGAAAGGTGGCCGGTGTTCTGCACCACGTGCGCAATGCCGCGTGCGTGGATGGCCAGGGCCTTGCGCATGTCAAAGGTGGCGCTGGGCAGGATGGATTCGGCAAAGGGAATGGCCATGGCCAGGCGGCTGACGCGTGTGGTGGCCTCGGGCTCTTTGGCAAACTCCGCCGCGAAACGGCTGAATTGCTCGGCGAGTTGCGTCTCGGTGGTGCTGAGCAGGCTCCAGATCTGGCTGCGGCGCTCGTCCGTGCTTTCGCCCAGGGCACGCAGATAGCCGTCGGTGAGGGCTTCCATGAGCTTTTCGATCTGGTAGTTGGCCAGATGGCGGCCCAGGAGCGCGATGCGCTTTCGCTGCTCCTTGGCGTTGAGCATGTAGGTGCCGGTGGCGATGAGGATCGCCATGATGAAGATGTCCATGCGGTGTGTCGCGAAGAAGTGGGTGGTGCTGGGCGCCCAAAGGGCGCGCGGCCCCGGAGCAGAGTGGGAAACCCGGAGCCCAGCGCGCCAAAAGCCCCTAGGTTACCAACAACGCCCGCTCAGACCGCGGTTGGCTGCGGCCAGGACTTCTGGGGGTCGCGGATCCACTCGAAAGCACGCGCCACTTGCAGCACGCCCAGGTCGTCAAAGCGGGGGCCGGCAATCTGCAGGCCGATGGGCAGGCCGCTGGTCGTGTAGCCGCAGTTCACCGATGCAGCAGGCTGCTCGGACATGTTGAAAGGCACGGTAAAACCGATGTGCTCCAGCGGCCGCAGGGGGTCGTTGGTGGGCGAGGGCAGCTCGGCCTGGAAGGCCACGTTGGGGGCCACGGGCGAGATCACGTAGTCGAACGCGCTGCACGCTTTGACGGCTGCCACGCGCGTCAGGTGGAACTGGTGGCTGGCGTTGAAGACCTCGGTGCCGCTCATGCCCGCAGCGCTGTCGGCCCAGGTGCAGATGTAGGGCAGCACCTTGTCACGCCGCGCGGCAGGCAGGGCTTGCAGGTCAATGTGTGAGCGCATGCGCCAGAAGTGGTCCATGCCGTCGAGCATGGCCTGCGTCATGAACGGCTGCATGGGCACGATGGTGGCGCCCGCAGCCTCCATCAGCCGCGCTGCACGCTCCACCGCTGCCTTCACTTCCGGGTCTACCGGCAGGCCACAGCCCGCCTCCAGCATCAGCCCGATGCGCAGGCCGCGCAGGCGCTCCACACCCTTGTCGAACTGGTGCCAGGCGATGTCCTGGGCTGGCAGGCTCATGCTGTCGCGCGCGTCGGGCTGGCTCAGCACCTGCATCATCAGCGCGGCATCGGCCACGGTGCGGGTCATGGGGCCCGCGGCGCGGCCGGTGTAGGGTGGATCGATCGGGATGCGGCCCAGGCTGGGCTTCAAGCTGAAAATCCCGCACCAGCTCGCGGGAAGGCGCAGCGATCCTCCAATGTCGGTGCCGATGTGCAGCGGGCCGTAGCCTGCGGCAGCCGCAGCGCCACCGCCCGCGCTGGAGCCGCCCGGGCCCTTGCTCACATCCCACGGATTGCGCGACAGCGGATGGAAGGTGGACAGGCCGGACGACAACATGCCGTAGTCGGGCATGGTCGTCTTGGCAACGATGACGGCGTTCGCCTCGCGCATCCGGGCGGCGGGTGGTGCATCGGCCGCTGCGGGCACGAGTTCGACCGCTGCAGTGCCCAAGGGGGTGGGATCGCCTTGGGTCGAGATGTTTTCCTTGATGGTGCTGGGCACCCCGTCCAGCAGCCCTTGTGGCTCGCCGCGCAGCCACCGAGCTTCCGACGCCCGGGCTTGCTCCAGCGCCGCTTCGGGCCGCAGCAGGTAGGTGGCCTGAATGTGGGGCTCCCACCGCTCGATGTGCGCCAGCACGGCCTGCGTGACCTCCACGGGAGACAGCGTGCGCTGGCGGTAGGCAGCCAGCAGTTCGTGGGCGGGGAGGTCGTGCAAGGCAGTCATGGCAAAGAGATTTATAAGTAAAAAAGGCTGCTAGCGCTTATGCAGAAAGCGCTAGCAGCTATTATTTTGTGAGCAACCTGCGCTTGCAGGTTTAGTGATCCACGGCGCCGTGCGCCACCTGCAGACCCTGAAACCAGCGCTGCCCCGGGGCGCGGCTAGCCGAGCAAGGGCCGCCCCGCAGCGATGGCTGCGTCCCCCGCCCGCATGGCGCAGCCATGCGAGAGCGGGGGGAAGGCGCGGAGCGACTCAGAGGGTGTCCGATCTCAACTCCAGGACAGAGCCGACAGGTCGTTCACGAACACCGGCATGTCTTTCCAAAGGCCCTTGAGGTTCTTGTTGGCCACCGTGATCCACTGGTTGGAATACAGGAACGCGTGCACCGAGTCCTCTGCCAGCAGACGCTGGGCATCGCCCAGCAGGCGGGTGCGGTCGGCGGGGCGGGCAGAGTTCTTGATCTGGTTGAAGATCTCGTTGAACTTGGGCGAGTTGTAGCCCCAGTAGTAGTCGGGCTTGGCAAAGTTGCCCAGGTCGAACGGCTCCACGTGGCTGATCACTGTCAGGTCGTAGTTCTTGCTGCCGTAGGTGCCGCTGAGCCACTGCGCCCACTCCACGTTCTGGATCTTGGCGACGATGCCCACTTTGGCCAGTTGGGCTGCGATCACTTCGCCACCCTGGCGGGCATACGGCGTAGGGGGCAGCGTCATGGTCAGCTCCAGCGGTGTCTTCACACCGGCTTCGGCCAACAGGCGCTTGGCCTTCTCGGGGTCGTAGGGGTTCACGCCCGTGGTGTCCACATAACCGAAGGCGCTGGGCACGTAGTGGCTGCCGATGGGCGCGCCATAGCCGTCGCCTGCGCCTTCGATCACGGCCTTGCGGTCCACGGCTGCAGCGATGGCGCGGCGCACGCGCACGTCGTCCAGCGGCTTCTTGGCATTGTTGATGGCCAAGATGGTCTTGGCGCGCGAACCGGCCACGATCACCTGGAAGCGGGGGTTGGCCTTGAACTGGGTCACGCTGCGGGGCGTGACGCGGGGGAACGCGTCCACATCGCCAGCCAGCAGGGCGGCCACTTGCGCGGCGGGGTCCGAGATGAAGCGGAAGGTGGCGCGCTTGATCTTGATGGCCTTGGCGTCGCGGTAGCCGTCCCAGGCAGTCAGCACCACGGAGGAGCCCTTGTTCCAGGCTTGCAGCTGGTAAGGGCCGGTGCCCACGGGCTTGTTGGCGTTGGTGTCAGCGCTCTTGGGGTCCACGATGATCGAGGTGGCTTGGCCGAGCACGAACAGCAGGTCGGGGTCGATTTCCTTGTTGAGCAGCACCACGGTGTGGTCGTCCACCACCTGGGTGGTGATGCCTGCGAAGGTGCGCTTGTCCTTGTTGGTGCTCTTTTCGCCGCCAGCGCGGTCGAACGAGAACTTCACGGCGGCGGCGGTGAACGGCTCGCCGTTCTGGAACTTCACGCCGCGGCGCAGCTTGAAGGTGTAGGTCTTGAGGTCGGGAGAGACCTCCCAGCTTTCGGCCAGCAGGGGCGACACGCTGCCGTCGGCATTGATCTTGGTGAGCGTCTCGAAGATGTTGTATTGCACGATCTCGGCGATGGCCGAGGCGGCACCGGCGGTGGGGTCCAGGCCTGGGGGTTCCAGCGTCATTGCCAGCGTCACCGCATCTTTGCGGCTCTGCGCCAGGGCGCTGAGCGGGGTGGACAAGGGCACGGCGGCGATCGCGCCAGTGGCAAGGACGGTACGGCGGTTCAGCATGTTCGGACTCTCCAGACAAAAAACCAGACAACAACCAGAAAAACCCCCGGTGCAATTTGTTACCGAGGCGCAAAAAAGCTTTTTACACCATCGCAACCGTGTTTGGTTATGCGATTTTTGCTGCAGCAGCGGCTGCAGCCGCAGCGCGGCGCGCACGGGCACGCCCCGGCTGCACCTGCGGCACGGCGTTGACCAGCGATTGCGTGTAGGGGTGCTGTGCGTTGCGAAACAGCTCCGCCGGCGAGCCGCGCTCCACGATGCGGCCCTGGTACAGCACCACCACCTCATCGCACAGATGGTTGACCACCGCCAAGTCGTGGCTGATCAGCATGTAGGTGATGCCGAACTGCTGCTGCAGGTCCTGCATCAGGTTGAGCACCTGGGCCTGCACGGACACATCGAGCGCGCTCACCGGCTCGTCGGCCACGATCAGGCGCGGGCGGGTGATGAGGGCCCGGGCAATGGCAATGCGCTGGCGCTGGCCACCAGAGAACTCGTGCGGGTATTTGCCCAGGTCGTTGGTGCGCAAGCCCACCTGGGCCAGCACCTGGCCAGCCTGTTCGCGTTGTTCAGCGCGCGTGGCTTGGCCCTGGGCTTGCAAGGGTTCGGTGATGATGCGCTCGACCGTCTGGCGCGGGTCGAGCGATCCATAAGGGTCTTGAAACACCATCTGAAAATCGCGCCGGGCCTGGCGCAGATCTTCTGCTGGCAACTGGTGCAGATTGCGGCCCAGCAGTTCCACGGTGCCTGCAGTGGGCGCATCCAGCGCCATCACCAGCCGTGCCAAGGTGGACTTGCCCGAGCCCGATTCACCCACCACGCCCAGGCTGCGCCCGGCCGCAATGGAAAAGCTGACGCCGTTGAGAGCCTGCACCGTGCCTGGGGGGCGGAAAAGGTGTTCGCGCGGCAGCGTGTATTCACGCACCAGGTCTTTGACCTGCAGCAGGGCCGTGGTTGTGGCGGTGTTGGTGTTGGTGTTGGTGTTGGTGTTAGTGTTGGTGTTGGTGTTGGTGTTGGTGGTCGTGCTCATGCTGCGACCTCCACACCTTGCAATGCGCCGCGTGCGTCGGCAATCGCTTCGGGGCGCAGGCAGCGCACTGCGTGGTCGCCATCGGCATCGGTGGCCACCAGCGTGACGGGCGGTGGCTCGTGGTGGCAGGCGTCGATGGTGTAGCTGCAGCGGCCGGCAAAAGGGCAGCCGGCGGGCAGATCCACCAGTTCAGGCACCGTGCCTGGAATGGTGGAAAGCCGAGGCCGCTGGCCAGGTGCATGCACAGCGCCCAGGTGCGGGCGTGCGGCGAACAGGCCCCGTGTGTAGGGGTGGGCCATGGCCGAGAAGACCGAGGCGGTGGAGCCGCTTTCGACCACCGTGCCGCCGTACATCACCATCATGCGGTCCACGTTCTGCGAGATCACGCCCAGGTCGTGTGAAATCAGGATCATGGCCATGTTGCGCTCGGCCACCAGGTCGCTGATGAGGTCCAGGATCTGCTGCTGGATGGTCACGTCGAGCGCCGTGGTGGGCTCGTCGGCGATCAACAGGTCAGGGCTGCAGGCCAGCGCCATGGCGATGGTGATGCGCTGGCGCTGCCCGCCGGAAAACTGGTGCGGGTAGGCATCGATGCGTTGTGCCGCGTTGGGGATGCCCACGCGATCCAGCAGTGCAATGGCTTCCTTGCGCGCGCTGGCCGCGTCCATGCCGCGGTGCAGGCGCAGCGGCTCGGCCACCTGGCGGCCAATCGTGTGCACGGGGTTGAGCGCCGTCATGGGCTCCTGAAACACCATGCCGATCCGGTTGCCGCGCATCTTGCACATTTGCGCATCGGTGCGGCCCACCAGCTCTTCGCCGTCGAAACGGATGCTGCCGGTGACCTGCGCACTTTCAGGCAACAGGCCCATGAGCGACATGGCAGTGATGGATTTGCCGCAACCGGATTCGCCGATCAGGCCCAGGGTTTCGCCGCGTTCCAGCGAAAAGCTCACGCCACGTACGGCGTCGGCGGGGCCCCGGTGCGTCTGCAGGCGGATGCGGAGGTTGGAGACTTCAAGCAAAGGCATGGCAGAAGATCGTCATCGTTCGCAGTAATTTCATCTCGGCAAATCGGGTCTGTGAAACTGGCGCGGCCCAAGCCAGCGCCCCCGTGCAAGGGCCGCCCCGCCGCACTGGGGGCGTCCCCCTCCCGCATTGCGCAGCAATGCGAGAGAGGGGGAAGGCGCGAAGCGACTCAGGGGGTGTCATCGTTTCCTCGAGAGGCGGGGGTCGAGGAGGTCACGCAGGCCATCACCCAGCAGGTTCAGGCCCAGCACGGCCAGCGCAATCGCCACGCCCGGCCACACGGCCAGCAACGGGGCCTGGAACATCAAGGTCTGCGCCTCGCTGAGCATGCGGCCCCAGGAGGGCTGGGGTGGCTGGGTGCCCAGGCCCAGGTACGACAGGGCGGCCTCGGCCAAAATGGCCAGCGCGAACTGGATGGTGGTCTGCACGATGAGCACCGACAGGATGTTGGGCAGCACGTGCTCCAGCGTGATGCGCCAGGTGCCTTTGCCGCAGGCCCGCGCGGCCAGGATGTATTCACGTGCCCACACCGCGTTGGCCGAGGCCCGTGTGACCCGCGCAAACGTGGGGATGTAGAAGATGCCGATGGCGATGATGGAGTTGACGATGCCCGCGCCAAACACCGCCGTCATCATGATGGCCAGCAGCAGTGCGGGGAAGGCAAACGTGAAATCCGCCAGGCGCATGATGATTTCCTCCACCCAGCCCCGCTTGGCGGCCGCGAGCAGGCCCAGGGCGGTGCCGATGGTCAGGCCGATGCCCACGGCGATCACGCCCACCAGGATGGAGTTGCGCGCACCCACCATCAACAGCGAGGCCACGTCGCGCCCGAAAGCGTCTGTGCCAAGCCAGTGCTTGCTGGAGGGCCCGGCCAGTTTGTTTGCCAAGTCCATTTCGTAGGGGGACCAGGGTGTCCATACCAGCGACAGGGCGGCGGCGAGCACCAGCAGCAGCGACAGCACGGCACCAATGACAAAGCTGCGGTGGCGCAGTGCGCGGTGCAGCCAGCTCGGGGCCGAGGTGGCTGCGGGAGACGGGGTGGAAATGGCGGCGCTCATGGGGGTCAGATGTCGGATGCTTTCACACGGGGGTCGATCACGGCGTAGAGCAGGTCCACCACAAAGTTCACGATGATGACCATGGCGGCGAGCAGCATCACGCAGTTGCGCACCACGATCAGGTCACGGTTGGAAATCGACTGAAAGATCAGCCGACCCAGGCCTGGCAAGTAGAAGACGTTTTCGACCACGATGGTGCCCGCCAGCAGCGAGGCAAACTGCAGCCCCATCACGGTGACCACGGGAATCATGGCGTTGCGCAGCACATGGCCCCACAGCGCCGCGCGCTGCGACAGGCCTTTGGCACGCGCGGTGCGCACAAAGTCTTCACGCAGCACTTCCAGCACGGCCGAGCGCGTGATGCGCGCCAGGATGGCCGCCTGCACCACGGCCAGCGAAATCGCAGGCAGTAGCAGGGCTTTGAGGGCTTCGAGCGGGCTGCCGCCAGCGTCTTCCGTCCAGCCCGGAAATCCCCCGGCCGAGAACCACTGCAGCTTCACCGAGAACAGCAGGATCAGCAGGATGGCGAACCAGAAGTTGGGGATGGCAATGCCGATCTGCGCCAGCCCCATCACGCCCACGTCGCCGAGCTTGTTGTGACGCGCAGCCGCGTACACGCCAGCGGCCAGCGCCAGCACGGTAGTGATCACCATGGCCATCAGGGCCAGCGGCACGGTGAGGGCCAGGCGCTCCAGCACCAGATCCAGCACGGGCGAGCTATAGGCGTAGCTGTCGCCCATGTTGCCCACCACCAGCCCGCTGACCCATTGCCAGTAGCGCAGGCTGGCGGGCTGGTCCAGCCCGAGCTTGCTGGCCAGAGCTGCCACCGCGTCGGGCGAGGCGTCGGGGCCCATGAGCATCTGGGCGGCGTTACCGGGAAGAATCTCCAGCACCAGGAACACGACGATGGAAGCACCAATCAAGGTGGCCAGGAGGGTGACAAACCGCTTGAGAAAAAACAGGCCCATGGGAGGGGTGCGTGGGAAAGATGATGAGACGCAGGTGCGTCAAAATTAATGTGTATACACAGCATAACGGTAAAAACATCCCCGTCAGCGGTGGTGGGTTGCAGTGTGGCATGCAAGGCACATGCCACCAGCGCGGGATAATACGGAGCATGAACCGCG
>PJUL01000334.1_pt1 | contig 37151 bp, 27 predicted proteins | sample 1512221 | NCBI WGS metagenome assembly PJUL01 (sample SAMN08177667, study PRJNA422409) | Feces metagenome, whole genome shotgun sequencing project.
AGGTCGCCACCTCGCGGATGTCGGCCTCGTCGTCGACGTAAAGGAGCTTCAGGTCGGTCATCGGCGTCTCTTGGAATCGGCGTCCGCGGCGAGCTTGCGCACAGTTCGGGCCAGCTGGTCCAGAGTGGTCTTGGACTTGGTCAGCACCGCGTCGACCGAGGCCGCCAGGGCCTTGTCCTCGATGGGCTGGGCCGAGAACACGATGACCGGAACCGGATCGTCGCCGTCGTGCAGATCGCCCAGCAGCTCCACCCCGTTGCCGTCGCCGAGGCCGAGATCGAGGATCACGACGTCGGGCCTGGCCAGAGACAGGGCGGCGCGTCCGGTCCGCACGCTGTCGGCGTGGCGGACGGTGCAGCGCTCCTGCAGGGCGTCGCGGACCACGGCGTGGACGTCGCGGTCGTCCTCGACGTGCAGCACGTCGATGCGGCGGGTGTCGGCGTGGCCGTTGACGGCGCGATGGACCGCGGTGCGCAGGCGCTCCAGGTCGATCGGCTTCTGCAGCCAGTCGACGACGTCCAGCGCCTCGCCCCGGCCCTCGGCGGCCTCGGCCGAGATCACCAGGGCGGGGATGTCGCGGGTGTTGGCGTCGGCGCGCAGGCGGCGCAGCAAGTCCAGGCCGCTGCCGTCGGGCAGGCGCACGTCGGTGACGAAGGCGTCGAAGCCGCCGATCTCCAGCACCGCCCGGGCCGAGGCCACGTCGCCGACGGTGTGCACCCGCACCCCGGCCTCGCGCAGGGCCTGGGACAGGATCTCGGCGATGTCGGGATCGTCCTCGCACAGCAGGACGCGAGCCCCGCCGTCGCCGGCCTCGATCGTCCTGGGGCGGGTCTCGACGGTCGCCAGCTCGAACTGGAAGGTCGCGCCCTGGCCGGGCTCGGACTCGAACCACAGCCGACCGCCGTGGCGCTGGACGATCTCGCGAGAGATGGCCAGGCCCAGGCCCGTGCCGCCCTTGGCGCGGGTGTCGGAGGCGTCGGCCTGGGCGAACTTCGAGAAGATGCGGTCGCGGAAGGCCTCGGGCACGCCGGCCCCGTGGTCGCGGACGCAGAAGCGCAGCAGGTCGGGACGCGGGGCGTAGACCCTGACCTCGACCACGCCGTCGGGCGGTGAGAACTTGGCGGCGTTCGACAGCAGGTTGGCGGCCACCTGGGTCAGGCGGTCGGCGTCGCCGCGCACCGGCGGCAGGTTCGGCGCCACGTCGAGCTTGAAGGTCACGCCCATCTGGCCGCCGAGCCCGCCCATGCCGTCCACCGCCCGCTGGGCCAGGTCGCCGAGGTCGAGCGGGCGGAGGTCGAATTCCATCTGGCCGGACTCGATCTTCTCGATGTCGAGGATGTCGTTGATCAGCCGCACCAGCCGCTGGCAGTTGCTGTGGGCGATGCCGAGCAGGCGCGCGGCGCGCTCGGGCAGGGCGCCGGCCGCCCCGCCGACCAGCAGGCCCAGCGACCCGGCGATCGAGGTCAGGGGCGTGCGCAGCTCGTGGCTGACGGTCGAGACGAACTCGGCCTTCAGCTTCTCCACCCGGCGGCGCTCGGAGATGTCGCGCACCGAGGCGGTGATGCGCTCGCCCTCGGGCAGGCGGACGAGGCCGATCGAGGCCTCGACGGGGAAGGTGCTTCCGTCGGTGCGGTAAGCGACGAACTCGCGCAGCACGCCTTTGGACAGGTCGTCGCCGCCGGCCAGGTGCTGGACGAACAGCTGGCCGCGGTCGGGCAGGTCCACGAACTGCGACAGCGCCCGGCGGACCAAGGTCTCGCGCGGCAGGCCGAACATGGTCTCGGCGGCCTTGTTGACCGTCTCGATGGTGCCGCTGGGATTGAGGGTGATCACGGCGTCCTGGGCGTTGTCGAGGATGGCGTCCAGCCGCCCGGCCGTGGCCTGGGCCACGGTGAACAGCTGCTGGCGGGCGCGGATCTGGCGCGACAGCAGGATGAAGGCGGCCAGCAGGAACACCACCAGCACTGCGAACAGGGTCTGGGTCAGGCGCTCGGTGCGCAGGGTCAGGGCGTCGTTGGCGGCGATGCGGCGGTCGAGGGCGGCCTTGTCGGACGCCTGGAGCTCGCGGGTGACGAGGCGGATCTCGTCCATGATCACCTTGCCCTTGCCGCTGGAGATCAGGGTGCGGGCCGCGTCGTGCCCCTGTTCGCGGCGCAGGCGGATGCCCTCGGCCATCGTCTTTTGCTTCTGCTCGATCAGGGCTTCGAGGCGATCGAAGACCGGATCGTCGTTGGCGATCAGGTCGCCGACGTCGCGTTGGCGAAGAGCGCGCAAGGACGCCAGCTGGCTGGGCAGGCGGCGCTGGGCGGCGTCGTAGGGCTCCAGGAACCGGTCCTGGCCGGTGATGACGAAGCCGCGCTGGCCGGTCTCGGCGTCCTGCATCAGCGAGAACACCGTCTGCAGCTGCATGCGCTGCTCGTAGGAGTGATCGACGGCGTCGCGCAGCATGCGGCCGCGGGTGAACTCGCGCTGGATCTCCCAGGTGGTCAGCAGCAGCAACAGCGGCGCGACCACCAGGCCCAGGATGACCGAGATCAGCAGGCCGCGCTGCTCGCGGCGCAGGAGGAAGCTGGTCATGGGTGTGCTTTTCCTCGCGGCTTTCGAGTCACAGCTTACGGCCGGTCGCGGGGACGACTCAACGCGCCATTCCACCGGTCTTCGACTCAGGCTCTCCACCCGACGTTGACTTACCCGGGGTCACGCCGAAAACCATGTTCTTCGAACGGCCGCGTCAGACGGCTTCACCGGGAGAGCAGCGATGATCCAGGACGCCGTCGATTTCGCCCGCATGCCGACGCTGGGCGACGTGCCCCGCTATCACGCCCAGGTGCGGCCAGACGCCGTGGCCTTCGCCTTCGAGGGGCGAGAGACCAGTTTCGCGCAGCTCGACCACCGCACCAACCAGGTGGCCCGCGCCCTGATCGCCGAGGGGCTGAAGCCCGGCGACCGCATCGCCTATGTCGGCAAGAACAGCGACAGCTATTTCGAACTGCTGCTCGGCGCCGCCAAGGCCGGCGTGGTGATGGCCCCGGTCGGCTGGCGCCTGGCTCCGGCCGAGATCGCCTACATCGTCGCCGACACCGAGGCGAAGATGGTCTTCGTCGGCCCCGAACTGGTCGAGCACGTCGGCGAGGTGGCCAAGCTGCTGGCCGGACCCCAGCCGCCTGTGGTGGCGATGGAAGGCGGCGGCGACCTGCCGGCCTTCCCCGCCTGGCGCGACGCCCAGGACGACGCCGATCCCGCCGTGCCGCTGCGCCCCTCCGACGTGGTTTTGCAGCTCTACACCTCGGGCACGACGGGCAAGCCCAAGGGCGCGATGCTGACCCACGACAACCTGCTGGCCATGCGCAAGGCCGCCGCCGAGCAGACGGCGATGCCCTGGAACGTCTGGGGTCCCGACGACGTCAGCCTGGTGGCCATGCCCGTGGCCCATATCGGCGGCACCGGCTGGGGTCTCGTGGGCCTGTTCAACGGGGCCAAGGGCGTGGTGGCCCGCGAGTTCGACCCCTTCAAGGTGCTGGACTTCATTGAGCACGACCGGGTGTCGAAGATGTTCCTGGTGCCGGCCGCCCTGCAGATCGTCGTGCGCCTGCCCCGGGCCCGCCAGATCGACTATTCGCGGCTGAGCTACATTCTTTACGGGGCCGCGCCGATCCCGCTGGATCTGCTGCGCGAGAGCATCGAGGTGTTCGGCTGCGGCTTCGTCCAGCAGTACGGCATGACCGAGACGACCGGCACGGTGGTCTATCTGCCGCCGGAAGACCACGATCCGGCCGGCAACACCCGCATGCGTTCGGCCGGCCTGCCGATGCCGGGTGTCGAACTGCGCATCCTCGACGAGGCCGGGCGCGTTCTGCCCGCGAACACCGTCGGAGAGATCGCCGTGCGCAGCGCCTCGAACATGGCCGGCTACTGGAAGCTGGACGCGGCCACCGCCGCGACCATCGACGCCGACGGCTGGCTGCGCACCGGCGACGCCGGCTATCTGGACGACGACGGCTATCTCTTCATCCACGACCGGGTGAAGGACATGATCGTCTCCGGCGGAGAGAACATCTATCCGGCTGAGGTGGAGAGCGCCGTCTACGGCCATCCGCATGTGGCCGAGGTGGCGGTGATCGGCGTGCCCGACGACAAGTGGGGCGAGGCGGTCAAGGCGGTGGTCGCGCCCAAGCCCGGGATCACGCCCGACGCCGAGGACATCATCGCCTTCGCCCGCACGCGGATCGCGCACTTCAAGGCTCCCAAGAGCGTGGACTTCGTCGAGGCCTTGCCGCGCAACGCCTCGGGCAAGATCCTGCGCCGCCAACTGCGCGAGCCCTACTGGGTCGGGCGCGAACGACGGGTGAACTGATGGCCGATCCCCTCTCGCGGGCCGCCGCGCGACTGCTGACGCCGGACGGGGGACCGGCGATCGACTTCTCCGCCCCGCCGGGCGCGGCCGCCCTGATCGCGCCGGACTCGGTGTCGTGGCGGGTGTTCAAGAACCCGGTGTCGCTGTTCGTCGGCGGCATCACCGCGGTGCTGCTGGAGTTGGCCGAGCCGCGCGTGCGCTCGGGCGTCTGGGACCATTCCAGCTTCAAGGCCGAGCCGCTGAAGCGCCTGAAGCGCACGGGCCTGGCGGCCATGGTCACGGTCTACGGTCCGCGCGAGACGGCCGAGAAGATGATCGCCGGCGTGGTGCGCATGCACGGCCATGTGACGGGCCAGACGCCGGGCGGCGTCACCTACCAGGCCAACGACCCGGTGCTGCTCGACTGGGTGCAGGCCACCGCCAGCTTCGGCTTCATCGAGGCCTATCACGCCTACGCCCACGCCCTGACGGCGGCCGAGCGCGACGCCGCCTTCGCCGAAGCCGCGCCTGGCGCGCGGCTCTACGGCGCGACCGGGGCCCCGACCAGCGAGGCCGAATGGAAGCGGCAGATGGCCCTGATGCTGCCCAGCCTGGAGCCGTCGGACATCGTCTTCGAGTTCCTCCACATCATGACGGCCACGCCGCTGCTGCCCGGGCCGCTGCGGCTGATCCAGAAGCCGCTGGTGCGGGCGGCCGTGGCGATCACCCCGGTCGAGGTGCGGGCGCGGCTGGGCCTGGGCGAGGCCTGGCAACTGAACGGCGTCGAGCGGCGTCTCGTGCGCCTGGCCGGGGCCAGCGCCGACAAGGTGCCGATCAAGGGCTCGCCCGCCGTGGAGTCCTCGCGGCGCATGGGCCTGCCGGACGACTATCTCTATCGCCGCCGGGCCGCCTGAGGCAGTCTCGTCCCCAGAAGAAACCATGACCTGGGGAGGGCATGATGAGCGATACCAAGAGCAAGACGCCTTGGCACCTGTGGCTGGTGGGCGCGGTCGCCGTGCTGTTCAATTCCGTCGGCGTCTTCGACTTCGTGATGAGCATGGCGCAGGGGCCGGCCTACATGGCCAGCGCCGGCATGACCCAGGCCCAGATCGATCACTACCAGCGGATGCCGGGCTGGATGACGGCGGTCTGGGCGATCGGCGTGTTCGGGGCCTTCGCCGCCTCGGTGCTGATCCTGCTGCGCAACAGGCTTTCGGCGCCGGTGTTCGCCGTGTCGCTGGCGGCGTTCCTGCTGAGCCTCGTCTACACCTACGTCCTCAGCGACGGCGGCAAGGTGATGGGCCAGCAGATGGCCGTGACCAGCGCGGTGATCGCCGTGCTGTTGGCGCTGTTCCTGGCCTATGCCTGGTGGCAGGCGCGACGGGGCGTGCTGCATTGAAGCACGCCCTTCACCCGTAAAATCCCCGCGAAAGCGGGGACCCAGGCTTTTTCTGAAACGCGTGGCGCTCGACGATAAAACACCTGGGCCCCCGCTTTCGCGGGGGTTTTACGGTGGAGGGCGCGTCACACCAGCGCCGACGCCACCAACGCCGCGGCGAACGCCACGAGCCCCGCCATCGTCGAGGCCACCGTCCAGCTCCTGAACGTCTCGGTCTCCGACAGGCCCAGATACTGCCCGACCAGCCAGAACCCCGCGTCGTTGACATGGCTGACCACGGTCGCGCCGGCGCCGATGCCGATCACCACCAGGGCGACCTGGTTGGCGTCCAGGCCGGCCGCTGTCGCCAGCGGGGCGGCCAGGCCGGCGGCGGCGACCATGGCCACGGTGGCCGAGCCCTGGGCGATGCGCATGATCGCCGCGATCAGAAAGCCGAAGACCAGCGGGGAGAGCCGCGCGCCCTCGACGGCGGCGGTCAGATGGGCGCCGGCTCCGCTGTCGATCAGCACCTGCTTGAAGGCCGCCCCGGCCCCGATGACCAGGGCGATGGCTCCGGCCGGCTCCAGCGCCCGGCCGGCGATGACCAGCAGCCGATGCCGGTCGACGCCGCGTCGGCGCAGCAGCACCCAGGCGTAGCCGCAGGCCACGGCCAGGGCGACGAACGGATGGCCGAAGAACTCCAGCCCCGTTCGGACCGGTCCCTGCGGCAGGGCGGCGTGGGCCACGGCGCCGGCGACGATCAGGACGAGCGGCGCCAGCATGCCGACCAGGGCCGGCCACAGGCCGATCAGGACGTCGGCGGCGCCGTCGTCAGCGACGGGGGAGGACTCCGGCGCGACGTAGGATCCCTTGCGGAAAGCGGCCAGGGCGTAGAGCGGGCCTGCGACCAGCACGGCCGGGATCCCGCAGGCCAGGCCCCACAGGGCGATGCGGCCATAGTCGGCGTGCAGCAGCTCGGCCGCCGCGACCGGTCCCGGATGCGGCGGCAAAAGGCCGTGCATCACCGCCAGACCGGCCAGAACCGGCAGGGCGACGAAGGCCACGGCCTTGCCCGAGCGCTGGGCCACGCCCAGCATCAGCGGGGCCAGGATGATCAGGGCGACGTCGAAGAAGAGGGGAATGCCCACCAGGATCCCGATCGTCGCCAAAGCCCAGGGCGCGCGCCGCACGCCGAAGCGGTCGAGCAGGGCGCGGGCCATGACGCCGACCCCGCCGCCGGCTTCCAGGAGGGCGCCGAAGATCGAGCCCAGGCCCAGGATCACCGCCACGAACCCCAGGGCCTCGCCCGCGCCCTTCTTCACCGAGGCCAGCACGCTGACCGGCTCGGCCCCGAAGGCGATCCCGGCGGCGATGGCGGTCAGCAACAAGGCGAAGAAGGCCGGCAGGCGCAGTTTCAGCGTGGCGAACACCACCAGGGCCACCCCGGCGACGACGACCAGCAGGGTCCAGAGCGGGCCGCTCACGCTACGCTCACGGGCGTCAGGATCGCCGTCGCCGGATCGCGGCCCTTGCCGGGCGCGGTGATGGTGAAGGCCCCGCGCAGGCGGATGTCGGCCGATGACGAGCCGATCATGACCTCGACCTTGCCGGCCTCGATGACCCAGCCCGCCGGGCTCCAGATCGCCAGCTGGGCGGGCGACAGGGTGAAGGCCACCCGCTTCTTCTCGCCGGGCGCCAGGGTGATGCGGATGAAGCCGCGCAGTTCCTTGACCGGCCGGGCGACGCTGGCGACCGGGTCGCGGACATAGAGCTGCACCACCTCGTCGGCGGCGACCGAGCCGGTGTTGGCCACGGTCAGGGCGATCTTCACCGCCCCGCCGGGGGCGACGGTCTCGCGGTCGAGCGCCAGGTCGGAATAGGCGAAGGGCGCGTAGCTGAGGCCATGGCCGAACGGGAACAGCGGGCCGATGTCGACGTCATGGTAGCGGGCGGTGTCCTTGGCCAGGTCCGGGTCGGCCGGGCGGCCGCTGGGCGTGTGGGCGTAGAAGGTCGGCGACTGGCCCGTGGCGCGCGGGAAGCCGACCGGCAGGCGGCCGCCGGGGGCCGCCTTGCCGAACAGGATGTCGGCCAGGGCCGGCCCCGCCTCGACGCCGAGGAACCAGGTCGCCAGCACCGCCGGCGCCTTTTCCAGCACCTCCGGCGCGACTAGTGGACGGCCCGACGGCAACAGCACGACCACGGGCTTGCCGGTCGCCAGCACGGCGCGGGCCAGGGCGCTCTGCGCGCCGGGCAGCGACAGGTCCGAGCGGCTGCGGGACTCGCCGCTGTGGTCGAAGTCCTCGCCGACCATCAGCAGCACGAGGTCGGCGGCCCTGGCGGCTTCGACGGCGGCGGGGATGCCGCTTTCATCAAGGCTGCGCGGCGAAGCGCCGGCGACGTGGACGATCTCGGTTCCGGCTGGCGCGGCGGCCTTCAAGGCCGGCAGCAGCGGGGCGACGTCGGCGGCCTGGCCGCGCGCCTTCCATGAGCCGAGCTGCGAGAGGTTGTCGGTCGCCAAGGCGCCGATCACGGCGATCTTCTTCGTGGCCGGCGCGATCGGCAGCAGGCCGCCGTCGTTCTTCAGCAGCACCACGGCCTTGCGCGCCGCCTCGCGGGCGATGGCGCGGTGCGGCGGGCTGAGAAACACCGTCTTCTCCCGCTCCGGATCGCCGAAGCGGTAGGGGTCGTCGAACAGGCCCAGCCGCATCTTGGCCGTCAGAATCCGGGTCACGGCCTGGTCGAGCAGGGGCAGGAGGGAGGGATCGGCGGCGATGGCGGTCTTCAGGTGGGCGGCGTAGACGCCGCTGGCCATGTCCATGTCGACCCCGGCCTTCAGGGCCAGGGCGGCGGCCTGGACCGGGGTCTCGGCGATCCCGTGGTTGATCAGTTCGAGGATGGCGTTCCAGTCGCTGACCACCAGGCCCGGCCAGGTCCACTGGGTCTTGAGCACGCCGCGCACCAGGGCGGCGTTGGCGGTGGTGGGGGCGCCGTTCAGGTCGTTGAAGGCGGTCATCATCGTGCCCGCGCCGGCTTTCGCGGCGGCGTGAAACGGCGGCAGGTAGACCTCGTTCAGCGTGCGGTCCGACAGCTCGGCGGCGTCGTAGTCGCGCCCGCCGGCCGCCGCGCCATAGGCCCCGAAGTGCTTGGCGCAGGCCAGGATCGAGTCCTTGCTCGACAGACCCTCGCCCTGGAAGCCGCGCACCTGGGCCGCGGCCATCACCGAGCCGAGATAGGGATCCTCGCCGGCCCCCTCGACGATGCGGCCCCAGCGTGGGTCGCGGGCGATGTCGACCATCGGGGCGAAGGTCCAGTGCAGGCCGCTGACCGCCGTCTCCACCGCCGCCATCCGCGCCGTGGCCCGCACGATCTCCGGATCGAAGGTCGCCGCCATGGCCAGCGGCACGGGGTAGAGGGTGCGAAAGCCGTGCACCACGTCGATGGCGAACAGCAGCGGGATCTTAAGCCGCGACTCCTCGACCGCCGTGCGCTGCAGCTCGCGCAGGAACGCCGCCCCGGCCACGTGCAGGTACGAGCCGACCCCGCCATTGCGAACCAGCGCCAGCGCCGTGGCGTCGATCTTGGAATTGAGCGCCTTCTGCCGCCCCCCGGCCGGCTGGTGGGTCTGGCCGATCTTCTCGTCCAGGGTCATCTGCTTCAGCAGCGACCGGACGCGGGCCTCCTGGTCGGCGGCGAGGGCGGGGAGGGCGGGAGCGAGGCCCAGCGCGGCGGCGGCCAGCAGGGCGCGGCGGCTGGGTCCTTGGGCGCTGTTTGCCTGAGCGTCGTGCATGGGCCTCCCTCGATCGTCGAATGCGGTCGTTGGGCTGGGAGAGCACTATGCTTTGACAACGCTGTCAACGAGGTTGTGTCGACCGGGCGCCTCAACCCTTCGGCGCCGCCTCAGGCCTCGCCCTGATGCTCCACGTGACCCTCGCTGACCTCGGTGCGGGAGAACACCTCTTCCTGGCCGTCGAGCAGCAGTTCCTCGGCGGCGACGTGGTCGCGTTCGGCCTCTTCGAGCACCTGGCGCAGGGCCTCGACCTCGGTGTCGGCCTCGACCAGCACGCTGCGCAGGGGGGCGTGGCCTTCGCCCAGTCGGATCTCGATGCGCCATTGGGCGGTCATGGTCGTGTCTCCCTTCAGCCAGACTGATAACGCAAGCGGACGGTTCAAGTTCGGAATGGGCTCGCCTGGCAGGTTGCGAGGCGTTGCGCGGCGGGCCGTCCTCGGCGAGGTTGCCCGCCGAAAGGTCAGTCGGAAGGGATTCTATGGATCGGCGTGAGGCGCGGCTTGAAGGGATCAGCCGTCGCGGACTGATGGCGGGCGGCGCCGGGATCGCGGGGCTGGCCCTGGCCGGCAAGGCGGCGGCGCAAGGCCGGGGCTCTGATCGCGTCGAGGCGCTGATCGCCCAGATGACCATCGAGGAAAAGGCCGGGCAGCTGTCCTGCTACGCCGACATGATCCGCCCGCCGGTGGGCGACATGAACCCGGCGGTGAACCTGCGCAACACCCAGCAGCTGCTGGCCGAGACCCGCGCGGGCAAGATCGGCACGCTGATGAACGGCGTCGGCGTCGAGGGCGCCCTGCTGGCCCAGACGGCGGCGGTGGAGCATTCGCGGCTGGGTATCCCGCTGCTGCTGGCGGCCGACGTCATCCACGGCTTCAAGACCGTCTATCCGATCCCGCTGGCCGAGGCGGCGTCCTTCGACCCGCCGCTGGCCGAGCGCACCGCCCGGGCCGCCGCGCAGGAAGCCACGGCCCACGGCCTGCACTGGACCTTCGCGCCGATGGTCGACGTGGCCCGCGACGAGCGCTGGGGCCGGGTGGCCGAGGGCTCGGGCGAGGACGTGTTTCTAGGGGAAGCGCTGGCCCAGGCCCGGGTGCGCGGCTTCCAGGGTCCCGACCTGAAGTCGCCGGACTCGATGCTGGCCTGCGCCAAGCACTTCGCCGCCTACGGCGCGGTGGCGGCGGGTATGGACTACAACACCGTCGAGATCTCCGAGGCGACGCTGCGGGAGGTGCACCTGCCGCCGTTCCAGGCCGCGTTCGAGGCCGGGTGCCTGACGGCCATGTCGGCCTTCAACGACATCAACGGCGTGCCGGCCACGGCCAACAAGGCCCTGCTGACCGACCTGCTGCGCGGCGAGTGGAAGTTCCGCGGCGTGGTGATCTCCGACTACACCGCCGACCAGGAGCTGGTGGCCCACGGCTACGCCGCCGACGACCGTGACGCCGCGCGCCTGGCGATCCTGGCCGGCGTCGACATCAGCATGCAGAGCGGGCTCTACAGCCGCTACCTGCCCGAGTTGGTGGCCAGCGGCGCGGTGCCGATCGCGGTGGTCGACCAGGCCGTGCGCCGGGTGCTGATGCTGAAGGAGGCCATCGGCCTGTTCGACCAGCCGTTCCGCTCGATCGACCCCAAGGCCCAGGCCGCCCGCACGGCGACGCCGCAGATGCGCGCCCTCAGCCGCGAGGCCGGCGGCCGCTCGATCGTGCTGCTGAAGAACGACGGGAACCTGTTGCCGCTGCCGCGATCGGGCAAGCGCATCGCCCTGATAGGCCCCTTCGCCGAGGACCGCGACAATATCCTGGGGCCGTGGGCCTTCTTCGGCGACAAGAGCCTGGGCGTGGATCTGGCCTCGGGCTTCCGCCAGGCGCTGGAGGATCCGAACCTCCTGCGCACCGCCAAGGGCTGCGAGGTCGAGGCTTCCATCCGCGGCGGGATCGAGGCGGCCGTGGCCGCCGCCCAGAGCGCCGACATCGTCGTGCTGGCGATCGGCGAGGGCCAGAACATGTCGGGCGAGGCGCAGTCGCGCACCGACATCGGCGTTCCGCGACCCCAGATGCTGCTGGCCGAGGCCGTGGCCGCCGTCGGCAAGCCCACCGTCGTGCTGTTGCGCCACGGCCGGGCCCTGGTGCTGGACGGGGCGGTCAAGAACGCCCCGGCGATCCTGGCCACCTGGTTCCTGGGCACCGAGACCGGCCACGCCGTGGCCGACGTGGTGTTCGGGACGGTGAACCCCTCGGGCCGCCTGCCGGTCAGCTTTCCGTACGAGAGCGGCCAGCAGCCCTACGCCTACAATCACCGCACCACGGGTCGCCCCGCGCCCGCCGACAGCGAGATCCAGGAGTACAAGGCCCGCTGGCGGACGGTGAAGAACGAGGCGCTCTATCCGTTCGGCCACGGGCTTTCCTACACCAGCTTCGCCCTGTCGGACCTGAAGCTGTCGACGACCAGCCTGGCCTGGAACGAGCCGCTGCGGATCACCGCCAAGGTGAAGAACACCGGCAAGCTGGCCGGAACCCACGTGGTGCAGCTCTATGTCCGCGACCGGGTGGCCAGCCGCACGCGGCCGGTGCGCGAGCTCAAGCGCTTCACCCGGGTGGACTTGAGGCCCGGCGAGACCCGCGAGGTGACCTTCGTCCTGCAGCGCGGGAGCCTGGCCTTCTACGGCGAGAACGGCTGGATCGCCGAGCCGGGGCTGTTCGACCTGTGGGTGGCGAATAGCTCGGTGGACGGGCTGAACGCGCAGTTCACGCTGCTGGGGGCGTAGGGGATCATCCCCCGAACTTCATAATTTTGCTTCCCTGGGCCTTGTGCCCAGGGCCCATCGTTCAGCCGCTCAAACCTTTAGGGTTTGGCGCGGTTTGAGCGGCGGCCGGCATGGGCCCTCGCCACAAGGGCGAGGGAGGCGAACTTTTTGAGCTTTGGCTTCAGTCCGGCTCGAACCTCAGACCGCCACCTCCGCCTCCGCCCCCGCGAACAACCCCCGCACCCAGTCGTTGACCCGGCCGTCGATGACCAGGTGCACGCGGTCTTCCGTCCCCCGATTGGCGACGCTGTGGGGGTCGGAGAGCTTGAGGTACCAGGCGCTGCCGGCCTCCATGGTCACGCGGACGCCGTTGAGGCGGAAGTCGACCTCGGGGTTGGTGACGACCGGCACGTGGAAGCGCACGTGGGTCGATTCCGCGTCGAGCTCGAGGTCGGTGTGGGTCTTGATCACCGAGCCGGCCGCCAGCTTCATCAGCCGGGCGCTGGTGACCGGCATCGGGAAGGCGGCGATCACCTCGCGGAAATAGGGGCAGGGGGCCAGGAACGGGGTGTCCTCGAACTCCGTGGCCTCCGGATCCGAATAGATCATCATCACCGGATGGGTCGCGCCGGCCTTGCTGCGCAGGGGAATGACGCTCCAGTCGCCCTCGTAGTTCTGCTTCACGAAATGGGCGATCCAGTCGGTGGAGGCGGCCAGGGTCTCGAGGTCCGCGCGCAGCCGGCCAGGATCGAAGGTCAGCGGCAGGCGAAGGCGGTCTGGCAATCTCATCGCCCGAGCCTATTGTGCCGCTTCTCAACCGACAAGGGCCGGGTCCAGGCGTGCAACTTCCAGAGGGCGAGGCCCTGATCGAGCGCCTGCTCAGCGAGCCGGGCGACTGCGCGGACCTGGCGGGGCTGTTTCGCGACGCGGATTTCATCGCGGCTTTGGAGAGGCTCGCCGCCGACTGGGGCCTGGCCTCGCCGGCCGCCGTCGCGAGCGAGCGGCTGGAGCGGAAGCTGTTCGTGCAGCGCTCGGTCGCGCCGCCGGCCGGCTGGCTGCCGATCGCCGTCACGCCGGACGACGATGCGGTTGATTGGGCCTTCTTCGGCGCGCGGCGGCTGACGGAGTCGTTCTTCGGCGAGAGCCTGCCGCCGATGCGCTCCTCGCCCCTGAACCGCTTCCTGCGCCTGCGCACGCCGCTGGCGGCGCTGGAAGGGTTGCCAGGACTGGCGCCGGACGGCCTCGTCTTCCACATGTCGCGCTGCGGCTCGACCCTGGTGGGGCGGATGCTGGGCGCGGCGCAGGGCTCGACCGTGCTGTCGGAGGCCGCGCCGATCGACGCGGTGGTCCGTTCCGGGCTGCCGTGGGCGCGGCGGGTCGTGCTGCTGCGTGGCGTGGTCGCCGCCCTGGGGCGTGTGCGCGGGGCGGGCGATGCGCGGCTGTTCCTCAAGCTCGACTGCTGGCACGCGATGACGTTCGACCTGTTCCGCGAGGCCTTCCCGCGAACGCCGTGGATCCACCTGCACCGCGCGCCGGAGGAGGTGCTGGTCTCGCACGCCCGGGACGTGGGCATGCAGATGGTCCCGCAGGTGGTGGCGCCGTCGGTGTTCGGCCTGGACGAGCCGGCCGTTCCCGACGCCGACTATCGCGCGCGGGTGCTGGCGGCGATCGGCCAGGCGATGCTGGCGGCCAAGGCCCGCGATGGGGCGGGACTGCTGATCGGCTACGAGGCGCTGCCGACGGCGGTGACCGAGCGGATCCTGCCGCACTTCGGCTGGACGCCCACCTTGGAAGAGGCTGCGGCGATCGGCGCGGCCGCGGCGATCGACGCCAAGGCGGCCGGCCGGGTCTTCCGTCCCGACGGGGCGGGCAAGCGCGCGGAGGTGGATGTCGCGATCCGAACGGCCTGCGCGCGGTGGCTCGACGATCTGCACGCGCGGCTGGAGGCGGGATCCGAAAACCTCGCCCTTCGACAAGCTCAGGGTGAGGTTTCCTACTGAGCAGCCTTGCCGTCGAGAGGCGTCTTCTCTGGTCCTCATCCTGAGCTTGTCGAAGGACGAGGGCCACGCAAGGCGTCGGCGGTCGCTGATGAGGAAAAGGGGTGGAAGGGGCGCGCCTGGGATTGGGGGGGTGACGCGCCCCTTCCTGGTCGCGACGTGTCCGGGGGTGGCCGCCGCGATCAACCCCGCACCGTCGCGCGGGGGTCTGGTGGGGGAGGGCGCGAGACCCTCCCCGATAGATCAGGCCTTCGGGGCGGTGCTTTGGGGGGCGCCGCCGCCGAGGACCTTGTAGAGCGTGACCAGGTTGCTGGCCCGGGCCAGGCGCGCGTTGATCAGGCCCTGCTGGGCCGAATACTGCGTGCGCTGGGCGTCCAGCAGGGTCAGGGAGCTGTCGACGCCGCGGTCGTAGCGCAGCTTGGTCAGGCGCGCGGTGTCGGCGGCGGCGGCGGCCAGGCGTTCCTGGGCGGCCAGGCGGTCACCGATGGTCGCCTGGGTCGCCAGGGCGTCGGCCACCTCGCGGAAGGCCGTCTGCACGGTCTTCTCGTAGGTCGCCACCGCGATCTTCTGGCTGGCCTTGGCGCCGTCCAGATTGGCCTTGTTGGCCCCGCCGGCGAAGATCGGCAGGGTGATGCTGGGCGCGAAGCTCCAGGCCTTGCCGCCGCTCTTGAACAGGTCGCCCAGGTCGGTGCTGGCGCTGCCGTACGACCCCGTCAGGCTGATCTGCGGGAAGAAGGCCGCGCGGGCCGCGCCGATGTTGGCTTCCGCTCCCATCAGGCTGTGCTCGGCCGACAGCACGTCCGGACGGCGGGTCAGCACGTCGGACGGCACGCCCGCCGGCAGATCGGGGAGGATCTGCGCGGTGATCAGGCCGCCGGCCGGCAGCAGGTCGGCCGGCACGTCGGTCCCGGCCAGCAGGCGCAGGGCGTTCTTGTCCTGCTCGACCTGGGCCGTGTAGGTCGCCACGTCCGAACGGGCGGTCTCGGCCAGGGTCTGCGAGGTGCGCAGATCGATCTGCGAGACGGCGCCGGCGTCGAACTGGCGCTGGGTGAGGGCGAGGCTGTCCTCGCGGCTCTTCAGCGTGTCCTTGGCCAGGGCCAGCAGGTCCTGGTCGGCGGCCAGGGTCAGCCAGGCGTTGGCCGTCTCGGCGATCAGACTGATCTGGGTCGCGCGGGCGGTCTCGGCCGTCGACAGATAGCTCTGCAGGGCGACGTTCGACAGGCTGCGGACCCGGCCGAACAGGTCGACCTCGTAGGAGGTGACGCCGATGCCGGCCGAATAGGCCTCGACCTCGAGCGCCGAACCGGTCTGCGAGGTCGCCGCCGGGGTGTGGCTGCGGGTCTCGCTGAGCGAGGCGTTGACGCCCGGCAGCAGGTCGGCGCGCTGGACGCGGTAGGTCGCCCGGGCCTTGTCGATGTTGAGCACCGCGACCCGAAGGTCGCGGTTGTTGGCCAGCGCCAGCTCGATCGTCCCCGCCAGGCGGGGATCCTCGAAGACCTGTTTCCAGGCCAGGTCGCCGGCGCTCACGCTCGAACCGTTGGCCGAAGCCGTCGGCCAGGTGGTGGCGACCGGCAGGGCCGGACGCTCGTGCGGGGGAGCCAGGGTGCAGGCGGACAGGGCAGAAGCCGCCAGCAGGGTGAGGGTCAGGTTACGAAGCATCATCTCAGTGGCTTTCCACCGGAGCGGCGGGGGCCTCGTCGTGGTGACGGGGCTTGGGCTTGAAGATCCGTTCGACGATCACGAAGAACAGCGGGACGAAGAAGATCGCCAGGATGGTCGCCGACAACATGCCGCCGATGACGCCCGTGCCGATCGCGTGCTGGCTGCCCGATCCGGCCCCGTTGGAGATCGCAAGCGGCAGAACGCCGAAGACGAAGGCCAGCGAGGTCATGATGATCGGACGCAGACGGATGCGGACGGCTTCCAGAGTGGCTTCCACCAGGTTTCCGGTGCGCTCGTAGATCTCCTTGGCGAACTCGACGATCAGGATGGCGTTCTTGGCCGCCAGGCCCATGGTCGTCAGCAGGCCCACCTGGAAGTAGATGTCGTTGGACAGGCCGCGCAGGGTGGTCGCCAGCAGGGCGCCGACGATGCCGAGCGGGATGACCATGATGACCGACAGCGGGATCGCCCAGCTCTCGTAGAGGGCGGCCAGCAGCAGGAACACCACCAGGATCGAGATGGCGTACAGGGCCGGAGCCTGGTTGCCCGCCTCGCGCTCCTGGGCCGACAGACCGGTCCATTCGAAGCTGATGCCGGCCGGCAGGGTGGCGGCGATCTTCTCCATGGCGTTCATCGCGTCGCCCGAGCTCTTGCCCGGGGCCGGCGAGCCCTGGATGTTCATCGACGACAGGCCGTTGTAGCGCTCCAGACGCGGCGAGCCGTAGATCCAGTGGGTCGTGGCGAAGGCCGAGAAGGGCACCATCTGGCCGGTGCTGTTGCGGACGTACCAGTTGTTGAGGTCTTCCGGCTTCATCCGGTACTGGGCGTCGGCCTGCAGGTAGACCTTCTTCACCCGGCCGCGGTCGACGAAGTCGTTGATGTACGACCCGCCCCACGCGGCGCTGAGGGCCGCGTTGATGTCCGAGGTGGTCAGGCCCATCGCCCCGGCCTTGGCCTGGTCGATGTCGATCTTCAGCTGCGGGGTGTCTTCCTGGCCGTTGGGACGCACGCCGACCAGGTTGGGATCCTGGGCGGCCATGCCCAGCACCTGGTTGCGGGCGGCGGTGAGGGCGTCATGGCCCACGCCGCCGATGTCCTGCAGCTGGAAGTCGAAGCCCGACGAGGTGCCCAGTTCCGGCACCGCCGGCGGTACGACGGCGAACACCATCGCGTCGCGGATCTGGCCGAAGGCCCCCATTGCGCGGCCGGCGACGGCCGCGGCCTTGAGGTTGGCGGCCTTGCGCTTGTCGAAGTCCTTCAGGCGGACGAAGGCGAGACCGGCGTTCTGGCCGGCGCCGCTGAAGCTGAAGCCCGAGACGGTGAACACCGACTGCACGGCGTCCTTCTCGCCTTCCAGGAAGTGGCTGCGGACCTGGTCCAGCACGCCCTGGGTGCGTTCCTCGGTGGCGCCCGGCGGCAGCTGGACGAGGGTGATCATGATCCCCTGGTCTTCTTCCGGCAGGAAGGCGCTGGGCAGGCGGACGAAGAGCAGGCCCATGACCAGGATGATCGCGCCGTAGATGGCCATCCAGCGGATGCTCTTGCCCAGGATGCCGCGGACGCTGTTCTGATAGCGGCCCGAGACGTCGTTGAAGCTGCGGTTGAACCAGTTGAAGAAGGTGTTGAAGACATTGACGATCGCGCCCAGCGGACCCTTGTGGTCGGTCTGGAGCGGCTCGCCGTGGCCGCGGCTCGACGGCTTCAGCATGGTGGCGCAGAGGGCCGGGGTCAGGATCAGGGCGACGATGACCGACAGGCCCATGGCCGAGACGATCGTGATCGAGAACTGACGGTAGATGACGCCCTGCGAGCCGCTGAAGAAGGCCATGGGCACGAACACCGCCGACAGCACCAGCGCGATGCCGATCAGGGCGCCGGTGATCTCGGTCATCGACTTGCGGGTCGCCTCGAGAGGCGAAAGCCCTTCCTCGCTCATCACCCGCTCGACGTTCTCGACCACGACGATGGCGTCGTCGACGAGCAGGCCGATGGCCAGCACCAGGCCGAACATGGTCAGGGTGTTGATGGAGTAGCCGAAGGCCGCGAGGATGCCGAAGGTGCCCAGCAGGACGACCGGAACGGCGATGGTCGGGATCAGGGTCGCGCGCCAGTTCTGCAGGAACAGGAACATGACGATGAAGACGAGGATGATCGCTTCGATCAGCGTCTTGATCACTTCGTGGATCGACAGCTCCACGAACGGCGTGGAGTCGTAGGGCACGACGTAGCGGTAGCTGGTCGGGAAGCTCTTCTCGAGCTGCGACATGCGCTCCTTCACCGCCTTAGCGGTGTCGAGAGCGTTGGCGCCGGGGGCCAGCTTGATGGCCAGACCGGCGGCCGGCTTGCCGTTGAACTTGGCGTTCGAGACGTAGCTTTCGGCGCCCAGCTCGACGCGGGCGACGTCGCGCAGGTGCACGATGGCGCCGCCGGTGCTGTTCTTGACGATGATGTTCTCGAACTCTTCCGGCGTCTGCAGGCGCGACTGGGCCGTGATCGTGGCGTTCAGCGCGGTGCCCTGGACGTTGGGCGTGCCGCCCAGCTGACCGGCCGAGACCTGAGCGTTCTGCGCCGTGATGGCGCTGGAGACGTCGGCCGGGGTCAGGCTGTAGGAGGCCAGCTTGTTCGGGTCGAGCCAGATGCGCATGGCGTACTGGGCGCCGAACAGCTGCACGTCGCCCACGCCGTCGACGCGGCTCAGCGGGTCCTGGATGTTGGACGCGATGTAGTCGGCCAGGTCGGTGTTGGTGGTGCTGGCGTCCTCGGAATAGAGGCCGACGACCATCATGAAGTTACGGGCCGACTTGGCGACCGTCAGGCCTTGCTGCTGCACCTCCTGGGGAAGCAGGGCCTCGGCGCTCGACAGCTTGTTCTGCACCTGCACCTGGGCGATGTCGATGTCGGTGCCGGCCTTGAAGGTCAGGGTCGTGGTGGCCGAACCGGAGCTGTCGCTGGTCGACGACATGTAGTCCAGCCCGTCCAGGCCCTTCATCTTCTGTTCGATGACCTGGGTGACGCTGTCTTCGACCGTCTTGGCCGAGGCGCCGGGATAGTTGGCGGAGACCGAGACCTGCGGCAGGGCGATCTCGGGATACTGGGCGATCGGCAGCGTGCGGATGGCGAGCGCCCCCGCCAGCATGATCACGATCGCGACGACCCACGCGAAGATGGGCCTGTCGATGAAGAAACGGGACAACATGACGGTCCGGCCTTAGCGTTGAGCGGTGATGACGGCGGCCTTCACAGGCGCGCCGGGACGGACCTTCTGCAGGCCTTCGACGATGACCTGGTCGCCGACCTTCAGGCCGGAGGTGACCAGCCACTTGTCGCCGACCGTCTGGCCGACGGTGATCGGACGGGTCTCGGCCGCGCCCTTGGCGTTGACGACGGTCACGGTGGCGGCGCCCTTCGGGTCGCGGCTGACGCCGGCCTGCGGGATCAGCACGCCGTTGGAGGCCACGCCCTTGCCCAGGGTGGCGCGCACGTACATGCCCGGCAGCAGGGTGCCGTTCGGGTTGTCGAAGGTGGCGCGCAGGCCGAACGAGCCGGTGGTCTGGTCGACGGTGACGTCGGCGAACTCCAGGCGGCCGGCGACCGGGTAGGTCGAGCCGTCTTCCAGCTTCAGGGTCACCTGGGCCGAGCCCGAGCGGCCGATCTGGCCGCCGGCCAGGTCGCGCTGCAACTGCAGCAGCTCGGCCGACGACTGGGTCAGGTCGACATAGATCTTGTCGAGGTTCTGGATGGTCGCCAGGGCGGTGGTCTGGCTGGCGGTGACCAGGGCGCCGGGGGTCACCGAGCTCTTGCCGATGCGGCCCGAGATCGGGGCGACCACGCGGGTCCAGCCGAGGTTGATGCGGGCGCTGTCGACGGCGGCCTTCTGGGCGGCGACGTTGGCGGCGGCCTGTTGGGCGCTGGCCTGGGCGTCGTCGTTGTCCTGCTTGGAGACGGCGTTGACGGCGACCAGTTCCTTGTAGCGGTCGGCCTTCAGCTTGGCGGCGGTGTAGGTCGCCTGGGCCTGGGCCAGGCCCGCCTGGGCGCTGTTGACCGCCGCCTGGAAGGTGGCCGGGTCGATCTGGTAGAGCGGCTGGCCGGCGCGGACGTAGCCGCCTTCCTGGAACAGGCGGGCTTTCACGATGCCGCCGACCTGCGGACGCACTTCCGAGACCAGGTAGGCCGAGGTGCGGCCCTGAAGTTCGCTGGTCAGGGTCACCGGCTCGGTCTTCACGACCACCACGCCCACGGGCGTCGGCCCGCCCGCGCCCATGCCGCCCGCGGCTCCGCCCTTGCCTTGCCCGCAGGCGACGAGGGTGAGCGAGACAGCCGCCAGAAGAACCGCCGAAGCGGCGAGCGGACGTTTGATAGCCATGGATATCCCCGGAGCGTCAGAGCGCCGCAAGGAGGGAGGGACCCTTGACGACGCGCCTATGATGAACAATTTGAGAATGAACGTTCATTCTCAATTGCGCTGGACATAGGCCCGGGGTAAGGCGAAGTCAACACCCCGGCAGGCCGGCTCGGTTGACCTGACGGAAATGTAATGGAGAGCGAGACCCTCGATGGTCGACGTGAGTTCAAGCGCCAAGCCGACGCCCGAGGCGCGGCGGCAGCAGATTCTGGATGCGGCCTGCGACATCGTGCGTCGCTCGGGCTTCCATGGCGCCAGCATGGCCGAGATCGCCAAGGCCGCCGGCCTCAGCGTGGGCCAGATCTACCGCTACTTCGAGAACAAGGAAGCCATGGTCGCGGCGATCGTCGCCCAGGACCTGGCCGAGATGCGCGAGAAGTTCGCCGAGCTGGAAAGCCGGCCGGGCACGCTGCTCGACGCCATGCTCGAGCATATCGATGAGGCCGTGGGCAAGTGCTACGACCCGCGCCGCGCGCCGCTGGTGCTGGAGGTGATGGCCGAGGCCTCGCGCAATCCCAAGGTCGCCGCCATCGTCCGCGCCGCCGACGAGCAGGAGCGCCTCCTGGCCCGCAGCATGCTGGAGCGCAGCCGCAAGCCCGAATGGAGCGACGAGGAGTTCGCCGCCCGCACCGAGATGATCGGCGCCATGTTTGACGGCCTGGTGATGCGCAGCGTCAACCACCCCGACCAGGACCGCACGGCCATCGCCAAGACGATGAAGGCCGTGCTGACCTGCCTGCTGGGGTAGGCGAATCTGAGACGAAAACCTCGTCCTGAGCCTGAACGTCGATCCGCCGCAGGCGACCTAGGAGATCCAGAGGCCCAGGCGGCCGACGATCTTCCAGGTTCCGTCGCGGCTCTTGCGCAGCAGCACCAGGCCGCCGGAAGCCGCCAGCGGCCCATAGGCTTCCGAGGCGTAGGCCAGGGCCTCGGTTCCGTCCGGCGAGACGACCGGCCGGCCGATCACATGCAGCGTGCGGGTGTAGCGCCCCTTGCGATCGGGCGAGGCGACGGTTTCGTATGAGGCGCCAAGCAGGACGCCGCGCGCGCCGGCCTCCAGGCGAACGTCCTCGCACGCCGTAGCGCTCGTGTGGCGAGCCGTCCGGAAGGCCTTGATGGTCGCCGCCGACGGAGGCTTCACGCTGACCGGCCCAGGCTCGGGCGATCGCCAGGCGCCGTCGGCGATGCTGGCGGCGCGCGGGTCCGCCAACTGTTTGACGAGGCGCCCGGCGCCTTCGCCGGCCGCGGCTTCGTCGAGGGCCGTCTTGTCCGGCGGCGAGCGACTGAAGATGTCTTCCAGCAACACCTTGGCCGCGACGCAGGCGGCCGTCGGCGGCGCCGCGGCGTGGGCCTGCACGGACAGGCCGAGCGCCAGTCCGACGGCGACGAGGGCGGAAGCGATGCGCGTCATGCGAACAGCTTACACGTGTAGCTTTGACGCGCCAGTCCCTGTCGCTACGGCACCAGATACCGTCGCAGCGCCGGCACGGCGACGGCCAGCTCGTCGGTGACGATCTTCGAGAAGTAGTCGGCGCCGTCGCGGCCCAGGTGGGTGTAGTCGAACGACAGCTTGGCCTGGCCCATCGGCTCGACGGCGGCGTTGTTCTGGGCCTGAGCGGCGGACGCCGCGCCGGACGCCGGGGGAGCCGCCGGCTGGGCGCTGATGGTGGTGCCGGTGCGGGCGGCGGCCAGCACTTCGGCGGGCGGCGGCTGCTGGGCGAAGCGCGTCGCCTCGGCCGCGCCCATGGCCTGGACGGCGGCGTAGGACTTGGCGTGAAGGTCGACCAGCGGCGTCCCGGTCTCGGCGGCGACCTTGCGGGTCGCTTCGGCCCAGGGACCCAGGTCGTCGATCAGCTTGCCGTCCTTGAACTGGCGGCGGGTCAGCGGGGTGACCAGCACCGGCTTGCCGCCGGCCGCGCGCACCTCTTCGACATAGCGCTTGAGGTTGGCCGGGAACTCGGTGGCGAGGTCGGTCGAGCGGCCCGGCTTGCCCGGCTGGTCGTTGTGGCCGAACTGGATCAGCACATAGGTGTCGGTGAAGCCGCCCGAGCCGATCTCCTTCAGCGCCACGCGCCAGGACCCCTCGGCGCGGTAGTTGCCGCTGGAGCGGCCGCCGCGCGCCAGGTTGATGCAGGCGGCGAACGACGTCAGGTGCTGGCCGCAGAAGCTGGGCCCCCAGCCGCCGATCACGGCGGTGGTGGAGTCGCCGACCAGCACGACCTTCACGGCGCGGAAGACGGGCGGCTCGGGTTCCGGAGTCTGGGCGTGGGCGGCGAGGGGCGCGGCGATCAGGGCGGCGGCGAGGAGGAGGGACTTCATGAATGTCAGCTCCAAAATGGCTCGTCATCCCGGCCGTAGCGAAGCGGAGAGCCGGGACCCAGGGGCCGCCGCACCGCGCTTGGCCCCTGGGTCCCGGATAAGCGCTGCGCGCTTTCCGGGATGACGATGAAGGGGACGGGGGATGATCTGAAAACTAGGCCAGCGCCCGGTACTTGAAGTTCCGGAACCGCGCCGAGCCCTTGCCGGCCGCGTAGAGGCCCGGCTTCAGCATCAGGAAACCGCCGCGCACATTGTGGTGGTAGCCGCTGACCTCCATGCCGCGGTCGAACCGCTTCCAGGTCGCCCCGCCGTCGCCCGAGGTGTGGAAGGCGACGATGTGGCGGGTGTTGCGCAGGCGCAGGAGCATCTTGCTCCCATGCGGATTGGCGGGACGGCCGCGCTCGATGCCGTACTGGTGGGTGACGAAGTTCTTCGTGTCGAACCCCAGGCCGCAATAGAGCTGGCGGTCGTAGAACAGGATCAGGCCCGCCCGGGTCTCCGGATCGACCTCGATCTCGCACTCGATCTCATAGGCCTGGTCGCCATTGACGAAGATCAGCGGCGAACCCGTCGACGGCGCTTCGCCCGCGCCCTTCAGGGTCAGTACGCCGTTCGCGCGGCTGATGCGGTCCTGCTCGCCCGGCTTGGGATCGAAGAAGTTCCACTGCACGCCGTATTTATCGGCGCTGAAGTCGTCCGACAGCGCCATGCCGTGCGGACCGCTCTTGCCGCCCTTGGGTTTCTTGATGGGCTTGGCGAGATCCCCCCCGCCGATCTCGAACCAGCCGTCCTTGGTCCAGGTGACCTGGGCCAGCAGGGTCTGGCGGCCAAGCGTCCAGTAGCCGTTTTCGTAGCCGTGATAGACGGTCCACCAGTCGCCGGGCGTGGGGCCCTCGACCAGGGTGGCGTGGCCGCGCGACCACCACTTCTCGGCGTTGTCGACAGTGCGGACCAGCGGGTTCTTCGGATGGTTCTCCCACGGGCCGGCCAGCGACCTGGCGCGGGCGGCGATGACCATGTGGCCGGTCGGCGGGCCGGCGGTGCCGCCGACGGCGGTGATCATGTAGAACCACTCGCCGCGCTTCATCACCTTGGGGCCTTCGGGCGAGAAGCCTTCGACGTCCCACTCGTCCGGATAGCGCCAGGGATCGTAGACGTGCTCGGGCTTGCCGACGGTCGACAGGCCGTCCGGCGCCAGCCTGATGCGGTCGCCGCCGGACAGGAACAGCCAGCGCTCGCCGTTCTCGTCGACCACGTGGCCGGGGTCGATATAGCCGGGCAGCTTCAGGTCGATCGGCTCGGACCACGGGCCTTCGATCCTGTCGGCCCAGATGACGTAGCTGGTGTTGTTCTTGGGGAACTTGGCCGGGATGTAGAGGTAGTAGCGGCCCTTGTGCTTGCACAGCTCCGGCGCCCAGACCGAGCCGATGTTGGTCTTCAGGGTCGGCGCCACCGGCGTCCAGTTCACCAGGTCCTTCGAATGCCAGATCAAGAGGCCCGGATAGGCGTCGAACGACGAGTGGGTCATGTAGTAGTCGTCGCCGTCCTTGAGGATCGACGGGTCGGGATGGTCGCCGGCCAGGATGGGGTTGAGGAAGGTCCCGTCCCCGAGGTCGGCCTTGCGCTGGCCTTCGATCCCCTTGGTCCAGGTCGAGCCGGTCGCGCTCTTGGCGGGCAGGGAGCCGACGCCTTCGGCTGAAGCCGCGACGGGCAGGGCGGCGGCTGCCGCCGCTCCGGTCAGTAGGGAACCCAAGGCTCCGCGGCGGCTGAGGTCGGCCATGTGTTTCCTTCCCGAAGACTGGGCCGCGCATCCTGCGTCGCGCTGGCCTGTTACCGGTCACTTAAGCGGCGTGACGTCGTCTTGTCTACCGGTGTCATAACCCATTTTCCGACGATAACGCTGTCACTGGCGAGGGCAAAAGAAAACGCCCGGGAGCGGGGCTCCCGGGCGTTTGTCTGTCGAGGAACCTCCCCCTGTGGGGGAGGTGTCGCCGAAGGCGACGGAGGGGGGACGTTTTCAGCCGCCGAGGCGCTGGCCTTCATCCCCCCACCGACCGCTTCGCGGTCGCCTCCCCCACAGGGGGAGGTTTTTGCCTCACCCCTCCATCGCCTCCAGCTCCTTGCCACGGGTCTCGTGGATGAGCTTCTGGACGAGGAAGAACGAGACCACGGCGCTGGCCGCGTAGAAGCCGTAGGTCGCCGACAGGCTGAGCTTCGCCATGGACGGGAAGCTGAACGAGATGGCGAAGTTGGCGATCCACTGGGCGAAGCCGGCGACGGCCAGGGCCGAGCCGCGCATCTGGTTGGGGAACATCTCGCCGAGCATGACCCACATGACCGGACCCCAGGAGAGGTTGAAGAAGATCACGTAGAGGTTGGCGGCGACCAGGGCGATCGGGCCGACCGAGGCGTCCAGGTGCAGGGCGCCGTTGACCGTGGTGGCGGTCGAGAAGCACCAGGTCAGCACGCCCAGGGTCACGGCCATGCCGGCCGAGCCGATCAGCAACAGCGGCTTGCGGCCGATGCGGTCGATCAGGGCGATGGCGGCCAGACAGGCCACGATCGACAGGGCGCCCGACAGGATGTTGATCTTCAGGCTGTCGTCCTCGGTGAAGCCCACCGACTGCCACAGCACTGAGCCGTAGTAGAAGACGATGTTGATGCCGACGAACTGCTGGAAGATCGCCAGGACCAGGCCGGCCCACAGGATCGGACGGATCTTGCGGGTCGTGGGGTCCAGCAGGTCGGAGAACTTCGGCTTGTGGTCGGCGCTCAGCGAGGCGCGGATCTCGGCGACCTTGGCCGCGCCCGTGCCGGCCCCGAACAGGCGCGACAGGATGGCTTCGGCCTGGGCGTCCTTGCCCTTGGCGACCAGGAAGCGCGGGCTTTCCGGAATGGTCAGCAGGGCCAGGAAGAACACGCCGGCCGGGATGACCTGCATCCAGAACATCCAGCGCCAGGCGGGCAGGCCCAGCCAGAACTCGGCGGTCGAGCTGCCGGCGGTGTGGGCCAGCACGTAGTTGGCCACGAACGCGCCGGTCAGGCCGGTGATGATCATGATCTGCTGCACCGACGACAGGCGGCCGCGGATGTTGGCGGGCGTGACTTCCGAGATGTAGACCGGGCACAGCACGCTGGCCGCGCCGACGCCCAGGCCGCCGATCAGGCGGAAGATGACGAAGACGGTCGAGGTGTGGGCCGCGCCCGTGCCCAGAGCGCTGATCACGAACAGCAGGGCCGAGATGATCATCACCGTGCGGCGGCCCCAGACGTCGGCCAGGCGGCCCGCCGCGAAAGCGCCAAAAGCGCAGCCGATCAGGATGGCGGCCACGTTCAGGCCGGTGCCGAACTCGGTGAGCTTGAAGGCGCTGTTGAGGCCTTCCTGGGTGCCATTGATGACGCCGCTGTCGTAGCCGAACATGAAGCCGCCGATGGTGGCCACGGCCACGATGGCGGCGACGAAGGCCATGTTCACCTTCGCGCCGTCGGCGCTCATGCCGGCGCTTGGTCCGGCGCTGGAAACTGATGCCACTGGAGTCCTCCCCGAACTGGCTCCCTCTAGGAGCCATGTTTGATCCCTAACGCGCCCCCGTAGGGACCTTAGTTGCCGGCGACCTTAGTGTTACCGGTATCAGCGCGCAAGCGGCCGTTTTTGCGGGATTCCCGCTTCGCAAGCCGCCGCGTCGCCGGCGGATAGTGTCAGGTCCGCCGGCGCTCGCAAGAGGCGATGGCAGCGTTGTCATTTTCGGGTCGTCCAACGCTGGGCCGGCTGTGGCTGCAGCGTGGCGCCGGCGCCACGCGGCCTGGCTCTACTGCAACATTGCCGAAAAGAAATTTGCCCCGTGAAACCGGCCGCGCTTTACGGCTGGAGGTCGAGACCAGCGCGGAACGTCCGCTCGCGGCGCCTCGACCGACGACCTCGGGGGAGCGCGCCTTGCGCCTGAAGACCATCCTGCTTTCCGCCACCGCCATGATCGTGGCGCCGTGCCTGGCCCTGGCCCAGACCGCAGCCCCGGCCCCCGCGCCCGCCGCCCCGAAGGGCGCGGCCCCGGCCGCCGTCGAAGGCGTGACGGTCACCGGCGACAGCACCGCCATGCGCAGCTCGATCGACCGCCGCAGCTACAGCGTCGCCAACGACCTTTCCGCCCGCACCGGCTCGATCGCCGACGCCCTGCGCAACATCCCCTCGGTCGAGGTCGACGTGCAGGGCAATGTCAGCCTGCGCGGCGACAGCAGCGTCACCATCCTGATCGACGGCAAGCCCTCGGGCATGTTCAACGGCGACGGCCGCGGCGACGCCCTGCAGGCCATGCCGGCCGACCAGATCGACCGCGTCGAGGTGATGACCAACCCCTCGGCCGCCTTCCGTCCCGACGGCACGGCCGGGATCATCAACCTGGTCACCAAGAAGACCCGCAAGCCCGGCGGCACGGGCACGGTGCGCCTGAACGCCAGCACCGACGGCCGCTACAACGGCGGCGTCAGCGGCAACTACGTGAAGGACAAGCTGACCCTGTCGGGCGATGTCGGCCTGCGCCACGAGAAGCAGGAGGCCTGGCAGTCGATCCAGCGCCAGACCGCCGCCGGCGCCAGCAGCCAGGACGGCGCCTTCGAGAACAAGGGCGACATGGTCAATCTGCGCGGCGGCGTCGACTACGACGTCACGCCCAAGGACCGCCTGAGCGGCGAGGTCCGCTATCGCCGCATGAAGTTCGACACCACGGGCGAGGAGACCTACGACTATGTCGGCTCGGCCTCCGACTATGCGCGCTCGACCGACGCGTCCATGACGCGCGACAACACCGGCGTCAGCGCCGACTGGCGTCGCCAGTTCAAGGGCGCCGAGCATCTGCTGACCGCCCACCTGGAGTACGAGGAGACCGAATTCTCGCGCGACTCCAGCGCCGTCAACGACTACGCCGCCGCCAGCGACCTCTACGAGCGGTTCGGCTTCGGGGCCAAGCAGAAGCGCACCAACTTCAAGACCGACTACGCCCAGCCCGGCGTCGGCGGCGGCACGCTGAAGACCGGCGTCGATTTCGAGTGGACCAAGAACGACTACGACAATCACGGCGAGACCGGCCCGTCCTGGAACGCCCTGACGGTCAGCGCCGCGCGCACCAACCGCTTCCTCTACGACCAGGACGTCTACGCCGGCTACGTCACCTACGAGCACGCCTTCGGCGACTTCACCGCCCAGGGCGGGTTGCGGGCCGAGCAGGTGCAGTTCGACGCCAGCCAGGTGACCAGCGGCCAGAAGGTCTCGAACGACTATTTCAAGGTCTATCCCAGCCTGCACCTGGGCTACACGGTCAACGAGAACAACAGCTTCAAGGCCAGCTACAGCCGCCGCGTCCAGCGCCCGCAGGTGCAGGACCTGAACCCCTATCCGGTCTATCAGGACCCGCAGAACTACCGGGCCGGCAACCCCTTCCTGAAGCCGCAGGTCACCGACTCGTTCGAGCTGGGCTGGCAGTACCGCAAGGGTCCGGCCTACTACCTGGCCACGGCCTATTACCGCACCAGCGACGGGGTGGTGACCGACGTGGTCCGCGACCTGGGTAATGGCGTGCTGCTGACCACCCGCGAGAACCTCAGCCAGAGCCGCAACGGCGGGCTGGAGCTGGTGGCCAACGGCCGCCTGACGCCGAAGATCAGCTACAACGTCAGCGCCAACGCCTTCTGGAACGAGATCGACGCGACCAACCTGGGCTTCACCGGCACGCGCTCGGCCACCACCCTGTCGGGCCGCGCCAACGTCAACTGGCAGGCCACGCCCAAGGACTTCTTCCAGATCAACGCCTTCAGCTCGGGCAAGCGCCTGACCCCGCAGGGCCACCGCGAGCCGTTCCAGATGGTCAATCTGGGCTACCGCCGGAAGGTCAACGACCGGCTGTCGCTGGTCGTGACGGTGCAGGACGCGCTGGACAGCTTCGAAGACAAGGTCGTCACCGACACCCCGACCCTGAAGGACGTGACCGTGCGCACCGCCAATGTGCGGGCGGCGTTCTTCGGCTTCACCTGGACCTTCGGCGGCGGCAAGCCCAAGCCCGAACAGTTCGACTTCGGCTCGGGGGCCGTTGGGGGGTAAGGCCCTTCTCCTGAAGGGGGCTATCGCAGATGAGGCATGGGCAAATTAGAGATGCTTTCCTGGGCCTTGTGCCCAGGACCCATGCGGGCGGCAGGCTCTGAGTTTGACGTTTCGGGGAGCCGAGAGTCCTCAGGAACATGTCCAGTTCAGAGGATGCTGAACGATGGATCCTGGGCACAAGGCCCAGGAAGGCAGATTTTTTCTGGACCTGGTCCACGTCTAAACCCCCGCCCCAGAGGGGAGCATCTGACTCCTAAAGCCACCCCGCCTTCTTGAAGCGCCGGTAGAGCAGGGTGCAGACGATGGCGATCAGGCCGACCGTCGCCGGATAGCCGAACGTCCACTTCAGCTCGGGCATGTGCTCGAAGTTCATGCCGTAGATGCCGGCCACCGCCGTCGGCACGGCCAGGATGGCGGCCCAGGCGGCCAGCTGGCGGGTGATCACGCCCTGGCGCTGCTGCTCCAGCAGCGAACTGACCTCGAACACCGAATTGAGCACGTCGCCCAGACTGCCGATCAGCAGGTCGATGCGGGCGATGTGGTCGCGGACGTCGCGGAAGTAGGGCTTCACGTCGGCGTCGATGCACGGCGTGTCGTGGTGCTCCAGATAGCCGGCGACCTGGGCCATGGGGCCGAGCAGTCGCAGGAACTTGGTCAGCTCGCGCCGCAGGGTGAACAGGCGGGTGATCTCGGATCGGCTGAGGAAGGCGTCCAGCGCCCGGTGCTCCATCTGCGCCAGCTCTTCTTCCACCGCGTCGACCACCGGCAGGTAGCCGTCGACGATGAAGTCGAGGATGGCGTGCAGCACGTAGTCGCCGCCCTTGGCCAGCAGGGCGGGCGTGGCCTCCAGGTGGGCGCGCAGCTCCAGGTGGGCGCGGGCCGAGCCGTGGCGCACGCTGATCAGGTGGTGGTCGCCGATGAAGATCTCGGTCTCGCCGAACACGACCCGGCCGGCCTCCAGCTGGGCGGTCTTGGCGACCACGAACAGCTGGTCGCCATAGAGGTCGACCTTGGGCATCTGCCGTGCGTGCAGGGCGTCCTCGACGGCCAGCGGGTGCAGGTCGAAGCGTTCCTGCAGGATCCGCAGTTCGTCCTGCGTGGGCTCAACAAGGCCGATCCAGACGAACTCGCCCTTGCGCGGCGTCAGGCCGTCGGGGTCGTCGAGCCGCAGCTCGCGCACGCGCTTTCCATCGACATAGGCGTAGGCGGCGACGACGCTCATGCGGGCTCCTGCACTGTTGCTGCGCAGATGGCGTGAACGCGGAGCGTGGGCAAGGGCGCCGCTTGACGATATTCGCAACATATGTAGAGTTTTGATCGGCGCCCCGGCCGGCGTCGCAACGGAGCACGTCCATGCCCGCCGCCCCCCGCAAGCTTTCGCCCCAGTCCCTGGCCGTGCTCGAGGTCCTGCACGGACGCGAGTGGCTCTACGGCCTGGAGGTCTCGGCCGCCACGGGCCTCAAGTCGGGCAGCCTCTATCCGATCCTGATCCGGCTGGCCGACCGCGGCCTGCTGGAGAGCCGCTGGCTGGAGCCCGAGCGCCCCGGCCGTCCGGCCCGTCACGCCTATCGCATCACCGGCGCTGGCCGCTCGGCCCTGGCCGCGGCCCGCCGTCCGTCCACCACGCTCGCCCTGGGAGACATCTGATGACCGAACGCCGAAACGACCTGGCCGCCGCGATCATGGCGCTGGCTGCCCGCAAGACCCCCGCCGCCCGCGAGGAGTGGGCGCAGGCCATGCGGGCCGAGTTCGCCGCGCTCCAGAAGGGGCGGCTGTCCTGGGCGCTGGGTTGCCTGGCGACGAGCCTGCGCTGGCGGGCGGCCGGCGAGGCGGGCTACGCCGCAGCGCTGGCCGTGGGTCTGCTGATCGTCATGGCTGCGTTGCCGGTGGCTATCGTCGCCTTGGCCGCCTTCAGGCCGGGCGATTCGAAGCTGGTGTTCAGGCTTCTGCCCGTTGTCATCTTCTGCGCGCCGCTGCTGGCCGGCCTCGTCGTCGGAACCTGGCGCGCCGACCGCAAGCTGCTTTCCGCCCTGGTGATCGGCATTGGATCGCAGGTGATCGGTCTGGTCATGTTCGCCGTGCGAAGTTCGTCCATCGGGTGGAGTATCCCCGACGCCCTCGTCGCCTATCTGTTCCTGGGGACCGTGATGACGGTGATGAGCTTTGTCGGCCTGCTGACCGCCGCCGGCCTGCGTCGGTTGCGGACGATGAGGATCGCGCGATGACCGGCCGGCGCGGGGATCTCGCCGGCGCGCTCATGGCCTTGGCGACGCGCTATGCGCCCGCCGAGCGGCGCGACTGGGCCAAGGCCATGCAGGCCGAGTTCGCGGCGCTCGACAAAGGGCGGCTATCGTGGGCCGTTGGCTGCCTCGTCGCCGCCGCGCGCTGGCGGGCGGCGGGGGAGGCGTCCTATACGGCGGCGCTGGCGGCGGGGGTCGTCTTCGTCGGAGGCTTGGCGCCGCTCGCATACTTCGGGGTGGCCGCCTCGGGGCTGGCCTCCCGGGCGGAGATGGCGCGGATCGTCATGCCGCTCATCGCCGCCGCGCCGGTGCTGGCCGGCTTCGTCATCGCCCTGAACTGGCCCGGTCGCAGGCTGACGACCGCGGTGGTCGTGGGCATAGGCCCCTCGCTGATCGGCAACGCCATGCTGGCGGCCACGGGGGCGGGGCTGCGCGCCCTGGGACCGCAGGTGCTGATCGGTTGGGCGGCCCTGGTGGTCCTCGGCTATCTCGGCGCCCTGGCGGGTTCGGCCTTGGGCCGGCGCCGTGCGCGGAGGATCGCGCGATGACCCAGCAGCGCAAGGACCTGGCCGCCGCCATCATGGCCCTGGCGACGTGCGATCCGCCGATCGGGCGCGCGGACTGGGCCGGCGCCATGCAGGCCGAGTTCACGGTGCTGGAGACGGGACGGCTGTCCTGGGCCCTGGGCTGCCTGGCGACGGCGCTGCGCTGGCGGGCGCCGGGCGAGGCGGCCTATGGGGCGGCGCTGGCCGGGAGCGTCTATTTCCTCAGCACGACCATGTACTGGCTGCTGTGGCAGGTCATGGCGTCAGGCCTGGTGTCGTTCGACGTGCTGTTCGGGCGGCAGACGGAGCTCATCGCTGTCGTCCAGTTGGCGCTGTGCGGCCTGCTGGGCTTCCAGCGGCCCGACCGCCGCCTGGTCAGCGCCCTGGCGCTGGGTTTCGGCCCAATCCTGGTCGGACTCGCGCGTATCGACGGTTTCCGCCATCTCGACCAGGTGGATCCGGGCACCGCTTTGCAATGGGTCGGGGCGCTGACGACGCTCGGCCTGGGCTTCGTCGCAGCGATGTTGGGCGCGGGTCTGCGTCGGCGGCGGCTGGCGGCCTGAGATCCTCCCCCTGAAGGGGGAGGTGGCCCGGAGGGCCGGAGGGGGAAGCGGCTGCCGAGATGCCGCTTCCACTTCCCCCTCAGTCGCTTCGCGACAGCTCCCCCTTCAGGGGGAGCGTCTTTACGCCCGCTCCAGCGTCACCAGCACCAGATCGTTGCGACGCATCGCGAAGTCGATCGTCGCCACCCCGTCCTTGCCGACGGTGATGGTCTTTTCGACCTCCGGCTTGTCGGTCGTCAGGGCCTGGAGCTTGCCCACCTGCTCGGCCGACAGCTTCTGCGGCAGGCCCAGCTCGACATAGGCCGTGTAGGCGTCGTTGGCGCGGAAGCCGGTGCGCTGGGCCTTCAGGCGGTAGCGGCCTGGCTTGAGGCCCGCGACGCTGAGCGCGGCGGCCGGGGCGTCCGTCGTTGGCTGGACCTTGGTGTAGAACGAGCGATTGCTGGTCGGCTGCACCGGCTGGGTGAAGTCCCAGACCAGGGCCGCGACCTTGCCGCCGTCCACCGAGGCCAGAACGCTATTGTCCGTGGACGGAACTTCCTTGCCGCGCAGGGCCGCCAGGTACTTGTAGGCGAACCACGAGGGCTTGCGGATCCCTTCCGGGTTCATCAGGCCGAACCCGCCCTGGAACGGCGCGGTGGGCGGGCCGGGCTCTTCGAAGAGGTCGCTGTAGGTCCAGTAGCTCATGCCCTGGACCACGCCCTTGACGCCCTTCAGCTTGGCCAGGATGTAGGCGGCGCTGTGATAGCTGTCGTGCACCGGGTCGCGCGGCGTGTAGCTGGTGCTCCATTCGGTGAAGTAGAGCGGCAGGCCCGGATAGGCCGAGGCCTCGATCTCGCGGCGCACCTTGCGCACGTCGCCGATGATGGCGTCGGGGGAGGGCGACAGCTTGGTGTCGTCCTTGCCGTTCTCGTCGAGGAAGCCGCCGTCGACGCCGTAGGTGTGGGTGGTGACGAAGTCGACCGCCGCGTTGTTGGCCTTGCAGTAGGCCAGGAACTCCGGAACCCAGGCCGCGCCGGCCGTCGATGGGCCGCCCACGCGCAAGGTGGGGTCGATCGCCTTGATGGTCTTGGCGGTCAGGGCGTAGAGGTCGAAATAGACCTTCTGGTCGGCCTTTTCCCAAAAGCCGTCGAGATTGGGCTCGTTCCAGACCTCGAAGAACCAGCTGCGCACCTCGGCCTCGCCGTAGCGGCCGCGCAGGTGCTTTACGAACGCGTCGATCAGGTGCGCCCAGGGCTCGAACTGCGGGTGGGAGGTGTTGCCCTTCCACCAGAAGATCGTCAGGTCCGAGGTCTTCATCGCCTCGGGCGTGAAGCCCAGCTCGATGAAGGGCTTCAGGCCCATGGCCAGCAGGCGGTCGTAGAGCTGGTCGATCTTCGTCCAGTCGTAGGTGATCGCCCCGTCCGGACCTTTCTTCACCGTGCCCAGCACGTCGTGGAAAATGGCGTGGAAGCGGATGTAGCGGAACTTCAGCTCGTCGGACGCCGTCTTCAGCTGAGAGAGGCTGTCGTCGCGCAACAGGGTGCCCGGATAGTCTGAGCCGATGGACAGGTCGAAGAAGCGATCGACCGGCGTTGCAGCCTTGGCGAGGTCGAGCGCGATGACGCGCTTTTGGTCGGCGGCGAAGGCGGGCAGGACCGGCAGCGCTGTCAGGCTGGCGGCGGCGGCCATCAGGCGGCGGCGCGAGAACATGGGCGTCTTCCTTCCTTTTTGACCAATTCAGTTCGTCATCCCGGCCGCAGCGAAGCGGAGAGCCGGGACCCAGAGGCAACTGCAGTGCGGCGGCCCCTGGGTCCCGGATAAGCCCTTTGGGCTTTCCGGGATGACGAGCGTTTTTAGTTAGTGATTATGCCTGGGCAGCTTGGCCGCCAGGTCCTGGTACTTCACGGCGAATTCCAGCACCCCGCCGGTGTCGAGCTGGCCGGTGTGGGCGCGGTAGATCTCCTGCCAGGGGGTCATGGTCTCCGGCACGGCCGGGATCCCCTCCTTGCGGCGCTCGGCGATCATGGCCTCGTCCACCAGGGCGTCGCAGCGGCCGGTGTTGATGTCGATGCGGATGGTGTCGCCCGTCCGCAGCCACGACAGCCCGCCGCCGATCGCGCTTTCGGGCGAGGCATTGAGGATCGAGGGGCTGTCGGCGGTGCCCGACTGACGCCCGTCGCCCAGGGTCGGCAGGCTCATGATCCCCTTCTTCAGCAGGTGATTCGGCGGCTGCATGTTGACCACCTCGGCCGAGCCGGGCCAGCCGATCGGACCCGCGCCCCGGATCACCAGGATGCAGCTCTCGTCGATGTTCAGGGCCGGATCGTTGATGCGGGCGTGATAGTCGTCCGAGCCGTCGAAGACGATGGCCCGGGCCTCGAACACGCCTTCCTGGCCCGGCTTGGACAGGTAGCGCTCGCGGAAGTCGGCGCCGATGACGCTGGCCTTCATGATCGCGAAGTCGAACAGGTTGCCGCGCAAAACGAGGAAACCCGCTTTTTCAGCCAAGGGCTGCGCGTAGGGGAAGATCACCTCGCGGTCGCCGGTTTCGCGGCCCTGCAGGTTCTCGCCCATGGTCTTGCCGGTGACGGTCAGGACGTCGCCGTGCAGGCGGCCCTGCTGCAGCAGCTCCCACAGCACCGCCGGCGCGCCGCCGGCCCGGTGGAAGCGCTCGCCCAGATACTTGCCTGCCGGCTGCATGTTGACGATCAACGGGATGTCGTAGGCCGCCCGCCAGTCGTCGGCGGTGACTTCGAGCCCCGCATGCCGCGCCATGGCCGCGATGTGCGGCTGGGCGTTGGTCGAGCCGCCGGCCGCCGCCACCAGGGCGATGGCGTTCTCGAAGGCCTTCTTGGTCAGGATGTCCTTGGGCTTGATGTCCTCATAGGCCAGGTCGACGATCCGCTGGCCGGTCTTGTAGGCCATCTGGCCGCGCTCACGGTACGGGGCGGGGATGGCCGCGCAGCCGGTCAGCGACAGGCCCAGAGCTTCTGCCACGGCATTCATGGTCGAGGCCGTGCCCATGGTGTTGCAGTGGCCGGCCGAGGGGGCCGAGGAGGCGGCGCGCTCGATGAACTCGGCCTCGTCGATCTCGCCGGCCGCCAGCTTGCGGCGCGAGCGCCAGATCACCGTGCCCGACCCGACCAGCTCGCCCTCGTGCCAGCCGTCCAGCATCGGCCCGCCGGAGAGGACGATGGCCGGGATGTTGACCGTGGTGGCGGCCATGATGCCGGCCGGGGTGGTCTTGTCGCAGCCGGTGGTCAGGACGACGGCGTCGATCGGATAGCCGTGCAGGGTCTCGACGAGGCCCAGGTACGAGAGGTTGCGGTCCAGGGCCGCCGTCGGGCGACGGCAGTTCTCGAAGATCGGGTGGACGGGGAATTCCATCGGAATGCCGCCGGCGTCGCGGATGCCGTCGCGGACCCGGGTGACCAGGTCCAGATGGATGCGGTTGCACGGCGAGATGTCGCTGCCGGTCTGGGCTATGCCGATGATCGGCTTGCCGCTGCGCAGCTCTTCCGGGGTGATCCCGTAGTTCATGAACCGCTCCAGATAGAGGGCGGTCATGTCGATGTGATCGGGATTGTCGAACCAGTCGCGCGAGCGGAACCGGCGGGGCGTTCTATTAGCGGAGGTCAAGGCGCACCTCGTATTGCGGCTGGCCGGCGACGTCGACGGGCAGGGCGAACAGGCCGCCGCACAGCGGGTTGGCGGCCAGCTGCTCGTCGCTGAGGCCCTTGCGGGCGGTGGTGAAATAGAGGGTCTTCAGGTCGGGGCCGCCAAAGCACGGCTTGGTGACGTTGATGGCCGGCAGCTCGATGCGCTGGACGATCTGGCCTTCCGGCGACAGGCGGATGGCGCCGCGGCCGCCCCACAGGGCCGTCCAGACGAAACCCTCGGCGTCGACCACCGAGCCGTCGGGCCAGGCGTCCTCGATCTCCAGGCGGAAGAACGCGCGCTTGTTCGACAGGTCGCCGTCGGCCCCGATGTCGAAGGCCCAGATCACCTTTGCGAGGGTGTCGGTGTGGTAGAAGGTCTTGCCGTAGGGCGAGACCGCCGGGCCGTTGGTGATGCAGATGCCGGCGTCGTGCCGGGTCAGCGAGCCGTCGGCCTCCAGACGGTAGAGCGCGCCGCTGTCGGCCTCTTCGCCGTCATGCATGGTGCCGAACCACAGGCGACCTTCCGCATCGACCGTGGAGTCGTTGGGGCGGTTGTCGAGGCCGGCGTCCTCGATCTCGGAGATGAAGGTGAAGCCCAGCTCGGGCGTGAAGTGGTGCAGGCCGCTCTTCAGCCCGGCGACGAAGCCGCCGCCGACGCGCGGGGCGACGAAGGTCACCTGGTCGGGCGCGTCCCAGCTGGCGGTCTCGCCCGAGGCGGGGGTGTAGCGGTGGACCTTGTGGCCCTTGATGTCGACGAACCAGACGGCGTCGCCATGCCAGATCGGCCCTTCGCCGAGCGTGGCCTTCAGGTCCCAGACGCAGGTGGGGGCAGCGGACATTTTGGTCTTCCCGTGGGCCCGCCCTCGTCCTTCGACAAGCTCAGGATGAGGGCTATTTCAGTCGTCGCAGTAGAAACCCTCATCCTGAGCTTGTCGAAGGACGAGGGTTTCGGTCCCGCCCGGCTTATCGCCAGCCGGCGTCGATCCAGTACTCGTGGCCCGTGCACAGGCTGCCGTCGTCCGAGGCCAGGAACAGCACCAGCGAGGCCACGTTGGCCGGCAGGATGCGGCCCTTGACGGCCTGGGCCTTGACGATCTCGGCCTCGCCTTCCGGGGTGTACCACTTCTCCTGGCGCTTGGTCTTGACGTTGCCCGGCACCACGCAGGTGACGCGGATGTCGTCGGGACCCAGTTCGCGGGCCAGGGCGCGGGTCATGCCCTCGATGCCGGCCTTGGCGGTTTCGTAGAGGACCAGGTCCTCCAGGCCGAGATGCCAGCTGATCGAGCCGAAATTGATGATCGCGCCGCCGCCGCGGGCCTTCATGCCCGGAGCCGCGGCCTGGGCGCAGAACAGCATGTGACGCAGGTTCACGTTCATGCGGTTGTCCCAGTAGGCCGGGGTCACGTCGGCCAGGCTGTGACGGTCGTCGTTGCCGGCGTTGTTGACCAGCACG